>Ga0187783_10000039_pt1 | contig 104392 bp, 83 predicted proteins | sample 1015_SJ02_MP02_2_FD_132471 | JGI IMG/M metagenome (GOLD analysis project Ga0187783, IMG submission 132471) | Tropical peat soil microbial communities from peatlands in Department of Meta, Colombia - 1015_SJ02_MP02_20_MG | ecosystem: Environmental > Terrestrial > Soil > Wetlands > Peat | place... | reverse complement strand
CTCACCCTTTGTCGCCACGTGCTCCATTCCATTCCTCAGGCGGAGCGCGTGATCGCTGAACTGGTGCGGGTGACACGCCCGGGCGGCTACCTACATTTGATTCCCGAAGACTACGGCATGCTCCATTTCGAGCGTGCCGCGCTCGACCCAAGGGAGTTCTGGCACGAGGTTCCAGCGGCATTTTCAGCGGCCACAGGCACGGATCTTTTCGTAGGTCGGGACGCATTCCGAATTCTCGTCCAACGGAGGCTCGACAACATACGTGTTGACTACATCGTTGTCGACACGATTCGGGTGCCAAGGGAAACCTTTGCTAGGATCATCGAAGCCTGGCGCGACGGGTACTCGACTGCCATCGGAGAGTTCACAAAATTCAGCTGCGACGCTGCACTGGCTTACTTCAATCAGATGATCGCCAATATTCACGACCCCCTGGGCTACGCTGTCTGGATGGTCCCCGTCGTCTCTGCCCGGGTGCCCGATCTTCAGGGCTCATGACTCGGGAGTTTTCCTGCTCGACTGCCCGCTCACGTTGTTTGACGTGGCAGCGTGATTCGAACTGTGCTCTACTTTATGGCGTTGGCCATGGCATGTTCCCTCAACGCCTTGCCGCAATCCTACTTCCATCTCTGGCCGTCTGCGCGGCGGCCCCTTCGGCCCAGGCCTGGGGATGCAAAGGACATGAAGTTGTAGTGCTCATCGCCGAGATGCACCTCAGCGATCGCGCACATCGAAACGCGATCGACCTTCTTACGGCGGTGCCCGCCGATCCGAACCTCACGCACCCCTGCGCTGAGCTCGGAGATCAGCTTGCCGACGCCTCGACGTGGGCCGACGACGTTCGTCGTGTTCGCCGAGAGACGGGACCCTGGCATTTTATCGACGTTCCACGCGGCGCGCCCCGAAGCGATCTTTTGAAGTACTGCCCACCCAGTTCGGGCTGCGTCACAAGCGCACTGGCCGAGGAGCTGCGCATCCTGCGCGATCCTTCGCAAGCACCCGAGGCGCGAGCCGATGCGCTGCGATTCGCCGTTCATTTCGTCGGCGACATTCACCAACCCCTCCACGCCAGCACCAACAACGACCTCGGCGGCAACTGCGTCCCCGTCACATTTTTCGGACGCACCCCGGCCCCCGCCGGCCCGGAAAGTACGGTCTTCATCCCCAATCTTCATGAAGTCTGGGACGTCGAAATCCTTGAGCGATTCTCAGGCGGAAAATCTCCCTGGGACGTCGCCAAACAGCTCGACCAGAAATTTTCCGTGCTCATTTCTTCGTGGCAGGCCCAACCGACCGATTTCAGCGCCTGGGCGTGGGAAAGCCACGAACTGGCCGAAAAGATCGCCTACGGACGGCTCCCTCACAAGCTCCCCATTGAAACGACCCACCCGATGACCGCCTGCCCTGCAAAGGGCGAGGTCGCTGTGAGGGACGACGAGAACCTCGCCGAGGACTACCAAAACGCCGCCTCTCCCGCTGTCCAGGAACAGCTCGCCAAGGCGGGCGCCCGCCTGGCCGCCTTTCTCAACTCCATTTGGCATTGATCGGAAAACCTCGGATCGCTTCAACCAAGAAGCGTTTGAAATTTGCACGGTGCCATGCCATGCTGAATTTGGCGTCGGGTGCGGCATCTTTTGTATCCGTCGTGCACACCAGTTCATGGGACAAAAGAAGTTCCCTTGGGAGTAAGCATGTTGCGCGTCGGTTTGATCGGTTGGCGGGGAATGGTCGGCAGCGTTCTTTTGCAACGCATGCGCGAGGAATCCGCCTTTACGGGCATCGAGCCTGTCTTCTTTTCCACTTCCCATGTCGGTGGCGTGGCGCCCGAGGAGGCCGATGGCGCTCGGCTTTCTGACGCCGGTAACCTGAAGGATCTCGTCGCGTGCGACGTGATTATCAGCTGCCAGGGCGGTGAATACACGACGGAAATCTACCCACCCCTGCGCAGAAGCGGCTGGAACGGATATTGGATCGACGCGGCGTCGACGCTTCGGATGAACCACGACACGGTCATCATTCTCGATCCGGTAAACCCCGACGTGATTCATCGCGGTCTCGAGAGCGGTCTGCGCACCTTTGTGGGGGGTAATTGCACAGTCAGCTTGATGCTCATGGCCGTCGCTGGACTATTCAAAGCGGGTCTCATCGAGTGGCTTTCCACTATGACCTATCAAGCCGCTTCCGGTGCGGGCGCAGCGAAAGTGCTCGAATTGGTGAAGCAGATGGAACTGCTCACCCACCCGGTGCGCCAGACTCCTTCCGACAACGCACTCGAAGTCGATCGGATGATGATCGGGGCGCAACGCTCGGGCTCATTGCCCACGGCAGAATTCGGAGTCCCGCTCGCCGGAAGCCTGCTTCCTTGGATTGATAAGGAAATGCCGGGCGGCCAAACCAAGGAAGAATGGAAGGGCATGGCCGAGGCAAACAAAATCCTCGGGCTCGATTCTCCTGTTCCGATTGACGGCATTTGCGTGCGCGTCGCGACGATGCGCTGCCATGGCCAAGCGCTTTTGGTCAAGCTGAAGAAGGACGTCGCACTCGAAGAGATCGAGTCGATCGTGGCAGCCGCGAATCCGTGGGTCCGCGTCATCCCCAACACCCGGGAATCTTCCCTGCGATGTCTTACTCCGACCGCCGTTTCAGGAACCCTCAATGTCCCGGTCGGTCGCCTTCGCAAATTGAATTTCGGCCCCGAATTCCTCGGCGCCTTCACTGTCGGTGATCAGTTGCTCTGGGGAGCCGCCGAGCCGCTCCGGAGAATGCTGGGTCTTGTCAGAGACCATCTCGGCTCGTGAACCGCTCGGCTTCGCTAGTGTATAATTCCGACTCTCGAGGGAAACGAACCGAGCCGAGCACACGTATCAGCTAGAAAAGGGAGGTGGCTATGTACGGGAAAATAGGCGTCATGGCAGTTGCCATCGCGGCCTTCGCGCTGCCGGGTCTGGGGCAAACCAACAAACTGAACGGCACTTGGAAGCTCAATACATCAAAGAGCAACTTTGGCCAATTTCCAGGCCCCAGTGAGGAAACCGACATCATCACCATCAGCGGTTCGGATTTCAAGCAGCAGGTCACCAGTGTTGGTGCCAATGGCACGCAAAGCTACACACGCGCCTGCACGATTGACGGAAAAGAAGTCACGCTCACGCCGGATGATCCGCGAGCGCATCTGGGAGCTATCACGCTTTCAAAGATCGCGTGTACTTGGCAAGGTAACTCGCTCGTCTTCAACGAGACCGCGAATCTACGCGGCTCAGATCTAACCGATCGCCTCACGTTTTCCGTCTCAGAGGATGGTAAGACGATGACGATCGACTCGCACATCGCGTCGGCGACTATGAACGGAGATCGAAAACTGGTGTACGACGCGGCCGGGGCCGCGGCGATGACTGCGACGCCCGGCGCGGCGGCCATGATCCACACGGGTAGCGGCGATCCACCCAACCTGAGCGGGACCTGGACGCTGAATGTTCCCAAGAGCAACTTTGGCCAAATGCCCGCTCCTGCAAGCCAAACCGACACGATTGACGATCACGAGCCCTCCATAAAGATCGTGGAAGATCAAAAGGGCGGCATGATGGGCGACTTGAACCTCACCACGACACTCAGCTCCGACGGCAAGGAAACGACATCGAGCGGGATGGGTGGCACCCCTGTCACGAGCACCACGCACTGGGAAGGCTCAACGCTAGTCATCAATTCGACGACGAGCTTTCAAGGCAGTGACGTCAAAATCAAGGACAGCTATACACTCAGTCCCGACGGAAAAACCCTCACCGAAGTGACTCACGTCGAAACCGGCATGGGTAACTTCGACTCCACAAGCGTTTTCGACAAGCAATAAAGCTCGCCTGATTTCCTCGAGGCGATCGGCTTGCTCAGTGCAGTTCCCGTCCGGCTTTGGCCGAAGGCAGGGAGCGAGCGTCGATAGCCATCGGGTAGTCAGGCGCACAGCGCAAGACTTGGCGTACCGATTCCAGGAAGGTAGACACGGCAGATGATGTTTCGTTCTTCCGCCAAGTGACGCAAACCGCGATTTTGGCGTCCGGCTCATCCAGAGGCACGCAAACGACCTCGCCGCCGGGATGAGGCCGGCTCGAGGCCTCATCCGGCATAATGAAAATTCCCTTTTGACAAGCCACCAGAACAATCTGACTGTCGCTATTGGGCATCGGCGTTAGCGGCACGGGAAGCACGTTCGGCGAAATTCCCGCCTGTGCGTAGAGCTCCAAGGTCTTATCGTACATGGCCGGACAGAACCGGCGGTTCGGAAGTAGCAAGGTCTCACCGGCTAGATCCCTGATGCGCAACGAGCGCCGCTTGGCGAGAGGGCTTGTTCTACTCACGTGGACAACGAACTTTTCCTCGAATAGAATTTCCGCATCGAGTTGTAAAGAATCCAACGCACACCGCACGAAGCCAACGTCGATCTCTCCCTCGAACAGAGGCTTGGCTTGTAGTCCCGACAACATTTCCTGGTATTGAACCTCGACGGCGGGATATCGCTTTGAATGGGCCACCAAGACGCGGCTGACGTGCTCTCCTAGGCCTGGGGCAATTCCCAGTCTCACTAAACCGGATTCGCCACATTTGGCCAGTCGCACACAATCAGAAACGCGGTCGGTTTGGATGACCAACGCTCGCGCCTCCCGCAGAAGCGTCCGTCCCGCGTCGGTCAAGGCGACGTGCCGGCGATCGCGCTCGAACAACAGCACGCCGAACTCATCCTCGAGCTGGCGAATCTGGCGGCTGAGTGGAGGAACCGTTACGTGGAGTTCCTCGGCCGCCTTTGAAAAGCTCAGGCGTTCAGCTACGGCGATGAAGTATCTGAGTTGGCGAAGCTCCATCCAGGGTCCCCACCCGAATGACAGAAAGTGGCTCAGTTATAGTCCAAATCGGTAAAAGAAGCAATCAAAATAAGCAATAGACATTTCCTGCGAAGTTGGTATTAGTGTCTCATTATCGCGGGTTTGGGTATCAGTTCAGGGGTGGGGTTTCAGTCCGGTCGTGCACAAAGCAGCTCATCAATCCGCCAGTTGCGATCGCCTCGGTTGGCTGGTTATGAGCCCATTCTGCGAGGCTTACTCCCACCCGCATGATCTGGAACTTACTGATTCGGCTGGGGATTTGGGAACGGGAGTGGCTGGCTGAAATCACCAAGGGGGAACAGGTAATGAGTACACCTTTCGCGGGACGAGTCCTGGTAGTTTCGCTATTGTCGGCCTTCGCCCTGCTCTTTCTGTGCGTGTCGGTGGGTCACGGGCAGGGAGCCGGCAACGGTGCCATTACCGGCACGGTTAGCGATCCGTCGGGCGGAGCCATCGCCAACTGTACGGTGACGATCACCAATAAAGGCACAAACGAAACGCGTGAGACCAAGACGATCGCTGATGGCAGCTACACTTTTAACATCCTGCCCCCCGGTGACTACCGGCTGAAGTTTACTGCAGCCGGCTTCAAGAGCTTGGAGATCCAGAACGCTACGGTGCGGGTGACCAACATCGAAGCCGTCAATGCTGTCCTCCAAGTTGGAACAGTAACAGAAAGCGTGACGGTCGAATCTTCGATGGAAGTATTGCAAACAGAGAGTTCGACGCTCGGCCAGACGGTTAGCGGAACTCTGATCAATGCCCTGCCAATGGCCAACCAAAACTATACGGAAATCATAAGCTTGGCCTCCGGTACCGTTGCAGGAGTCGCCAATGCAACGTCGGTTGGTAAAGGCACGCAGGATATCTCTGCGAACGGGGTAAACCCGGGGTCAAACAATTTTCAGATGGATGGAGTGGCGGTGAACAACATTGCCAACTCCGGGAGCGCCAACGACGGCACGATTTACGGGGGTATCCCTATCCCCAGCACGGACGCCATCGCAGAGTTCAAGGTCCAAACCTCGACATACGACGCCAGTTACGGAAGAAACCCTGGGGCCAATGTGAACCTCAGCACGAAGAGCGGGACGAACGCCTTCCACGGCTCGGGATTCGAGTTCTTCCGCAATTCGGTCCTCAATGCGGACAGCTACTTTTTTGAGAAAACGCCCGAGGATCAACATCAGGTGCTCAATCAGAACCAGTTCGGCGCCACCATTGGTGGGCCGATCAAAAAAGACAAAGTTTTCTTCTTTTTCAGCTATCGGGGAACACGCGCGAAGAACGGCGTAGCGCCCCAGGGCGAAGCCTTCGGCACCTTTCTACCGACTTCACTAAATCCCTACGCGGCGCTTGGTTCCCGTGGAACGTGTGCCACTCCGACTGTGATACCTGACTACGGTTCCATCGCGAGCGAATGTGACGCGACTGCCCAAGCTTTTGCCAATGCGGCGGGCATTATCAACGTTGTGGGTCTCCGGATGTATCAACTCACGACAGGCGGGAACGCGGGCGTACCGAAAAACTATTACATTCCGGCACCCTCGTCGGATCCTCAGTTTTGCAATGCCACAACTGGCGTCTGCAATTTCTCGGTTCCCGCGATTTACAATGAAAACCAATACGTCGGAAACACGGACTGGGTGATCAACAGTAAAAACACGCTTTCGGAAAGGTACTTTTACCAAGCTGCCCCTCAAACCCTCTACCTGGGTCAAATGGGTGGCGATCTCCCAGGCACACCCGTGTACACGCCTTGGGGAAATCAGGCCGCCGTCGTGAGGCTCACCACGACCCTATCAAACACCTTCATCAACGAGGCCCGAGTATCGTACCAACGCTTCAATGAAAGCGCGACTGTTGCTGTCCCTCCGGGTGGTTGCCCTGCTGCTGCGTCATTCACTGGCCAACCTAACACCACGGGATGCGGCTCACCCTCTCAACTAGGAATGCAGCCTCTGGTTCCCGGCTTCTTCGAGCCTCCGACCTTCCTCCTTCTAGGAACGAACGCTGGCCTCTTTGGCGGCCTTCTGCCTTTTAACGGCCCGACGAACCAAATTCAGGGAGCTGACTCGATTTCCTGGCTGCACGGAAAACACAGCATTCGAGCAGGCTATGAATACGAGTGGACGAATTGGCCATTGGTAGATGCGGGCCTTCAGCAAGGTCTGTACTTTGTATTCGGATTTGGAGGGCTCAACACGGGTGGGAACGGACCTGCCGGCCCTGCTTGGAAATTAATGTGTTTATTCTGTGTGAAGGGTATCACCGGAGAGAACGGCATCACTCACTTCTACAAGCTTAACAACCAGTCGACGTACATACTGGACGACTGGAAAGTGAACTCGCGCCTGACTTTGAATCTGGGTCTGCGCTGGGAGTATTTCGGTTTACTTAGCGACAGCCTGGGAAGGCTCACGCAGGTTTGGCTGGACCGAATGGTGGCATCTGCGGACGTGCCACTTGCGTTCTCAAATGCCCCAACTGGCATTCAGCAGTACGTCGTGCCGAGCAACTTCGCGGCGCACTTCGGATCCCCGCCCGTAGGCGTTTTCACTGCCGACAATCGGAATTCGATCTCGGGCCATGCACCGTATAGCAATTTCGCACCGCGATTTGGGTTTGCGTGGCAGCCGACGAGCAAGGGAAACCTCGTAGTGCGCGGCGGAGCCGGCCTCTTCTACAATCGCGTTGGACTGGACAGTGTGGTCCACGCCTTCGAGCAGGGTTACCCGTATGCCGCCACGTACGATTTCTCGTTTCTCAGCCCTAGGTGGGCGAGTGCCACGCTGGCAGAACCCTACACGCCGATACAGCTGGTTTGCATGCCTTCCGACCCGAATTGCAACTCGGATTCCGGTCTAGGCTTTGCGGCCCGCTTTTCGAACTGGAACGGAAACGCACTAACCAGCTCAAATTCCGGGTTGAGCACGCCTTTTAATCCGAACTCGGTCCACACACCACTGGTCCAGGAATACAGCTTGGGCGTTCAATACGAGTTCGTGCCGGGTTGGGTCCTCGATGTGGGATACGTCGGCTCGACTGGCATCAATTTGCTTGACTACAACCACAACAACAACGGAGCCGTCCTGGCGACACCGACCAACGCCCTGTCTTCTTTCTGCACAGGCGTCGCACCAAACATCATTTGCAACACCTCCTCGAACGCGGACTACCGCGTGCCTTATCCGGGCTACACACCATCGGGTCTGCAGGGCAACGAAGACAACGGATACTCTAATTACAACAGCCTACAGGTCACTGTCCGCCATCAGTACCGCAATGGACTCACGCTGCAGGGCGCTTACACGTACAGCAAAGTCCTAACGACGGTTTACTACCTGAGTACCGCGAACATTAACAATGCGCTGTGCCTGGCCTGCCAGTACGCTCGTGCATCCTTCAACCGACCTCAGCGTTTTGTTCTGAACTGGAGTTACGATCTGCCTATCGCGAAAGAAATGTCGGGAGTTTCCGGCAAGGTGCTCGGCGGCTGGAACGTCTCCGGAATCATGATTGCGCAAAACGGCGATCCTTTAACGCCAGTTTCGACCGCCACGGGTGCGGCCTACGGTACCAACGCGAACCAGTATCTTGACGGAGTCACGACAGCCCAGTTGTGTCCAGGGTATACGATGTCGACTGTCTTTTCAGGCGGCTCCATCACATCGCGGGTGGGCGCTAACCCTACAAACGGCAATGGCTACTTTAACCTCAATGCGTTCGGAACAGCAGCGAACCCGGCGATGCCCATTTCCCCTACCAACTTCACGCCGTGCGTTTCGCCCCCTGTACCTTTCGGAGACGCAACCGCGACAGACTACGGGAACGCTAAGATCGGTGACCTGCTCGGTCCGGGCCAGTTCAACTGGGATATTTCCATTCTGAAGAACACAAAGATTAGCGAGCGGGTTAACATGCAGTTCCGCACCGATTTCTATAATGCGTTCAACCACCCACAGTTTGCTGACCCTAATGGCAATACCTTTGCTGCGGCTGGCTTCCAAGAATTCACAACGCCCGCGGGCGGAGGAGCGACCACGGGTAGCTTGATAACCAACACAAACGTCAACCCACGTCTGATTCAGTTCGGGTTGCGCTTCCAGTTTTAAGCACCAAGCTGCGGCGCTACCGCCGCGCAGTGGAACTTGGGTGACGCCGGGCATTCCATCCGGCGTCACTTGTCGTTGTGTCTTCTTGCTATTCACTCGAAAGTGCGTGCCTCCCGGCGGGAATTACAAGACTGCTCCGGAGGGCGCAAGGAATCTTGCCCGCTGCTCGGTGCGAAGGTCCGCACGCAGGTGTACACTCTGGGTCGAGAAATAGGGGCCGATGGGCCCGTCACCAATCCTACGGGCTTGCTAACGGCCGAGGGAGATTTCACCGATGTCCTCCTTGTCACGCGCACCTACAGCTGCAGAACTAAGTGCGCGCAAGGTCTTTTACGATGAGATCGCGAAGCAGCACCTCGCACCGCTCTGGGAGCGCGTCTCCGGACTTGTTACTCGCTCGCCCGCGCCGATCGCTCGTCCCGTTCACTGGCAGTATCCGATCGTCCGCGCAAGTTTGCTCAACGCGGGCAGATTGCTGACAGCCGAAGAGGCCGAGCGTCGCGTGCTGATTCTAGAAAATCCCGGCTTGCCGGGCCAATCGCAGGTAACCGACTCGCTTTTCTCCGGGCTTCAACTCTTGCTGCCGGGCGAACGCGCGAGCGCCCATCGTCACGTCGCGAGCGCCCTGCGCGTGTTTCTCGAAGGCTCTGGCGCCTATACCGTCGTCAATGGCGAGCGGACGAACATGGAACGCGGCGATTTTGTGATTACCCCGAACTGGACTTGGCACAATCACGGCAATGACGGCCCGGATCCGGTGATCTGGCTCGATGGGCTTGACGTCCCGATGGTCAACCTGTTCAAAGCGAGCTTTTCCGAAGGCAGTTATTCTAGAGACTTGCCTGCCGGTGCTCGTCTCGGCGACTCCGAGGCGCGGTTTGCAGGCGCGCTCCTGCCGGACGGTTGTCAATCGTCGCTCTCCTCACCGTTGCTCAACTATCGATACTCGCACGCCCGCGAAAACCTCGCCGCGATGTATCGTCATGGCCCCGTCGATCCATGCCACGGAGTCAAGCTGCGCTACGTCAATCCACTCACCGGTGGCCCGGCGATGCCCACGATGAGTTCCGCTCTTCAACTCCTTCCCGGCGGCTTCCGTACGCAGCCGTACCGCTCAACCGACGGCACGGTTTTCGTTGTCATCGAAGGTCGCGGACAGAGCAGGATCGATGAGTCGCTATTTGACTGGGCCGAGAACGACATCTTCGTCTCACCGAGCTGGGCGCTCCAACAGCACAACGCCCGAACCGAAGCCATCCTGTTCAGCTTTTCCGACCGCGCGGCCCAGGAAAAGCTAGGCCTGTGGCGCGAACGGCGTGACCCAAATCTCTCGTGAGTCTCGCCCATGATTGACGGCAAACCGAGCAGCTTGCCGATCCGCACAGTTGTCCGGACAAAAGACGCGCAAGCTGCGCACCTCTCGGCCGACATCTGCGTGGTCGGCGCGGGGATTTCCGGTACGTCCGCTGCGATTGAAGCAGCCCGCCTCGGACGCAGCGTCGTTCTCGTCGACGGGCAGCCGGCGCTCGGCGGCCAGGCGGTCAACTCCATCATCGGGACCTTCTGTGGCCTGTTCTCCAACGGGCCCCACGCGCGCCAGCTAACCCATGGCATCGCCGACGATATTCTTCGCGATCTGGGCGCCGAAGGCGCAGTTCATCGCGCCCGAGGCCCTATGACGATCACGATCTACTACGACGAAGTCGCGCTCGGCCGCTGGGTCGAAAGAACGATTCACTCCCTGGGAATCAAGGTCGTGCTCGGTGCCGTGCTGCGCCGGGCTCACCTTGAAAATCGGCGTATCACGGAACTGCTGCTAGCCACGCGGTATGGCGATCTGCAGATCACTGCCAACGGGTTTGTCGAAGCAACCGGCGATGCCGCGTTGGCTTGGCAGGCCGGCCTGCCTTGCCGCCAGCCGGACGTGCCGATCTATGGGACCCAGATCGTTGTCCTTGAACACCTCACCGACGGTCACAAGCCGAGTCCCGGTGAATACAGCCAGCGTTTGAAGGAAAAGGCGAGTGAATACGGCTTGGTGCGACACGATGGCTTCGCGTTTATTTTTCCCGGTCGTGGCACAGCGGTGGTCAACATGACGCACGTTGAAACGCCGCTCGATCCGGTCGCCGCAAGCGAAAAGGCGCTGGAAGGCAAGGAACAGGCCGATCGCGCCGTGCGCTTTTTGAAGCGTGAGTTTCCCGAAACGTTCGGCAGCGCGCGCATCCGTGCGTACGGGTTGCCGGGAATTCGGCAGACGCGTTGGATTGTCGGCCGCCACCAATTAACGGCCGATGAAGTGCGCGCCGGTGTGCATTTTGAAGACGCCGTCGCACGCACGGCCTGGCCCATCGAGCTGCACGGTCAGCCAGAAGGTTATCTGTGGGAACCATTCGGAGAAGATCATCTGCACTACGTCCCGCTTAGGAGCCTCATCCCGGCCGAGTGCGATAATGTGGTTGCCGCCGGCCGATCGATCGACGGTGACGCAGCCGCGCTTTCCAGTGTGCGCGTGATGGGTCCGTGTATCGCGATGGGAGCGGCCGCAGCGCACGCTCTCGATCTCGCTGGCAGGGGCAGTGTCGGCGACATTGAACTGTCGGCGCTGCGTCGACGCCTCCTCCACAATCTGGAAGGCTAGAGTGCCGTGAGTGAGCGCCGGACCGTCGACATCTCGGAAATCATCGAGCAACAGAAAATAACGCCTTTCATCGCTCGGCTCGTTGTCCTGTCTTGGCTCGTTGTCTTTTTCGACGGCTTCGACATGAATTCGACGTCGTTCGTTGCGCCGGAAATGTCGGCATCGCTCCATATGGACCGCCTGATGCTGGGAAAAGTCTTCAGTAGCGGGCAGACCGGAATGATGCTGGGCGGCTTCTTCTTCGGCTACTTGGGTGACCGCATCGGGAGACGCCGAGCGATCATTTTGGCGACGCTGTCTTTCGCCGTACTTACACTCGCGCTGGCGCTGGCGCAAAGTTATGAAGCTCTCTTCGCCGTGCGCTTCGCACAAGGGCTGGCCGTCGGAGGATTGCTGCCGCTGGCATGGGCGCTTAACATTGAATATGTCCCCCGCCGCTTCCGCTCGACCGTGGTGACGTTCATCATGCTCGGTTATACATTCGGTGGAAGCTTGGCCGGGCTGATCTCGATCCCGCTGATCTCGACGCACGGTTGGCGTTCCTTGTTTGTCTTCGGCGGCTCGGCGGCTCTGCTGGTGACAGCACTTCTCCTTGCATGGCTGCCTGAATCTATGAAGTTTCTCGTAGCCAGAAATCGGCGCCCCGACCAGATCGCAAGCTACGCTCGCCGCCTCGCGCCGGACCGAACGATCACCGCGTCGGACCGCTTCGTAGTGCCCGAAGAAGAGGGAGCGATGAAGAAAGGTTTCTCGGTCACGATGCTTTTCCGCGGCGAGCTGCGTTGGATCACGCCGCTGCTTTGGTTCGGCTACGGCATCAGCTCCGTTGCCGTCTTCTTCAACTCCAATTGGGGACCCACGGTTTTGCAAACAATCGGCTTTAGCCGGTCCACCGCCGCGCTCGCCATTTCCGTTACCGTTGCCAGCAGCGGCCTTGGGGGCCTCGTGCTTACGCGCTTTGTCGACACGCGGGGGACGATCAGCATCGTCGCATATCCGCTGTTCGCTGTGCCGACCTTACTGGTGATGGGGTTGAGCGGAGTCAGTGGACTTGGCTTCCTCGTTCTGAACTTTTTCGGCTCGATGTTTCTGCTGGGTGCCCACCTCGGGCTACAAAGTATTTGTGGGATTTTTTATCCAAGCTCCTACCGAGCCAACGGCGCCGGGTGGGCGGCATCGGTAGGAAAAATCGGATCGATCGCCGGGCCCTATCTTGGCGGTGTCATACTGTCGTCGCACCTGCCGGTGCGCTATACCTACGCACTGCTGGCGATTTGTCCTTGCCTGGTCGGGGCTACGGCCCTCACGATTGGTCTCCTCGAGCGACATCTCAGACTCTTGGATCGGACCGCCTACTGGCAGAAAGCCACACCTCCTCTTGTCGCAGAGACCGGCTTACAGGATTAGCCACGTCCGATGAAGGGCATCTTTGTGGCCATCACCGTCATGAATTGGACGTTGGCGTCCAAAGGAAGGGACGCCATGTACAGGACGGCGCGGGCAACGTCGGCGGCGTCCATAGTGGGCTCGACCGCGACGGTGCCGTTCGCTTGCGGAACGCCTTTTTTCATTCGTTCCGTCAATTCCGTCGACGCGTTGCCGATGTCGATCTGACCGCAAGCAATGTCATACTTGCGGCCGTCGAGGGAAGTCACTTTCGTGAGGCCCGTCACCCCGTGTTTGGATGCTGTATAGGGAGCTGAATTCGGTCGGGGACTGTGAGCGGAAATCGAACCGTTGTTGATAATGCGGCCGCCGCGCGGGATCTGATCCCTCATGATTTTAAAGGCCTCTTGCGTGCAGAGAAACGCGCCGGTGAGATTTGTGTCAACGATTGACTTCCACTGCTCGTACGGCAGGTCTTCCAGAGGTACAGCCCTGCCAGAGACCCCCGCGTTGTTGAACAGTAGGTCGAGCCTGCCAAACGCATCCTTTGTTTTGCTGAAAACCTCACGAACCGAGGCAGGGTCGGTGACGTCGGCCTGAACGACGAGTGCGTGAGAATTGGCTTGTCTCACTTCGAGCCCCGTCGCTTCGAGACGCTCTCTGCGTCGCCCTGCCAGTACCAGCGTGTAGCCGTTTTGTGCAAGCGCAATAGCGACGTGCTTGCCAATTCCGCTGCCCGCACCGGTGACCATGGCGATCTTCGCCGATGACTCCATGAATGTCCTCCGCTAGGACGGTTCGGTGGCCGACTCTTAGCCGGGCTGCGTCCATTTTCCACACTTGACCGTCAGTGCAGTCCGATGATAGCAGTGAAACGAGAGAAACGAGCGGGGGGGAAACCTGATGAGCCATTTCTTCGTGAGAAAATTGCGGCTGCGCTTTTTATCGGTTGCGCTTGCGGTGACGTTTTCCTTCGCGTTGCCCTTGCATTGCCGGGCGCAGTTGGCCAATCAGAGCGCCGGACCGAATCTAAACATGCACGATAACGAGGCGCAGAAGCGACTGGAACTTTCGAATATGGACGACTTTAGCGATAAGGACGAGGTTATCGCCTTCCAGGCGTTCTCCAAGGCCCAGGAACCCGCCAAGAAGATTCAACTCGGAAACACCTTCTTGCAGAAGTACCCGAAGAGTGCGTTTGTCGAGCGCGTCGACGTTGGCATGATGAACGCCTACCGCGCGCAACAGGACTGGAAGAACACGTATCTATTCGCCGATCAAGCGCTTGCGCTCAAGCCGGATGACGTAGACGTTCTTGCCACGGTCGCTTGGACGATACCGCACGTCTACAGCCCCGATGATCGAGATGCCGATCAGGAACTGAACAAGGCGGAGACATACGCCAAACACGCAATTGAAGTTCTGGCCACGATACACAAACCGCTGGGCGTGACCGACACGCAGTTTGCTGATTCCAAAGCCAAGAGGTCCTTTCAAGCCCACAGCGCTCTGGGTCTGGTCTATTTTCGTCGCGGAGATTACGACAACTCGGCGACGGAGCTCGAGCAAGCTACCAAAGGCAACCCAGCCCCCGATCAGACCGATCTTTATGTTCTGGGGGTCGATCTCCAGAATTTGAAGCGCTACGGCGAAGCGGCGGAGGCCTTTCGCGGTTGCAACCAGATCGCCGGAGGTTTGCAGGATCAATGCAAGGAGGGCGCCGATTCAGTGAAAGCGCTGGGGAATCTGCCGAAGACCAATTAGTGCCTGTTCGTTTCTGGGGTTGCAGCACTGTTAGAAGTGACAGTTCCGTTCTCGCCAGAAGATCGGGTATTCCCTTTCTAGACTCTCGCCACGAAGGATACGTTTGCTCGTGGAGAGACCATGCCCATGCCAGAAAAGCACGACACACACGAAAAAGCACTTTCCATCAATCTCGACGTCACGATCTTTGGGTCGTTTGCGGAAATCGGTGCGGGGCAGGAAGTGTCCCGCTGGTTTCTGCGCGTGGGCGGCGCCTCTGGCACGGTGGCAAAAACGATCTCGGCCTATGACAAGGAGGTGAGCGACAACCTCTACGGACTCGGGACACGCTACGTTTCCAAACCTCGCCTCCAAGCTATGCTGGATCGCGAATGGGGGCAGTTGCTCGAACAGCTGGGCGCGAGCCGCGGAGCCGACGCCAAGTTCTTCTCGTTTGTCGATACGCTTTCTGCCCGAAATTATGCGGGAACGAACGATTGCCATGGATGGATCGGATTACGTTTCCTGAGGGAACCGAACGGAGTTCCCCAGGACGTGATCCTGCATGTGAATCTGCGTGATCCCAGCAATGTTCAACAGCAAGAGGCGGTGGGCATTCTCGGAGTGAACCTCATTTATGCGGCGCATCATGCCCTTGGGTCGGCCGAGGAGTTCCTGGCCAGCATGTTCGAGCATCTGGGGCTTGATCGGCTAGAAATCGACTGCCTGGAATGGCGCGGGCCGTCGTTCGAATCCTGGGACCGAGATGAAACTCATGCCCTCTTAGTAGCCGGAGGATACGCTGAAGCAGTGGTCTTCCCCGCTGCTGGCCAGCCCGTACCGCCGAACGAGACACTTTACAAACGAGCCCTGGTGCTGGCACCCGACAGCTTCGCCAGCGTGGACCAGCTTCACCCTCGTCTGATCGAGGATACTTTGGCCCAACTACCGGAAGAGGATCTTGCGGAAAGCAAAGGGGGGCTCGGACTGTTTTGTCTATCGATCGCTCGAGCGCGAGCGGAAGGCAGCGGAGGTTCCCTTCGAGAGATCGTGAGGCAAGCCCAAAATCTGAAGGGGTTTGGCTATGGCGTGATGATCTTCCGTGCCCAGGAAATCTATACGATGAGCGCATTCGCAAACCGCTACACGAAATTGCGGATTCACTTCGCGATTGGACTCACAGTGGTCGTGAGTGTCTTGGAGGATCGATACAAAGACTTGCCGGGGGCTTTGCTGGAAGGAGTCGCTCGGCTTTTCACGCAAAATGTACGGCTGATCGTCTATCCCATGCCGGCAGAAGAAGTCGAAAGGCGGGTGAAAGCGGCGGGACTAACCGGATGGAGATGGAAACAGGCAGATGGCATGGTCCCTGCCGACACTCTCAATCCCTCAGAACCGCTAGGTTCCCTCTACCAGTATCTACGTGGCAGCGGCTTCATTCTTCCCGGGATACCCCGGAATTGAGTCCCCCCTGACCGAGTCACTTGCAAGTCGACCGACAGGACGGCTGCTTTCTTGTTACCCCGCGGCAGCCGATTCGCGAACAACACCTTCTTCTCCTCTCTCGCGAGCCAGGTACTGCCCGTAGATCCACCGATAGGTTGCTTCCAGGCCAGTACGCAAAGGCGTATTCGGCTCCCAATGGAGATATTTCTGGATCCGTGTGTTGTCACTGTTCCTGCCATTTACGCCCTTGGGTGCGCTGAGATCGTATTTTCGCTTCAGCTTGATCCCGGCAATCTCCTCGACGATGTCAACCAACTGGTTGATGGTTACCGCTTCACTCGATCCCAGATTGATCGGTTCTCGAATTTCAGAATGCATGATCAAATCCATGCCCTTCAGACAGTCGTCGATGAACATAAAGCTACGTGTCTGGTTTCCCGGGCCCCAGATTTCAATCTCATGCCTACCCGAAACTTTTGCTTCGATGACCTTGCGGCAAATTGCAGCGGGAGCCTTTTCGCGGCCCCCATACCATGTGCCCCAAGGTCCATAAACGTTATGAAAACGGGCCACGCGTGTGTAAAGTCCAAAGTCTTCAGAAAAGTGGCGGCACATCCGTTCCGAGAAGAGTTTCTCCCAACCATAACCATCCTCAGCAAGGGCTGGATAGGCGTCCCCTTCCTTAAGAGACGGCGCCTCAAATGTCTTCTGTATTTCTCCGTTGTAAACACATGCCGAAGAGGAATAGAAGAATTTCTGCACACCATACTTGACGGCCGCCTGGAGCATGTGGGTGTTAATAAGCACTGAGAGCATGCAGAGCGCTTTATTGTATTCGATGAATCCCATGCCGCCCATGTTTGCAGCGAGATTATAGATTTCGTGTGCCCCCTTGGCCGCGGTCTCGCAATTCTCTTTGAGGTTCAGATCGAGAGAGAGATTCTCGACATCACCGAATCGCTGATACCACTCATCGAGCGGTTTGATATCGACTGCCCGCAGCAGCTTGTAACCTCGCGCGCGCAGGGCAGAAATCAGGCTTCCGCCGATAAATCCACCCGCTCCCGTGACGACCACGAGACTCTCTCTGTCGTTGGTCAACGCATTGTCCTCCCGATTCTGGACCTATCGTATCGCCCTATCCCGAGGGGTAGTGAGAAGTCGGCTTGTGCAAGCCCACCCAGTGGCCGACAAACGTGGCTAGATTAGCACGAAGGTACGGGGCTTTTTAGGATTTCGACTCCCTTCCCAGGGCTGTTTTTACCGCCGAAAGCTACGGTCCTTCTCAGCGACAGCACGGCTGTTTGCCTGAGAGCCGAAATGCCATTTCTTTTTCGGTTGATCTATGTACGAGCCCTGAACCACCCTTGACAGCAGCACGCGAACGGCCGAAAATTTCCGCTCGCACCGGATTCGAGTTTGAGAAGATGTGAAAGTTTACGACTATGCCAACACCTTTGTCGCCGAGCCCTAGGTTGAGTAGCAACTTCGCTCCGATTGCTTTGTTCGTTTACAATCGACCAGAGGTTACACAGAGAACTGTGAACTCTCTCCGGGAGAATGGCCTCGCGTCACAGAGTGATTTGTTCGTATTCTCCGATGGCGCCAAAAGCGAGATCGGCGCCACCGCGGTCGGGCAAGTTAGGAAATACATTCGCACCGTCGAAGGATTTCGATCGGTGACGATTATCGAACGCGAGCGAAATTGGGGGTTGGCTAGCTCGGTTATTAACGGCGTCACGGAAATGTGTAATCAGTTTGGGCGGGTCATAGTCATGGAGGACGATCTGCTGACGACGAGCGATTTCCTGGCTTTCATCAACCAAGCCCTCAAGCGATATGAGACCGACCCGAGGATCTTCTCGGTCAGCGGCTTTAATTTCGGTTTCAAGGGACCAGAGAATTATCCCTACGATGCATTTTGCTTTTATCGCAGCAGTTCGTTGGGATGGGGGACGTGGAAAAGTCGCTGGGACAAGTCTGACTGGAAAATCGCCGATTACTACAGCTTTCAAATGGACAAGAAACAACAGCGGCAGTTCAACCGGGGCGGAGACGATCTCTCCAGCATGCTGGCCTTGCAGATGCACGGCCGGATCGATTCGTGGGCCATTCGTTGGGCCTTCATGCATTTCAAGCAAAATGCTTGGGCGCTCCTTTCCTTCCGACCGCGGGTCTTCCATATCGGTTCTGGTCGCTCTGCCACCAATTCCCGTTGGAAATCGTTCAAGCAATTGCCTCTTACAGCGGAACGCAAGTCCGAGTTTCATCTTCCGGATACTCCCAGACTCGAGGAACATTTTGTCCTCGAACTGCAGAAGTCGCTCCGTCCATCGCTCGCCAGAAGGTTAGTGCGTTATTTCTTGCGGCGGCGGGCCGGTCTGGGGATGGGTCGGTCCCATGTCGCGACATTTTCTGCAGTGCAAGCCGACAATTCCGCGGCGCCAGACGCAAGTCGGAGATCCTTCTTTGATTGAGAAGAGGTTAAAGTCAATCTACGCCAGACTACGCGGAAAAGCCGAACAGAGTGAAACAATCTCGCTTCTTTTGGGTAGGCAAATGGCCTGGCAAGTTGCGACCTTTCCACCGAACACTAATTTTCGAAAGGTCGGTTTCAAGGTCTTCTCACAATGGGATGAAGACGGAATTATTCAGTTCCTGATCAATCATTTACCGATTGAGAGTAAGACCTTCGTCGAGTTTGGGGTGGAGAACTATGAAGAGAGTAATACCCGCTTCCTTCTGTTAAACGATCACTGGCAAGGACTGGTCCTGGATGCCAGCGCGTCGGATATTCGCTACATACAGCAGGACAAGATCTACTGGCAGTACGATCTGCAAGCGAAATGTGCATGGATCACGCGCGAGAATGTCGATCGATTGGTTCGCGATGCCGGCTTCGGCACAGACTTGGGCCTTCTCTCGATCGATATCGACGGAAACGACTACTGGATTTGGGAAGCGATCCAGTCCGTCAGGCCCTTGATCGTGATCATTGAGTACAACAGCTTGTTCGGGTTGCGGCCGATTGCCGTTCCTTATCGCGCAGACTTTGACAGGAAAGACGCACACTATTCGAGACTGTACTATGGCGCCTCCCTGGGTGCGCTCCAACACCTCGCCCATAAAAAGAGGTACCTCCTCCTCGGCTCGAACGTGTGGGGTCATAATGCGTTCTTCGTACGTGCAGATATCGCCGGGGAATTTCGCGACTTGGAGCTGCGTGATGCCTACGTTGCGAGCAAGTTTCGCGAGTCACGCGACAAAACGGGGAAATTGAGCTATGTGCGTGGAAATGACCGAATCACCCTCATTCAGGATATGCCGGTTGTTGACGTCGTAACTGGGGAGACGGGCAAGCTGAAGGATTTCTGGGAAGCACAATGATTGCTTCGAAAAAGGGAAAGGCAAGAAATGAGCGAATCTCTAGGGCAAGGGGAAAAAGCGCTGATTCCTCAGATTGAACCCTGGGTGGACGATAGCGAGCTGCAGCAGCTACGGCGCGTCATCAGCTCTACGTTTCTGGTCGAGCATGAACTCACCCGAGAATTCGAAGGTATGACCGCCCAGTTAACGGGCGCCAAGCATGCAGTGGCAGTTTGCAATGGAACCATGGCGCTGTTCACCTGTTTGAAAGCGATGGGAATCGGACCCGGGGATGAGGTCATCGTTCCTAACTTTACCTTCATTGCTTCCGCCAATGCCGTGATTCTCGCCGGGGCTGTGCCCGTACTCTGTGAGGTGCGGGAGGATACATTCTGTATCGATATCGGGCGCGCGGATAAGCTTGTTTCAAGCCGCACAAGGGGAGTCATGCCGGTACATTTGTACGGCCAGAGTGCAGACATGCCCGAGGTAATGGCGTTTGCGGAGCGTCACGGTCTTCAGGTGCTCGAGGATGCCGCGGAAGCAATCGGTGTTCGGTATGAAGGCAGGCACGTAGGCACCTTTGGACAGATGGGCATCCTCTCCTATTATGGGAACAAAACTATCACCTGTGGTGAAGGGGGCATCGTGCTGACCAACGACGACGCCCTAGCGAAGGCCTCATACCGGATCAAGAACTACGGCCGGGACCGCAAGGGAACCTATGTCCATGAGACGATCGGATTCAATTTCTCCTTCACCGATCTGCAAGCTGCGATCGGCATCGCCCAGATGAAAAAGCTCTCCGCGGTTGTTGGTAAGAAGCGGCGAATCCACGACCGCTATGTGGCCGAACTTGGGAGCATCAGGCGCCTTCGCCCCGTATACGTCGATTCACGGTGCGAGCCGGTGTTCTGGTTCACATCCTTTTTGTGCGATGACCCAGACGGGCTATCTTCGTATTTACGTGAGAAGAATATTCAGACCCGCCGGTTCTTCCTGCCGCTACACCAGCAGCCGTGTTACGCCGGCGGGAAACACATCAGGATTCCCGACGCCGATTTTCGAATCAGCGAGTCGATCTACCGTCAAGGGATCTCACTGCCTTCTTCCTACAACCTGACCGAGGAGGACCAATCGCACGTTATCGAGCAGATTTGGCTCTATTATGCGAGTCGCAATTAATTGCCTCCGGCTCGAGTCCTCTTTTTGGGGTGGCCTCAACACCTACGCGCGAGGTCTTCTGGAAGGATTCGTCAACACGGCGAATGGCCACCAGTTCCGGCTGTACGTCACCAGCGGGAATCGGGAGCTCATCGAAGTATTTGAGAACAGAAACAATTTCGAGGTAATTGCTCTGGACGAACGGACCCAATTCCTGCGAAAAAGCATCTGTCGAGCCTCCCTATTCACGTTCAGTGAGAAATTCTATGAATCGACAAGCAATCTGATCTTCCGAGGGATACGCGAATTGATGGAGCAAGATGCCGACATCGTCTACACGCCATATACTGTCCTCCAGTCTTTTAATGGCCGGAAGCCGACCGTTCTTTCCATGCACGACATCCAGCATGTGCACTACCCCGAATTTTTCATTTGGCCCCGGCGGTTGAGTCGGCGCATCACCTACGGCTTGAGCGCCCGCCACGCCGATTTTTTTCAAGCGAGCAGCGAGTTTAGCAAGCGGGACTTCTTGCAACACTTCTCATGCATCTCTCCGGAACAAATTGTCGTCATCCCGGAGGGTGTGCACATCGAGAAGTTCGCTGCACCTGTCGATACCGCTTCTTTGAGCAGTAAATATGCCATCCCCGAGCGGTTTCTTCTCTATCCCGCACAACTTTGGCACCACAAAAATCACATGATTCTGCTGCGGGCGTTGAAGCAAATTGAATCCAGGCATGGCTTGCGGATTCCCCTAGTGCTTACAGGAGGAAAGTACAGCGCGGCCTCCAGAGTCCTGGGCTATATCTCCAGTCAGTCCATGGATTACGTCCGTTATCTCGGCAGAGTGCCGTTGGAAGATCTCGTCGGCCTATATCAGATGGCAGCGTTTCTGGCCATGCCTTCGTTGCATGAGTCCAATAGCTTGCCGGTACTCGAAGCTGCCGCTGCCGGCACACCGATTATCGCTTCCCGAATCCCGCCAAATGAGGAGCTTGCGCGGGTACTGCATCTGAATCTATTCGATCCATTGAATCAGGAGGAGTTGGAAGCACTCCTGGTGCGGCTGTGGGAGAACGAATCGGCAGCCTGCGCGCAGGTGCTACACAACCAGAAACATGTCACTTTATTTTCATGGGATAACGCGGCCAAGCAATACCTCGAACTTTTCGAGCGCGCTTTGAACGCTTGACTGCAAGAAATACATTCGGTCACGTCTTCTTAGACGATCTCGTGCAGCTGAGTTCGCCGGATCAATGACCGACCTTCTCGCAAAAGTCACGATAGGCCTTCCGTAAACCGTCGCGCAAAGAGTCTGGGCTTGGAGGAAACCACCCAAGCCGCCCTAAACGGCCGATATCCAATAGCTTCCGCGGTGTTCCATCAGGCTTGGAATTGTCGAAAACCAACCGGCCGCTGAATCCCACAACCTCTGCGATCAATCGAGCCAGTTCGGCGATGGTGACATCGTGTCCGCAGCCGATGTTCACCATGGGGGCTACTTCCTGATCCTCCGTGAGCTGCCTCATTTGCGGATCCGGTAAATTCAGCAAGAATATGCAAGCGTCTGCCGCCGTGTCGCTATCCAAAAACTCCCTTTGAGGCGTTCCGGTTCCCCAAATGACCACCTCCTGAGCCCCGGTGCTCTTAGCTTCATGCATTTTGCGAATCAGGCCTGGGATTACATGGGAATCGTTGAGATCATAATGATCGCCCGGACCATATAAGTTCGTTGGCATCGCCGCCAAGAATTGCGTCGCGTACTGTCTATTGTAGGACCAGCACATTTCAATTCCGGCGATCTTCGCCAGTGCATACGGACGATTCGTTGATTCCAACGGTCCAGTAAGCAAATACTCTTCCTTGAGCGGTTGGGGGGCGAGTCTTGGATAGATGCAGCTGGATCCCAGGAAGAGGAGGCGGTTGACTCCCGTGCGGTACGACTCGTGAATTACATTCGTTTGAATCATGAGGTTCTGAACAATAAAGTCTGCGGGGTATCGTGAATTCGCTAGTATGCCGCCAACTTTTGCGGCCGCTAACACAACATACCGAGGCCGCTCCTTCGCGAACAAGGACCTCACCGATCGTTGATCGGTGAGATCGGTTTCGCTGCGATCGTGCAGCAATAAATTGGAGTATCCTCCTGCCCGGAGCCTCCGGACGAGGGCAGAACCCACTAATCCTCGGTGGCCCGCAACATAAATGGTGTCTGAGGGATTCACAATTCAGTCGTGCCGATCGTAAACGCGATGCCCGCTCTTCTTAATGATTTGGTCACGTTCCGCATTTCTTAGATCGGAAGCAACCATCTCGGCCACCATTTCTCGAAAACTTGTTCGCGGCTGCCAACCGAGCTTGCCTCGCGCCTTGCTGGCATCTCCCAGAAGGCTCGAAACTTCGGCCGGCCGGAAATAGCGGGGGTCGACGGCGACGATCCGACGCCCCGTTTCGTCGAATCCCTCTTCCTCGAGGCCCTGCCCATGCCAATCGATTCTCATTTTCATTTCTTCGGCTGCCGCGTTGACAAATTCCCGCACAGTATATTGGGCGCCGGTAGCGATGACGTAATCTTCCGGTTGATCTTGCTGCAGCATGAGCCATTGCATCTCCACGTAATCTCGTGCGTGTCCCCAGTCACGTTTGGCGTCTAGATTGCCGAGATACAAACAGCCTTGCAATCCGACTTTGATCTGCGCAAGACCACGTGTGATCTTGCGTGTAACAAACGTTTCACCCCGGATGGGAGACTCGTGGTTAAAGAGAATGCCGTTGCATGCATAGATCCCGTAGGCTTCACGATAATTGATCGTAATCCAGTAGGCATACAGCTTTGCAACCGAGTACGGTGAGCGAGGATAAAAAGGAGTGGCTTCCGACTGAGGGCTTTCCTTGGCCAGTCCATACAACTCCGAAGTGGAAGCTTGATAGAAACGTGCCGATGCCAATCCCTGGGCGCGTATGGCTTCGAGTAGTCGCAGCGTACCAAGGGCATCCACATTGGCCGTGTACTCTGGCGTTTCGAACGAGACAGCCACATGGCTTTGTGCCGCCAGATTGTAGATTTCATCGGGCTGCACTTTCTTAACCACCTGCGTTACGTTATTCGAGTCGGTCATATCTCCGTAGTGCAGGAATAAGTGGCGGCCTTTGTCATGCGGATCCTCATAAAGGTGATCGATCCGTTCGGTGTTGAATGACGAAGCGCGCCGCTTAATTCCGTGCACTTCGTATCCTTTGGCGAGAAGAAATTCGGCCAGATATGCGCCATCCTGCCCCGTAATCCCGGTGATCAGTGCTCTTTTCATATCACTCCTGTACGCATGGAATCGTTGGCGCGAGCTGAAACAGAACGAGAATGAGGCTCCGCCCCCATTGGGCGCACGTGCTTCGGCAAGCCTGAAGGCAGCCTCTACTCCGATCGCTCGAGTTACTCAAATCTTCGCAGTCCAAGCTGTTCGAGGAAAACTAAGACGAGAAACTCCGCTCCGTAGACCAGATACCGACGCCAAAGACGCCGTGGTTCTTGCAGAAGACGGAACAACCACTCTAGACCATTCTCCCGCATCCATTCTGGCGCTTGGCGCTTGGTTCCCGCGAGAAAGTCGAAGGCAGCTCCAATACCTACCAAAACTGGCGCATTAAGTTTGCCTCGGTGGTTGTACATCCAGGTATCCTGCTTGATCTCACTGAGGCCGACCCACACCACATCAGGGTTTGTCGCATTGATCATCGCTATCGTGGCTTCGTCTTCCTCGGCAGTGACATGGCCAAAGGGTGGCGAAAACGTACCCGCGATCTGCAGGGCCGGAATCCGGCACCGAAGGCTGTCTGAGAGCTTTTCGGGAAGACCCGGTGTCCCACCGAAAAAGAAATGCCGGTAGCCCTTCGATGCCGTGGTCTCGCAGAACGTCGCCATTAGCTCGGGGCCGTATACTCTGCGACGTACAGGAAACCCGCGCAACCGTCCCAACCAAACAATCGGCATTCCATCCGGCACAACAAGGTCAGCGGAATTCAGAATCCGCTTAAAGCTATCATGCCTATGCCCTTCGGTGATGCCATGCATTCCGGAAACTGCTATGTAATGGCACCGTCCTCGCTCGCGGATCCATTCTTCCATGTGAGCGATTGCGTCAGGAATTTGGATCGCGTCGACACGAACACCCAGCACATGAAACGTGTTTTGCTCCGTCTTCTCAGGTGCCAGCATGTAACCGCCCTTTATGGCAACAGGCAATCACGCTGTTCTTGATGATCGGAAGCCCTGTGCAGAATACCTCGGCTTCAGGGAATAGCAGGCGCATTTGGGCGGGCGATAGCAGATTGATCTGCTCATACTCTCGAAGGTAGCCCGGTGAAAATCGCACGACCCGACGCTGAACACGAACAGGCAGGAACTGATAAAGCGGCAGAAGTGTGTGTGGCTCTATCGGGAAATACCGATTCGGGGTAGCGACGAAGTAACCGCACGAAGCCACGCGACGAATCTCATGTGCAAAGGACTCCTGGTCGGCACCATCGCCAACGTGCTCAATCACAGCATTGGAGAAGACCCAGTCGAATGACTTGTCGGCAAAAGGAAGGCGGCGGCCATCGGCTAGAATCTTCGAGACCGGATAGCCGTCCAATCCATCGAAGGAGTCTTCAAGATTTACAATTACCACCTTAGAGAACCGCGAATAGAGTGGAAGGAATTCGCCATCGATCCCGGGCGACCCACCAACATCGAGCAACGTCAGTCCGTTACCCGAGAGGTGTCTACAGAGCGACCTCACCTTCTCGGTTCGCAGCCGGACGTGGATCGGTTTCACAACCCTTACCGCCCACCTTCGAAGTGACATCCTCATTCGGCCTCGACTCTGACGCGGCCCGGCCCCGAGTTTCCTTCCGTAAACGACTTCTCAGTCGGGCGCCGCGTGGGTGCCAGGCGGATCCCCAAACTGCCGACATACTCGGGGATTAGAACGCAAACTGCCGGAATCTGAGTCGCCGGCATGAGAACCCGGGACCGCTTACAGACTGTGCTCACGACTCGAGTTTCTCCATCCTTGAGAGCTTCGTTCTCGCTTCGAGAGTGAACAACGCGGAAGCGAGAGCGAAGAGGTACCAGACTGCTGTCGGATACCGCATCGGTTCGGTTGTGATGCTCAGCAGGAGGATACCTGCAAGAGCGCAGATAAGAATTCTTCCAACGCCGCGAACGAATCGACTAACAGAATTTTGAGAACGCAGCCCCGCACGGAAAAACGTCACAAGCAAGGAGAAGTAAAGGAAGAGACCGACCAGTCCGTAGGCATGCAAGATTCGGATAAAGTCGTTGTGAGGCTCGTTCTCTTCATATCGGAGTAGCCCCGGCACGTACACTTGGGCGAGCGAACCTCCCCTGCCGATGAGCCACCCAATGGGCCCTCCATTCTCATACGAGACCAGGAACGCGATCCAATTCGCTCCGCGTCCTCTCAGGAAATCACCGGAGGCGAAATCCGCCTGTCCAGAAAAAATCTCAGTCATGGGCTGGTAGAACATGGAAAGCCAGCCACTGAAAACGAACCCCAAAACAAGGAGCGCGACCACGCCGGGAATGAGTATTCTCAATCGTTTCCGAGAGGCATACCAGACGACTACCTCCGCACATATCGCCACCCAGCCCGCTCGTAAGAACGTAAACCCGAGGCCCAAAATAGCCAGGAAGAAAAAAAGGCCAAGAAAAATCCGCTCCAGGGTGCTCTTCTCCACATCCTCCCACCTATAAAGGGCAAGGGGAACCGCATAGACTAAGAAGCTAACCAGCTCGGTAGGGTGCTGATACGTTCCTGTAGCGCGACCGACGCTTAGCCCATCTTGCTCGTCCCAATAGTCAAACGGTAGGAGCCCGCCCATCTGAAAGATCGAAAGAATGAGCGGCACGCAAATCAATGCGAGAAGAGCGATCGAGAAGCGGTCGAATTTCTTTCGATCGGCAAGCACCAGACCTGCGGTAAAGAAAAATGAAATGCCGCAGATGAGGCGCACCAGCTCGTTCACTCCCCCGGCCGTGGGAGTGATGATGACCGACAGTATGGCGAATCCCAGAAATAAAAGCACGCGACCGGAATGTCGCGGCCTTCGCCGGCTGAAAAGGAAAGCTATACCATTTAAGATCGCAACAAGGATCGCTAGAAGCGCCTGCGGGTTCACGCGCTGATTAAAGACATTCGCAAACTCCGAGCGCCAGGAAAGGTCCACCAGCGGTTTGGTCACCAGGAAGAAAAAAATCCACCCATTGAACGTGGTGACCCAGTGCACAACGACCTGGATCGCAGCAAAAAGGCTGACCGCAATACCCCCGAACAGTGTCTCGGCGGTATCCAGGACCCGACCGGGTAGGGCAACGACGCCGCGAGCCGGAATTTGTGAAGTGCTCATCTCAGTTTGCCCGCATTGCAGTGATCTGAGGGTCCGCGGACAGCCGACTTAGTGAGCAGGACGCCGCGTCCAGGATGGCTCAGACACCCTCATCGATCCGAATCGCGGAGCAAAGCAACAGATCATCGTCAAATTCATCACACGCCATGCCATGATGCCGACTGATTCACAATTTATCAGCTCCCTCTTGGGGCTCCTCGCTCCAATCTCGAGACACGAGTCGCGCAACGAACTCTTGAATACGTTCCTGATCCACGATTTGTGGATGGCTGATGCCGATACCACAGTATGAGGCTCCGCGGACCCCGCGGACTGTTCGCAGGAGCCGCCACCCATCCACAATAAACGGGCGTGGTGTGGAGTTCTGGGTGTGATCAGCAACCAACCGAAATTCAGGCCAGTCGGTCGCGAGAATTACGATCTCCGCGACACCGACACAGTCAGCGATGCTGGAAGCATACTTCACAGCCGTTCCCAGAACTTTCCTCGCCGCCTCCATACCAACCGGGTCAAAAACGGACACTTCAAAACCTTTCTTAGCCAACTGGTGCGCGATGGCTACGCCCTGGGATTCTTCAACTACGTTTGTATCTGGCTTGTAAGTGAGCCCTAGCACCGCAACGCGCGACGGCGCAGACAGTCCCAATCGTTCGACAAACGACACAACGCGCCCGGGTACGTCGCGATTCAGTCGATCGACTGTACGGGGTAACTCTGCTGACAGTCCCAATTGATCGAGGAGTCGAGCAAAGGCCTCATTGTCACGGGGGAAGCAAGGCCCACCATAGCCAAGGGCACCCTTCAAATACTTGGGCCCGATACGCGAGTCGAGCCCGAGAGCGCTTGTAACGACGTCCACATCGCCGTCAGGCAAACGTTCACAAACCGCCGCCAACAAATTGGCGAAGGTGATCTTTGTGGTTACGTATGCATTGAGTGCAATCTTTGCAAGCTCGGCGTTCACGGGCTTCATGCGAGCCACCGGAGCTTCAATCTTCAAAACCGCACGGTAAAATGTCTCCAGTTTCGCTCCTGCCTCTGGATCGCACTCACCTATCAACAGCAGGTCAGGATCAAGCAGGTCGCGGAGAACGCTGCCGAGTGCTATGAATTCCGGACTGTAGCAGAGACCGAAATCTCGACCACAGCGCTTTCCGGAAGCTTTCTCGAGCAATGGCTGGATGACGAATTTAATAGAACCGGGCAGGACCGTGCTTGTCAGCACGACAGTATGATGTTCCACTTTGCTGCGGAGTGCTTGGCCAATCGACTCCATCGCGGCACAGACGTACTGAAGCGAGAACGCGCCTTCCGTATTGCTGGGAGTCGGAACCACAACGAACGTCATGCTCGTTTGGTGTACTGCACGCTGGATATCAACGGTTGCATCGAGCAATCCGTCGCAACTTGCAATCATGTCAGCAAGGCCAGGTTCGAAGATTGGCGCAAGCTTGCGCTGGAGCTTTTCCACCGGCAAAGGGTCTAAGTCCGCTCCGATTACCCGTACCCCGCGGGAAGCCATCGCAGCGGCCATACAGGCGCCTAGCTTTCCCAGTCCTACCACTGAGACTGCATCTTCGGCGACCTTCTCTATCTCCGATGTGGATTGCACCGCTATGGGAATCGTCGCCTTCCGACTTCGCGGATCATCAGCTTTCATGGCCTTTCCTCAGTAAAATCAGAACGTGAGCCTGAAACCAAGACTTTCTTCAACTGGATCAGCGGGCGCGCCCACCTTTGCGTGACAAGCGGAACTACCAAGCAACGGTGAAGGTCGTATGGAAACAGCCGGGGTATTATCCTTCGCGGCGTAAGAGTGTGGGTGGCGTCACGCACGGTGCAGGCGTTCCGTAGTCCACCACCCAGCGAGAGATTGCGCTTCATTTCGGCCCCATACCACACACCGGCTTCCCCTTCTGGATGATGAGAATAGCTATGATTCTGGTGGACGGCCGTCAAGCAGGCCGTAGCATCGACGACGGATTTGGCCAAGGCGCGTGCACGAGAGATCAGCCAACCGTCCCAGAGACCCCTTCCGATCGCCAAAGGTGGTATAGAATCCCAAAGCCCACTTCGGAAAACGAAGTAATCGATTCCCATATGAGAATGGAGTGTGGCTCGAACCCTAAGCTGAGCTCGAACCGATTCTTCTCCATCGCCCGCCATCCAATCGATGGGTTCGCCGAAATCCAGATCCCAGCGGCGGCCAACGACAAGGCTGCATGGATCCCACTCCAGAACTCTACGCACCGCAGGAAGAAAATCGCTCAGAAGTATAATGTCCGCATTGACGTAACAAAGGTGGGAATAGTGTGCGTGCTTCTCCGCTTGGGAGAAGACACTGCTTACGAGCGGCGTGCCAAATTCGTTTCGTGCAACCTCAGAGAGATAGACTGCTCCGGTCTCCTTGGCAATATCCTGTAGACCTTCCTCATTGCCAATCAGCAAAATCTCGCATGACGGCCGAAGCAGCGCCCAGCTTCGAATCGCGTTCCTCTGAATCACTGCGAACTCACCACGGAACGGCTTCGCGACGGTGAACAGTGTCAGCATGGCCTGCGCGCTCCCGATAATGCATCCGGCTGAAAGTGGCCGGTCACGCACAGATGCCATCCAAAGTGATTTTCGAGCCAGTGAAAGGCTTGCGCAGGCATAGCGCGAAAATACCAGACCTTGCGGTACCGGTACTGTACGTAGTCCGATATACGGTACGAGAAGATGTGATTAACCTTTAAGGAATCGATGACGAAACCATGAAGGATTTTGCGGATGCTTCGGGGCGTGTACGAATACGTTACGGGCGAACCCGTTTGAGCTTCGGAATGGCGCTGCAGAAGTTCTGAGAAATTCCAGAATGCCCCATGACCTTCACGAAGAAGGATTTCCAAGGCCTTCCAAGAGTACCGGTTATAAACCATGACCTTGAGCACCGTCCCGGGGCAGCAGTACACATGGAGTTGGTCAATAGCTCGTTCAGGGTGCGGGGTGTGGTGAAGCACGCCAAAGGAATAGATCAGGTCATACTTTTCGAGCGGGAGAAAGGAACCGAGCTCTTCCGCATTTCCGTGATAGAAGCGGATGTTCGACAAGCCATACACGCGCGCACGCTGTTGTGCGATCATAAGTGACTTTTCACTCAAATCGACAGCGGTCACCTGGGCGCCCGCTCTCGCGAAGTTCACCGTATCGGTGCCGATGCCGCAGCCGACCTCGAGAATACGTTTGCCTGCCCACCGGTCGAACTGCGCGAAAGCCGGAATGTGCGGCTCCACGAAGTACTTCCGCGCTTGCACCTCATCAAAGTACGCCTTCGAACCGACGGGTTTTAACGAATGTCGAATGTTGCAGGGACGACGATTCCAGAACTCACGGACGTCATCAATCGTTGTACTTTGGCTTGGCCTCATATTGCCTCGATCGTTGCCCGTCCTCCAGGCTCTTTGCGACAACGAACATAGAAGCCGCCACAGAGCAGTCCTGGGCAAAGCGACACGACGGCGCTCCTCAGTGGGCGCGGAAAGAGGAAATTGAACAACTTCCAGAGCGGACGAACGATGTAGAGACCAAACTTTGCTCGTGGAGAGAGCGCGGTTCCGAGGGCCCGCTTTTGAATTTGCGGTTCAAGCCACATGTCGGGGTTGTAGTAATACGCGAGATTGCCGAAATCCCAGTAGAATTTCACCGGCCGGAGTCCGGCCGCGTCAAGGAACTGCCGAAAACCTCGATACGTGAAAAAGCGAATATGCATGTAGTTCCATTCGCTGTAAAGGGCGCCGTGGTCACTGAGCAGGCCGCGCCAGATGATTCCCTTCCCGAACAACAAGCGGACGCGCATGGGCCAATAGAAATGATTTGGGACGCTGATGACGATCTCACCGTCATCCTGCAAGGTCCGCCGGGCGTCCTGCAAAACTGTGAGCGGGTCGAGCAGATGTTCCAAGATGTCCTTACAGACCACCAGATCAAACGCCCGATTTGCGAACGGCAGCGACGGCACTAGATTCAAGTCCACTGCAACACCTCGAACCCCGTGACGCGCTCCCGCCTGAAGCCCTGATGTTGCATAATCAACATTAACGACCGAATTGGTTTCCGTCAGAAACCAAAGATCATTGGCTGCACCCCCTCCAAGGTTCAAAATCTTGGACTCGTGCAACCTTTTCGACGGCGTCAGTCTTCGATCGGGAAGGCCATAATCGCCATCGACCGTCTCATATGCAGCCTCGTAGACCTGCTGCTGATGCGTCGCGGGAGTCACGGCAGACTCCGACACACAAAGATCGAACTAATCGCAAAGCGACGGACGAACCAAGGCATCGTGTCCAGAGCGCGGTGGCTAAAAAGTGCGTTTGGCAGAAGATAGAGCCAGCGGTGAAAGTCGCGACCCCTCTCATCGATGATTTCCAGGCCCGCCGCCCGAATCAGTCGGCGCCAATGGCGAATAGGCAGAAGCCGCTCGTCACCGAATGGTTGGCCACGGTAGCGATGGTTTGGGACGTCGAATACTACCAGACGGGCTATGCGCGCCTGTTCGCGCAAAGCGGCGATAATGGAGCCATCTGGAAAATGCTCAAGAACCCCCTGATGAAACGCGAGATCAAAATGCCTTTCGGTCCATGGAAGACAAAACATGTCGGCCGTTTGGACCCTTAGTTGGCCCTTGCTGATCCAAGGCGAGTACTTCGATTCAAGCCGAGAGATCAATTCCTTATCGATGTCACAAGCGGTTACGCCAAATCCCAGATCAGCCATAAGCACAGCCGTCGTTCCACTGCCACACCCGACTTCGAGCACTTGGTCGCCTGGCGAAACGTAACGCTGGAGAGTCCAGATGAGAAAGCGCAGCCGCACGGCGTTATCGAATAGGGTCACACCCGTTAGGAATTCGGCCCATTGACGCTCCACAGCAGCGCCTGAAGCCGCATCCCGCGAGAGTGAACGGTCGATCACTGGGCCAGACCTCTCTAGTCGCGCCACTCATCCCTCTTTTCCGGCGATGCCATCCGTCCTGTTCGCATGAGGTGAGCATTGTGTGCGAGCACAATGACCACGGCCACAGCTAGGCCAGTCTCAGCAACGACCTGGTGCCGAACGTCATCCGTGCTAGGGCTCATTGGGACCTCTGATTCGAGTTTTTGGTTGCGACTTTAGGCGACTTGCCACTCTGCCGCCACTCCAGAAGAGGACGAAGAAGAGTGCGCCCTGACAAACGCAGGTAGTACGCGCGGTCAAGACGGTAGGTTGGTTCCGAAATTCGCTTGAACTGTTCGGGAGATAGCTGAACGCGCGACCCAATCACAAAAGCACGCGCCTGACGGTGAAATAGGCCTCCGCGAAACTGAATATGCGGAGGACGGAATCGTGCGCGATAAACATGCGGCATTCCACAGCGATAAAGGAGTTTCACGATGCCAGCTTCGGTCAGATGCCAAGCGACGTAGTTCGGTGCCTGGTCTTCCCCTTCGAATTCGTCGAGCAACCATGCCCGTGCACCCCTACCTGGCGCAATGACAGTCTCGATAACGAGGACATACCTGGTAACAGCCGCGAGATTCCGAATTGCGCGGAAAGGGTTCTCCAAATGGTAGAGGAGTCCAAACGCGGTGACGATGTCGAAAGCACCACGTGTCACAAGTTCCGGGTCTTCGACATCTCCCACGAAGAATTCGACACCTGGATGTCTCCGGCGAGCTTCTTCGACATTCGAAGCGCGCACATCCGATGCGGTGACTCGAAGACGGTGATGTTCCGCTAAGTGCCCGGCGAAAAAGCCAACGCCTGTCCCGACATCGAACGCGGTCTCCAGCGGGGGACCGGTCCAGCATGCAACGAATCTGTCCAGGAAGAGGGCCCGCACACCTGCGAATTCCAGGGCGCTCGGCTGATCGAAAGTCAGAGGTGAAACAGTCTGCACGGGCGCGCCGTTCGCAGTGGGGAGCGCCCCCGGGGCGGCTTTGGCTCCAATATGACTCATCGTGAAGAAACCTCAAGGATGGGGGAGGGCAACCTCTGCTGATGAAGCTGCCTTCGCGAACTGCGGAAGTCAAAACTGATGACAACACCAATGACAAACAACGTTGCTAGACTGAGACCGCTCTGAGACAAAATCTGGTGGCCAGGCCACCGGCTCTCCAGCAACGGCCTGAGGGGCAGAACCACAATCCAGAGGAGAATCGGCGCGAGCAACAATTTGGGGTGGAGCGAGAGGTGGTACCTGCGTTGCCCGAAGACCAAAAAAAGAAATGGCACAATGGCGGACCCGACCAACCAAGCGTAGCCCACGCCGAGCAAGCCAAAGTGTGGAACCAACAGTCGAAGCAGAAGCAGATTCACACCGAGAGCCGCTGTATAGCTCATGGCCAGAAGCTCTGTGCGACCCGCCAAATAGATCCCCGTGGAGGCGGGCTGTTCGATAACACTCATAGCACGAACGAGGAGGACAAAAGGAAGTATGGCGACGGCGGAATAATAGCCGGGCGCGGTGAGCAGATGGAATAGTGTTGACGCCAAGATCGTGAGGACCAAGGCCACGCCGAATGACAAGATATAGACGTACCGGAAAATCATGGAGTAAATGACCTGAGCGTCGCGTTCTTTCACGATTTGAAATAAGACACCGCCCCACGCCACGCCAAAAGGCACGCTCACCAGCATCTGAAAAACAGCCCCGATCTTGATGGCCGCTCCGAGCAGGCCGACTTGTTCGAGCGATCCATAGCGGCTTAGGAAATAACGCCCCGACGCGTCTTGGAACATGACCGTGAACACACTCCAGATGAGCGGCAGACCAAAACGGAGCATCGGTCGAAGTAGAGAAGAAGAAACTCTAAAAACGATAGAAGGAAGGCAAGTACATCCAAGCACAAGAATCGTTAGCCCATCACCAACGAGCCGGCCCAAAAACAATCCGGGAAGCCCCATTTGCCGCGTACCCAACAGGTAGTAACTGGCGGCAACCAAACCCACAAGGCGGATGATTGCCGCTGCCGAATAGGACGCCGCTCGACGTCGCGCCCGGAGGTCGGTGAGCAACAGCAGCTGAAGGTTTTCAAGCACAACGATAGGGAAAAGCATCCAAGCGTAACCGCGCCCCGAAGCATTGAGCCAAGTTCGACCAATGTGACTGGTAACCGCCAAGGACAAAGCCAGGCCTCCAAGCGCGGACGCGGCAAAGCCGATAAGCAAAGTGGATCCGAGCAGTTCTCTCCGTTGCGACGGGCCCAGATCGGCGAACCATTTCAAATAGGAGACGTCGAGTTTCAGGCTCGTCACCGCGACAAGGAGAAGAACCGTGACGTCCACCAGCGCGTATACCCCGAATTCACGCGGGGATAGGCTGCGTGTGTAGAGAGGCATCAGGATCAAACTGCCTAAGCCGATGAGCACTCCACCCGTAAGGTAGATTGCGGAATCCTCGACCAGGGACACCAGAGTTGCGCTGATAGGATCGCGTTTTAGTTCGCCGAGAAGGTGACGAGCTTTTCTGATCGCATTCATTTCAGTTTACTGACCCTGACCCTTCGCTATCGCGGGAAGTGTTCTAAGTAGGATCCGGATATCCATCGAGAATCGCCAGTGTTCGATGTATTTGAGGTCTAGGGCCATGTTGGTTTCGAACGACGGGTCCTGTCGAGCGGAGACTTGCCATAACCCGGTAATTCCCGGTTGAACCTCCAGTCGGCGCAGATCGTCCAAACTGTACCGCTCGAAATCGTCGATTGGGTGCGGGCGGGGACCCACGAGGCTCATGTCTCCTTTGATGACATTCCACAGCTGTGGCAATTCATCGAGACTATACTTGCGCAGGAATCGACCCGAGCGGGTCACACGGGGGTCGTCGGCGATCTTGAAAAACGGGCCCTCCCGCTCGTTGCGGTGGCGGAGCGAATCCTTCAGCACATCAGCGTCGGAGACCATCGTGCGCAGCTTGAAACACGTGAAGACCCGCCCCCTCCTCCCCGCGCGCCGCGATCGGTAGATAACTGGACCAGGTGAATCTAGCTTCACCCAGACAGCCAAGGCAGCCAGCAGTGGGGAGCATAGGACGAGCGCGATCACAGAAACCCCGAGGTCAAAAGCTCGCTTAAGAAAGCGCCCGAAAGTAGGGAGTGGCTTCCAACAGAGATCCATGACTGGGAAGTCGCCGATTTGACGAATCGGCGCATTCCAGGCGAGACCGTCATAGAGATCGGGGATTACCTTTACCGCCAGCCGATTCTGCTGAGCCTCCGCGGTGATGCGCTTCACGAGCTCCCGTTCCGACGGAATCGTAACGAATACCTCGTCCACAAACTCGGACTTGGCCACGCGGGAAAGCTCCTCTATCTTCCCCAGCAGGCGCGGCTCGTTCGAATGATTTCCGTCGAGAAATCCGACAAGCTGATAGCCGAGCAGCTTGTTTTCTTCGAGGTGCCGAGCAAGAGCCTGGCCTACTTTCCCGGCGCCGATGATCACGATGTTCCGCGTACCGATTCCGCGCTCGGTACGATGGATGACAATCCTTCGTTTCGCGTACCGCCAAGCGGCAAGGGTGATCGTGTTGAGCAGAAGACTCACGATCACGACCAACCGGGAAACGATCTTGACTCCGGATAAGAAGATGAAAGCAGTCAGCAGCAAAGTGGCGAGGAAAACGGCCTTAAAAACCGCAGTGGTCTCCTCCTGGACACTCCGAGTCCTCGGCGTCCAATAGAGATCCTGCCACTGACAGAACAGGAGTATAAGCGCCGCATAGAGGAGAAGAAACGCAGCGTAGTGCGAAAGCGATTGGTCCCCAGTAACTGCCCAGTGACCGGACATGAGAAGGCGCCGCACATGAGCCGGAGAGAAGCGAAGGGAAAATGCGAGAGCGCAATTAATTGCGACACAGATGACATCTATCAGCGCGTAGGCGACTCGAATCCACAGTCCTCCGACAAAATGTGAGACAGGGCGGCCGCCTGGCCCTCTGGCCGGCTCCGGCTTACCAATCCAGTCCTCCCCTGTATTCCGCCCAGACGTATCGCGACCAGTGCCGAAGGTTGATTCGGGTGCCCGGCCGACACCGGTAGCTGAAGAAAACAGCCATTGAATCCAGGTAGCTTGGACTCGAGAGACCATCAGTCGGCGCTAGCGTCCTCCTCGATCAGACCGTCTACTTCTACCTTCTCCAACACTCCTACCGCCCTGCTTGACCCTGCCCAAGCATCCTGAAACCGATCACCTCGGCCCGGTTTTTTCCTCTGAAGCTGGGTCGCTCGTTTCGTGCGAGCGCTTCCAGAAACGGCGCTTTGCGAGACCGGTCGATCCGTCGGAAGAGGGCCTTAAAACACGCAATTTAATGGCTTCAATAACCTCGTTTGCGAAGATCTTGCCGGGATCCTGCGGGTCGATTTCTCTCCACGTCGTTCCTGCGAACATCCACGCAAGGCCACCGAGGAAAAAAAGCATCGTTCCGCCAATGATGATCCACAAGCGGTGCGGAGAAGACTTTTTCTCTGGCACGTTCGCCGGATCAAGGACCCTAACGCTGGGGGTCTCCTTCGCTTCTTGAACTTTCGCGAGTTCGTACTCCTGTGTCAGCGTGTTGAAAACAGCCTCTTGGATTTTCGCCCGCCGATACAGGTCGGCGTAATTGACACCCAGCAGTGGCAGTTTCCGTATCGAGGGATACATGGATTGATCGCTCGGATCGTCTGCGGCACCATCGACATCGCTTTTGCCGCCCAGCTTCTGTAGCTGCCGCTGGAGTTCGTCCACTCTCGCCTGTGTCGCTCGAACCCGCACGTTTGAGTCTGTATAGATTTGCCGCAAGCTCTCCAGTTCTGTTCGTGCGGCGATCAATTGCCCTTCGAGCGTGGCGGCAGCCTCAATCATGGCCCTTCCCTGCGCTGGAACATCAATAGCCGTGTTCTTACTGGCGAATTCACTGAAGTCTTTTTCGGCGGTATCCAGGTCCTTTCTGACCTCTGTTAATCGGCCCTCAAGGAACTCTCGCTCTCGATGAGCCGAAGATGTATTGAGCTGGGTAACAACAAAATTGAGCTCTTTCACATACTCACCAGCCATCTCGGCCGCCCTCTGAGCGCTCTTGTCCGTAACGTACAGAGTGATGATTCCGCTCTTTCGATCCTCGTCGACCCCCGTATTGGCTTGCAACTCGGCGCGCGCATCCTCCGAGCGCGGGGAATGATAGAGTTGCCGAAGATTGAACTTCGCGATGAGATCGTCTTGCACGGTCCGACTCTGCAGAATTCCGACAAAGAGCGCACCGGAGCCCTTCGAGCCGAGGAAATCACTCGCGATGCCACCCAGGCCGATCCCCTCCGTCGTCGCTCTACTCGCCAATGCTGCAATCATTCCCATGCCCGAACCAGCCTGATCCGGCGGCATGAGCCGAGTGGTCGAGGTGTACCGATTCGGTATGAGAAAAGCGATGACAACAGAGACCGCTAAGCCGAGCCCGGTCGCCCGCGCGAGGAACTGCCGCTGCTCCCATAGCAGACGCAGCCTGGCGACACGCCTCTCGTGAGCCGCTCGGCTTTCGGCCGGTTCGGCATAACCCGACTCAACTTCGAGGTTGTCGACAAGGATCTCCTGTGTTCCGGAAGATTTCTTGTCTGCCATTACGGCGGCCTCTAACCTATGTGTTTTGGTCTGCATTCCTCAAGTTCAACTCAACCCCGGCTCTGACAGCACGATGGCGCGGCGTGCCCTCCGAACCCAGTTCGTGTTTCAGCCACTGTTCACGTAGGCTCCGGCCATCTTCTACCAACTCCAAGAATGCGGGTAGAACGCAATCTGCACAGATGAAGTCCAATTCGTTTGTGGAGTGGGCGCCAAGATGGGAGCGAGCCACTTCTCGTACTGCACCGAACCAGACAAACTCAGATCCTTGTGAATCCACCAGTTAAGACTCACGGAGCCGTCGTTCATCGTTTCGCCATACTTAATAAAATCTTTCTCCACCTTTGCGTGACGGTAGTAAAACTGGAGGTTGCTCCGCGCGTTGAAGTGGTAGGTACTCCAGGATTGAAAACCCATTCCTTGTCGTCCCATCCAGTCGCCAATGATGTTGTTCTTGTTGGTAGACAAGTCGTGATAGAACAACTCCCAGTACATGTAATTGCCACCGTTGCTTCGCGGAGTCGGTGGGTCGGTGTAGACAGCCTCCACCCGGAAGTCTAGTTTCGGCCAGCGAGGCAAGCGTGGCGCGTAAATGCCGCAGCGCTCAGCCAGGCGATAGTAGATAAGGAACGGGTTCGTGCTCGTGTCCTGGTCTGTATTGTTTTCTTGGGGTGACCACATGTCCGCGTATAGCGTCAGCCAGTTGTGTCCGGGCGGGAGCTGGTAGGAGAAGTAAAACCCACCCGCGCGTTTTCCGGGATTGGCGTTTGCCGGATAGAGTGTTGATGATTTGAAGCTAAAATAGCTCCTGAAAACGGCCAGCGGCGTCGTCGCGCGCCCCACCCCGGCAAGCTCCGTCAAGGTCGTAAAGCCCAGCTCGAGGCTAGGCGTCGGCTTAAAGCTGATTCTCGTTCCATGGATTTCTGGCCGTGGCGGCCATTCGTTACCGGAAAGTTTTCCGAAGAAGGTCTCCGTTTTCATCGGCCCCAGGTACCTGAAAATCCAGGGCAGCTCGAATGGCGCGATGTGGCTCACACGAAACATATAAATCGGTGCGGTGTTGGTGGTGAAAACAAATGCCCCGCCCTCCGCTGGTCCCCACCAAAGGCTCTGCTTTCCGAATGAAAAATCCCATCCGTCGAAGATGGACGAGACGTAGGTGTCAAGTAACGTGAATTGGTTCGTGGTGGGGAAAGGCGTAGCAGGCTGAAGAGGATTTTGATCCGCCTCGGCAATATTTACCCTGGCCGCTAACGGATAGGGAGGAGCGGAAGGAGCATATTGGTATTCGCCGCGGACGTAGAGGGTCCAGCGCCCAGCGGTCGCATAGTCGGAAAATCCGTCGTACGTATTGAACCCTTCCTCATAGGGCCGACCAAAATTGTTGATGATGGTTTGCCCGAAATGATAGCTATCGTGCAATGGTGGACCGCTGATTACGGTCGTTCCCGCGTACAGCGACTCGACGTGGGCCGTCCACTGTGTGCCCCCCGAAGAACCTTCCAGTTCCCTACTGAACTCACCTGCAAGCGATGCATACAGTTGGTCCACTTCGGCCGAGACAGGTTCTTCAGCTCGAATGTTGTCCCCAGCCTCTTCAACCAGCTGCGCGCACTCGGCCCGCGTCCACGGACGCAACCCCAGAAATTCGGACTGGATGTAGCCGAGAGCGGAGAGTCGTATGATGGCCGGATAGATCCAACTGTCGAGTGGGACGAAGGGGGACCCAACACTCGTCGCAGGCCTTCGGCTCGGGCTTTCCTCCCGAGATTCCGCGTAGGTTTGCCAATCGCTGCCGCCCAGCTCGGGGTCGTGGTGACGCCGATACGCGATTTCCCCTGAAAACCAACCGATGGCGCTGCCTATAAAAACATCGGTAGGAAAGTGCTGTTTTGACGTTACTCCTGACACGCTGATCGCCGATGCCAAGCCATAGGCGAACATCGAAGTCAGTGGCCCCGGATACTCGTGTGCGAAGACACTGGCAATGGCCCAAGCAGCGGAGGCGTGCGCGGAAGGGAACGAGTTCCCGCTCTTCCAGAACGTGCCTTGGTAGTCGTCGACGAGCGGGCGCTCACGCCCAAACATATACTGGGTCGAGTAGGTCATCGCGAGAGCGTTGAGCGCAGCTTCGGCGGCCAGAAATCCCGTTTCGCGCTTATGGTCGTCGTGGGTGATGTGGCCCCACAGATACAGCCCGGCCCCGGCGCCCGCCAGTGACGCCAGGCCAACATTGGAGAAAGTGGTACTGTTCGCCAACCGGGAGGGAGAATTCGAAAGGCTTCTGCTGACGTCGCTGTCAGTTGCCAGCAGGATGCCCGTCGCAGCCCCCATGGGCACCACCCAATCGAGGTCGATCAGCTGCAGATGTGCCGGGCTCGTCCACATTGTCCGCTGGTCCTCGGCGACGTTTTTCAGCAACTGCAAACCTACGAAAGTGCCGTCGTCCACCGAGTTCGCCACCGGATCGGCAAGCTTGCTTGAGGAATCCCCTTCGGAGCTTTGCTCCTGTGCCTGTGTGTTTTCCATAGTTGGATTCTTATCGGTTGACGATGACTCACCGGACTGCGGCGGTGGAGATTGGGCGTAACAGTGCGCACTCACCGCTTCGAGGGGCGTGAGCAAGCAGCAGCTGAGCACCAGTCCCATCCTCCATCCGGTCATTCCAGCCCACTTTAGTAATGCGTCGCGATGAACACCGTACTCACAATCGACGCTGCGACCTGTGCCGACAGGAACACGGTCTGCCAATTGGGCCCGCCACCAACAGCCTTTTCCGGCACAACCACCGTGTCTCCCGGTTCCAGCGTCGCAGTCAAAGTATTTCCTCCCCACGCGCTCTGATTTCCACCGATCACGGATCCGTCCGCGCGTATAACAAAAATGTCCTTTTTGTTAGCAACCGTTGTGGGGCCTCCAGACTGCCTGAGATACCAGCTCGCGCTCTTACCCGGCCGATAGGAAACCGCCGTAGGATTGAACACTTGGCCTGTGACCATCACGAAGTCCGGCCTCTTGGGAATTACCAATGTGTCGCCCGCTCGAACCTCAATATCCGCGGGCGTATTTCTCCAGCGATCGATATTCGTGGAAATGCGAATCGTGACTCGACCCATCGGGGGATTGGCACCGAGCTCGGTCAGAGTAGTTTGATACTGTGCAAGGGCTGCTTCCTTGGCCTGCTTCTGCCTGGGGTCGGAGTCCGGTAGAAGATCGAGCTCGCGTTCCTGGTCCTTGACACGCAAGATCAACTCATCTTGCTGCTTAGTTTCTAGCTCACGCACCTGCACTCGTTGCAGTACCGCTCCGTATGGATAAGCATCGGGCTGGAAACCTCCTGCCCGTTCCAGGATGGAGCTCAGGCGTTCACCCGGCTGGATGCCGTAGGTTCCCGGATGCTTGACCTCGCCCTTCACGGTGATCGAAGCACCCATATCCTTCCAGCCTGGAAGCTCCCGAATGGTTACGACGTCGCCGTTGTGAAGCAGGACGTTGGCCTTTGGATCACCGTGCAGCGCAGCAGCGATTTCAATCGGTTGGTGTTCCCCGCTCAGCTTTGATTCACTCGGACGCTGATAGAGAGTTAGGTCTCCAACCTCAGTGTCGGCACTGGGCTTGAGGCCGCCTCCGACGCGAATCAGATCCGCAACGGTCATGTTCGTTGCAAGTGGGTAACGGCCCGGCTTTTCGACCTCGCCTTCTATGTAGACCGTAGCCGGCTGGGCGGCATCGGGGCTCTTGTGAATCAACAGCCGATCGCGTGGTTCAAGGAGCAGGTTTTCGCTGGCGTTGCCAGCAAGCGCTTCGCTCAAATTCACGCTAAAGATCTTCGCCTTGCCGTCAGGCAAGTGCCGGAAGACCTGCGCGTCTTCTTTCTGAGCGTCCGGAGCAAGCCCCCCGGCCAAGTAAACCGCATCGCTCACATGAACTTGTCCGGAGGTTTGGTATGTTCCCGGCTTGCGTACATCCCCTAAGACCGACACCGTGGGCGGATTTTCGAAGTCAAACCTGCTAAAAATGCGAACGGTGTCCATGGGGCGGAGAGCGGGCGCCTGTGAGGGATTCGCGAGGGCATCCGACAAATCAAAGCCTTCCACCGTAGGATGAAAGTCTGGCGGGTTGAGACGAACGATCTCCGCATATTCTAGCGCGGGTTCGGGCAAGAGGTCCTTGAACGATGCGATCACGTCGGTCACTCGCATGTTGGCACGGTAGGCGTAGCGCCCCGGACGGACAACGTGACCTTCGAGATAAATCGCGTCTTCGTCGCCTTGATCAATGGGAAACACTCGAATCCGATCGCCGTCCTGAACCTCGAACGACTTAAGCTGCCTCGTGAGGTCAGCGTCAGTGCCGCCGTCGGGGATGTCTAGGCTCAGCATGGTTTGCTTTTCGTGAGCAATCAGGCGTTCGACCTCGATGTGGCGCAGCGCAGCAGTGGGAAGCAGGCCGCCTGCCAGTGCGAGAACACTCGCCAGGTCCTTCTCATCCTTTAGCTCATAGATGGCGGGACGGCGTACCATCCCGTCCACCGTGACCTCGGGCCCGATCGGAGGTACTAAAATCGTGTCGCCGTTATCGAGCCTTTGAATGTCCCCCTTCACACCGCGGAGAAGCAGGTCGTACAGGTCTACGACCTGAACCAGCTGATTGCCTCGATAATGCTTCACGATGCGAAGCGATCCGCGAGGTGTCGGCCCGCCGGCTGCAAACAGCACATTCAGAGGAGTCGAAAGCGAACTAACGTCGTAGGCGCCGGGATTAGCAACGTCACCCACTTCATAAACGCGTATGGTGCGTAGCCGTGAGAGTGAAACATCCGCCGATATGTCTCGAAACTGAGTTCTCAAGGCCTGTTGTATGTTCCGCTGCGCGTCAGCCAGGCTCTGTCCGCTGACAAGCACGGGACCGATTTCCGGGAGATTTAGCCGCCCTTCACGGTCCACAGTCGCGACGACTCGACGAGACACGCTGCCCCAAAGAGTGACGGAAAGCCCATCTCCAGGCCCCACGACGTAATCGGGGCCCGCCGGCAGATCCATGGGTATCAACTGCGGATCACGGATGCCGTTTTCGAAGACGTCGATTCCAAATCGTCGCAGTCCAGCACGGCGTGGCGAAGCCTGCAAATACATATCGTAGAGCGAAGGAATGTCCTGATAGGGATTCGGCACCCGTGTCATCACGGGCTCGAGAGTAGCCTTCGGCTGATACTGTCGGCCGTACGGAGATTGGCTCATGAAGGGTATGACCGGGGTTCCAGGCGGATAGGCCGGCGAGACTGTTTCAAGGCCACTCCGAGGACTGTTTTGCTCACCGTACAGATCCCCGCCATTCAGAGCCGAGAGTCCCAAGATGGAGTCCAGCCCGCCTCCCAGGCCGCCGCCGGAGAGGAACGCTGTTTGCGAAGATCCAAATAAACTGAGCCTATCATTCACTCCACCGTCCAGTTCCGCCGACGAGGAGGACGAGCCGAGCCCGCCTGCCATACCACCAAACGACCGACCGGCGCCACCCGAGATGCCGGCGCCCAGGCCAAGACCCGACAGGTTTTCTCCGCTTTCTTCGGCGGCACGCAACAATTGCGCTTGCTGCGATGGCGCGCCTTCCTCGTTCGGAAGGCCAACCAGACCCGGCTGGGTTGGACTGAGAGGAAAACGACTTTCTCCAGGCAGCATCGACGGTGCGTTGGGCTGAAGCTGCACGGCCCCGTCACCGCTCGTTTGCCCAGCCATTTGCGGAGGAATTACAGGCTGTTGTTGCTGGCAAGCGGCTCCTACTCCGCCATTTTCTGCACAAGCTCTCGCCCTTTGAAGGTCCTTCAACTGCTGCTGCCGCTCCGAGCGTTGTTCTGAGCGCTCCTCTTCTTCTTCTTGTGTTACCCACTTCACTCTTTCCTGAATCAGAAGCTCTTGCTCCTTTGCAAGAGGCGAGTCCGGGTTTACCTTGGGGAGAAGGTATCCATACCTCTGCACTAACAACGTCGCAACGGATCGGAAGTGCGCATCGTTTTCCAAGCGATCGAAGATGGCGTCGTTCGTTAGGTCTGCTTCACTGATGATTTGCCCGTGATTGGTGGCATCCTTCGCAACCCAACGCTTGAGCTCCACCATCAACCCTGCATCCTTTACGAGGACGGTCTTGATGTCGGCGGGAGAGGCAGCGACGATGCTCATATTTTCCTGAGCCAATTCAGACGGGACGACTGGCGTTGGTCGCTGATTCTGCGCATTCGCGGCAACACCGCACAGGAAGGAGAAGCAGAGAATCCAACTAGCAGAAAACAACCTTTTGCGGGCTTCTTTGAGGCGCGAAGACACTCGAATTGCATCGTGCCATTTCATTGGAGCCTCGCCTCGGGCTGCGTTATGCCGCGCAATGCATTGAGCACACCGGTTTCGGATGCCTCGATTTGGTTGGATTGAACGCGAAGTGAAGCCCAGTAAAAGATGGTGCTATTTCGATCGGGCGCGATCGCGATAATCTTGAGTTGCGAGTGACTTTGCAAGATCGATTGGCAGAAACCGGGCAGCCGATCCTGATCATCGAGCGCTACGATGAGAAAATCTGGCTGCGTCTTGTCAACAGCTGCTTGGATTTCGGACTCCTCTTGGATCTCACCCACGACCTCAATGTCAGGCTGATCAGAGACTGTGGCCATTACTAGTTCGCGCATTAAGCGCGGGCGGTTCGCAACCAGGACCCGGATGGGCTTCATGGAATCCTCCCAGGCACAGATCAGTATGTGGGAAATAATTCGGCCAGAACGAGATTCAAATTGGTATCAACGAACAGGAGTGGTGTCGCGTTACGTGCTGAGGCAGATCGCCCTCAGATGCAACTGGTACTTGGATCGCAGGAAGTACTTAGGCTGAGTACCCAGCGCTCTTAGTACCCAAGAAGAATGATTCAGTTTGGCAGGCTTCGAATATGCTGAGGCGATCCGACACACCCACCTTGCGTAAGATCCGATGGATGTGGTTTTTGACCGTTTGCTCCGATACGCCCAGATAGTTACCTATTTCTTTATTGCTGAGCCCGCGGCCGATCAGAGGGACGAGCTCTTGCTCGCGCCGAGTCAGGCCCCACTTCGCGCGTCTCCGTCCGTCGGGCAACTCTTTCGTCTGCGCGGCAACAAAGTCAAAGAGCACTCGCGTATAGCCAGGCGGACAAACAACCTGCCCGTCGGCTACGGCGCGAATCGCCGACACGACGTCGGCCGCCGACGCGTCTTGCAGAACGTACCCACGCGCGCCTCGTCGAATCGCAGCCAAGAAACGACCGGTGTCGTCCGCCATGGCAATTAGCAGACACGCGACCGAACGTTGAGGGGCAAGCGTTTCGGAGGTCTTCTTTGGATTACCAAGAAGGAAATCTAAAGAGTCGAGCACAAGAACGTCTGCGCCGGAATCCACAATTTCATCCCGGAATGTGGAGACCAGTGGTTGCCCCGCAACGACCTCGAAGTCTGTCTTCTGCCTCAGGATCCGAGCGATAGACTCTCGTAACAAACGATTGCAGCAGAATACGAATACCTTGGCCTTGCCGTCCATCACCACCCCCTCAGAATCCTGGCTAGTCCGTGGTTCGGCGGCTGGGTCCAACACAAGAAGTGCCCTCCGAGAATGCATCAAGGGCCTGTAGTAATGCAAGCACCAATCTTAACTTCCCTTACAACAGCCACGGGCTGCGGTCTTACAAGTGCTACTTCAGCTTAGCCGAAGGCACGGAGCCTTGTGTCATAGCACTGTCAAAATAACTTTACAGGCCCTTGACCGGACTGTGACAACTCGCCTTCAGAATCGATGTAAAACAAGCTGCGGCGGAACCGGAAGGCGAGAGGGGCTCGAACCGCTTGAAAATTATTTCGGCAGTTCACGAGGCGCCGAACGGGCTCATTAGCAGAGAGATCAACAGGCAGGGAAATCTCGATCAAGAGGCGGGCCAATGACCTTTATGTTGAGCCATTGGCACCCAGAAAACGAAGACCCAACGCCGTGTAGTCGTCAACTCCGAGGATCCAGCCCTCGCGGCCGTCGATTTGGACTTTTAACCAGGTATCGTTGGCGGAGTCATGTTCTTCTGGTGGAGCGGCACTGAACCGCGCCTTCAATAGCTGCACGCGAGACTCGGGCGTAAGGCTCACTCCCACCGGGGTCGTCTCCTTGTCTGGCGACGAATAAATGTGGATGGACCGTTCCGATGCAATCTCTGGATGGATGTCATAGGGAGGTTGGTCGGCCACATCGAATTCGCCAGTATCTTGCAGCTCTAGGCGAAAGTCGTTCCAGTTCACCCGGACAGGAGTCACGATATAAAAATAGGTTGTGAGCTCATAGATTTGTAGCGTGTCGTTTTCCAATAAGTGTCTGGAATCATTAAACCGCCCGGCTGGTAAATCCGCGAGGCCGCCCTGAAACGCCAACGGCTCGGAATCGAATGGTTTCAAGATACCATCGTGTACGCCGAACACCTGGAGGGATTTGCGTGTTGGTGATGGCGCCGATGAGTCCTGATAAGCAAGTTCGAGAGCCTCATGCTGACGCCCCTCGAGCAACGTCACGTTGACCAGGTGGTTTTCCGTCTGCCGTACCAGTCCAACAGGAAAGGACTTTTTGAAGCATGTCTTTCCATTGTCGTCCACAATACTCGCCGTGCTCACCGTTTCTTCGTCGTCCTCATTACACATTCCCCCGTGCTTCGATTGCTTGTAGCAAATCACGTGTAGTTTCACGGTAAATGCATGCCCCTCGATGGAAAACGGTCCGAGAGTGCGGACGTAGCGGACAGGTGGCACGTCATCTTGCGGCAGCGCCGCCACCGGAAAGACCACCAACAAACATGCTAGAGCCAGTTTAGACAAAGAACCCAATCCAAATAGTTTACTTTTCCATTATGTAACGATGTATGTTAACCCCGCTCCCCTGCGGATCGGGTCTACTGAGTTCGCCACCGAGGCCCGTTCGTCACGTCTCCATCCCGACCGGTTTGGGAGCAGAGGCGGCCTTTTTCAAGGGTTCAAGTCGAGCACGCCCGGCGTGTACGAACTCTCGAAAGCGCTGCGCCAGCTCCTGAATTCGTCTCGCTTGTCTTCGCTCAATCGCTTCCGGCGGGATCAGTTCGGTGCCGACACCGATGGCGCTGGCTCCCGCCACAATAAACTCCGCGGCCGTCTGTTGATTGACGCCTCCTGCCGCGATAAGTCGGATCGCGGGAAGGGCGGTTTTCAACGCCCTGATGTACCTCTCACCTCCCACCAAAAAGCACGGGAACACCTTGACGAAGTCTGACCCCGCCTCCCAGGCAGCGACCACCTCCGTGGGCGTCAACGCACCGGGAATCGCGGCGATGTTCTGTTTGGCCGCGAATTCCAGCAGTTTGGGATTGAACGACGGAGCCGTTAGAAACCGTGCTCCCGAGTCGACGCACATTTGCGCGGTATCCGTCGTCAAGACCGTACCCGCACCGACGATCATCTTCGGATGGGCATGGACCAACTCCGTGATCAGCGCGCAGGCACCGGATACCGTCATCGTAATTTCGACAATCGGTATTCCTCCGCGGTTTACGGCCTCCGCGGCAAATCGCCCTTCTTCAGCGGAAGAAACTCGAATGGCCGGAACCACGCCGATTTTCTCAATCGCAGCACATACCTCTGCTTTAGTCATTTGGCGAACCTTCCCTCTTACGCACTCGGTCGTGACGATTTTACCTGAGTCCGATAGAAAGCTCGTGACCTCCCGCATGCCTCACGCGGTTTGCGTCCCGCCGAGACTCGAGGCACAACGGACCGGCAACCTTAGGTCTCGAGGTCCTGCAACTCCGGTTCCGGCAAAACGTCCCCTTTACGTGCGACCCAGACATAAAGTGTGGGCAGCAGAAAAATGCTGACAGCCAGATCTGCAACGAGGCCGCCGACGATCACAATAGCAAAGGGGCGCTGCGAATCGGAACCAATCCCGTGTGACATGGCGGCGGGCAGCAGTCCCAACGTGGCTACCAACATGGTCATCATGATGGGGCGCAGCCGCAAAACGGCCCCTTCCACGGCCGCGTCTTCGATGTCGTAGCCACGTGCGCGGAGCTGGTTGATGTACTCTAACATAATCACGCCGGTCTGCACGGAGACACCGAAAAGCGCCAAAAAGCCCACGCCCGATGAGACGCTGAAGTTGGTGTGGGTAATCAGAAGGGCCAGCAAGCCGCCGATACGCGCCATGGCCACATTGGCCAGAATCAGCAGCGCCCACTTGAAGGACTGATACATTGTATATAACACAATAAAGATCAGTAGCACGGTGACGGGCACGATGAGAAACATCCGCGCCTCCGCACGCACCTCATTCTGGTATTCGCCTTCCCACCCGATGTGATATCCACGCGGAAGCGTTACCTGCGCGTTGACCTTCGCGATAGCTTCCCTCACCGCATCGCCCAAAGGGCGGCCCCTGACGCTGTATTTGATGGCGACATAGCGCTGGTTGTTCTCGCGATAGATTTCCGACCCCTCGTCAGTCTCCCGAACCTGGCAGAGCTGTGCGAGGGAGACCCGTTCGCCCGACGGCGAGAGCAAGCGAATGTTTTGAATTGCCTCTCTCGTGTCTCGATACGGCGAAAGATAGCGCAGCACTAGGTCGTAGCGCGCCTCGCCGCGCAAGACCTGCGTAAGGGCATTCCCTCCAACGGCGGTTTGAATGGCGTCTTGCACATCCGCCACGTTGATGCCCCAGCGCGCGGCCGCCTTGCGGTCCACCTCAAAGTTCAGGTCGGGCTGTCCGGTAACCTGAAAAACGCCTATGTCGGTGATTCCTTTCACCTGGCTCATGATGGCGTCGATCTCTGTGGCCTTGTCTTCGAGTAGGTGCAGGTCGTCGCCATAAACTTTCGTGGCGAGCTGCCCTTTAACACCGCTGACCGCCTCCTCCATGTTGTCCTCGATGGGTTGGGAAAAGCCCCAGATGACACCAGGAAGCTCCGTCGAGAGCCGAAGATTCATCGCCGCGATCAGATCCTCCTTGTTCTGATGAAAGACCGGTCGCCAATCCTCCTTTGGCTTTAAGTCGACGAAGTATTCGGTATTGAAGAAGCTGGTATGGTCGGTTCCGTCATCCGGACGGCCGACTTGGCTCCAGCACTGCGTTACTTCAGGAAAGGAGCAAAGCAGGATCCGAGCCTTGTCGACCACCCGGACACCCTCGGTGGGTCCCGCGCTTTGATCGAGTGTGCCGCGCACCCACAGTGCGCCCTCATCCAGATGCGGCAAAAACTCAGAACCGATCACGCCCCCAAAGGCGAGATAAATGGCCAGCAACAGGCCGACAAAGCTGGTCCCGACGGTAAAGTAGCGGTGATGGATGGCCCAGGTGACGCCCCGTCGATAGCGTACCTTGAGGAACTCCATCACCGGATTTCTCCACTCCTTCGCACCTCTCCTAAACAAGAGGCTGCAAAGAACGGGTGCCAGGATGATGGAAAACAGCAAAGCACCCATCAGGGCAAAGGCCACCGTCCAGGCCATGGGCCGGAATAGGCGCCCTTCCACCGCCTGGAGCGTGAAGATGGGCAAATAGGCCGTGATAATGATGGCGATAGCGTAGAACACCGGCCTCTGCACTTCATGGGCGGCCTCTCCAATTCGCATGAGTGTTGCGGTTTCGTTTTCCTCTCCCTTGTGCGCCAGATGGCGGACGATATTTTCCACCATCACCACCGTGCCATCGACCACCATGCCGAAATCCAGTGCACCGAGCGAGAGCAGGTTGGCAGGGATGCCTTTTAGGTCCAAGCAGATCGCCGCAAAAAGCAAAGAGAACGGAATCGTCAGCGCCACGATGAACGCGCCGCGGACGTTGCCCAAGAAAAGAAACAGAATGATGACAACCAAAATGATTCCCTTAGTTAGGTTGTCCAAAACGGTGTGGGTCGTAAAGTGCAGTAGGTCGGTTCGGTCAATAAACGCATTTACCTTCACGCCCGCGGGCAAAATCTGACTGTTCAGCTCCTCAACCTTTTTGTGAATGCCGTCCAGCGCCGGCTGCGCACTGGCGCCCTTTTGCAGAAGCGCGATGGACGAGACCACATCACCGTTATCGATGATCGTTCCGTCTTCGCGGTGGACAGTCCGACCGGTTTGGCCCAGCCGGATCTTCGGCCCCTGATTGATGACTGCAATCTCTTTGACCCGAACGGGCGTGCCACTTTTAGCTATGATTACCGTGTTTCCGATGTCCTGGATGTCTCGAACTAGGCCAACCTCCCGTACGTTGACCTGCTGCAGGCCCTCCTCGATGAAGCTGCCGCCCGCGTTGGCATTGTTGTTGGTGAGCTGCTGCTCCACTTGGCCGATGCTGAGCCCGTAGTCGATGAGTTTGTCCGGGTCAAGGCGCACCTGATATTCGCGCGTGGGACCGCCGAACGGACTGTCGTCGACAACACCCGGGACCGACTTCATGTTCTTGTCGACCAGCCAGTCTTCGAGCGATTTCAGCTCCATGACGTCATACTGGGGATTCGTGCTCTCCAGCGTGTACCAATAGAACTGGCCGACAGGACTCCAGTCCGTGCCCATCGACGGAATCACGTTGGGGGGTAGCGTAACTTGCGAAAGTCGCTCCAGCACTCGCTCGCGGTTCTCAAAGTTGGTCGTTTCCTCGCCGAAGACCATTTCCACCGTCGAGAGCCCAAAAAGCGACCATGATCGGACATGGGCAATCCCTGGAATGCCGTTCATGACGGTTTCCAGCGGGATCGTGACCTGTTGTTCGATCTGTTCGGCGGCGATTCCCGGCCATTGAGCAATGACATCGACGTAGTTATTCGCCACGTCGGGATAGGCCTCGACCGGAAGCCGATGAAAGGAGACAATGCCCCACGCAAACAGCAGAATTCCGATCGCCAGCACGAGAATGCGGTTCTGGAGCGCGAAGTCGACCAGCTTGCGAATCATTGCGCCTCCAGCGCTTCCTCCAGTGCCAAAACATTGCCAACCACGCGTTGACCGGGCGCGACGCCCGAGAGGATCTCCTGCCGGCCACCCGGCAGCATGTCGCCGCCGGCAACCTCAACTCGCTGAAATTGGTTTCCGCCCGCCGGAACGAAGACCCAATCCAGATCGTGCAAGTGCAGGATGGCGGCCGACGGGACCACAGCGTGGGCATACTTATTTATGCTCTCGAAGGTTGCAGTGACGAACATTCCCAGCCGCAGAATCCCTGGGTTCGGAACCTCGATGCGCACCTTCGCCGTGCGGATGTTGGGATCGAGTATTGGCCCGACGTCACTGATATGCCCGGTCAGTGGGCTATTGGGATAGCCGTTCACTAAGATCCGCGCAGACTGGCCGAGGCGGACCTTCGGAAGATCGTTCTCATAGACGTCGCAGATAATCCATACAACCGACATGTCGGCGATTGTGAAAACGGTGGAAGATCCGGCGTACGTCACGCCGGCCGCCGCAGCATTGGTCACATACTGCGCTACAATCACTCCCGAAATCGGCGCATAGACATTGACAAGGCTCGACGGGTGGTCTTTTTGGACGCCCAGCGTGTTCAACTGGTCGTTGGCCGCGGTCAGGTCGGCCTTGGCGTCATTTTCTCCGTCTTCGGCCTGCTCCAGAACGCTTTGCGATATCGCACCGTGTGCGTACAAGTCTTGCGCGCGCAGGTACGCCTTATTCGCAAGTTGCTCGTCGTTCAGTGCCTTCAAATAGGTATCGAAGGCATTCGTAATGTCGGGGCTCTGTACTTTCAAAAGCAGGTCGCCCTTTTTCACGTTGTCATCGAGACGCGCACGGATGTCCACGACGCGGCCGCTAGCCAACGAGATCACCGGGACTTCCCTGGCAATGTCTGGATTCACCGTGCCCGTCACGTTCAATTTGTCCGGAACGTCGATACGCTCGGCGACCACCACGGGGAACCGCTCTGGATGATCGACGGATACGCGTCCGGAGTTACTGACTTCGACGACCTGCGAAGATGGAGGCCCGCCCTCGGCGGGATTGAACTTTTTTCCACACGCCCCCAGCGACAAACACAGGGCCAGGAACGCAGCGCATCGTAGAATCGCTTGGGCATTCAACGGATCACCTCGAGCTCCATTGCAAGATTCGGTTGGCTAAGCCGCTGGCGGAGGTACGCCGAGCGGCCAGAACGTAGCCTGAGAGATCGGACCTCCTGCCACGTACGTGCCTGACCGCTCCAAGCGGAAGCCCCGGAAATGGCAAGCCAAAGCTCCTACCGACTCTGACCGATCCTCTCACTGTGCTACGGGACTGAAAGCGAATGCAATATCATCACGATTGAGCAACCCGCGTTAAAGTATGCTCCGAAAAAGGCTTAGTATCGGGCGGCAACATTACAGAAGTGTTACAGAGGACTAGACTCGGGCACTCTCGGTTTCAGTGTGAATCCGAATGAGTTGATATGTACTCTAAGCTTGTAACCGGGGGACACAAAGTGAGATTCGTGAAGGAATGGATAAGCGCATGAAACAATGCACGCATGTCGACCAGGTTCGAGACGTAAACCCTCACACCAACGGCTGTGCTGAGTGCCTCAAGATGGGCGATACGTGGGTTCACCTAAGGCTATGTATGGTCTGTGGGCATGTCGGCTGTTGTGATTCATCGCGTAACAAGCACGCCACCAAGCACTTCCACGCAACGAAGCATCCCATCATGAAATCCATCGAGCCAGGAGAAAATTGGGGCTGGTGCTACATAGACGAAGTAGAGCTTGAGTTTAGGTGAATCGAGCCTGTGGTCCCCGCCTGGCCAGTTTGCTTCGCACCGTTCGGGCTGCGCCTTCGAACTCGCCCTTCGAGGCGTAGATCAACTCCCCAGCAGATTGATTTGCAATTTCTCATAGCCGTGCTCCCGCGCCCACAAGTCGAGAGGTATGGTCGCTAGCTCGTCCACAATGGGAACGGCCAGCCCCGTCTTCGTTAAATCAATGCTTTTCAGATACGTGTGGCATGTATCGCACACATCGACACGCACGTGCGCGATCTCCGGCGCCAAATAGAAACCCATCTGCGGCTCTCTTTCCTCCCCGCACGCTGGGCAATAGATTCTGCGAAACGACCATTCATGGGAGCACAACATGCAGACGAGCGACTTCCTCGCTCCATCGCCCTCCCTTCGCAACACCCCTACAACGGGATTACCTCCGCAGATTGGGCAGGTTGAAGGAGCGCCATCGACGTGCAGCGTTCCACACTGATCAGCCATGTATTCGGCGTACGGTTGAAGAAAAATCCAAGCAAGCAATCGCTCCCGTGCAATCGTCCCCTGCGCCTCGCCACAAACCCCCTTTCCCCCTCCGTCTCCCGGGAGCGGCTCCGCGCTCCAGAATTCCTCGATCACACGTTGCCATTCCGCTGAACCCTTCCGCGCCAGGTCCCGAGCGACCTGCGCCAGCGGCGGCGGCGAAATCTGCTGCAACAACGGCAGGAAATCAGAGAACTTCGGTAGGAGAAAGAAAAGGTCGGGCTCCCCTCGCAGAGACAGGGAGCCGAAGCCTGCGGTCGGGGCCGGGAGAGTTCGCTGGCAATCGACGTAAAGGCTTCGCTGAAACGCAGCGATACGGGCGTAGAATCGCAGCCCCTCGGCGGCAAATGGGTAAGAAGAGATTAGGTCCTGGGCGCGGCCGATGCGACGATCCCACTCCGCTTGGTTCATTTCTTGGATCGGCGCCCGCCGCTAATCTGTTCATACCAGGTTCGGTGGAACGTCCATGCCCAGGCACGCGTTACGCTTCCGTGAATCATCGATCCAAAGCTGCCTTCTTCCATGATCGTGCTCATGTACACATGAATTAGAAACAGCCCGATCGTAATCAGCGCGAAACTGGCATGCACCAGGACAGCGGCGTATCGCAAAAACCGCAAACTCCACGCCACTCGCTCGGTATACCACAGCACTACGCCCGATAGCAGCAGCAGGATCGTGCTGTAGAAAATTCCCCAAAAGAACAGCTTCTGCCCGTAGTTGAATCGCCCCACGGCCGGCAGTCTATCGTCTTGATTCTCAATGTAATAAGGAATGGCCTTGGCCCATGCGCGATCGCTATCGTCGACCTTCATGTCGCTGTGCCATTCGGTGAACGTTCGAAGAAGCGATACGCTAAAGACCAACCCAAGCCAGGGATGCCAGAACCGCGCTGTCGTTCCGCCGCCCACAACAGCAACCAGAAAGTACAGATACGGGGACCAAAACCCCAGTCCCGTAATCAGCACATAGGCGTAGGAGAGCGCTCCAATCCAGTGGTTCACTCGCTCGCCGAAGGAGTATCGCGGGATCAGTTCTTGACTGTGGGCCGCCACGCTTCTCGGAGCAGCGTCGCTCGTCATATTCGGCTCCCTTCGTCAGGCTTGATTTCCTGTTCCTTCTTCGGCCCATAGCGCAGGTAATGCCACGCCAACCCTATCAAACCACCTAACATGGCCAGGTTCCCAAGCCACTTGAGCGGACCTTTCCACAACTTCACACTGAGCGGAACGTGCGGATCCTTCGGCAGCCCTCCATACCATTCGGGATTTTTCGCGTCGTGCAGAACATAGATTACGTGCGTTCCGCCCACGCCTTCTGGATCGTAGACGCCTGCGTCGGGGAACCCCGCATGCTGGCGAAGCTGTTCGGCACGCTTTTCTGCCAATTCCTGCATCTCCCGTTTGGTTCCGAAATGCAGGCATCCGGTCGGACACGTCTTGATGCAAGCTGGCTCCAAACCCTGGGAAACACGGTCATTGCACAACGTGCACTTGAAGACCTTCCGCGCCGCGGGGCTGAACTTCGGAATATTGAACGGGCAGCCGGTGATGCAGTATCCGCAGCCTATGCAGTTGGCCTGCTGAAAATCGACAATCCCGTTCGCGTATTGGACAATGGCGCCCTCTGCCGGACATGCCTCCAGGCAGCCAGGCTCGGCGCAATGCATGCACTGATCCTTGCGCATCAGCAGCATCAGGCTGCCGTCGTCCCGCTCGTGCTCATTGAACTTGATCAAATTCCAGTAGTTCCAAGCCGTCTCGGGCATGGTCTGGTAACTATTGTCGAATGTCGTTTCGCTGTACGTGTAACCGTTCCACTCCAGGCAAGCCACCTCGCATGCCTTACACCCGATGCAGGTCGTCGTGTCCACCAATTTGCAGACGCGAAACTCGCGATTCAGTCCGAGGCCGGGCGCAGGCCCGGGATGCGCTGAAATTCTCACGATTTCCGTTGCAGCCTGGCTCATCTTGCGCTCCCTACACCTTCTCGATTTTCACGAGGAAGCCTTTTGATTCTGGTGTGCGCGCGTTCGGATCCATCACGGGCGGCGTTATCAGGTTGGCGGGCGTTCGTGCGTTCCTATCTGCATCCTCCTGAATTCCCCGGTATCCCTGGTGAATCGGCAGTCCAACCTGGTAGACTTTCTTCCCATCGATAACCATTGGTTTCAGGCGTCGTGTGACGAAAGCCTTTGCGATATACGTTCCCCGCGCGCTGATGACCTTGATTTGCTCCGCTCCACGAATCCCCTTCTCCTCGGCTAACTCAACCGGTATCTCCACGAAGGGCTCCGGAATGAGCTGCACGTTCACAGGATTGTTCTTCGTCCAATAGTGATAGTGCTCGGTGAGCCGGTACGTCGTGCAAACGATGCTGTACTCTTCTGGCGTTCCAAACTTGTCGTACGGTGTATGGAACCTGTGTATCAGCGGGTTATTGGACTGCTCCGGGTGCAGCGGGTTCTTGATAGGGCTTTCCACCGGCTCATAGTGTTCCGGGAAGGGTCCGTCGGCGAGCGCCCCGATGGGAACGAACAGCCGTCCCACGCCCTCCGGGGTCATGATGAACGGCCCCAGGTGGTCTTTGGGGTGTGAGTCAGGCTTGTAGTCTGGTACGTCGTTGCCAACCCACTTCCCCGATGCTTCGTTCCACCATATTTGCTTTCGGTCCGGATCCCACGGCTTTCCGTCCACATCGCACGAGGCCCGGTTGTACAGCACACGCCGGTTGGCGGGCCAGGACCACGACCATCCCGGATGAACGCCCAAGCCGGAGGGATCATCCGGATTGCGCCGTTGGATCTGCGCACCGGCCTCGGTCCAGGACCCGGAATAGATCCAGTTGCCGCACAGGGTCGTGCCGTCATCCTTCAGCCAGGCAAATCCAGGCAGCTGCTGCCCTGCCTTCACCTCTTGCCCCGTCTTTTCGTCCTTCAGATCCGCCAAAGCCCTTCCATTGATTTCCATGGCCACCTGTGAAAGCGCCGGACGAGCGGCATCGCCATAAGGCCAACTCAGGTTCAGAATCGGGTCGGGAAATTTTCCGCCCTCTTTCCTGTAAAGATCCCGGACCCGCAGGAAAATCTCTGTCACGATATCCTGGTCGAGCCGTGCGTCTCCTGGAGGTGGCACCGCGGCATATTTCCACGTCACCCAGCGCGCCGAATTCGTCATGCTGCCATCTTTTTCCGCAAACCCCGCACACGGCAACCGGTAAACCGTCGTCTGGATGCTTCGCATCTCTTCGGCGGTGGTTCCCGGGAACCTCCAGAATTCACTGGTTTCGTCTGGATAGATCTCACCCACCACGAGCCAGTCGGCCTTTTTCAGCGCGTTCACGTTCTTCGCCGTATCCGGGCCGATCATCACGCCATTCATGCCGAACGCCATCATCCCTTTGACCTTGCCGTTGTACATGTCGTCCCAAATATAGGTCCACGAATAATCGCGATTCACCTTGGGCAGGTAGTGGAAGGCAAAGTCGTTCTGTTTTGTCGCTGCATCCCCGTACAGCGCCTTCAACAAGGACACAAAGAACTTCGGCGTGTTCGAGTAATAATTCATGGAATCCCACGGAGTAGGCTTGGATGTGGTCGGGGTCGTGCGCTTTAGGTACGTGGCCAGGTCGGTGTCGGCAGGCACCGGGGTCTTTAGGTATCCCGGCAAGCTGTCGAACAGCCCCGCCATGTCCGTCGCACCCTGAATGTTCGAATGTCCTCGCAGCGCATTCACGCCGCCGCCAGCTCTCCCGACATTTCCAAGCAACAACTGGAGCATAGCGGCGGTGCGGATAATCTGTGTTCCGAAGGTGTGCTGCGTCCAGCCCACCGCGTAGATGATCGTCGCAACTTTCTTCATGTCTCCATCTTTGCGGACGGAGGTGAACATCTCAGCCGCTTTCAGATACTGATCCTTGGGTATGCCCGTGATCCGCTCGACCACTTCCGGTGTGTAACGCGAATACTGCTGTTGGAGTAACTGAAACACGCATCGCGGGTGCTGAAGCGTCAAATCGTAGGCCACGTTTGCCGGCAACAGCGGCGGTGCAGGAGCCGCAGGGGGATCAGCGTCGGCGCTGCCGTGTTGTCGCTGCGATTCGGCAGTGGGCGTTTTTCCGCTGATCTCGCCACCCTCCTGGTAATTCCAGGTGGACTTATCGGTATAGTTTGCCGCGGCGGAATCAAATCCCGAGAACAGCCCATCCTCGGGAAGCTTGAACCCTTCCTTGACGATGAATGCCGCGTTGGTGTAGTTGACGAGGTAATCTTTGGCGATGCGATTGTTCTCGATTGTGTAACGGATGAGTCCGCCCAGAAATGCGATGTCCGAGCCGGCACGAATCTGGAGGAACAGGTCGGCATTCGCAGAGGTGCGGGTAAACCGCGGGTCCACAGAAATGAGTTTGGCGTTGCGGTTGCGCTTTGCCTCAATCGCCCATTTGAAACCGCAAGGATGGTTTTCGGCTGGATTTCCACCCATGATCAACATCATGTCGGTGTTCTTGATGTCGACCCAGCCATTGGTCATGGCCCCGCGCCCGAATGTTGGTCCCAAACTTGAGACCGTGGGGCCGTGTCAAACACGGGCTTGGTTTTCTAAATACACCAAGCCCAAACTCCTCATGGTCTTCACGACCAGGTAATTGAACTCGTTCGTGTCCGTGCAGCCCCCGACGAAAGCCAAGCCTTCGCACCGGTTCACGGTATGGCCGTCGGCATCCTTTTCGACAAACGACGCGTCGCGGGTTTTCTTGGTCCACTGCGCAATCTCCTTCAGGGCATCATCCCAGGAAATGTCCTGCCAGTCTGTTGCGCCGGGACGCCGTACTTGGGGCTTCGTGAGACGCCTGGGATTGAGCATGTCCTGCTCGAGGGAGGATCCCTTCGGGCATAGCGTCCCGCGGTTGGTGGGATGATCCGGATCGCCCTCTACATGGATCACTTGCGGCGTGACATTCTTGGCTCGGTCGCCAAGCGTGTAGATAAGCACGCCGCAGCCGACCGCGCAATACGGGCACGTAGACCGTGTTTCGGTCGCACGCGCAATTTTTAGCTCTTTGAGCTGAGCGTAGGCAGGTTCGAGGTCGAATCCAAAGACAGTGGCAGCAACCCCGCCGACAGCCGCAATCCTGAAAAAGTCCCTACGACTGGTCTCCATTTCGCGGACCTCCCCCCTGCTGGCTGACGCCCGGCAATTCACCGGGCACATGACTTTCAAGTCGCGCTGCTTCAGTTGTGTTCGCGTTCAATGCTTCGGCAGGCGCCCGCAACGATTTCCTCGCAAGCAACCGGACCACCTCCGAAGGGTAGGGGCGGGCCAATTATTATCACGACAGCAAAAGGAGTCAATTCCTTTTGTCTTCGCCAAAGCGTCAGATCCGTCATCCTCCTCTGCCCGATTGAGCGAACCGCTGCCCTGCTGCGGCGCGGTCCGCCAACAACAGAGCATCGTCACGGCGAACTCGCCCGGCAGGAACGGAATGATCGCCATCAATCAAATGACGCAGCATCTCCACCTTCTCACTCCCCGTGACAATCCACAGGACTCGGCGCGCTCGATTCAGCGCGGGGTAGGTTAACGTCATCCGTCTTCGTCCTTGATACACTCCCGTCAGCCCCACATCGGCGTCATCTACATCGAGCACGGGGTCACCGGGAACGAGCGAGGCCGTGTGGCCATCGGGACCGAGGCCAAGATGAACCAGATCGAGGACCGGCGGCGAGCTCGCGACATCCCGCAGTGTCTGGGAGTACTGGCTGGCCGCAGCCTCCAGGTCGGGTGATTCCACAGGCATGGCGTGGATCTGATCCGGGCGCAGGGGAGCGCGCTCAAGCAAGCTTTCGCGCAGGTGCGTGAGGTTGCGGTCGGGATCGCCCTCGGGGGCTATGCGCTCATCGACCTGAAAGATGTGCACGCCCCGCCACGGAACGTCCTCGCTGGCCAGGGCCCGCAGCATAATCCAAGGAGTGTGACCGCCACTAACAGCCAACGTAAAGCGGCCTCGCAAGCTGACCGCCGCACGAGCATCGGCAGCGATCCTTGCCGCCCCGTTTCTGGCGACCGAATCGGCGTCATCAAAGACTTCAACTCTCATGTGCTCTTCTCCCGCTCAGAAAAGTTGCCCTCCCCATTCATGAAAATCCGATCGGCCGTTTGGTCAGGCAGCCTGCCCGGAAGCGCGGGGCTCTTCCCGACCGATCGCGGCGGGATCGTGCCAGCCTTCGGGAGGTACCACCGTCTGCTCGATCTGGATCGGTCCCCACGTACCTATGTCGTATTCATAGACTGGGGTGGCAGCTTTCAGGACTGGATCAACGATTCGCCACGCCTCCTCCACATAATCTTCACGGGCAAAGTGCGTGGCGTCTCCGGCCATCGCGTCGCCCAAGACGCGCTCGTATGCCTCCATTTCATCCGGGCTCGGGTGGTGGCTGGCGATCAGCTCCACCACTCTCCCTTTCATCTCCTGGCTCGGATCAATTACCGTCGTGCCGATCCCTATCAATGTGTCGGGGCTGATTCGGAATCGCAGATAGTTTTTCGATAAGGCGCTGTCTTCGATGATGGTGGGGGGCTTTCGAAACCGCGCAAGAACCTCGGTCGCGGTGACGGGTAGGTTCTTGCCGGCGCGAATGTAAAAGGGCACGCCTTTCCACCGCCAGGAATCAACTTCCAATCGCAAGGCAGCTAGAGTTTCTGTCGTCGAGTCGGGTGCCACACCCTTTTCCTGGCGATAGCCTCGAAATTGTCCGCGCACGATGTTACCTGTTTCCAGCGCCGGGATGGCTTTCAGGACCTTCGCCCTCTCATCTCGAACCGTTTCGCTATCGGTGCGTACGGGTGGTTCCATGGCGAGGTTCGATAGGATTTGAAAAAGATGGTTTTGGACCACGTCCCGAATCGTGCCGGTTTGGTCATAGAAAGCACCCCTGCCTTCGACGCCGAACGCTTCCGCCATCGTAATCTGTACGCTTTCGATATAGTTTCGATTCCAGAAGGGCTCCATGAAAGCGTTCGCAAACCGAAAAACCAAGACATTGTTTACGGGCAGCTTGCCTAGGTAATGGTCGATTCGAAAAATCGCGGATTCGGGGAATACGGTGTGCAGGATTTGGTTAAGTTCCTTCGCGGAGGCCTGATCATGTCCAAAGGGCTTTTCGACAATGACGCGGGCACCTTTGGCGCCGCCTGATTTTTGTAGTTGTTCTACGACCGTTTCAAACAGCAGGGGTGGGATAGCAAGGTAATGGGCGGGTCGTTGCGCGCCTTGGAGTTCCCTGCCGATTGCTGCAAATGTTGCGGGGTCTTTGTAGTCACCGTCGACGTAGCGCAGCAAGCGACTTAATTTCTCGAACGCAGCCGCATCGATTCCTCCGTGTTTCTCCACGCTTTCCTTGGCCCGCGCCCGAAGCTGCTCGAGGTTCCAACCAGCCTTGGCTACGCCGATGACGGGGATATCGAGGTGGCCGCGTTTGATCATCGCTTGCAGGGCGGGAAAAATCTTCTTGTAGGCGAGGTCGCCTGTGGCTCCGAAGAACACCAACGCATCAGAATGGGAGTCGTTCATGGCACGTATTCCTCTCTCAGCAGCTACTGGCCTGCTGCCTTCTCCAGGTGACCACCAAACCCATAGCGCATCGCCGAGAGAACTCGATCTTGAAACTCCGCCTCGCCACGTGAGGCGAACCGCTGGTAGAGCGAGGCCGATAGAACGGGTGCCGGCACGGCCTCATCAATGGCGGCTTTGATCGTCCAGCGCCCCTCGCCCGAATCGGAGACATGCCCCTCGAACTGTGCCAGCGAGGGGTCTTTGACCAGCGCTGCTGCCGTCAGGTCCAAAAGCCACGAAGCGATCACACTGCCGCGACGCCACACCTCGGCGATGTCGCGCAAATCGAGGTTGTACTGGTAATGCTCGGGATCACGCAGAGGTGTGGTCTCTGCATCAATGTCACGACGGGATGTACCCACGTTGGCGCTGCGCAAAATGCCCAACCCTTCGGCGTACGCAGCCATGACACCGTATTCGATTCCGTTGTGGACCATCTTCACAAAATGCCCTGCGCCGTTCGGCCCACAATGCAGATAACCTTGTTCCGCGGTCCCGCCAAGCGATTCGCGGCCCGGGGTGCGCGACACAGTGCTGGTGCCGGGCGCGAGTGCCGAGAAAATTGGGTCGAGGTGCTTGACTACATCCTTTTCCCCTCCAATCATCAGGCAATAGCCGCGTTCCAGGCCCCAGACACCTCCGCTTGTTCCTACGTCGACATAATGCAGCTTCTTCGGTGAGAGCTCCTTGGCACGGCGCAGGTCATCGATGTAGTAGGAATTCCCTCCATCGATGAGGATGTCGCCCGCCTCCAGATGTGGCAGCAATTCGGCGATCGTTTGATCGACCACGGCCGCCGGGACCATCAGCCAGATGGCTCGAGGCTTGGTAAGCTGCTTCACGAGGTTTGCCAATGAGTCCGATCCGGCCGCCTTTTCCTGCACCAAATCTTGTACTGACTTTGGCGACCGATCGAAGACAACGCACTGGTGACCCTTTTTCAAGAGTCGCCGCACCATGTTCGCCCCCATCCTCCCAAGGCCAATCATTCCGAGCTGCATAGGTCACTCCTTGACCAAGTATGGTCGAATGTTCCTTCCACATGCTTCACGACGTGGCTTTCATTTTCCGATACCGCCGGATCAAATTGTTCGTTGAACTGTCGTGTCGAAGTGCGGGCTCAGATGCGCTTTCAAGTTCCGGAACAATGCGCTGCGCCAGTACCTTGCCAAGCTCCACACCCCATTGGTCGAACGAGTTAATCTGCCAGATGGTTCCTTGCGTAAACACGCAGTGTTCGTAGAGCGCCACCAGCTTGCCAAGTGTCTCGGGCGTGAGCCGGTCGGCAAGGATGGTGTTCGTCGGCCGATTGCCCTCGAAGACGCGGTGCGGCACGAGCCAATCCGGTGTGCCCTCGGCTTTGACCTGCTCGGGCGATTTCCCGAAGGCCAACGCTTCGGTCTGGGCAAAGACGTTCGCGAGCAGCAAATCGTGATGGCGTCCAAGCGGATTGAGAGGTCGCGCGAAGGCGATGAAGTCACAGGGAATAAGCCGAGTCCCTTGATGGATCAACTGATAGAAGGAGTGCTGACCGTTGGTGCCGGGTTCACCCCAATAAATCGGTCCTGTCGGATAGGTCACAGAGGTCCCCTGGATCGTAACGTGTTTTCCGTTACTCTCCATTGTCAACTGCTGCAGGTAGGCGGGAAATCTTTTCATGTACTGCTCGTAGGGCAGCACGGCAACCGTTTGGGCGCCGAAGAAATCGTTGTACCAGACTCCCAACAAGCCCATGAGAACCGGCAGGTTCCCCGCAAACGGCGCTGTGCGGAAGTGCTCGTCCATCTGGTGGAAGCCGTCCAACATAGCTCGGAACTGGCCCGGGCCGATGGCGATCATCGTCGAAAGGCCGATGGCCGAATCCATCGAGTAGCGCCCTCCCACCCAATCCCAGAACCCGAACATGTTCGCCGTGTCGATACCGAACTTGGCAACCTCGGCCGCGTTGGTTGATACGGCGACGAAATGCTTGGCCACCGATTTCTCCTCACCACCCAGCCCCGCTAGCGACCAAGCGCGCGCTGAGTGAGCGTTGGTCATCGTTTCCAAGGTCGTGAAGGTTTTTGAAGAAATGATGAAGAGCGTTTCCGTCGGATCCAGATCGCTCGTGGCCTCTACAAAATCGGTGCCATCGACATTGGAAACAAACCGGAACGTCATGGCGCGGTCGCTGTAGTGCTTCAGTGCCTCGTACGCCATCACCGGTCCAAGATCGGAGCCGCCAATGCCAATATTGATAACGTTGCGGATTCGTCTGCCGGTGTGTCCTTTCCAATCTCCGCTGCGGACGCGATCGGAGAACTGCGCCATTTTGTCAAGGACGGCTTGGACCTGGGGCACGACGTTCTCTCCGTTCACCAGGATGGAAGCCCCTTGGGGCGCGCGCAGAGCCACGTGCAGTACCGAGCGCTTCTCGGTGAAGTTAATGGCGTCGCCTCGAAACATGGCATCGATGTGCGACCGCAAGCCCGATTCCTCCGCCAGCTGGACTAAGAGCTTCAGCGTCTCCTCGGTGACGCGATTCTTCGAGTAGTCCAGAAACAGGCCCACCGCCTCGGCTGTCATCCGCTCGCCCCGCTGAGGGTTTTCTTCAAAGAATGTTCGTAGGTGCACGTCACGAATTTTGTCGTAATGGTTTTGGAGTGCCTGCCACGCCTTTCGCTCGGTCAGGGGCTCGCGAGGCTGGGACAGGATGTTCGATGTCGCGCGCGTTGCCATTTTCATGCTCCTTTCCACTTGCCCTTAGGATTGCGCAGCTGCCCGCTTGAGCGCAGCGCCCTTGGAGGCGATCACCGCCATCAGATCGTTCCAGGACGCCACAAACGACTTCGCACCTTCTTGCTGAAGCTGGCCAGCCAAAGCGTCGATATCGACGCCCGCCTTAGCGAACTGCGCCAAGACTTCCTCGCAGTTGCCACCATCGGCAGGTAGTATCGCATTGATTTCACCGTGATCAGCAAGCGCCTTGAGCGTCGCTTCGGGCATGGTGTTTACGGTGAGCGGCGCAGCCAGCGCCTTGATATAAAGGACGTCGGATGCCTTGGGATCCTTGGTCCCGGTGCTGGCCCAAAGCAGCCGTTGCGGACGCGCGCCAGCGTTGAAAATCCGCTGCCACCGCGGAGAATCGAGCAGTGTCCGGTACGCCTTATAGATGCGCATGGCGATGGCGATGCCCAGCTGGTCACGCAACGAGTCCGGCACCTTGCCCGTCACCGCAACATCCCACCGACTTACGAACACCGAAGCAACGGAGGCAATGCCAGGCTTGAGACCCGCATCGATGCGGCGCTCGACGCCACGCAGGAACGCCTCGGCTGCCGCCACATATTGCTCGCGAGAGAACAAGAGGGTGACATTGATCGGGACTCCGGCAAAGATCGCTTCTTCAATGGCTGGTAAACCCTCCTTGGTGCCCGGGATTTTGATGAATACGTTGGGCTGACCAGCACGCCTGTGCAGATCCCTGGCCGCGGCTAGCGTCGTGGATGTGTCATACGCCAGTAAGGGTGAAACCTCCAAAGACACCCAGCCGTCGACGCCGTAGGTTTGGTCGTAGGTCGGCCGGAAGAGCGCGGCCGCTCGAGTAATGTCCTCGAGCGCCACCTCGAAAAAAAGTTCCTCGCTCGATTGGCTCTCGCTCATCTTCGCGCGAATGGCCGTGTCGTACACGGTGCCGTTCCGAATGGCGTGATCAAAAATCGTTGGATTTGACGTCAGGCCGGTGACCGATAGCTCCTCGATGTAGCGTTCGAGCGTGCCGCTATCCAGCAGAGTACGAGTGATGTTGTCAAGCCAGATGCTCTGGCCGAGATTATGAAGCAGTTGTGTTGCTCTCACGGTCGTCCTCCTTCCTACACCTCAAACATGCGGACTCTCACGGGCGAAGCTTGCCGCGTCAATGACTGGATGCAGTTTCCAGTCGCCTCGCATCGGGAGCGGTCAATATCCTGGACCGCTTCGCGGTCCTGGTGAGATCGCGTATCCACTCGAAGGCCGGGGCCGACAACATCTGTTCGGTCGAGCGCCATCGCCAATTGCCGTCGGCACGACCCGGGACGTTCATGCGAGCTTCTCTGCCCAAGTTCAAAATGTCCTGCAGCGGAGCCATCGCCAGGGCAGCGACAGAAGACCAAGCGGCGTGGACGAGCGCGGGTGCGGCATCGCCGGACTGGCCTCCGTGCGTTCCTAAATATTTCCAGACTCTCTCTCGTTGGTCAGGTGTCAAATCTTCAAACCAACCGCGCGTCGTGGGATTGTCGTGCGTACCGGTGTAGGCCACGGTATTGGTGACGTAATTCCCCGGCAGATGGGGGTTATCCGCATGACCGTCGAAGGCAAACTGGAGAACCCGCATTCCCGGAATTCTAAATTGATCCCGCAATGCGTACACTTCGGCCGTGATCATTCCTAAGTCCTCGGCGATCAATGGCAAACTGCCCAGCTCCCTCTCGGCAAGGCGGAAAAACTCGGCTCCCGGGCCTGGCACCCACTTTCCATACTGCGCCGTCGCGGCTCCCGCGGGCACGTGCCAGGCCGCACTGAAGCCGCGAAAATGATCCAAACGAATGACATCGACATGCGCTAAATGGGAACGCAAGCGATCGATCCACCAGCGATAGCCGGATTGTCGAAGGCTGTCCCAGTTGTAAACCGGATTACCCCAGAGCTGCCCTTGCGCACTGAAATAGTCGGGAGGCACACCAGCGACGAAGCGCGGACGGCGACGATCGTCCAGCAGAAACAGCTCCGGATTGGCCCACGTGTCGCTTGAGTCAGCCGACACGAAAAACGGCAAGTCGCCGATCAACCGCAAGCCCTTGCCGTGCGCGTACGACTTCAGACGCTCGGCCTGGCGGAAGACAAGGAACTGCGCAAAGCGCGCTCGATCGATCTGCTCGGTCAGTTCGTGCCGCGCTTTGTCGAGCGCCTCAGACTGGCGCGCGACCAATTCGGCCGGCCATTCCGGGTAAGGTGCGTTGCCGAACTTGGCTTTGAGAGCCCGGAAAAGCGCGTAGTCGTCCAGCCAATGACCCTGGCTGTGACAAAACTGCTCATACGCGGGACGGAGATCAGAACGAGCGCCCGCCTTAAACTGGAGCCAAGACTTGTCGAGGAGCTGATGCTTAAACGGTGTGATCGCGTCGTAATCGACGACAGCCGCGGGGAATGGGCCGTGGGCGCAGTCGCTTGGTCCGAGGAGGTTGTCCTCGATCAGCCAATCAGGACTGATCACCAGTGTGTTGCCGGCAAACGACGATAAGGGCTGATAGGGCGAGTTGTCGTAACCGGTGGGACCTAGCGGCAGCGACTGCCACCAACCTTGCTCGGCGTGGTCAAGGCGGTCGATCCACGCCGTGGCAACGGGCCCCAGATCGCCAATGCCATGGGGCGATGGCAGCGAAGTAACATGCAGCAGTACCCCGGACGCTCGATAATCCACTGGAAAGGGTGGCACCGTATCCTGCCCCGGCACATGTGTGCCTTCTTCCAGAACTCAATGCGCGTTCGACTCCGCGCTCATTCTTCCGATGCTGCTCCTTCTCATGAGGTCGCACCCTATCAATACGAAGGATAGAAGGCACGAGAGAGCAAACTCTTGAATCCACCTCCTGGCAAGCGATCCGATCGAAGGTCTTCGTGTTACCCCGGAAGGGCGCGGGACGTAGTTGCGCGGGCAAGCGTAACACAGTCTGGCGCCTCGACGGATTCCTTTTTCACGGGCGCCCTGGTGATCTAAAATGGCAGGCGTCATGGTAGCCGAGGCGTCGCTGCAACAAAAGAAGTCTCCGGCAGCGGGCGAAGCGAGTGAAGTTCGCTCCGGTAGCCCCCGCCCCTTTGGTGCGCACCAACACGGAGATGGCGTCAACTTCGCGTTGTTTAGCCGCCACGCGACTCGCGTTCGAATCGAGTTGTATCAAAGTCCTGGCGACCGATCCCCTTTCGAAGCGATAGATTTGAATCCGGAGCGACATCGAACCGGTGACGTCTGGCACGCCTGGGTGCGAGGCGTCTCTCCCGGTCAACTGTACGCCTACCGGATCGAAGGACCTTATCGTCCCGAACACGGCCATCGATTCAATTCGCATAAGCTGCTGCTCGATCCGTTTGCCACCGCCATTGCCAGCGTGAGCGATTGGAATTTTGCAGCTGCCCGAGGCTATGATTCGACCAGCAATCAAGCCGATCTTTCGTTTTCTACCGTCGACAGCGCAGCCACGACCCCGAAGTGCATTTTCATGTACCGGCATTTCGACTGGGAAGGCGACACCCCGCCCAGGCATCCCGCTTCGGATACCGTCATCTATGAAACACATGTTCGCGGCTTCACCATTCATCCAAGTTCGGGTGTGGCGCATCCCGGAACTTTTCGTGGGTTAACGGAAAAGATTCCTTACTTCCAAAGCCTGGGAGTCACAGCCATCGAGCTGATGCCCGTTCAAGAATTCAATGAAGACGAATTGACGCGGCTTGATCCCCGAACGGGCCAGAGACTGAAGAACTATTGGGGATACAATCCAACCTCCTTCTTCGCTCCCAAGGAGTCCTACAGCAATCGAGCAGCGCTTGGGCACCAAACGCTGGAATTTCAAGAGATGGTCAAGGCTTTTCATCGTGCCGGTATCGAGGTCTTCGTGGACATCGTTCTCAACCATACCGCGGAAGGCAGTGAACTCGGTCCTACGATTTCGCTCCGCGGCATCGAGAACTCGATCTTCTACATGCTTCAGGAGAACGCTCCCCGATACTACAAGGATTTTTCTGGTGTTGGTAACACGCTCAACGCCAATCACCCTGTCGTGCGGGACTTCGTCCTGGAGGCGCTTCGCCATTGGGTCATGCACCTGCACGTGGACGGTTTTCGCTTCGACCTGGCTTCCGTACTGGGACGAGATGAACATGGGAACCTGCTCCAAAATGCGCCACTGCTGGAGAGCATCGCCCAGGATCCCATTCTGCGGGATGTGAAACTCATCGCGGAGGCTTGGGACGCGGGAGGTGCCTATCAGGTAGGGAGCTTCTCGGAGTGCCGCTGGGCTGAGTGGAATGGCCGTTTTCGCGACGATGTGCGCCGCTTCTGGCTGGGCGAGGCTGGCATGATGGGGCTTTTTGCGAACCGCATCTGCGGGAGCGAGGACCTGTATCGGAGATCTGGAAAAGGGCCTGAAAACAGCGTGAACTTCGTTACCTGTCATGATGGATTCACGCTGAATGATCTGGTCTGCTACAAACAGAAGCACAATGAGGCGAACGGAGAGGGCGGTCGCGACGGCACCGATGCCAATTTCAGCGATAATTGCGGAGTCGAAGGGCCCAGCGAGGATCCTGCCGTCGAACGCTTGCGTAACCGATTGATCAAGAATTTCCTACTGACGCTGCTCGTTTCTCGCGGAGTACCGATGTTGCTCGGTGGTGACGAATTTCGCAGGACCCAGCAAGGCAACAACAATCCCTATTGCCAGGATAATGCGCTCAGCTGGCTCGACTGGAGGCTCAAGGAAAAACATGACGAAATCCATCGTTTCACACGAGGAATCATCGCTTTCCGCCGGGCTCACTCGGTGCTGCGAACCGAAGCCTTCTATACCGATGCCGACATCCAATGGTTTGGGCCGCAAGGCACAGCTCCCAACTGGGCCGATCCACAGCAGAAATCCTTTGCCTGTCTAATCGGGGGGCGATCGGAGCCTGATTTATTTGTTCTGTTTAACGCTGGCACGCAACCGGTTGACTTTTCACTTCCCGCCCTAGCAGGGAACAAGATTTGGCGCTTGGCTGTCGATACCTCCCGTCCGGCTCCAGCCGATCTCTACGAAGCGGGACAGGAACCCTCTCTGGAGGGCCAACAGCGATTCCGCGTCGAATCTCGATCGAGTGCCATACTTTCGGCGCACGGGTAAGTCGAGTTCTGGCCCCAAGCGCCTGTGATCCACACGCGCGACCGGACGACGTCCGGGTAACGATCGCTTTCCTATCGAGGTGCAACGTGAAACTTCATCCCGCCGCTGGAAAGCCGGCCGATCCCTCCGTTCTGGTGAATGTGCCCAAACTTGTCACCGCATACTACGTAGTGCAGCCTGACCCGGAAGATCCGCGCCAAAGGGTTGTTTTCGGCACTTCTGGCCATCGCGGATCTGCCTTCGACGGGGCATTCAACGAGTGGCACATTCTGGCGATCACCCAGGCGATCTGCGACTACCGCAAAATGCAAAGCATTGACGGACCGCTGTTTCTTGGAATGGACACCCATGCGTTGTCGGAGCCAGCGTTTGCCAGTGCCATGGAAGTGCTCGCCAGAAGCAATGTTGAGGTGATGCTTTCAGAAGGCACAGCGTACACACCGACTCCTGCCGTCTCCCACGCCATTCTGCGCTACAACCACGGAAGAACGACCGGGCTTGCCGACGGCATCGTGATCACGCCATCGCACAATCCTCCCGACGACGGCGGTTTTAAGTACGATCCTCCCCACGGCGGGCCGGCCGATTCGCGGGTAACCTCCTGGATAGAATCCAGAGCCAACGAATTTCTACGAAGCAAGATTGAAAGCGTCAAGCGAATCCCGTTCACTCGAGCCCTTCGCGCCTCGACGACCCACCGATACGACTACCTGCACAGCTACGTCGGCGACCTTGAGACGGTGGTGGACATGGCGGCGATTCGCGATTCGAAGATTGCGCTCGGTGTTGACCCGCTGGGGGGCGCGGGGATTGATTATTGGCCGCTGATTGCCACGCGGTATGGGCTTCAGCTGACGATCGTGAACCAATCGGTGGATCCCACGTTTCGATTCATGACCGTGGATTGGGATGGGCGCATCCGCATGGACCCTTCCTCCCCGTACGCCATGCAGAGATTGATCGGACTAAAGGACAAGTTCGACATCGCCTTTGCCAGCGATACCGATCACGATCGGCACGGGATCGTGACCAAGGGGAGCGGATTACTGCCTCCGAATCACTACCTCTCGGTCTCGATTCACTATCTGTTTCAGAACAGGAAGAACTGGAGGCCAGAGGTTGCCGTAGGGAAGACGGTCGTGAGCAGCAGCATGATCGATCGCGTCATCAAGCGGCTGGGACGTCGGCTCTATGAGGTACCGGTTGGGTTCAAGTGGTTCGTCGAAGGCCTGCTCTCTGGCCGACTAGGTTTCGCCGGTGAAGAAAGCGCCGGGGCTTCCTTTCTCGGCCGTGACGGTGGCGTGTGGGCTACCGACAAAGACGGAATCATCCCCTGTCTGCTCTCGGCGGAAATCACGGCGCGCCTGGAAAAAGATCCCGGCGAAATCTATCGTGAACTTGCTCGTGATCTGGGAGACCCGGTTTACGAACGCATAGACGCCCCCGCCACGCCGCAACAGAAAACCGCTCTCGAAAAACTATCTCCCGCCGATATCCACGTCACGGAAATCGCTGGCGAAAAAGTTCTGCAGATTTTGACCACGGCTCCCGGAGACGGAGGCCCGATTGGCGGAATCAAAGTGATTGCAGAAAACGGCTGGTTCGCAGCGCGCCCTTCCGGTACGGAGGAGATTTACAAGGTCTACGCCGAAAGCTTCCTCGGTCAAGACCATCTGCAACGGATCCAAGAGGAAGCGCAGACAATCGTCTCGGAGACGCTTGCGCGGAGCGCGCGAGCTGCAGTTGGCAACTAATCCGCCCTAAGGAGCCCATCATGAGCAGCCCAGCGACGAATCAGCCTTCGAATACAACGATTGCGGATGCACTTTCCGAGTTGGCCTTGGACCTGCGATGGTCCTTTAACCACTCGGCTGACCAACTTTGGGAACGACTTGACCCGGAACTCTGGGAGTCAACCCACAACCCCTGGGTGATGTTGCAAACGGTATCCCGCGAAAGGCTGCAGAGTGTCACCGCGGACCCCAACTTTCGAAGACTGCTGGCTGATCTCCAGCGCGAGAAAATGGTAGCCCAGAGCTCCGGGAAATGGTTTCAGAGAGCACACCCGCAGTCTGACCTATCCGGCGTTGCCTATTTCTCGATGGAATTTATGCTAAGCGAAGCCCTTCCCATTTATTCGGGCGGGCTGGGAAACGTAGCTGGCGACCAGCTGAAAACAGCTGAGAATTTGGGCGTGCCCGTGACGGGGATCGGTCTGCTCTACCAACAAGGATATTTCCGCCAGGAAATTGACGCGCGGGGTCATCAGCAGGCCTTATATCCGTTTAATGATCCTGGTCAGCTCCCCATCCAAGCCGTGCGCGAACCCAATGGGGAATGGCTGCGTCTGTTCGTCGACCTGCCCTGGGGCAAGCTCTGGGTTCGTATCTGGCAGGCGCAGGTGGGTAGGACGAAACTGTATCTCCTCGATACAAACGATTTCGGTAACACTCCGGCCGATCGCGGCATCACCAGCGAACTCTATGGAGGCGATGCGACATTGCGCCTGCGGCAGGAGCTGGTCCTGGGCATCGGAGGTTGGCGCCTGCTCGTCGCACTGGGCTTCCGGCCGGAAGTGTGCCATCTCAACGAGGGGCACGCCGCCTTTGCCGTGCTCGAACGCGCCCGGTACCACATGGTGGACAACAAGCTTCCTTTCGACAAGGCGCTTGCGATCACGCGTGCCGGCAATCTTTTTACCACCCACACGCCGGTGGAGGCCGGCTTCGACCGGTTCGCTCCGAGCCTCATGGAAAGGTACGTAAAACACTATGCGGAACAGAAACTCCTGATCTCGTTTGAGGATCTGATGGCGCTCGGCCGTCGCAACCGTGAAGATTCCTCCGAGCCGTTTAACATGGCCTACCTGGCGATCCGAGGGAGCGCCGCCGTCAATGGCGTCAGCAAATTGCATGGTGAGGTAAGCCGACGGATCTTCCAGACCCTGTTTCCCAGGTGGCCCGAAGACGAAGTCCCTGTCACACACGTGACAAACGGTATACACACTCCTACCTGGGACTCTGCCGCAGCCGATCGTCTGTGGGAGGTCACCTGTGGGAAGGAGCGTTGGTGCGAAACTCTGGAAGGAATGGAAGAGTGTTTTCGCAAGGTTGACGACTCGGCTCTATGGCAGCTTCGCGCCGACGGCCGCAGATCTCTGGTCGAGTTCGTACGCAAACGGTACCCACGGCAAGTCGCCAAGCGTGTGGCCTCGGAGGAGAAACTTGCCAAGGCTGCTCACGTGCTTGACAACGATATTCTCACCCTTGGCTTTGCCCGCCGTTTTGCCCCCTACAAGCGCCCCAACCTGCTCTTGCACGATCCAAATCGCCTGGTGCATATCTTGACCAACGCCGAATGCCCCGTGCAACTCGTCCTGGCCGGCAAGGCCCACCCACAGGACGTCGAAGGCCAGGAGATGGTCCGCCAGTGGATTGAATTTGCCGACCGTCCGGAGATCCAGCTTCGGGTTGTTTTTTTGAGTGATTACGATCTGCAGATGGCCGAGCAATTGGTTCAGGGCGTCGACCTCTGGATCAACACGCCCCGACGCCCCTGGGAGGCAAGTGGCACAAGTGGCATGAAAGTGCTCGTGAACGGCGGTTTGAATCTTTCGGAGTTGGATGGCTGGTGGGCCGAAGCGTATTCGCCGGAAGTCGGCTGGGCCATCGGTGATGGTCGTGAACACGGCGAAGATCCCCATTGGGATGCGTCGGAAGCAGAAGCTCTCTACGGATTACTCGAGCACGAGATCGTCCCCGAATTTTATCGCCGCGATGATCGAGGAATCCCTCGTGGCTGGGTGGCTCGGATCCGGAAGAGCATGTGCCGGTTGGGCCCTCTTTTCTCTGCGAATCGCGTCGTTCGGCAGTACACCGAGCAGCACTATCTGTCGGCTGCATCCACTTTCCGAAAAAGAGCCGCGAACCAAGGTGCGATCGGAACACGGTTGCTTGACTGGCAAGCCCAACTCGTCAAGCACTGGCCAGCCGTACGATTTGGGTCGGCAACGGTCGAACAAAAACAGGGCCAATACCTCTTTCAAGTCCAGGTCTTTCTTGACGATCTCGACCCGGATGCGCTTAGTGCGGAACTCTACGCGGCAGGGCAGAACGGTGGTTCGGCGGCCCGCTATCCCTTGAATCGTGGCGAGCGGCTCGTCGGTTCTACCAATGGCTTCGCCTATACGGCACAGCTGCCCGTCATCCGCCCGGCGGCGGACTATACACCGCGCCTGATTCCACAGCATCCGGGCGCATCGGTGCCGCTAGAAGCAGCTTTCATTTTGTGGCACGACTCGCCTTCGTGGCGATGAGCCCGAAAAGAGAGACCGGCTAGGTGAGACGCGAAGATGACGGAAGATTTTCGCGACCTGTTCACCCAATGGGACGTGCCGCCGGCGATCACCAGCGCCCTGCTTCTCACCGCGTTCATTTATTTCAGGGGATGGATACGAATTCGCAGGACGAGGGCTGCGTTGTTTCCGTTCTGGCGACTTGCATGCTTCCTTGGCGGGCTCTTTGCACTATGGGTGGCCGTAGCATCACCCCTCGACACATTTAGTGAATCGCTGCTGTTCATGCATATGGGGCAGCACTTCGTTTTTATTTCGATCGCTCCCCCGCTCGTCCTACTCGGCGCCCCCATGGTGCCGTTGTTGCGTGGGATGCCTCGCTGGGTTGTTCGAATTTTTTTCGGACCTCTCTTTCGCACCAGGTTGATTGTGGAAATCTCGAGGTTTCTGATACGCCCGAAAGTTGCTTGGGCGGCAATGAATCTGTCGTTTCTCGCATGGCACATGCCACGAGCCTATGAATTTGCCCTAAGCTCGGAGTTCTACCACAACCTCGAACACCTATGTTTCTTCCTAACCAGCGTCCTGTTTTGGTGGCCTGTCATTGAACCATGGCCGTCCCGCCGGGGGAATGCACGCTGGGTCCTGATTCTCTACCTCTTGCTGGCCGATTTTGTGAATACCGGGGTTTCCGCGTTCCTGTGTTTCTCGGGCCGCCTGCTCTACCCGAGTTATGGTGAAATTCCCCGCCCGTTTGGACTAAGCGCGCTAGACGATCAGATTGCCGCCGGAGCATTTATGTGGGTGATGGGCTCGATCGTTTTCCTGATTCCGGCCGTAGCGATCACGACCCAATTGCTCTCAGGCGCACATCGAAACGCAGGCCTGCCGACGGAGCAGGGCAGGATTTAAGGAGCTAACAACGCCACCCCAGCTCGCGCGCGGGCACGCTGGCTAATCCGAAAAACATCAAGGAGAAATCCATGCCACAGGTAGCACAGGCAGGCAGCAAAGGAATTATCGACAGGGCCAGCCATCACTCGGTTGACGAGACAGTTGACAGGCTCAAGACCATCTTGCAATTCAAAGGAGTGACTCTGTTCGCGTTGGTCGACCACAGCGGAGAAGCCGAGAAAGTGGGAATGAAAATGCGTCCGACCAAACTGCTGATCTTCGGCAGCCCCAAAGCAGGAACACCTCTCATGTTGGCCAGCCCCAGCGTTGCCATTGATCTGCCCCTGAAAATTTTGGTTTGGGAAGATAGTCAGGGGAAAGCTTGGATTTCGTACAACAGCGCGGAGTACCTAAAGCAGCGGCACGGTCTGCCGCAGGAGCTGGTGGCAAACATCGCCGTGGTGGAACCCTTGGTGGCTAAGGCCGGTCAGTAATTTCGGCGAGCCGGGCGCTAGGCAGGACCGATGTAGCTGGCAAATAGAGGCCCCGGGGAGAAGGATCACACCCTCGCCCGCGCGCCATGACTGCCCTGCCGACCTGGTACTTTTGACAGGTATCGAGAACCTGGTGTTTCGCTTAGCATCCAACGGCCCGGCCATGCGGCCATTTCGAGGGAGCAGTATTGAGTCCTAACTGGTCCGAATGGTACCATGCCGGCGGTTTTCGTTTCCTAGGCCGTGGGCTCGATGTCAAAGCGAAGTCGCGTCGCGTTATATCGGGCGCCTAACGCGGCTTACCACTGACGCTTCACGCCACGAAGTTGGAGTCGTGCTGTGAGTCTTAAGCTTCGATCCGCAATTTTGTTTCTCACGGCTCTGGCATGGCTTTGTGCGGGCATGGCGGGGCGGGCGTCCGGGCAAGCCGTTGAAGGATCCCATCCCACGGACATCTTTTCGCCGGTATCGACGCCGGCGCACTCCATCTACGATCTGGCGCTCTTCGTGCTGGTGGTCTGTGCCGCCATCTTTGTCACCGTCTTCTGCCTGCTCGTATATTCGGTGGTGAAGTACCGAAAGCGCCCAGGTGACGACGGGCGCGAGCCGCCGCAGATCTACGGCAGCAATCAGATCGAGCTCGCGTGGACGGTGATTCCGGTGCTGATTGTGGTGGTGCTGTTTCTCGCCGCCGCGCGGGTGATCCATGGGCTGGAGGATGCGCGCATGCCTGCAGGCACGACGGAAGTCACTGCCGTTGGACACCAGTTCTGGTGGGAGTATCGCTATCCTCAGTACGGCTTCACTGCGGCCAACGAACTGCATGTTTCCGTGAGCGACCCCGCACATCCCACGCCGACCCACATAACCCTTCTCTCAGCCGATACCGATCACAGTTTCTGGGTGCCGAAACTGGCCGGTAAAACCGATTTGATTCCCAACCGAATCAACCATACGTGGATCGATCCGCATGAAACGGGAGTTTACCTAGGCCAGTGCGCGCAATATTGCGGAACGCAACACGCCAAGATGTTGCTGCGCATCATCGTCGAATCGCGTGCCGATTTTGACCGCTGGGTGGCGGAGCAGCAGCAACCTGCGCGGGCTGACAACACCACAAAGGGGCGGCAGATTTTTGAGACGACGGCCTGTGTCAACTGCCACACCGTGGCCGGCACGAACGCACACGGGACCTTTGGTCCTGATCTGACTCACCTGATGAGCCGGGAGACAATCGCAGCAGGAGCAGCGCTGAACACCGCTGAAAACCTGCGGCGATGGATACAAAACCCGGATTACTTTAAGCCGGGCTCGCTGATGCCCGCCATGCAGCTGGATGAACCCGATTTGGACGCCGTCACCGAGTATCTGACAACGCTCAACTAACAAGATTGGGGACACCGTGCGATGGGGGAAGCTGAACTGATTCCGAGATCTCTGACGGCGGCGCCCGTGCGCGATGCCGCACTGCCGTTCTTCGACCGGGTAAGCGGCTGGATCACCACCGTCGATCACAAGCGGCTGGGCATCTTGTACATCGGCTACGCGTTGGTGTTCCTGGTCATCGGTGGGATCGAAGCCACCATCATGCGCATCCAGTTGATTCGGCCCCACAACCACTTTGTCTCACCGGAGGTCTTTAACCAGATGTTCACGATGCATGGGACGACGATGATTTTCTTTGTCGCCATGCCGGTGCTGTTCGGGTTCATCAACTACGCGGTCCCGCTGATGATCGGGGCGCGCGACATGGCCTTCCCGCGCCTGAACGCCTGGGGATTCTGGATGACTGCCTTTGGCGGCATCATCCTATACTTCAGTTTCTTGGGGGGCAGCGGGCTGTATGGCGCCGGAGGTGCGCCGGATGTGGGTTGGTTTGCGTACGCGCCACTCACAGCGCCGGTGTTCTCCGTCGGTCACAGCACCGATTATTGGATCATCGGTCTGTTAATCAGCGGCTTCGGTAGCGTTGCCACGGGGATTAACTTCATTACTACCGTTTTGTGCATGCGCTGTCCGGGGATGACGCTGGGTAAGATGCCGCTCTTTGTCTGGCTGAACCTGGTGACAGGGGTCCTGGTGCTCCTGGCGATGGGTCCGCTTACGGCCGCCCAGATCATGCTGCTGATCGATCGCTACTTGGGCGGCCACTTCTTCGACACCCAGGCAGGAGGGTCGGCGATCATCTGGATGCACTTTTTCTGGGTCTTCGGCCATCCCGAAGTCTACATTCTGATCATGCCAGCTTTCGCCTTCCTCAGCGAGATTGTTCCGGTGTTTTCGCGAAAACCGATCTTCGGCTATCCGATCATGGTGGCGGCGTCGATTTGCATCGCCTTCATCAGCATGAGCGTGTGGGCCCATCACATGTTCACGGTCGGCATGACCTCGTGGGGTAACGCCTTTTTCGTGGCTTCGACCGCAGCGATCGCGGTGCCAACGGGAATCAAGATATTCAACTGGTTGGGCACCATGTGGGGGGGCAAGATCGTGTTCAAAGTTCCGATGCTATTTTGCATCGCGTTTCTATTTCAGTTTCTCATTGCAGGGCTGACGGGAATCATGCTGGGCGCGGCGCCGTTTAACTGGCAGCTCAGTGGGTCTTACTTTGTGGTGGCTCATTTTCATTACGTCATTGTGGGAGGCATTCTGTTCGCGCTGTTCGCTGGATTCTATTACTGGTTCCCTAAAATGTCGGGCCGCATGTTGAGCGAGAAGCTAGGCAAGTGGCACTTCTGGCTATTTCTCATCGGCTTCCACCTGACGTTTGACTTCATGCATATTCCGGGTCTTTTGGGCATGCCGCGCCGAATTTATACCTACGAACCGGACCGCGGCTGGGACATCTGGAACCTGATTGTCACCATCGGTGTGGCATTTCAGGCTGCGGGCGTCTTGGTGTTTGTGTACAACCTGATCTCGTCCTATTTTACAGGCGAACTGGCGGGCAATGATCCGTGGGATGCGTGGACACTGGAGTGGAGCACCTCTTCGCCGCCGCCGGACTACAACTTTGCAAAGATTCCGGTGGTACGCAGCCGTCGTCCGCTGTGGGACCTAAAACATCCAGAAGATCCCGACTGGAAGTACGAGTAGTCGAGAAGGAGACCGCTTGGCAGCTACAACCATCTCGGTACCCCAGCCTGAAATACCTCTTTCGCCCCAAATGCGGGGAAGGGTGGGGATGTGGAGTCTCATTACCGCGGAATCGACGATCTTTTCCATCTTCGTGGTGATGTACTTGTACTCCGCGGGCAAGAGTGTGAGCGGGCCAACGCCGCGCGAAGTTCTCGACGTGCCCTATTTCATCTCGATCTGCCTGTTCTCCAGCAGCTTCACGATTGTGATGGCAGAACGTGCGATCGTGCGCGGAATGATCAAGCTATTCAGCATTTGGTGGCTGATGACCATTTTGCTGGGCGCGATTTTTATCCTGGGCACGGCTCGAGAATGGTACGAATTAATCTACCGTGATGGTGTGACCATCAGCTCGAGCCTGTTTGGAACCACGTTCTATTCGCTGGTGGGATTGCACGCCTTCCACGTACTGGTGGGACTCACCGGACTTTCGATCATTCTGGCTTTGACCGTTCTGGGATACGTAAAGCAGGAGCATGCGGAACGCATCGGCGTATTTAGCATGTACTGGCACTTTGTGGATGTCGTCTGGGTGGTGGTGCTTTCGGTGGTCTATTTTATCGCGCGGTAGGAGAGGGAGCGGCGGGCGGAAGCCCGCCGCGAGATGATCCGCTTTTAAAACACTCACTGGGGGGTCTCGCGAGGATATTTGAGGAAGACACCCCTGAAACCTCCGGGTTCTAAACCAGAGCAGTTGTAGGGACGGTCTCTATGCAGGAAAGGCAGAACAGTAACGTCGAGCCCAATGAAGTCGTGCTGCCTGCACCAACGGCATGGCCGTTCGCCTTCGCTCTGGGGGTGGCATTGCTTCTGGCCGGACTGCTGACGAACGTATCGATCAGCATTTTGGGCGCGATCTTGTACCTAATCGGCGCAGTGAAATGGTTTCGTGAGCTTTTTCCGCATGAACACCACGTGCGGGTGCCGGTCGCTCCCGAGGAAATCGAGGCGGTTCCCACTGGCGAAGTAAGTCGCTTACCCGTGGCAGAACAGGTGCATCGCGCGTGGCTGCCTCTGAAGGTCTATCCCGTCTCCGCCGGAGTGAAAGGTGGATTGGCAGGTGGCGTGGCTATGGCGGTGCTGGCTATGATTTACGGCCTCGTCTTTTTCCATAGCATTTGGTACCCAATCAATTTAATCGCAGGAAGCCTCTATGCCGCCCCGGCGGTTCCTACGCTGCCGGAGCTGGTGGAGTTCCATCTGGGATGGTTCGCGTTCGCTCTCGCCATGCATGTCACGATGTGCGTGCTGGTGGGGCTTTTGTACGGCGCGATGCTTCCGATGTTGCCTACCCGCCCAATTATCCTGGGAGGCATCATTTCGCCTCTCCTTTGGACGGGATTGCTGTACTTCATTCTGGACTACATCAATCCCCTGCTGGACCAGCAGATCAGCTGGCCGTGGTTCGCGGCTTCGCAGGTGGCTTTCGGAGTCGTAGCCGGTTTGGTGGTGGTGCGACACAACAAAGTGTGGACGACGGAGAACTTGCCGCTGGCCATGCGCGCAGGCATTGAAGCACCTGGGATTATGAAGGAGCACGACGGCGAGGACACGCGGCGATGAACCCTCGTCTGGAATGGTTGGCTTGGATGTTGCCTACTCTGTTGGCGCTTGCCGGCTGTTCGTTCAAAGGCCGGCCGGGTCCCAACCCCGAGGTCCCTCGCCCGGATGCGGTGCTGAACCCAGAGGTGCTTTTTCAAGAGAACTGCGCTGGCTGCCATGGCGCCGAGGGTAGGAACGGAGCCGCCCTGTCCTTGTCAGATCCGGTCTACCTAGCCATTGTTGACGACGACACCCTGCGCAGTACGATCTCGAAGGGCCGGGCGGGCACGGCGATGTCGGCCTTCGCGCAAGAGGAAGGAGGTATGCTGACCGATGAGCAGATTAACGCCATCATTCGCGGCATCCGCGAGCGATGGAGTCGCTCCAATGTCTTAAGCGGCGTTACGGCTCCTCCGTACTCAGCAAGAGCGCCGGGTAATCCCCAGCTTGGGCAGATGGCCTACAACACGTTCTGTGCTTCGTGCCATGGGAGTGGCAATCAGGGGGGACCCCAGGCAGGATCAGTGACCAATGGTGCATACCTTAGCCTGATTAGCAATCAGGGGCTGCGCACTTTTGTCATCTGCGGTCGCCCTGACTTTGGCGCTCCCGATTGGCGAAGTGATGTGCCCGGTCGCCCAATGAGCGATCAGGAGATTTCCGACGTCGTGGCATGGCTAGCGGCGCAGCGTCCTAGCACAGCGCCTGCGACTTTAGCTTCTGTGGCGAACTCGGCTTCGCCGGGAGGTACGCATGAGTGAGACCGATAAACAGGTTGACGCTCCCGAGGCCAAGGTTGCGATGTTACGCCGCGACCTGTTCGCTAAGATCGGCATGTTACTAAACGGGGTGGCCGTCGCTGTGCTGGTTACACCCGTTGTGGGGTATCTGCTTTCGCCGCTATTGCGCGCGCGACGCGGCCAGTACCAGCGTTGGATCGAACTGGGCTCCGTCGATGAGTTTCCCGAGAACCAAACCCGTCTCGCCCAGTTCCGCAACCCCATCTCGAGCCCTTGGGATGGCGACACGGACAAGATTCCCTGTTGGGTGCGACGCATGACCGGCGAACAGTTTCAAGTGTTCGCCATCAACTGCGCCCACCTGGGCTGTCCGGTGCGTTGGTTTGCGCAATCGGGACTGTTCATGTGCCCTTGCCATGGCGGCGTGTATTACCGGGACGGCTCCCGAGCTTCCGGGCCACCCCCGCGCGGCTTGTTCCAATACTCTTACAAAGTTGAGAGCGGCAAGTTGATGATCGAAGCTGGACAGATTCCAACCTTGTCAACGACTGCCAGCCTGAATACGAGGAACGGTGGATGTCAAGGCTAAAGCAGATCGGAAACTGGTTCAACGAACGCCTGCAGATCGCCGGCGCGATTCGCGAATCGGCTACGCACCAAGTACCACGTCGGTCGGCGAGCTGGTGGTATGTCTTCGGCAGCGCCGCCTTTACGGTCTTCGCACTGCAAATCTTCACCGGCATCATGCTGGCGATCATCTACGTACCATCGGCCGGACAGGCCTGGAACAGCCTCCAATACCTCAACACGCACGTCACTCTGGGCTGGTTTCTGCGTGCCGTGCATGGCTGGGGATCCAACTTCATGGTTGCGCTCGTACTGATCCACATGGCACAGGTGTTTCTGTTTGGTGCCTACAAGTTTCCTCGGGAGCTGACCTGGATCGTGGGCGTGTTTCTGCTCCTGATGACGCTGGGCATGGCCTTCACCGGTCAGGTGCTGCGTTTCGATCAGGATGCGTATTGGGGTCTCGGCATCGGAGTCGCCATCGTGGGGCGCGTCCCTCTCATCGGCGGAAGCCTGGTGCATATGCTGTTGGGCGGGCCCATTATCGCGGGGGACACGCTGTCGCGATTCTTCGCGCTGCATGTTTTCGTGATTCCTGGACTACTGATCGGCTTCGTTTGCCTGCACCTGCTCATGGTGCTTAAGCTGGGCATCAACGAATGGCCGATGCCGGGGCGAATCGTCCGCCGATCGACCTACCTACGGGAATACCACGACAGCACTCACAAGGACGGTGTGCCGTTCGTGCCGACTGCGGTGTGGAAAGACATGTTCTTCGCCGCCGCTATCATCGTCAGCGTCATGGCATGTGCGGCGTACTTCGGGCCGTATGGTCCGAGTGGTTATCCCGATCCCACCATCATACAAACCATTCCCAAGCCCGACTTCTTCTTCCTGTGGATTTACGCCATGCTGGCCTTATTGCCGCCGGAGACGGAAACACCGCTTCTTCTGATTGGGCCAGTCGTCGTGCTGGGCTTTCTGATTTTGCTGCCGTTCCTGTCGGGAGAGGGCGAGAAGAGTTGGAAACGCCGACCGATTGCAGTGGTCACGGTGCTGCTCACAGCGGTCGCGCTGGGAACATTCACGAAACTTGCCACGTATTCACCCTGGAGTCCGGTGATGGACGCCTGGAGCGGCGACGCTGTCCCGGTGAATTACCTCAATGGAAGATCACCACTCGAGCGGCAGGGCGCGCTGGTTTTCCAAGTCAAACAGTGCCGCAACTGCCATTCTATCGGCGGCTCCGGCGGCAAGCGCGGCCCTGAGCTGGACAGTGTTGCAATGCGATTTACGCACGACCAACTCGTGCGCCAGGTTATCCAGGGTGGCGGCAACATGCCAGCCTACGGCAAGAACCTGAGCCCGGCTGAAGTCACCGCCCTGGTTTCGTTCCTGGACACCCTACATCCCCCCAACCGTCTTCCGGCTCGCGACGCCGCCCGAGCAGTTGTAACCAAGGAAGAGCGCAGCAATCCTCCAGCGAACACTCGCTGAGAAGGTATGAGTTCCGTTTATCAAGCAGCGCTGCGTTCCTGGTCCATTCCTCCGGTCGCCACATTCGTGCTGCTCCTGACAGCGCTGGTGTATCTGCGCGGCTGGATCGGACTTCGCCGCGCCGGCTCGGTCGAGTTGCCAACTTGGCGCGCTGCCAGTTTTTTCCTAGGGCTCTTTTTGCTGTGGTTTGCGCTGGCTTCTTGGCTCGATACGTTTTCCGGATTCGTGTTAACGGCCCACATGCTTCAGCACATGCTCTTGATGATGGCGGCTCCGCCACTGATCCTCCTAGGGGCCCCTCTCATCCCCATCATGCGCGGGCTGCCGCGCTTCGCGGCGCGCGAGTTCGCGGGACCGTTTCTTCATTGGCCTCTAGCCAATCGAGTTGGGCACGGGCTCGCCAATCCGGTCTTCGCACTCATCTTGATGGGGGTCGTGAACTTCGCCTGGCATACTCCAAGGCTCTATGAACTAGCGCTGGGTTCGAATGGTTGGCACGAGGTGGAGCACGCTTGCTTCTTTCTCACCTCGATCATTTTCTGGTGGCCTGTGGTCCAGCCGTGGCCGAGCCGAGCCCGGTGGCCGCGGTGGGCCATGGTACCGTATCTTTTCATCGCCGACCTTCAGAACACCATCCTGTCGGCCATTCTGATTTTTTCCGATCAGGTGATCTATCCCTCCTATGATCAAATGCCACGCCTGTTTGGGCTCTCGGCGCAAGCGGACCAGGCCGCGGCGGGCGCCATGATGTGGGTGCTAGGTGGGTTCGCTTATTTGCTTCCGGCGGTGGTCATCGCCATTCATTGCCTCTCTGTGCGGTCCTGGCACGGCAAAACCGCACCTACGAAACAGGCCACCGCGGTCGCCGACACAAGCCTGGTGCGCGGCGACCTTTCCTTGCCGGCTGCGTTCCCGGAGCCGCGCCTGCGCAGCCGAGCGGCAGATATGCCCTGGTTTGTGGTTGCGTTCCTTGCCACGGGATTGTGCTTATCGCTGTTGATGGCTACATCGCCGTCGGATGATGACAACCAGGTCCTACGGCTGTTGAAAGAGAGCGGACCCTTCCAGGTCGCTGTTTTTGCGCCGGCCAATCCGCAGGCCGGTCCCACAAGCTTAGGTGTTCTGGTTCAGGATCGAGTCACGCAAGAAGCGTTGCTCGACTGGACCATGGAGCTGAGCGCACGACCCGCTGAGGACGGTTCGGTGCCCGAGGTCCGTGCGAGCCACGAGGATTCGGAAAACAGGTTGCTGCGGACCGCCGAATTGGATCTACCCACCGCCGGCAACTGGACGCTGCATTTTACGCTTACAGGTAACTCCACAAGCACAAGCTTCGGGCTGGCACTTCCCGTCGTGAAACGCGAGAGCTGGCTTCACGATCTCTGGCCGTACCTGCTCTTCCCTGGATTCGGCATGATTCTGTTGGGAACCTATTTGTGGCGCCACCGTGACGACCGCGTCGCCACCGAAAGGACGCGTGTCGTTGCCTTCGATCGAGGACTTGGAGGCTAAGAGGGGTATCGCTCCCGCGGATTTTCGCCAGCAGCCAAAACCGAGATGGTTACTGTTGGACGGGGGTCCATCCGGTATCGGGATCGAACTTGGTCATTGCCGTTACTGTTTCTGTCGTGTTCTGGCCCAAGTCCTTTTGAAACAGCACCCCATCCTGGTTGATGATGAAAGTCATCACCCCGGAGTTACCATAGGCGGCGGGATAGGCAGCGAAGGCAAATCCACGGACCATTTTCCCATCGACCACGTAATCCTTAGCTCCGCCCTTTGCCTTATCCGTTTGTCCATCAAGCATTCGGAAGTAGTAGCCGTGGAACGCCATGTGCGCATCGGGTTTTACCGTATAGCCTTCGGAGGTCGCAAACGCCGCCAGCGGCCCCAGTGGACTGAGGGGTTGTCCTTCGGGCGACTGCCAGTACAATCCGTTCTGCTTGCCCGGATCACTGATGAACTTCATGGCGTACTGCTTCGTCTTTGCACCATCGTGTAGCTGCGAGAAGTACTGCTTCTGTGCGCTCGCCACTGCCCTGCAAACGTCGATGATCGCTAGTTCGTTCCGGCCAATCCTGCGACTTAGAACCTCCTCTTTTCCCGCGGCCGTGTCGAAATACCACTGCCCAGCACCGTTTTTTCTCAGCGGGATCGGAAAAGGAAAATTGGTCGCGCCCACCATCAGCATTTCAGAGCCATCGACCAACTTGCGCCATCGGTGCATCGCCCCATACGCTGCGACGAATTGACTGACGGTGTTCTTGTCCTCGACAGGATCACCGGAAAACAGAAGCTCCTTCACGTCCGGTCCAAAAATAGCCATGATGGCAGCTCGATCGCCGGACTGTGCTGCTGCCTGCACCGCATTACCCGCATCCTCGGGCGTGGCAAAGACCCGGACCGATGGTTTCTCGGATTTGCTGCCGCAACCCCAGACCGAAATGACTAGTGTCAGAAGGAGTAACAAGCGAACTTTGAGCGACATCGGACCCTCCAAATTCCTGCTGCAAACTCCTCACCTGCAGCGCCCATGAAGGCGAGCGACGATCTCGCCTGGCTGCTTTTACCTGCGGCCTCCCCAGCCGCCCCCACCGCCGCCACGGCTTGACCAGCCACGAGAGCTGTCCTGCCTGGATTGCCAACCGTTCCCGCTCATAGAAGATCCGCCGCTCTTGTTCTCCCCTCCCCATCCGGAATTACTCGAGCCGGAGTGGCCATAGTCAGAGGCTTGCGAATAGCTCGAGCTGGAATGGTTCGAGCTTCCTTGGGTTTGCTGCCAGCCGCTCCCCGAGTTCTTGTAGACGTTGCCGTTTGACTCCGCGTACTTCGTGCCATTCGCGCTTTCACCCGCCGCGTAATTGCCATTCGCACTCGTCCCGGCAGCACCCTTGGCGCCGTTTGAAGATTGAAAACTTCCCTCAGACCCTTGCGCGGTCGTCTGATGCTGCGTGTCAACGGTTTGGCCATTCTTTGAGAACTGTGAGTTTCCGTAGTTCCCGTAGGCATTGGAAGTTTGATGGGTTTGACCGTAGGCGCCTGTATTGGGGTTGTACGCTTGGCCGGCGGCTGAGGTGCCATACGGAGTCGAGACACTCCCACCACGGGCATACGTTCCCGTGCTCGGGTTGTAGGCGGTCCCCGCGTGCGCAGACCCGTAGGGTCCGTAGGCGCTCGCGCTCGAACCGTAGTAGCCGCCGTGCCAGGCGCTATTCCCGTAGTAACCAGAGCTGCCGTACACGACAGCTCCGCCATGCCAGTTGCAGTTCCAGGAGCTGTAGCTCCATCCGCAGCAGCCACCGCCACTGATCGCGGCTCCCACGGCGATACCCGCTCCGAAGGCAAGCAGCCCGGTCGTCACAACGGCTGCCGTGCTGTAACCCGGCGTCACGTAAGTCGCGCCGTATACAACCGTAGGGTTGTATTGCGGGACGTAAATCACTTGGGGATTGGTCGGTTGGATCACAATGACGCCGGGGGACTGTTGCACGACAGTGATCTGCGACCCTGATTTCAGATTCCCCGCCGCATAGGCCTGCGCGCGAAGTGCCTGAACGGCCTTCATGACATCGGCAGGCTGCGTGCCATACGCCTCTCCTAACGAGGAAGTCCAACTGAGATTACTCGCGAGGTTATTGAGGACGGAAGGAAACTGCGTGAGCGCTTTTACACTGGGGTCCCAGGACTGGGCGTCGACGGCATACATTAGGGTTTGCCCGGTAAGACTCGGGTTGTCCTTCAGAAACTGGCTGGCGAGCGCAATCTGGTCGGGAAAAGTCGCACCGCCAAGGACCTGCGCGACCAGTGCATCCGGGTACAATGCGATGGGTGCAACCAAGGCTTGCAACTCCGGGGCAGACAGCGGCACACCTTGTCCGGAATATCCAGTCGATCCTGAGGGCGCTGCTTGCTGACCTCCCAGTTCCAGTGGCACAGCCGCGATAACCAGCAGGCAGGATAACGCAGACGCCAAAACCTGTTTCGTAATGGTCCTGATCATTTTCGTTACTCCACTTCTTCTGCAGTTCTACAGAATTAGCGAATCCGGTGAAATGTTCACGGAATCATCCCACAATCGAACATTTTGTTCGCGATGGGCGCCGCAATTTTGTTGATAAATGCGGTGCGCATCTGCGGATCGTTGTGCAGGACGGTTATCACCTGCTGCTCCTGCGGCGACTTGGGCTTGTTCTTCGCCTCGGCCTTTTCCTGCCACAATTGTTCGCACGGCGTGTTCTGATACTTTTGGATAATCTTGTTCGCGACCGCGTCCATAATTGGATATTGTTGGGGATCGGCGGCGGCGTTCGCCGTGGGTTGGGCATGGGGTGAGGCAGGAGATGTGGCGGCATTGACCTGCGATCGAACCAGGACCAACAAGAGAACTGAAAAAGCCGCGACGGCGATCACAACAAGCTTACGTCGAATACTTCTGTCTTTCATGGTTTCTCCTTGGCGAGCTGGACCCGTGCTCACGGAGCGATCCGACCCTGGCAGCTCATCCGGAGACGGCAGATCCCAACCGCTTGAGCCGGCGAGCCTTCACCGAGCAGCCGATCGGATGCACAGGATTTCTGCTCCACCGTGCCCTTCCCGAGATCCTAACAAGCGAGTCGACTCTGGGCGACTGTTAAAAGTGACAGTTCCTCCGCTCTAAAAACCTCACTATCTTAGCCCCTAGGACTCTTTTGCAATAGGGGAACGATCGCCGGGAGGCTTTCTCTCGACAGAGGGTGGGAATTCCCGGAATGGGTGTCGATCATTCGGCCGAACTGGAGAAGCAAACAAACGGAAGGGAAGGGGGTAGAAATGCAAGCACGCAGGTCTTTCAAGCTCATTTCGATAGCGCTGGGCGCGGCGCTCGGGCTACTTGCGGCGGGAACACTGCCTGCGCAGCAGGTGACGTACAACTTCATGCCGGGGACAAATTTTTCGAAGTATCACACGTACAAGTGGGTCGAAATCCCTTCCAATATCCATCCCAATCAGATCGTGGACCAGGAAATCAGGCAGGCGGTCAACAATACCTTGGCGTCGAAGGGTTTCACCCTGGTGCAGGGCGGTGCTCCGGCGGACCTCTACGTCGGCTATCAGTGTGCCGTCGACCAAGAGCGTCAGTGGAACGCCTGGGGCATGCGCGGCTTCGGAGGCTTCGGGCAGGCCACCAGCTCCACGATTCAAAATGGGACTCTGGCCGTCGACTTCTATGACCCCACCTCGCAAGAGCTCATATGGCGTGGTCAGGCCACCAAGACCCTGAATCCTAGCGGCAATCAAGAGAAGGACATGCAACGGCTGAATAGTGCGGTGGCTAAGCTTTTAAAGAACTTCCCACCGAACCAGAAGAAGTAGCCATTTGAGTTCGCGCAGCCGTGACTCGATCGACGAGCAAGAGCGGCGAACGCTACACTTAGTTAGGATTGGTCTGAAACTGGCGTAAGAGCTGCTGCCCACGGGGATCGGAAGGAGCGACCTGCTGGAATTTTTTCGCATAGCGTTCGGCCTCCGCCCGGTCACCGGACTCCCGAGCGATGCTGGTTAAGCCCAGCAGAATTTCGCGATTGGCGGGAAACCTTTCATTGGCTTTTCGCAGAATTTCCAGACTCCTTGCGGTCTTTCCCGTCGAGTACAGACCCACAGCATACACATAGGCATAGTGTGCGTTATCCGGTTCCGATTCCGCCGCTTTCGCGAGCAGATCGAGCGCTTCCTCGGTGCGATGTTGTCGGACGCGGAGAAGAGCGAGCGCATGTATGACATCGGCATTGGTAGGTGCTTGTTTGCGGGCTTCCAATAGCCAGTGCTCCGCTTCTTCGTCACGCTGGGTGGCTCGATCGAGGTCCGCCAAATTAACATAGGCAGGAACGAACGCAGGCCAGAGCCGGATCGCCCATTTGTACTCCGTTTCGGCCTCTGCCATTCGGCCCTGGCGCGCATAGAGATTTCCCAAACTGAGATGCCCCTCCGGGCGGTCCGCATTGAGCTTTTGTGTCGCGACGAAATCGGCCAGTGCTCTTTCGAATACCTCTCTTTCTTCAGGTGCCACCGTCTTCGGCAGGGCATCTGCGGTCCCTTCCGCCGCGGCGCAACGGACAGCTAGCACGGGGTCTGCGAGCAGAGGAGCGAGCAGTTGCCAGCGCACTGCCGGGTCTGCCGTTGCGACCATATCCACGGCTGCCAACCGCAGGAGCGGATCTGCCGATGCGAGTGCAGCCTGCGCCGCGTTATACGCGTCCCGGTCGAAATAGGGCGCCAGTTCTGTCAGCGCGGTGGCCCTGGCCATATTCGGAGCATCCGGATCGTTCGCCAGCTTCACCAAATCGACGGCGGCTGTCTCGGATTGCTGTCGCGCCTCCGTAAGCACTCCCGTGTACTGCTGATAGCCCTGGTACTCACTCCCATACCATTGCTCCATGGCTTTGGCAGCCCACGCCGGAGGCTCGTTTTTGTGGCAATCGGTACAGGCATTGGGAGTGCCGTACTTTGCCGATTCGTCCGGCCTGGGAACTCGGAAGCTGTGGTCGTGACGAGGATCGACGACCATATAGGTGCGCACGGACATGTGGCAGGAAATGCAGCTTGCTTCTGGCCCTGTTTCCTTGTGGTGGTGGTGCGAGGTCGACGCGTACCTCTTCAAGTCGTGACAGATTCCACAAGCGTCTGCTTGGGGCCGCCGGAGTTTCTGTGTATGCGGGTCATGACAATCGCTGCAGGTCACGCCTTCGTGAAACATCTTGCTTTGCAAGAACGATCCATAGTTATAGACCTCACCCTGCATTTGCCCATCGGCGGTATACAGGCCGCGGTCGAGCAGTGCCACGCGATGCGTGTTGAGCAGCGGTCTCCCGGGAGCCCAGTCCTCCGATAGCTCGCTACGCCGCGCATGGCAGCGGCCGCACATCTCGAGTTCATTCGCATTGGCCCGTGGACGCGATCTGACGGAGTTCCCTGTGCTGGAGTTCATCTCCCAGGAGGCGTCTCGGCGGTCGTCAAACCGCGCCAGCAGCCCGTCGTTGGCAACCGAGCTGGCCCAACGATGGGGCTGCCCTTCTGCCCACTTCACATGTTCGGATGCGGCTCCATGACAAGCCTCACAAGAAACGTTGATCTCGGACCAAGTTGTGCTGTAAGTGTTCGTGGATGGGTCGTAGTTCTTCTTCACGTTGGTCGAATGGCACTCCGAGCACATGAAGTTCCAGTTCTGTTGCAGATTGGTCCAATGCAACTCATCCCCCGCGCGAATTCGCTCCTTCGGATACATGTGAAACCATTTCTGTCCGCCCTGATCTTTCGGCCGGGAATCCCAGGCGATCGAAAGTGTCTGTAATCTCCCATCGGGGAACGGGATCAGGTACTGCTGCAAAGGATGCAGGCCAAACGTGTATTTGATTTCGTACGGTTGCAACTTTCCATCCGGCCCGTCCGTTTCGACATAGAACTTGCCGTCTTGGGTGAAAAATCGCGAGGTCACTCCGTAATATGTAAACCTCGCGTTTTGAAAATCGCCGAGGACGGTCGCCGGAGTCGCCACTTGCATGGCCAGTTGGTGGTTCGAACCCATCCAGTCTTGATACTGCTTGGCGTGACACTCCTTGCATTTCTCTGCGCCGACGTAGCTTGGTGCTATGTTCTCGGCCATATGGCTTGGTTCGGTGCCCTTCCGTTTGGCCAACGCCCAGTAGATCAGACCCACGGCGGCGCCGATGAGCAAGACGATCCCTACCAATGTCAGCAGGCCTTGATGCTTCCCAGCCGCAGAATGCGAGGCCGATCCCTCGTCGTCTAGCAAGGCGCTCTCCTTCCCGATCAGTCAGACTGCCACCGATACCCGGTCGCGCATACCTGTAGAAGTTACCAGTAGACAAGCAACGCTCGCGACCTATTCTTGTACCCCCCGATGGAGTAACCTTCCGGGTTACGGCGCAGTCGGTGGGTTAGCAGTCGGGGGGCATCGCCCTGTGAGGAAACGAGAACGGCGGCTTGCTTGTCTTGTACTGTCTGTGGTTGGCGGCGCGTTGGCGCAAAGCGCCGATTGGGAAGCTCTTGGCAGGCGGTGGTGGTCGCACGTAGAGTTTCTCGCTGATAACAGCCTTGAGGGTCGCGAAACGGGCAGCCCTGGTTTCGAGAAAGCCGCCGACTACATGGCGGAACAGTTCCGTGCCGCCGGCCTCGAGCCTGCCGGCGTCGATGGCTATCGGCAACCCATGGGTTTCGACGTCATTCGGATGGACCAGGCCCGCTGCTCTCTCGATTTGCTTCGCGGCGGACGCTTGGAACGGGTCCAGATTGGTCATGATGCCATTTTTGTTAATCTCCACGCCGATGAGGATGTCGAGGCGAGTGCGGTGTTTGTTGGCTACGGACTCACGGTGCCGGAACTGAACTACGATGACTTGGTAGAAGAAGATGTGAAGGGCAAAATCGCAGTCTTCCTCACCGGCGGCCCTAAAGGTATGCCCGGTCCAATCAAGGCACACTACCAATCGAACGAAGAGCGTAGAAGAGCTCTTCATAAGGCAGGCGCCATCGGTGCGGTTGCCATACCAAATCCCCAAAGCGTCGAGGTTCCTTGGACGCGGGTTGCCTCTTCGCGTTTCCAACCGGTCATGGAGCTGAGCGACCCGGGTCCAGACGTTCCGCCTCCGCTGCACGTGACCATCCGGTTTAATCCAGCCCGCGCCGAGATGCTTTTCGATGGGAGCGGCCACTCCTTCAAGGAGATTCTCGCAGCCCTCAGTGCGGATGAGCCGCTGCCACACTTTCCCCTTGCCGTGAAGATCCATGCGCGCATCGGAGTCATCCGATCGCGCGCGAAATCGGAGAACATTGCTGGCGCTTTCCCTGGCAGTGATCCGAACCTAGAAAACGAGTATGTCGTTCTTAGCGCGCACCTGGACCACCTCGGTATCGGTGAGCCCGTCCACGGCGACCGCATCTATCATGGTGCGATGGACGATGCCTCGGGCGATGCATCGTTGATTGAAATCGCGCGTGCCATGAAGGCCTCGAGCGCGCGCCCGAAGCGCTCGATCCTTTTCCTATCTGTAACGGGAGAGGAAAAAGGCGAGCTCGGCTCTCAATATTTTGCAGCCCATCCCACTGTTTCCGGGACGTTTGTCGCCGATATCAATATGGACATGTACCTTCCGCTCTTCCCGCTGAAGTACCTGGAAGTGCAGGGGCTTGGTGAATCTAGCTTAGGCGACGACATTCGTGCGGTTGCCGAACAACAGGGCGTCGAGGTGCAGGCCGACAAACAGCCGGAGCACAATCGTTTCATTCGCAGCGATCAGTACAGCTTCATTAAGAAAGGGGTTCCGGCACTGGCGTTCAAGTTTGGCTACATTCCGGGCACGCCCGAGGAACAAACCTTCCAAGCTTGGATGACCGACCGCTACCATGCGCCGTCCGATGACCTACACCAGCCTGTCGACCTCGCAGCCGCGGCCGAGTTCAACGCCATCATCGAAAAATTGGCCTTGCGCGTCGCCGACGCCAGTGAGCGCCCTCAATGGAGGTCTGACAGCTTTTTTCGCCGCTTCGCCCAGTAACAGCAAATCGTAGCTTCACGGTTGGCGTTCGTACGGCAGGTAAATGGGCTCCCAGATGTTGGCTTCGAGCGCACCCTGGAGCTCATCTTCGCTGGCAATCTGCGCTTGCCCGTCCTGAAGGGCCTGTTTCCCTACGGCTTGCCCGATCAGACGCCCCAGCGCGCGCGCCTCGGAAAGAGGAGGAAGAAGGCTGGTCTGATTGTCGCCTCGCCTGGCCAAGTGTCGTATTAATTCTTCGGCAGCTGCCTTCACCATCGTATCGGTGACACGCCTCGCTCTGGAAGCGACGATTCCGAGCGCAAGCCCCGGAAAGATGTAGGAGTTGTTGGTCTGGGCGATGGGAACCCTCTTTCCGCGCACATGGACCGGTCCAAAGGCAGTGCCGGTACCGATCAGCGCTTGTCCGTCGGTCCAATCCATCAGGTCTTGAGGAGTTGCCTCGCTGTGTGACGTCGGGTTCGAAAGAGGAAAAATCACCGGGCGAATCGTGTGCTTAGCCATTTCACGCACTACCTGCTCGGTAAAGGCTCCCCTTTCGCCCGACACACCAATGAGCACGGTGGGCTTGGCCTGGCGAACGACATCGAGCAGTGTGATCTCTCCCCTCGGTTGCCTCCAACTATGAACTTCCTGTTCGGTGCGCGCATACCTCAGCTGATCGGGCCGCAAGTCTTTGCCGTTTTCTGTCACAAGGCCATGGCGATCAACACCATAGAAATGACGGCGCGCTTCTGGAGCCGAGACGCCGCGGTCTTCGATGAAGCGCGCTAGCAGATCGGCGATGCCGACACCTGCGCTACCAAAGCCGAAAACCACGATTCGTTGTCGCTCGAGCGGAATCCCCGTCACATGGATGGCAGAGATCAAAGTGGAAGCCGCTACCGCTGCGGTTCCTTGAATGTCGTCGTTAAACGTACACAATTGATCTCTGTAGCGAGCTAAAAACCGGGCTGCATTCGATCCCGCAAAGTCTTCCCACTGCAAAAGCACGTGAGGCCAGCGCTTTTTGACGGTCTGCACAAAAACATCGACGAAGGCGTCGTACTGTTCTCCTCGAACGCGCTGATGTCTCCATCCGATGTAGAGTGGATCCTTTAATCTGTCCTCATTGTCGGTTCCTACATCGAGCAAAATCGGAAGGCAGTGCTCGGGGTGAATGCCTCCCAGCGCCGTATAGAGGGCCATCTTTCCAATCGGGATCCCCATGCCGCCCGCACCTTGATCGCCCAAGCCAAGGATTCGTTCGCCATCGCTGAATACGATGCATTTCACATCGTCATAGCGGGGACGGCCTAAGATATGGGCCATGCGATCCTGATTCGGGTAGCTGATGAACAACCCTCGAGGCTTTCTCCATATTTCACTAAAGCGTTGGCAGCCCTCACCGACCGTCGGCGTGTACACCAGAGGGAGCATCTGTTCGATATGGCGGACGATGAGCGCGTAGAACAGCGTCTCGTTGGCGTCCTGCAAATCGCGAAGGAAACTGTACTTGTGGAAGGATGTTGGCTGTTGCGCGAACGCTAGCATCCGACGATCAATCTGCTCATCCAGGCTTCCGACGTGGGGCGGAAGCAGACCGTGCAGATCAAAAATGTCTCGTTCGTGTTCCGAGAAGGCTGTGCCCTTGTTAAGGCGCGGAGAACTGATCAGATCGTATCCAGAAAGAGAGACGAACATAGTGGTTTCGCGGGCTGCACTCATTCGTCGGTGCCTCCGAAACGATGGCGTGGGGCACGACCCTTAGGGACTCCCCGGGGATGCCTCCGAAGCGACCGCTTTCTCAATCCCTTCTAGGGTCGTGGTCGCATGGAGAGCGCCCGCCAGAAAAGTGAGACTTTCAATGGCGTCTGGTTGGCCGGCACCCGCCTCTCGCAGAAGTCGGTTCGTGTGTGCTGCGCGCCGAAAACCGGAGACGAATTGTTCGGCGACTTCGCCCGTCGAGAACTTCGTTACCCCACCGTCAAGAATGGTAGGCGCAAAGTACGGTTGGCTTATGCCCAGGCGAACGGTCTCTCGGTACACAATGGCACCGACGAACTCCATGCGGGCGGGCGTGAACGTCGCCGAGTCGCCCAGACCTACGATGAATAGCCTCCGCGCAGCGAGAGTTCCCGGCGGCGGCAGAATCAGAAGAGTCTCACCAAGCTCACCGGCAAACAGATTCGGCTGTCGAATACGATCGAGCAGACCCTTCATCTTCTGATCGATCTCCGCAAGCGATCCGTGCAAGGTGTTGGAAGGATCGGAACGAAACAGGCAAATGATCTGTAGTTCGGTATTCGTTTCCGCAGGGCTTTCGACCAGGACACGAAGGGAAATCTTGCTGTTCCCTGCGGACATGTCCACCGACCCCGCCGGGCCTGCCGGCCGCGTCCACTGGCCTTGTGAAAACAGGCACACCGAAAACATCGCTACGCAGGAGAGCCCGAATCGAACCAGCGGGAACCTGAACATTGGCTAAAGCCCCCCGGGGGAGATCTACTCGGTTCCGCGTCAGAGGACAACTTGAAACGCAAAGATGGAAGCACGTTGCACGGCATCCCGTCATGGGCTACCATCAATCCCCCAATGAGGGCCGATCATTGCCCCCCTCGCCGAAGTACCGTTCGATGGAAAACCCCAGAATATCGGCCAGTTTTTGGGCATGCTCAACTTACCACCTTAAAGTTGACGGAGGCAACGATGGCTAAGACGGCGGCAGTTCCGGCAAAGGAAAAAACAACTCTGAGAGTACCGACCGACCTTACCAATGATGCTGTGATCGAGATAGCGGCTTCGCTGCGTGCGTTGCTCGCCGACGTGTTTGCCTTATACCTGAAAACGAAGAACTTCCATTGGCACATCACCGGTCGTCATTTCCGAGATTATCACCTCCTCCTTGACGAACAAGCCGAGCAGATCTTTGCCATGACCGATGAGATCGCCGAGCGCGCACGGAAGATCGGGGGAACAACACTTCGATCGATCAGCGACATCTCGAAACATCAACGTCTGGAAGATAATAACAAGGAGTCCGTCAGTCCAGAGGAGATGCTGTCGGAGCTTCGAGCCGACAGCCTTGAGCTTACCCGTCTGTTGCGGCAGACCCATGAGCTCTGTGACCGGCACTCCGACGTAGCCACCGCCAGCTTGATTGAGACCTGGATTGATCAGACCGAGCGCCGAACGTGGTTTTTATCCGAGGTACTCACGAATCTATAACCTCGCAGCGTGTCGTCTCGCCGGCGCCGGTCGCCTCGCCCGGGATTTTCAGGACTGCGATGTTCTCAGGCGTCTATCGAGCAAGGAGAGTCACGTCGTATGCCGAAGGCAAAGGAGCTGACCGTAACGATTGAAGACAAGCCGGGCGCCTTGGGCAAATGCCTCCTCGCCCTGGCCGAGCGTGGGGTGAACATCCTAGCTTTTCAATCCTACGTAGAGGAGGGGGAAAGTTTGGCGAGGTTCTTTGTGGACGACCTAAACAGCGCCAAGGCGGTGTTGGGCAGCTTGCGGATGATCTTCGAGGAGACCGACGTCGCCGTAGTCAGGCTTAGGCACAGCCCCGGGCAGTTAGGCCGCGCGACCTCGCGATTGGGCGAAAACCAGATTAATATTGACTATTCTTACGGCGGGCTCGAGCCGGGATCCAGCCTGGCGCTGGTGGTGTTCGGGGTCGATAACTTGACCAAGGCAGCAACCCTGCTAGATAAGCTGTCGGCGGAAGACGCCTAACGGAAGGCCCTCGGCCCTAGGGCGGAGCCTCGCGAAGCCCTACTTCGCCAGACTGCGCAGTGCATCCGCCTCGGTCTGGTAGGTGTCGAAGACGGTCAGCAGTTTCGTGATTTGCAGCATCTCCTGGAAATGCGATCCCAAGTGGCAGAGTACCAGAGATGCCCCGCGTGACTTGGCTGTGTGGTACACAGCCACGAGCATACCCACACCAGAACTGTCGATATAGTCCAGCTTCTCCATGTTCAGCACGATCTTTTTCTTGCCCGCAGCGAGCAAGTCCTTCACCTTTTCGCGCAGCGTGCTGCTCTCTTCACCGAGCACGACGCGCCCGTTCAGTGCCAACACGATCACTCCGTTCACCTCGCGGCTCGCTATGTGTAAGGTCATGCTGGCCTCCTCCACATCCCGGGATTGGTCATTAGCCGCAGCCTCGTGCTACGCCATCCGCATAGACACGACGCCTTGCGCCAAAGGCACCACGGGCAACCTAACCCTGCCGAGCTTGATGCTTGGCGCGACCGCTATGCCTGCGAGATTGTACGCCGAATGGACCGACCCCAGCGCAAGTTCATGAATCGGATTCTCTCTGGGAAGCGGCGCGATGGAGTGCCGTTAGCTCGAGGGATTCAAAACCGCTTTGCGTTTACCCTCTAAGAGCTTCACGACCTCCTCGACCCGCTCGCCCTGGACGCCCACCTCATCCAGCGCTTTGCGAAAGTGCTCGAGAAAACGATCAAAATTCCCGGCGTTGAGCCCTTGGGCGCGTGCGGGCGCGTGGGCAGCCGCAATATCTTTGCCGGTGTAAACGACGCGTCCCCCGAGAAGCATCGAGATAAACATGCTTTGTCGGGCCACCAGATGCGGCATATCGCTATGGCGGAAAAACCCGCTCAGCGTTTCATCCGCCAAGACCCTTCTATAAAAGGCCTCGGTGGCAGCCCAGACAGTTTGCTTCCCACCGATGAGCTCATAGAGTTGGTCGATCAACGAATCCTCCCCAGCGAGAAGACACAAGGGATTCGGGAAGGCTTGGGTCTGGTCAGCATTGTAGCCGCCTGAGAGGCGAAGTCAACGATCATGCTTTGCTGGAAAGTTGTACGCCTGGGGCAGCCCATCGCAATTCTCTTGTCTTTACCGCCACTTCGAAGGAAGCTTTCGGGACATGAACGGCTTAATGATGGACTATCCGCTGACGCTCACGCACATCCTGGAACGCTCAGCGAAAATCTATCCGCGCAGTCCGATCGTAAGCCGGTTACATGACGGTTCTCTGCACGCCTACACCTACCTCGATTTCTACAGGCGCGTGCATCGATTGGCGCACGCTTTGCATCGATTGGGACTTAAGCAGGGCGATCGCGTCGGGACGCTGTGCTGGAACAGCTATCGTCACTTGGAGCTGTATTTCGCTGTCCCGTGCGCGGGGCTCGTGCTCCACACCTTGAATCTGCGTCTTGCGCCGGAGCAGTTGATCTACATCGCGAACCATGCCGCAGATCGCGCGCTCTTCGTGGATGCTTCCCTGCTTCCCATTCTCGCTCCCATTCGCCGCGAATTACGAACGGTTGGCCCGATCGTCGTAATGAACGATCTGGAGGAGCCACAGCCCGCCGATATGCTTGACTATGAGGCGGCTCTCGATTCTACTCCACGCGAGAAACTCTACCCGTGGCCCAAACTGGGTGAAAATGCCGCGGCCGCGACCTGCTATACATCGGGGACAACCGGACATCCCAAAGGAGTCGTTTATAGCCACCGTTCAGTATTTCTGCATAGCTATGGACTTTGCATGGCGGACAGCTTTGCTCTAAGCGAGCGTGACACCATCCTGCAGCTGGTGCCCATGTTCCACGCCAACGGTTGGGGAATTCCATTCGCTGGAATCATGACCGGATCCAAGCTGGTTTTCAGCGGGCGGCTGCTTCAACCAGCCGATATCGCCTGGCTCATCGAGCACGAGCGAGTTAGTTTCACCGCTGGTGTACCGACGCTGTGGATGACACTCTACGCGTACCTCGAAGCTCACCCGACCGACATATCGAGTCTTCGCACCGTCGTTGTAGCGGGCTCTGCGCTGCCGCGGCAGTTCGTGGAGCTCTACCACAGGAAGTATGGCATTGCGATGCGGTTGGCTTGGGGCATGACGGAGACGACCCCCATCGCTACGGTGACTTCACTAAAGGGCTACCTCGAGCGTCTGCCCGAGGATCAACGCCTGGATGCGATGACGCGCCACGGCCTTCCCCTCGCGGGGGTTGATGTTCGCATCGTGGGAGCCGACGGCCATGAACTACCGTGGGATGGAACGACGATGGGTGCGCTCCATGTGCGTGGCCCGTGGGTGGCTGGAGGTTACTACGATGATCCTGAACACAGTCAGGCCTTCCAGGAGGGATGGTTTCATACTGGCGACGTTGCCACGATCGATCCGGAGGGCTACATCCAAATTGTGGATCGAACCAAAGATTTGATCAAGAGTGGTGGGGAGTGGATTTCAAGCGTCGACTTGGAAAATGCGATCATGGCACACCCGAAGGTCTCTGAAGCCGCCGTGATCGCCGTGTTTCATACGAAGTGGCAGGAGCGACCTCTGGCCTGCATTGTGCCGTTGCCGGAACACAAAGATACGATTACCAGGGAAGAAATCCTCGAGTTTCTCGCCGCGCGAGTTCCCAAGTGGTGGCTTCCGGACGAGATTTTTTTTATCGAGGCTGTGCCTAAGACAAGTGTGGGAAAGTTCAACAAGCGAGCGCTTCGTGAGCGGTTCAAAAACTACACACTGCCGGAGAAAGATGTCTCAACGGAATAAGCTCGGTGGGACGTCGAATTTTCGCGTTGCCGTTTTGGTCAGGGAAAGCTTGGGCTCTTCGGTGAGTCGTCGACCAGCATGAATTTCCGCGCGATCCCGTTGACTCCGTTTCTTGTGGCCACGAGTTTTGCTACGGGGCTCAATGCCTACGCGACCGTGGCCACGCTCGGCTTGCTGGCCCGCTTCGAGGTGATCTCTCTTCCGCCAAGGCTTTCGCTGCTCACCAGCTGGTACGTGATTGGCGCTTGCACAGTGCTTTTTCTGGTCGAATTTGTAGCTGACAAAATTCCTGTGTTCGACCTGCTGTGGAACGCGCTGCACACCTTTGTCCGACCGCCGATTGCGGCCCTGCTCGCCTACGGCGCCGCGTCGCAGCTCCCCCCAGAGATGCAACTGCTGAGCGCCCTGCTGGGAGGTGCGATTGCGCTCGCAGCGCATGGCGGCAAGACGGCCGCCCGTGCAGCGGTGACTGCGTCTCCTGAACCTTTTTCCAATTTCACACTGAGCGTGAGCGAAGACAGCGTGGCCATATTGCTGACCTGGTTCGCCACGGCTCACCCCTACTGGGCAGCGGCCGTCGCCGCACTCGGTCTGGTGGCTGTCGCTGCTGCATGCAAATATGTCGTAGGCGCTTTGCGAAGCGTGCTGGAACGCGCCGAGCGAGTGATAGAAAGTTAGGCGGCCCGGGCACACTCTTGCCCGGGAGAGCTCGATACTGCCTATGGCTAGGCCATGAATCGCGCCGGTGCGATTGTCGGATCCGCCATCTTTTTGCTGGTGGCCCCAGGAACACTCGCCTTCTATATTCCCTGGGCCCTTTGCCGCTGGCGCATGGCTCCGGCCTTGCTCGGCTTCCTACCCTTCGGCGTGATCGCGGTTCCGATGATGGCTACGGGCCTCGCCATCCTGCTCGATTCTTTTGCTCGCTTTGCCATTCAGGGGTTGGGAACGCCGGCTCCTATAAAGCCGCCGGAACATTTGGTCGTTTCTGGACTGTATCGCCACATGCGCAACCCGATGTATGTCGCCGTATTGCTCTTAATCTTCGGTCAAGGGCTGTTCTTTGGCAGCATCCGCATCGTGGAATATGGAACGATGGTTTGGCTGGGATTTTTTGCTTTTATTGTTCTCTATGAAGAGCCGACATTGCGAGGGAAGTTCGGGGCGGAGTACCAGGATTTCTGTGCCAAGGTCCCGCGCTGGATCCCTCGCTTACGACCCTACAAACGACCACTACCGCAGCACAGACGAAGTGACTGACCAACTCACTACGGTCATCGACACGACCAGCAACAGCAGACTCAAACTGACCAAGCTGAGCGCCTTGCCATGACCTAGCAAGTAGTCGCGGGACTCCGCGTTCATACACAAGAGCACGACGACCAAAAGCACGATGCCCCATGCCAGAAGGGAGGGTACGCCCGGATACTTCTCAATGACGGACAGCAATTGCGCCGGCGGCTGGCCGGCCGGAACCCACCAGGGCAGTATCGGTGCCAAGCCGGCGGCAAGAGAAAAGGTAAGCAGCTTTCGCGTGAACCAGCCCTTGACTTTCGGCCGTGCCGCCTTCCAAACCAAAAAGTCCCACGCAAGCAACCCGACCGCAATGGGTACCCAGCCGTACAACGCAGCCTTGTGGTCGAACCACAGCCATGCCCGGAGCACAAAGCGTGAGCTTTGTCCTTCGACGAGCCGGGGAAGCAACAGCAGTCCTACGAGAGCATTCAAAAGCACTGCTACCAACAGAGTCACCAGGCTCATCAATTGAAACCAATGCCTGGTCGCCGGCATCTTGCAGCGGCTGCACCGAGACTGTTTGGGCAGGAAGCTCAGGCCGCAACGTTCGCAGAACATGGTCTTCCCTCACACCGCTACGAGCGATTGTGTCCCTTAGACTATCTCGAAGGCTTCCCAGAAAACTACTGGCCAGGGGTTCAGCGAAACGTCAGGCCGGTTCCACCCGTCCTTCCGGGCAACGGCCCTTCCGATTCCAAGCGCCTGCGCGTAACCGCCCGAGACTCGAGTAGGCTGCCAAAATACAGCTTGTGCCACTGTGGCGAAGCCATCCCCGTTAGCTCGATCCACCGGCGAACATCCGCGATCCGGTGTGTCCGTCCTTGAGGAACCTCGACCAGCATCATCAAATCAAACAGCGCTTCGACCGGATTACCAGGCCCTTCGTCAGGAACCAGCACATCCAGAACGACGAGCTTGCCGCCGCCCCGGACGAGACCAGCGGCTTGACGGACAATGGCCGACGCAGTCGAACCATCAAAATCGTGCAGGACATGCGACAGGAAGACGCAATCAAAACTGGTCCCTGGCAGACCGCAGCCGTCCTCGAGAAAATCAGCGGCCACCAGCTCCACCCGGTCCCGAAGTCCCTTGCGCTCCAAGTGCCCCTCGGCGATGGGGATGACTTCTCCGAGATCCGCCAGCGTCACGCGTGCATCGGGCAACGCCCTTGCGAGCTCGCCGGCATATCCGCCTGCCCCACCGCCCAAGTCGAGAATCGTCCTGGCACCGCGGAAGGCGCCCGTTTCGATAACCCCCGGAGCACCCGCCTCCGCAAGGTCGTTGAGCGCCAGCAGGAATTTCTCAACCGACGAGAAGTCATTGGCTAGGCGATCTCGAAAGGTGGGAAAAACCGCCTTTCCCGACGCGATCACATCGGCAAGGCCGCTCCAAGCCGTGTAGAAAAGGTGCTCCTTCCAAGCCAGCCGCACCATTCCTCCTGCCCCGGCCCGAACGAACGCCCTCGAGAAGTCATTGAGTCGAAACTGATCTCCCTCGCCAGACAGGTAATCGAGCGACCTGAGGGCGACCAGCAGCCTGCTGACTGTGTCGGTCGGTGCCCCGAGCCGCCCTGCCAGTTCCGACGGCCTCGTAGCACCTTCCCCCATTGCCAGAAACAAGCCGAGCTTCGCTGCAGCCATTAGCACCGCAGATCTTTGATAAAGCGTCAACTCTTGGTAGGGGTCCATCGTTCCTTTAGCTCAACATTCTGCGTAACCGCCATGCTGCGCGCGCCAGCGCCAGCGGCGAGGGTCTGCGCCTGTTGAATTTCTCTCCGCGCTGATCGGCGAGTACCGCCGATGCCGCCAGCTTTCCCGGGATTCCGTGAACGCCTCCGCCTGGATGAGTGCCCGCCCCCGATAGATACAATCCGCCAACGGGGGTTCGGTAGCGCGAAAACCCATGGGCTGGCCGAAGGCTAAATAACTGGTCAAGAGTCATGTCCAAGTGGTTGGGATTCCCCGCCCGATTGCCAAGCCTCGCTTCCCAATCGGACGGGCCCGTAATCTGTCGACCAAGAACCGATGACGTTATCCCCGGGGCAAATTGCTCGAGCGTTTGGAATACGGCTTCGGCAGCCTTTTCATTCGCATCCGGCCACCGGTTGCCGTCGGTGAAAACAGCAGGCACAAACGCCGATACCCATAACGTCGCTTTTCCGGGCGGGCATTGGGAAGGATCATCGGCCGAAGGCACCGCCACCATCAGAGGCAACCGTGCGGGAATCCGCCCCCCGGTCACAACTCTCATCGCCTCCACGTACCCTTCCGGAGTGTGCATCAGATACTTTAGCGAACCTAGGAACTCGGGAGGTTCCCCGCGAAACACCGGCGGTCGCTCCAGGGCCGCATCGACTTTGATTTCGCCGACATTGAACAGCCCCGAATGAGTTCCTGCCAATGCTTTTCGCCAGGGCTCGGTCAATACGTCGGGCGGCAACAGCTGCGCAACGCGCTTTACATCAATTGTGGAGACAACATTGTCCGCTTCCACTTTGACTCCGGAATCAAGCGCCACACCGGAGACGCGACCGGCGCGCACCAGAATTTCGCGCACCGAGCATCGGCACTTCACCTCACCTTGGAGGGCAATAACCGCACGCACGAGGGCCTGAATCAATTCTCCGGTCCCCCCTCGGGGGCGCGCGCCCTGTCCTCCGTGCGACGACGGAAGCAGGCAGGCCAGCAACCCGCTGCCAGGCACCCAAGGTGGCATCTGCGGATGGCTAGAAAACGCTGCACAGGCCGCGCGCAGCTCTGGGCAACCGAGCCATTCCTCGGTTATCGCGCAGGAGGGCGCCAATACCGTACGAATCAAGGCCTCCGCATCGCCTGAGTACTCTCCGAGCCGGTCAATCAGGTCAGTGAATCCGATACCGTCCGAGGCTTGTACGTGCTGGAGGGAGCCCACGGCTGACATCACGGCACTCGCGAAGGCAGCAAACTGTCTCCATTCCTCGGCTTGGTCGGCGCCAAAGTCCCGCCGAAATCCCTCGAGCGTCGCCGAAAGGTCACGGTGAAACAGGGCCCTGCGATCGGCGACATGCGCTGCCAGAAGATGCCCCGTGTGAACCCAATGAAGCCCGTGGCTCTCCAGGCCAAGTTCGCGATCGACCCCACTGTGTACAATCCCCTCGAGCTCAATGGCGCCCGTGTTGAAGCGGTAGCCGGGAAAAATCTCCTCGGTGAACGTGCATCCCCCTGGGACCGGCGCACGCTCGAAGACGATAACCTGATGACGAGCCGCCGCAAGATATGCTGCGCACACCAGTCCGTTGTGCCCGGCCCCAATGATCAGCGTGCGAGGCATGAAAATTCCGACAGGTTGCCTACCCTGGCGAGGGTTTGTGCCAGTTCACGAACCTTCGGTGCGATCGACCTCGGATCGCAGGACTGGAAGACGCCATTGGCCAGCAACCTTTGACCATCGACCCAGACATCGGCAATCGACTCGGGGCCGGCCCCGTATACAAGTTGCTGATACGGATCGTGCACAACCGCCATTCCAAACGAATCACCGTCAAACCGCACCATGTCGGCTCGCTTGCCGGGCTCGAGCGATCCGGTCATACCGTCCAGACCAAGAGCTCGGGCTCCTTCAATCGTACCCATCCTCAACAGTTGGCGGGCCGTCGCTGCCTCAGGATCTTTCCAATGGACCTTCTGAAGAAGGGCACCCAGCTTCAGCGCTTCAATCATGTTTTGACTATCGTTGCTTGCCATGCCGTCGGTGCCGATGCCAAGCGGGATCTGGCACGATCGGAGCGCACCAAGGGGGCAAATGCCGGAACCAAGAATCATGTTGGCAGTGGGGTTGTAAATGATGGCCGCCTTCCTCTTGGCGATCAGATCCATTTCGTCTGGCGAGAGCCATACTCCATGACCGGCCACACAGTCGGCGCCAAGAATCCCAACCTCGTCAGCGCGCAGGATCGTACTTTTCCCCCAGCGGAGCTGCGCCGCGGTCTTCTCCTCGCGAACCTCCGCAAGATGGGTGTGAATCCCCTTGCGCATGGACCGGGCAAGCTCACCGGAAGCCTCTAGCAGCGCGTCGGTCTGTCCCAAGATCGTACCCACTCCCACGCGGAAGCCGACCCGCTTGGACCCCCTGGAACGTTCGGCGAGAGCCCGATGCTCTTCTACGATACGCGCAACGGGTAGTGCGGGCTGCGAGCCCCAGGCTATATCCTCGGCCCCGAACGATACGACGCCGCGCAGACCGAGCTCCTCAAGCCCATCCACCACGCCCAGGCTTGCAAAGTCAGAGGGATTGGCGTGGCAGAACATGTCGTGAACCGTCGTCACACCAGAACGGATCAGCTCCGCGCCACGAAAAAGCGTGCCGATGCGGGCCATCGCCCGAGTTAGGTGAGGCATAACCGGCGTGATCAGCCGCGCACCCCAGACCCAGATGGAAAGGTTTTCGGCCATCCCGGGGATGAGAGCTTCGGACATGTGCGTGTGTGAGTTGACAAGTCCGGGCACAACAATTCCGTCAGCATCACCTACAACCCGAGCGTTTGGATATTTTCCGCTGAGCGCTCGGAACGTGCCCACCTCGGAGATCAACTCGCCCGCAACGGCGACGGCTCCGTCAGCGATTTCGCCCAACGCCCCCATGGTGAGGACATGGCCCCCGCGGACCAGCGTGATCGTCTCGTTCACAACGTCTCCTTTGCGTGCCGGCGCCAGGAAATCGCTCGATCCTCCGCCCATCCCACAAGAAAGAACAGAACGATCCCCATAACGGTGAGGACAGTGACCGTCGCGAACAGGCCAGCGGTTTCACCACGGTTTTCGAAGTGGAGCATCAAGTAGCCGAGTCCATGAGTTGAGCCAACCCATTCGCCGACCACGGCACCCACCACACTAAGGGCCATCGCTACACGCACGCCAGAAAAAATCCTGGGAAGTGCGGAGGGAAAAGCCGCCATCGACATTACTCTCCAAGGCCCCGCTCCGAACGTCCGCAGCAAGCGAATTAGCTCAGGATTCACCGAACTCAGTCCATCCACCGTGTTCACTGCGACCGGAAAAAAACTCATCAACGCGACGGTGGCAGCCTTGGGCACGATGGTGAAACCAAACCAGAGAACCAGAATCGGCGCCACGGCGGGTATCGGGACCATTTGGGTGGCGACGAGCCAAGGATACGCAGCCATGCGGAACCAACGCCAGATTTGCATCAAGACCCCGAGACAAAGGCCCACGACCACGCCAATCGCAAATCCCAGCAATAGCTCAGAAAGGGTTGCGGCCCCGTTGCTTGCCAGTACCCCTGCGTTCTCGGCAAGGTACTGCGCCACAGCGCTTGGAGGAGGCAATAGCAGCG
>Ga0187783_10000038_pt1 | contig 106812 bp, 95 predicted proteins | sample 1015_SJ02_MP02_2_FD_132471 | JGI IMG/M metagenome (GOLD analysis project Ga0187783, IMG submission 132471) | Tropical peat soil microbial communities from peatlands in Department of Meta, Colombia - 1015_SJ02_MP02_20_MG | ecosystem: Environmental > Terrestrial > Soil > Wetlands > Peat | place... | reverse complement strand
TCTGCGGTCCGAGTTCCAGCGTGACCAGTTCACTCGCCCGGTGGCGAATGCCGTGGGCGATGTAGTCGCCCGCGATGTTGAGGATGCGGCCATCATCGAGCACGCCCCGGACGATGATGTGGGAATGGGGATGGCCGGTGTTGTGGTGATCTACGGCGATCCAGTCGAGCTCTGTTCCGAGATCCTTTTCCATTTGCCGCATGAGGTCGCGGGTAAAGCCGCGGAGATCACCCATTTCGGCCGAGTCTTCCGGAGCGACGATGAACCGGAATTGATGCCGGTCTTCTCTCCCGCGCGAGATGAAGGCGCGGCCGTCCGCCTCGTTTTCGAAGGCCGAATAGGCACGGCCCTTCTCGCCATCGCGAGTCACTCCATCCCGTTCGAGATAGCGCAGATGGGCATCCGCCGCCTTGCTCGTCGGGCCGCGTGATCCGCGCTGAGGGTTGAGTTTGACCACCCGCGCCTTGACCACCACCCGGCGCGAGCGGAAACGGCCGATGGAATCCCATTGCCAGCCGCCGCCATCCCTTGGGAAGGAAGCCACCACCTTCGCGCCCCGGCCTCGCGCGTTGAACCGGCCGCTTCCTTCCCCTTTCCGGCTGCCCGCCGATCCCGATCCCAAGCCGATCCGGTTGGGATTGCCGCCCGCCTTGCGGACGGCGATCTCGACCTGTTTTAGGAACGGCTGCGTGCGCGCATGAGCGCGCGTCGCCCGGCTGCGGGAGTGCCCTGTGCGAACGCGGAAATCCTCTTTATCATCGCCTGCCATTCCGGGATCATCAACAAGCGATTCAGCCGCCGCAAGAAGCGTTGAGCGGCCATCATAGCGCAGCGTGAAAATGCTTGCTGCGGCGTAGAAACGGCGAGATCGCTACCATCAAACGTTGGGCCCGCCATCGCTTTTGGCATTGAAAGCAAACAATAATTCGAAAAAGACGGCGCGCTCCCACCTTGTGGGGTGCCGGAAGAGTGCCGCTCCAAGGTAGAAAAACCAATGTGCAGACAACACTTTAGGCGCGAAGCGCCGGCGGATTGAAAATCCGCTTTATCTTGCTGTCATTCCCACCTTCGCAGAACCCGCGAAAATCCACGCTAAAACGCGATCGATGGGCTGGAGCTAATCGCAATGATCGCGGTGATCACTGCGCGTAAAACCCGATGCCAACATGAGAAAAAATGGTGAGAATTCGCGCACTGAATCGTCGACGCGAAGCAGCCAGTTGACGATTTGAATGTCCTAAACCGTGCATTCAAATGCGAGCCGCATAACCCTGGAATCCAGGGAGCGCGTCGTTCTCAGACGTCTGCTTGCACGTCGACGGACATTCTTCGCGTCGTCACCTCGTTGCCCGAGGGTGCGAGGAGGTGCACTTGCTTTCGACAGCCTTGCACCAATTCCAGACCTGTTTAAATCCACCAAATGCTTTTCCGTTCCAACTCAGAATTCGTGTCGGGATGTGCGTCGTCAATGTCGACCAACTCACTGTTCCTATTGCCTCCTGGCCTCTTCGATGCGCAAAAGCGCGGCGGGTTACCTCAGCATTCTGTAACGCCAACTCGGCTTTATTTCGTCACTCGGCAATGACTTGGACTGGCGATAAAGCGCTCGTCACTATCGTGTTGGACGAGGCGTCTCTGATATTAAACGGATTAATACGGGCATGAAAAAACTCCATTTATCCGCATAATTTAGACAGCATAGGGTGAAGGTCAACCGCAGCCACCCACGATTTCGGAGACCGCCGTGCGAAAAGGCTTCACCGCCCTGATACTGCTCTTAGCGCTCGCAGGTCATGCTTCCGCCGAGACAGCGTCCAATTACGAGATCATCGCGAGATTGTCTCAACCCCCGGGAAACGTGACAGTCACCGGAAGCGGCAGAATCATCATGAGCCAGCACCAGTTCTACGAACCGAATTACTCGGTCGTTGAGCGCCGCGGTGATGGTTCTCTGGCTCCATTTCCAAATAAAGAGCTGAACGATCGGCAAGTCCATTCCGACCTGACGCTCGATTCAGTTCTCGGCATCCGGACAGGCTCCGACGGGGTTGTCTGGATGCTCGACGATGGGATGCGCAGCGGCGTCACACCGAAGCTTGTAGGCTGGGATACGAGGGCCGACAAACTGCACCGTGTCATCTATTTGCCCGCTCCGATCGCGCCGAAGGACGCCTTCGTCAATGACTTTACGGTTGATAGCCGGCACAACCGGATCTTCATTGTTGATCCGGCAGGCGGCGCGAATGCAGCGTTTATCGTGGTGGATCTGGAGACAGGGGCCGCCCGGCGAGTGTTAGAGGGTCATCCCAGCGTTGTTCCGGAAAAGGTCGATCTCGTCATCGATGGGCGGCCCATTCAGATCAAGGACGCCGAGGGCCGTTTGGTCCGGCCCCATATCGGCGTCAATCCGGTCACCGAGGATTTGCAGAACGAATGGGTATATTTTGGCCCCATGCACGGAACGAGCCTTTATCGCATCACGGCGGCCGCTCTCGCCGACGAAAAACTGGACCCCAAGACGCTCGGTCAAATGGTCGAGCGCTACAGCGACAAACCGATCTGCGACGGAATTAGCATCGACAAGGACAATAATATCTATCTCGGCGACCTTGCCGCGAACGCCATTGGCGTCATCAAGCCGGATCGAAGCTATTACAGGCTCGCGCAAAGCCCGGAGCTGGCGTGGGTCGATTCCCTGGCTTTTGGTCCGGAAGGCAAACTGTACGCCGTGATTAATAAGCTTCACCGCTCGGCCGTCCTGAATGGCGGCGAGGCGCTGTCCAAGCCTCCCTATCTTCTTATCGAGGTCAAGGCTCTAGCCCCCGGCCTGCCGGGGCGGTGACCGAAGCGCCGGTGGGCGTGTCCAGCGTTTGGCAAACGACGAGTATCTGACTGCGCAGCCAGCGATGGATGGGATCGTTCTCGCGCAATGGGTGCCACACCATTACCAGATCGTAAGCGGGGAAATCAATCGGGGCGGACAATATACCGAGGGGTGCGAGATCCAGGAACTTTCGAGCGATTCGTTCAGGCAGGGACAACAGCATATCCGTCCTGGCGACGATGAACGGCGCGGAGAGGAAATGCGGCACGATGAGCGCGATGCGGCGCTCCAGCCCCTTTTCGGCCAGCCATTCGTCGATCAAACCGACGCGCGTTCCCGTGCGCGAAATCAGCATGTGCTTCATGGCGACATAGGCCGCTGCTCACTTGAGATTGGAGAAAGCCCATGAAGGCATTCGTCGTTGATAATTACAAAAAGAAGGGCGCTCTTCGCCTGGCCAACGTGCCAGAACCGGAAACGCAGGACAATGATGTCCTGGTCCGGATTAACGCCACGGCTATAAACCTCCTGGATTCCAAGGTCCGGGATGGAAAGTTCAAGCTTATTCTACCTTATAGTCCACCCTTCGTCCTGGGGCACGACGTCGCCGGAACGGTTGTCAGGACTGGACCCAAGGTCAAGCGGTTCAAGGTGGGCGACGAGGTCTACGCGCGGCCGCGCGATCATCGGATCGGCACATTCGCCGAATTCATTGCCGTCAATGAAGCCGACGTTGCGCCGAAACCCAAAAACCTCAACATGGCGGAAGCGGCGTCCATCCCGCTGGTGGGGCTGACCGCGTGGCAGGCGCTGGTCGAGATGGGCAAGGTGAAGCCCGGCCAAAAGGTCTTCATTCAGGCCGGTTCCGGCGGTGTCGGAACTTTTGCCATCCAGCTAGCCAAGCATCTCGGCGCTGAAGTCGCGACGACGACGAGCGCGAAGAATATCGAGCTGGTCAAAGGCCTCGGGGCGGACGTGGTTGTCGAATACAAGACGCAGGATTTCGAGAAGGTCCTGTCGGGCTACGATCTCGTGCTGAACAGTCAGGATCCAAAGACGCTCGAGAAATCCCTGGGTGTAGTAAAACGCGGTGGCCTAATAATTTCTATTTCCGGTCCGCCCGATCCCGCTTTCGCCAAGGAATTCGGTCTGAACCCGTTCCTGAAAATGGTAATGCGCCTGCTGAGCCGAAGGGTCCGGATAAAGGCGAAGGACCTCGGCATAGATTATTCGTTTCTGTTCATGCGAGCCAATGGGCAGCAGTTGAGTGAGATCACGTCCCTGATCGAATCCGGCGGGATTCGACCGGTCATCGACAAGGTGTTCCCGTTTGAGGAGACAGGGGATGCGCTGGCCTATGTCGAGACCGGGCGCGCGAAGGGCAAGGTCGTCATCACGGTCGCAGACTAGGACGCGCAGTGACCTCATCGGATTTGCGATGTCGCGTTGCGGCATCGCAGGTTACGTGGGTTTTTCGGCAAGATGATCTGGCGATTGGTGAACCGCCATCCGGTTCAGGTCAAGCCGCCACGCGGTTTGCGAGGCCATGGCGGCGGTCCGGTCGAGCCCGGCATCGATCCACGCCCGGGTCTCCTTCAGTATTTCGTCAGACAAGGCGGGATCGGTTATCGCTCGGGGAACAATCATTGCCCCGACCATTGCAGCATAGCTTGCGATGGCTTGGCGGCGTCGGTCGGCCTCGTCCATCCCCGTGAGTTTCTCAAACATCCAGTCTATCTGGGCACGCACGCCATCCGTCAGTGCCGAACGGGCCTCCAATGTCCCCGCAAGCCCGGCAACGGGGCAACCACCGGCCGAATTGTCCCGATATTGCGGTGACAGATACTCGTTTATGAAGGCGCGAAGACCGAACGTGGCACCCTTGCGTGTATCGATTGCGTGGCCGAGGGCAAGCCCGATCAAGTCGTCTTTCGAGTCGAAGTGACCATAAAATCCGCCTTGCGTAAGCCCGGCGGCCTTCATGGCCTCTGCGACGCTGACCGCATCAAAGGACGCCGAAGGCAGTTGGGTCCGCCGGCTCCATATCGCCGTCAATCCAGTCACCGAAGATTTGCAGAACGAGTGTGTTTATTTTGGTCCTATGCACGGAACGAGTCTCTATCGCATCAAGGTGGCTCGCGCAAAGCACGGAGCTGTCCTGGGTCGATTCCTTGAGCTTTGGACCGGAAGGCAAGCTCTACGCCGTGGTCAATCAACTGCACCGGTCAGCCGCCTTGAATGGCGGCGAAGCGCTATCCAAGCCGCCATACTTTCTAATCGAGGTCAAAGCTCTGGCCGCCGGATTGCCTGGGCGGTAACTCAAGTCGTTAAGGGTTGGCGAAGGGTTTGACAAACCGCGAGTATCTCGTCTCGCAGCCAGCGATGGGCGGGATCGGTCTCACGCAAAGGGTGCCACACCATGACCAAATCATAGGCCGGAAGATCAAACGGGACGGACAATACGCTGAGCGGCGCCAAGCCAACAAATTTCTCGGCGATTCTTTCGGGCAAGGACAACAACATATCCGTCTTGGCGACGATGAATGGCGCGGAGAGGAAGTGCGGCACAATGAGCGCGATGCGGCGCTCGAGCCCCTTTTCTGCCAACCAATCATCTATCAATCCGATGCGAGTTCCCGTGCGCGATATCAGCATGTGCTTCATCGAGACGTATTCGTCCAGCGTCAGCCGATTGCCTCTGTTTGCGAAATGATTTCGTCTCACCAGACAGGCCATGCGATCGTCGAACAGCTTCTCGACGATCATAAAGGCCGGCGGTTTCAGTATCGTCTCGAACCCCAGCACGACATCGAGATCATTATATTCAAGCTCTCTTACTGGAAAAGGAGTTTCTGTTTGTTTGACGTGAATGTCGATGCCCGGCGCGTATCGCGCGATGCGCTCGACGAGCGCGGGAATCATTAGAAGGTCCATATAGTCGGTTGCCGCGATTACGAAGCGCCGCACGGATTTCGCCGGGTCGAATTCTTCGCGAGCTCTGATCAGATGCTTGACGTCGCGAAGGACGGCCTTGACCGGGTCGATCAACGCGAGCGCCCTGTTCGTCGGCTTCATGCCGGAGGGCGTCTTGACCAGCAACGGATCGTCCAGTTGCTGCCGCAGTCTCTGCAGGATGTGGCTCATCGCAGACTGGCTGACGAACATGCGTTCGGCCGCGCGCGAGACGTTCTGTTCCTGCATGAGCAAGTCGAATGCGACCAGCAGATTCAAATCGAAATTGCGCAATTCCGGCATATTTCAAGCACCGCTGGGTTACCGTTTCGTCCAAAGGAAAGATCGCATGCACGGATCAAAAGGCGCCTTTATGGCCTGCGAGTTTCATTCATAGCGCCATTAAATCTCATCATTTCACGCGGCGTCCATGGGCGCTTAGATTGCCGTCATCGTCCCGCACGGTCACACTCACGCCAAGTCGTGACTATGTAGGCTTGGGGCGACACGACATTTGCATAGCACGCCGGCGGACGGCCGGTGTGATGAGGAGAATCCGATGACCGCTAAGGCTCTCGAAATTCCACCTAAACCATATACCGGGGAAAAGGCGAGACTAACCCGAGCCTATGATTACCTCATCCTTGTGCTCGCCCTGTTCTTGTTCATCGGCGCGTTTCATCTTCATGTCGCCCTGACCGTGGGAGACTGGGACTTCTGGACAGACTGGAAGGATCGGCAATGGTGGCCGCTTGTCACCCCATTGATGATGATTACCTTCCCAGCGGCTGTCCAGGCGGTGCTCTGGACAAACTTCCGCCTGCCAATGGGCGCGACGCTTTGCATCTCGTGTCTTCTGATTGGGACCTGGATCGCACGATACTTTGCCTATCACCTCTGGAACTATTTCCCGATCAACGAAGTGCTGCCAGCAACCATGCTGCCGAGCGCTCTGGTCCTCGATGCCATCCTGATGCTGACCAACAGCCTGACCATCACCAGCATCTTCGGCGGAATGGCCTTCGCGCTTTTATTCTATCCTAGCAACTGGCCAATTTTCGGCATGTTCCACGTGCCCGTCGAATATGGTGGCGCCCAGCTGACCATCTCCGATCTGTTCGGCTTCCAATACATCCGCGCGGGCACGCCCGAGTATCTGCGGCTTATCGAAAGAGGTACCCTCAGGACATATGGCCAATACGCCACGCCGTTGTCGGCTTTCTGTTCAGGCCTCCTGTGTACTTTGATGTACCCGCTCTGGTGGTATATCGGCAAGGCGTTTGCAACCACCAAGTTCGTGAAGGCTATCTGAGCGGGGAGGATACAGTCATGATGAAACCCATGAACTATGTGTTGGGCATCTTCTGTTTGTGGTTGTTCAGCCTGACCTTTGCACCAAACGCTGCTTTTGCTCATGGCGAAAAGGCCTTGGAGCCGTTCATCCGAATGCGCACCATTCAGTGGTATGACGTGCAATGGTCCCTGGACAAACTGAATATCAACGATGAACTTGTCATTACTGGCAAGTTCCATGTCGCCGAGGACTGGCCGCGCGGCGTGCCCAAACCGGATGCGACCTATCTCAACGTCTCGTCACCCGGGCCTGTGTTCGTCCGCACCGAGCGGTATCTGAACGGACAGGCTTCCGTCAGCTCCGCAGCCCTGAAACTGGGCGGGGATTACGACTTCAAGATTGTCCTGAAGGCACGCCTACCAGGCCGATATCATCTCCATCCATTTTTCAACTTGCACGACGCCGGCGCCGTCATGGGACCAGGGCACTGGTTCGAAGTCGCCGGTGAACCGGCAGCTTTCGCCAATCAGGTGAAAACCCTCGACGGCAATGTGATCGACATGGAAACCTATGGCCTTGCCAACGGCATCGGCTGGCATGCGTTCTGGTTCGTGCTCGGCACGGCCTGGCTGCTCTGGTGGGTCCGGCGGCCACTGTTCATTCCGCGTTACAAGATGCTCCAGTCCGGCCAAGGGAAGTGGTTGATCACGTCGCTCGATAGGAAAATCGCCATGGGCATCCTGTTTGGCGTGCCGCTGCTCGTTGTTGGCGCCAGCGCAATGACGGATAGTGAATACCCCAACGCCATCCCGCTCCAGGCCGGGATGGATCAAATCGAGCCGCTACCGTCCTTAGTCAACGACGGCATTGTAAAGGTCAAAGTTCAGCGGACGGAATTCCGCGTGCCTGCTCGCTCGATGACCATCACCGCGCAAATTCAGAATACGTCGGACCAATCGATCAGCATTGGAGAGTTTGCAACCGCCAATGTGCGTTTTCTCAATCCTGGCGTTAGCCCGTCCCACACGGACGACTCCGACACAGTGGTCGCTCCGCAGGGGCTGAGCCTGGACTCCACCGACCCGATTCAGGCCGGAGAAACCCGAACCGTCCGCATCACGGCGTTGGACGCCTTGTGGGCGACGCAAAGGCTCGACGGGCTCATTCGCGACGCCGACACGAGAATGGGCGGTCTCCTATTCCTCTATGAGACGAACGGCAAACGCCACATCGCCAGCATCTCGACCGCCGTTATCCCAAAGTTTGACTGACGCCGGTCGCGCTAGCAGGCTTGTCCCACGGCGTAAAAATCATGAACTCGAAGGGCAATCGCCATGACCATGACATCGCAAGAAGTCCTACCTGTTAAACCTGCGCAGGCAAACTGGGCCTTGCCCTGGTATCTCAGGGACCTCTATAAATATCTGCTGACGTTCGCAGGAATGACTGTCATTTACGTGGGGTTTCGAATCTATCAGGGCGCCTTTGGTATTTCAGCCGGTCTCGACTCCACCGAACCGGCATTCGCCACGCACTGGATGAGGTTGCTGTATATCGAGGCGATTTTTCTCGCCATCGTGTTCCCTACGCTTTGGGGATATCTATGGTTCACCCGCGATCGCAATCTCGACGCGATCACGCCGAAGGAGGAGATCACACGCTATTTCACGCTCACCATGTGGATTAGCATCTACACTTTTGCGGTCTATTGGGCGGGGAGCTACTTCGCGGAACAAGACAACTCCTGGCATCAAGTCTCCATCCGCGACACGCCATTTACAGCGAACCACATCATCGAATTTTATTTCAACTTCCCGTTCTACGTACTCTTGGGCGGGTCCGCCTGGCTCTACGCGAGAACGAGGCTGCCGCTCTACGCCAAGGGCATTTCGCTGCCGCTGACATTGGCCGTGATCGGTCCCTTTATGATCTTCGTCAGCGTTGGGTTCAACGAATGGGGACACACTTTCTGGTTTCGGGAAGAATTTTTCGCGGCGCCGATCCATTGGGGATTCGTCACTGGCGTCTGGTTCGCCCTCGGCGTCGGCGGTATCTTGCTGCAACAAGTGATCCGCTTGATTCAATTGCTTGACGAAATTGAAGACGTGCCTTGAGGACCATACGTTCGTTGAAGAGCATCGAGCGGCTAAGCCAGAGAAAGGAACGGCCGCTCAATTCTGTTCGACGCCGGACGTTCCTTCGGTTCGCAGCATCAATCGTCTGCCCGTCAGGGAAAGCCGATCACCAAGGAACCGCATATGCCGCTCGCCCGCATCGATCTCGTCCAAGGAAAATCCGTTGAATATCGTCGTACCATCGGCACCATCGTCTATGAGGCGATGGTCGATGTTCTGACGGTGCCCAAGAACGATCGTTTTCAGATTATCGCCGAGCATCCGGCTGAGGCCCTCATCTCCGACGAAAACTATCTTGGTATCCGGCGCACACAAGATTGCATTTTTATTCAACTGACGCTCAATGCTGGTCGAACTGTTGAACAAAAAAAGGCATTTTACAAGGCCGTCGCTGATACTCTCCATGCGCGACTAGGACTTCGTCCTGAGGATGTATTTATCAATCTCATTGAGGTGCAGAAAGAAAATTGGTCCTTTGGGATTGGGATCGCCCAATACGCGGAGTAGGCGGACAATTGGGGGCGCCCATGATCTCGTCTAAAACGCTGAAGGGGGCCGCCTGCAATGCACTTTGAATCATTGACGCTCCGATCGATCCGGGCGCGCGCAGTACTGCTCAAGTTGAAGCGCCCTGTTGTTGCACGCATAGGGACCCTCCCCAACTGGCCGATAATTCTAATAGACCTACTGACGGAGGAAGGCGTCGTCGGGCGAAGCTACCTTGAGCCATACACGGCCAAGGCGATGCAATATCTGATCCCCGCCCTTCACGATTTTGGTGACATGCTCAAAGGCCGTCGCGTAGCGCCTGTCGAACTCCATGAAATTGCACGAAAGTCTCTTCATTTCGTGGGCTATCAAGGCCTTGCCATGATCGCGGTCTCGGGACTCGATATGGCTGCTTGGGACGCCCTTGCGAAGGCGGCCGGCCTTCCGCTCTGCGTGCTTCTAGGAGGCACGGTCGGACCCGTGAAGGCCTACAACAGCAATGGGCTTTGGCTCAGGGACCCGGAACAGGTCGCCGAAGAGGCGATTGAACTGCGGAATGAGGGAGGTTTTACCGCTCTCAAACTTCGGCTTGGGCGGGAGGCCGCGCGGGATGATTTCAGAGCCATCCATGCCGTTCGCGCCTCGGTCGGCGATGCGTTTCACCTGATGGTTGATTTCAACCAGGGCCTCGATCTCGCCGAAGCATCGCACCGCTGCCACGCGATCGATGATTTGGGTCTCGACTGGATCGAGGAACCGATCGTTTACGACAATTTTGATGGCTTCGCGCGGCTTTCCGCCGAATTGAAGACGCCAATTCAAATTGGCGAGAATTTCTATGGAGTCCGAGACCTTCATCGGGCGCTTCAGATGAAAGCCTGTGATTTAGTGATGCCGGATTTCATGCGCATCGGCGGTGTCACAGGGTGGCTCAGAGCGGCGGCAATCGCCGGAGCGGCGGGCATTCCCGTCTCCACTCACCTTTACCCCGAGGTCGCCGCCCAGGTCATGCGCGTCACGGAGACGGCGCATTGGCTCGAATGGCAGGACTGGGCCGATCCTGTTCTGCAAAAGCCGTATAAAGTCGTCGATGGCATGCTGCACATTCCCGACGCGCCCGGCGTTGGCCTGGAATGGAACGAAGACGCGGTGACGGCGTATCGAGCCGAATTCTAAATACGGTTAACACCGTCGAACATCGCTAACGAATGTCTATTCCCAGTGCATCAGGGCCGCGCTAAGCTCCGACCGGCGGCTCCCGGTTGCTGTAAAAATGCCTGCAAATGGTCACTTCGGAAAAGACGCAAAGATTGGGAAATCCGTGGCAGACGGGTCAGAGCTTTAAAAATTGTATCGCAAACGTCATGGACTTTTTAATGCCGTCCGGACTTTATATCGCAATTTCAATGATATAGGTGTTCGCAGTTTTATCCCGACCGGCGCGCCAACCAAACAAATTATTGCCAACATGCCCTCTCCAATAGCCGCTCCGAGCCGCTTGAAAAGGCTTTTGAAAAGAAGCACAAGCGGGAGGCGGCGGATTGGGGGCAACCGATCGCAGTATGAGGGGAGCTCTATATGGCAAGGGATATGCCGCTGAAGGCGGTGATGATCGCGGCATTTGCGGGACTCGCATGGCCGGCTGACAAAGCAGCCGCCGCGCAGTGCGGCAATGGACCCGCGGGTTTCGAGACGTGGAAGAGCGAATTCGCCAATGAAGCGCGTGCAAAGGGTATCGGCGCCCCGGCCATTGCGGCTCTCATGTCGGCTTCCTATGCGAATGCGACCATCGCCGCTGATCGCGGCCAGAGGAGCTTCCATTTATCGCTCGAGCAATTCATGACAAAGCGTGGCGGCCCGGCCATCATTTCGCGGGGGCGCGCCCTCAAGCAATCCAACGCGGCGCTCTTCGCCTCCATTCAGCAGCGTTACGGTGTCCCGCCGGGTCCGCTTCTCGCCATTTGGGGCATGGAGACCGGCTTTGGGCGGGAGCATGGGAGTCAAAACCTCCTCTCGGCCGTCGCGACTCTTGCCTATGACTGCCGCCGGCCGGCCTATTTCACCGACCAGCTCTACGCGGCTCTGACGCTAATTGACCGAGGAGCGCTCTCGCCTCACACGCTGAGTTCCATGCATGGCGAGGTCGGCCAGACACAGTTCCTGCCGAAAACCATGTTAGAGTACGGCACGGGCGGAAGTCTCGACGTCGCCGCCAACGCCTTGGCCTCGACCGCCAATTTCCTCAGGGCGCATGGTTGGACGGCGGGCGCGGGTTACCAGCCTGGCGAGACCAATTTTGCCGCGATCCAGGCATGGAACGCGGCTTCAGTCTATCAACGGGCGATCGCGCTTATAGGGCAGCAGATCGATGGAGGAAGGGCGGAGTGACTGGGCTGAACTAGAAAGCGGAATGGTTCCTCGCTAAGTACGGCTGAGAATGGGGCGAACTCGCGACCGGCGAATGCCCATGAGAGGAGCCGATTTTCCTCGGATCTAGCCAATAAAGTTCATGGAGGCCAAAAATGGCCGACCCTCATCTTGAATCAATTCGCGATGTGACGCCGAGCTCAGAGGGCTGCGAAGACTGCTTGAGGATTGGCTCGAGCTGGGTGCATTTACGTCTTTGCCTAACCTGTGGGCATGTCGGCTGCTGCGACTCCTCACCGCACCAGCATGCAAGAGCGCATTTTCACGACACCGGGCATCCAATCATCCAATCTTTCGAGCCGGGCGAGGATTGGCGCTGGTGCTACGTCCACGAAAACTATGTTTGAGAGGACGCGCAGCCTCTGCAGGAACCTGACTCAGAACGACTAGAGTAGCATGAGGGGATATGGACCGGCATCGGTTTGGCTCCACGGGACGCGATGTCGCTGTTATCGGCCAAGGTACTTGGCAGATCGATAGCGGCGGCCGCCGCGCCGCGATTGCCGCGCTCAAGCGCGGCGTCGATCTTGGCATGACCCATATCGACACCGCGGAAATGTATGGCGCCGCCGAGGAGATTATCGCGGAGACGCTCGCCAGCCGGCGCGACGAGATATTTTTGGTCTCGAAAGTGTTGCCGGAAAATGCCTCCCGAAACGGCACCATCGCAGCCTGCGAGAAATCGCTGAGACGACTCAAGACCGACCGCCTCGATTGCTACCTTTTGCATTGGCAGGGGCGCCATCCGCTCGATGAGACGGTCGCGGCTTTTCAAAAACTTCGCCGCGAGGGCAAGATCCTTTCCTGGGGCGTCAGCAATTTCGATGTGGAAGACCTTGAGACGCTCCAAAAGATTGTCGGTGAAGATCGCCCTGCCTGCAACCAGGTCCTTTACCATTTGGCTGAGCGCGCAATCGAGCACCGGGTTATTCCCTGGTGCGAGGCAAATGGAGTTGCCATTGTTGGCTACAGCCCGTTTGCCCAAAGAGGGGGCTTTCCCGATCTCCACACGGCAGGCGGCCGCGTACTAGAAGAGATCGCCGATGCCCATGACGCGACGCCTCGCCAAGTCGCGCTGCGATTCTTAGTGCGGCGGCCTTCGGTGTTTGCAATTCCGAAGGCATCCAATCCGCAACACAGCGCCGAGAATGCGCGAGCAGGCGATATTCAGCTGAGCGAAGCGGAACTCGCGCGTATTGATAATGCTTTTCCACTCGCGGAGCGCTCAGTAGCGCTGCCTGTGTTGTAGGTTGCAAGGAGATCAGGCCATGGTGACCAAAGCGCTTTATGTCCGGCTGGAGGCAAAACCCGGAAAAGAGGTGGAGGTCGAGAGATTTCTCGTGAACGGCTTATCGATCGTCGAGGATGAGCCCGCGACGACGGCGTGGTTTGCGCTGCGATTGGGGCCTTCGACATTTGCCATTTTCGATGCCTTCCCGGATGAGGCAGGGCGGCTCGAACATCTGTCGGGGCGCGTCGCGGCGGCCCTCATGTCGAACGAGGTCAAAGAATTGTTGGCTAAACCGCCGGCGATCGAACGGACGGATGTGCTCGCGGCGAAGCTCGGCTAATTTTTGCGCACGCGCTCTGGAAATGCTTTGGCGAGAGCCTCCTCGCTGGCTGCGACGATACCACGCTCGGTGATGAGACCGGTCACGAGGCGCGCCGGCGTGACATCAAAGGCATAATTGAGGGCGGCGCTGCCGGCGGGCGTGATGCGGACCGTCTCGATGCGGCCCTCGCTTGCGAGGCCGGAAATGTGGGTCACCTCGCTTTCCGGCCTTTTTTCGATTGGCACTTCCCTGATGCCGTCGGATAAGGAAAAATCGATCGATGGTGACGGTGCCGCGACGTAGAACGGCACGCCATTGTCATGGGCGGCGAGCGCTTTCAGGTAAGTACCGATTTTATTGCAAACGTCACCCCTCGCCGTCGTCCGGTCGGTGCCGACAATCACGAGATCTACCTCGCCGTGCTGCATCAGATGGCCGCCGGCATTATCAACGATGACGGTGTGAGGCACGCCGTGCTCCCCAAGTTCCCACGCGGTAAGGGAAGCCCCCTGATTGCGTGGTCGCGTTTCGTCGACGTAGACATGAACCTTGATGCCTTCGTTGTCAGCCATGTAGATAGGCGCGGTCGCCGTGCCCCAGTCGACGGTGGCGAGCCATCCGGCATTGCAATGGGTCAGTATGTTGACGAGGCCGCCTTGTTTGCCCGCCGCCGCCGCGCGGATCAATGGTAGCCCATGCTTGCCAATCGCTTGGCATAGGCGAATGTCTTGTTCGGCGAGTTCCTCGGCACGCGCGAGGCTGGCGGCGGCGCGCTCGGCCGGAGGAAGTTTTAGAAGGTGCTCGCGCGTGACGTCGATGGCCCACCGCAGATTGACGGCCGTGGGCCGTGTTGCGATGAGTTGCGCACAAACCTCGTTGAGATTTTTATCTGAGGGCTCATGTAGCATCGCAAGAGCCACGCCATAGGCGGCCGCCACTCCGATCAGCGGAGCGCCACGCACCTGCATGGTTGTGATCGCCCGCGCGACCTCGCCACTTGTCGATATGGGCACGATTACAAATTCATGGGGTAGCCGTGTCTGGTCGATGATGTTCACCACATCCGTTTGCTCATCGAACCAAATTGTGCGGTAAGCTTGACCCGAAACTTGCATGAGTGACTAGGAGTTAGGTTTCCGGCCAGGGTTCGCTTGGGGACGCTCTCTACTTGCAGTTGCTGCAAATACTATTATCGATCCGGTTGTCTTCACGCTCGGTGCGCCGATCAAGGGGGTCCGTCGGAGCGCCTTGAGACTGCCCGGGATGGGGCACGGTCGCGCCCGTCGACGTGAGATAATCCTGATTGAGCAGACCTTCGGACTTTTCGTGGCCGGAGCGCCTATCCTGAGCTTGAGTGCTAGCGGCCAAAACCAGCAATACCAATAGCGAGGCAATAAGCTCAACCCGCATCTTGCCCTCCTTTTTCCGCTCGGGAACCTTAAAACTATCTACTCGAGCAAATTACTGCCGGCCAGTTTTTTATTTACCCATCATTAAGGGAAAAGCGCAAATCTCTTGAAGTGTGTCAATCAAAAGTAGGATAGTTGTATGAGTAGCAGCGAGGCGGACGATTTTGTGCCGAAGCTTGGCCCTCCTGGGACGTCGCCGCCTGCCCTATCAGGAGAAACGCTACGCGATGGTGCTAGGCGCCAGCGCGGCATGCCATCGAGCTTCATAATTTTCGAAAGCCGCGAGGCTAACGATAGGCCAAGGTCTTCTCGCCTTTTTTCTTACGGGCGGCTTATTGCTCTAGCCGTTTGCCTGTTTGGCGTTGCCTGGGCAGCGGGATCTTATATTCCGGCCCGCTATGTTCCACTCGCCGGAGCGCCGGTATCCGCGCTTTCCCCGAAACAGAATTCCGAGCGGGATCAGTTCTTGCGGGCAAATGAAAAGATGGCCGAGGACATCCGCTCGCTGAAGGACAGCGTCGAGGCTTTGCGCAGCTCGCAAGCGCAGGGAGCGAAAAATAGCGCGGCTCTTGATAATTTGAAAACCCGCCTTGGCGCGGTCAAGAGCGAAACGGCTGCCTTAATTGCCGAGCTTTCGGGTAAGGTGGAGCGCATCTCTCATGAATCGGAAGGCAAGCTAGCGCAGATCATTGACAGGCTTGATCGTATCGAGCATTCGTCCGCCGCGCCCGCCAACACCCCCATCACAGCCTCCGCTGGCCGAAAACAATCCGCCCGCGGCGATGCCTTCGACCCGGCCGAACATCCCGATGCTCCGGGGGCTCCTCGCCCACTTGGCGCCTCCAGCGCGGCTGCGGCCAATGCGGCGAGCGGGCGGGGACTTCACATGGAATCGAGCACCGAGTCTCGTAATCCGCAGCTGATCACAAATTGGGTTGTCAGGGATGTTTACGACGGCATTGCTCTCGTCGAGAGTCCGCATGGTTCCATCGAGGTTATCCCGGGCGAAACCATTCCCGGGGCGGGCACCGTCAAGGCAATCGAACGGCGTGGCGCGGGATGGATCGTCATCACCAGCCGCGGCGTCGTCGACTCGGCCCGCGACTCATTCTAAACGAAAACTGGCTGGTTTTCGCGGGGTGGTACCGCCACCCCGGCTCGAACGGGGGACCTCTAGATCCACAATCTAGCGCTCTAACCAACTGAGCTATGGCGGCTTTGCAAAGAAATTAAAAGGATCGGCCTTTGAATGCAAGGCGCGCAGAACCCCTGCAGCGTTGCTAAAAAGCGCGGGAGATGAGGACTATATAAGCGTTCCAAGGGCCCTCTTTGGTGGTTTCGTAAGGATCCTCCTTTAGAAAATCTAATGTCTAAACGTGAAAACCAAGAGAAAATGCCGGGATTGCCGCCCCGGTCCCAGCGGACGAGCCGTGAGCTTGCTGGGCAAGGCGCAAATTCGGATTCGAGCGTGACGGCGGGCGAGGCGCGGGCAGGCAACCGGCTCGCTCTCCTCGACGAAGAACTGCGGCGACTTAAAAGCGACTACCGTGAGCTTAGCGCCATACTGGATACCGCGACGGATGGCATCGCTATCCTCGATAGGGGTGGAGCTATTCTATCCCTTAACCGCTCGGCCCAGGCGCTCTTTGGGATGGATGTCAGCGAAGCAACGGGAAAGATTTTCACCAATTTGATCGTCTCTCAAGACCGTGGCTTTGCCGCGGAATATCTCGCGGAAGTGAAATCCGGCGGGGCAGCGACCCTACTTAATCGCGGGCGGGAGGTAACGGGTCTTGCCAGAGGGGGCGGGCAGATCCCGATGTTCGTGACGATCAGCCGTATCGATCAGGCGGCGGGCCGCGGCGAGGCAGGCCGGTTTTGCGTCCTGTTTCGTGACCTCACGCATTGGAAAGAAGTCGAGCAAGAGCTCAAACGAGCCCGGCAGGATGCCGAGCGCGCAAGCGCCTTGAAGTCGGATTTTATCGCCGCGGTGAGCCACGAGATCAGAACGCCGCTCAATGCAATTTTAGGTTTTGCCGAAGTCATGATCGAGGAGCGTTTCGGGCCGGTCGGCAGCGAGCGCTACAAGGACTATCTCAAGGATATAAAGGCCTCGGGCGCGCTCGTCATGAGTCTTGTCAATGACCTTCTCGATCTATCGAAGATCGAGGCAGGCAAGATGGATTTTGACTTTGCTTCAACGGACGCCAACCGCATCGTCGCGGAATGCGTGTCCATCATGGAGCCTCAGGCGGATGCTGAACGTGTGATGATCAGGCTCTCCCTATCGCCGGCGCTCCCCAACATTCTGGTCGACGAGCGCTCGCTCCGGCAGATCGTCTTAAATCTGCTCTCCAATGCCGTGAAGTTTAATAAGCCCGGCGGCCAGGTGATCGTTACGACGGCGCTCACGGATGCGGGGAGCGCGCTCATTCGCGTCCGAGATACCGGCATCGGCATACCGAAGTCTGACATCATGGCCGCCTTCGAACCGTTCCGGCGGCTTCCCAATGCGCGGCCATCGCGTGGAACGGGACTTGGCCTGCCGCTAACCAAGGCGCTTGTCGAAGCAAACCACGCTTCGCTATCGATCAAGAGCACGGAGAGGGAAGGCACCCTCGTCGAAGTTGCCTTTCCTCCGGCACGGATACTCGCGGAATAAACGCTCCGCTCTTGGAGTCGGGAACGGTTCCCGCCCGCGCCCGTTTTCCTTCCACCAAAGCAGAGGAAGGGCATCATGCGTACGGAACATTCCCAAGATAAACAGAAACATTCGCCGCAAACGGATCGCGCGGCGGAAGAGGCGAAAAAGAAGCGCCTGCAAGAAGACCTTGATAGCGAGCTTGCCGATACTTTCCCGGCCAGTGATCCGCCATCCTCAACGCAGCCTGCACCGCATCCAGGGACTCCGCAGCGAAATTAGCACCTATCATTGTGCCCGGTCTCCCTCCCGCTGAGGGCGCCGCACCATTGACGCCCAGATAATCCCATGCTATCCCAAATTATCCCAGGGCATTCCCGCCGCGATTCGCTCGCAAGCGCGAGTGTAAGCGCCGAGGGCACGCCCACTTAGTGGGGTTTGGGGTGGATGAGTTTGTCTCTAACTTCACGGGACGGCTTGATGCCAAAGGCAGAGTGTCGATCCCGGCGCCGTTCCGGGCGGTGCTAGCCCGTGATGGGTACGAGGGACTTTATGTTCATCCGGCGCTCGAGGCAGACGATGTATTGGACTGCGGCGGTCATGCCCTTCGGCAAAAAATCCATGATCTTCTCAGTCAGCATGCCCCGTACTCCGAGGAGCACAGCATATTTTCCATGGCTCTGCTTGGCACGAGCGAGAATTTGAAAATTGATTCGGAAGGGCGGGTCATTTTGAGTGAGTCCGCGAAAGCCCATGCAAAGATTTCGACGGGAGTCACTTTTGTGGGGCTCGGCTTTAAATTTCAAATCTGGGAGCCCGAGCGGTTTCGCGCGCATTTGGCAGAGGCCAGAAGCCGCGTGCGCGAGTCTGTGAAACAGCTCGGTTCCAGAAGCGTGGCGGGGGTATTGCCGCTACGGCAAAATGGAGCACGGGAATGATGCCGGGCCGCGGCGAAGAGGTTCCTCTCGCCGCCGGCGGACCGGTCCGGCATGTTCCCGTGCTTCGCCAAGAAGTCCTCGCCGCGCTGGCGCCGCTCGATGGCGGCTCCTACCTCGATGCGACCTTCGGAGCAGGGGGGTATGCGCGTGCTTTGCTCGCCTTACCACGGCTGCGGCTGCTTGCCCTCGACCGGGATCCGATCGCGATTGATAGAGGGCAGGAACTCGTTAAGGAAGCGGCTGGGCGACTCTGCCTTGTCAAGGCGCGGTTCGGCGAGATGGAAGATGTGGCGCGCGCCCACGGTTTCTCGCGCCTTGATGGCGTGGTGCTCGACATTGGCGTATCGTCGATGCAGCTCGATGAGGGGGCGCGCGGCTTTTCCTTTCGCTATGATGGCCCGCTCGACATGCGCATGGAGCCTCGGGGAACGACCGCCGCGGAGCTCGTGAATACGGCGGCGGAAGCAACACTAGCTAATATTTTTTATTACTTTGGCGAGGAAAAAGCCTCCCGTCGAATTGCCCGCGCCATCGTTCTTTCCCGTGCCAAAACGCCTTTTGTTTCGACCCAAGAGCTCGCTTCTCTCGTGGCGGGTGTCGCGCGGAACAAGCCGGGCGACATACATCCGGCGACGCGGGTCTTCCAAGCGCTGCGGATCGCCGTCAACGATGAACTCGTTGAGCTTGTTCACGGGCTTGCTGCGGCCGAGCGCATTTTGGTGGCGGGTGGCCGTTTGGCCGTCGTCACTTTCCATTCGTTAGAGGATCGTATCGTGAAGCAATTTTTCGCTGACCGCTCCGCTAAAACCCGCTCCCGCCTGCTTCCCCATGAGGCCAAGGCGCCAGACGCGACCTTTGCCGCGCCCGGCAAACAACCCGTGACGCCCTCCTTACGCGAGATCGAAGATAATCCGCGGGCTCGGTCGGCCAAGCTCCGGTATGGCATTCGCACGCAAGCGGCGGCGCGAGGCATCAATCCATCCTTGGCGTCCCTTGCCAGGATTCCAGAGCGCGCGGTGGGGACGCGCTAAAATGTTGCGAACGCTCAATGTTTTGGCGGTCGCGGCGTTAATAGGCTCCGCTATTTACGCCTATTCAATCAAGTATGAAACAACTTACCATGCCGAAACTATTGTGAAACTTCAGCACGAAATCAAAAGAGAACGAGACAAAATCGAGATGTTGCGAGCGGAATGGGCTCATTTGATACGCCCGGAGAGAATACGGTCACTCGCCGATAAATTCCTCGATCTGCAAGCGGTGGGCCTTTCGCAGATCGTCAAATCCGAGGCCCTTCCCGCGAAAACGTCGCGGGGCGATGCGATAGGGCGCAAGCTAGAGGCGCTCGGGCTTGGCTCGCCGGCAGCCGGCGATAGTGCCAAGACAGATCCGGCTATCTCGCCGGCGTCAGTCAGATGATGGCCTCGCGATGAACGGCCGGTTTGATCAAAATTCTCTGGCGCCTGACGGAGCCCGAAAACGCGCGAGTGAATCGACGCGCCTCTCTCGATGGCTTCATGGCCTTCGGCGGGCTGCCCCGCAAAAAAGCGCGTTCCGCGTCAAACTCATGGCCTTGGTCTTCCTCGCGGTCTTCGCCGCCATTGGCGGGAAACTCCTTCAATTTGGCCTGCGTCCCGAGCCGCTGCAAAATGCCAAACGCGCCTCCAGCGATACCATCGCTGCGGCGCGTCCCGATCTTCTTGACCGCAATGGCGAGATCTTGGCGACCGACGTCAAAGTCATGTCGGTCTTCGCTGAACCCAGGCGCATCATCGACAAGGATGAAGCGGTGGAACTCCTCTCCGCCGTGCTTCCCGACATTGACGCGCGCGAGCTCAGGGAACGCCTCGGTTCTCGAAAGGGTTTCATTTGGGTAAAGCGGGCCATTACCCCGAAACAACAACAAGAGGTTTATCGCCTCGGCTTGCCAGGAATCGGATTTTTCGAGGAAAATAAGCGCGTTTATCCGAACGGCCCGCTCGCGGCCCACGTCCTTGGCTTTGCCAATTTGGATGGCATTGGTATTTCCGGACTCGAAAAATACGTTGACGGCCAGGGGCTTGCCGATCTCCACAGCGCCGGCTTTCCGCTCGCGCAAGAAAATCTGGCGCCAATCACGACAGCTCTCGATCTTAAAGCCACCTATGCGGTGCGTGACGAGCTTGCATGGGCGATAGGTAAATTCAAAGCAAGGGCCGGGGCCGCGGCGATTCTCGATGTGAACACCGGCGAGGTTATCGCGATGGCCTCCTTGCCTGATTATGACCCCAATAATCCCGCCGGCGCCCTTGATCCCGACCATATTAACCGGCTTTCCGTCGGCGTTTACGAGATGGGGTCGACCTTTAAGGCCATTTCGCTTGCCATGGCTCTCGACTTGGGCAAGGTCTCGCTTCGCTCAAGAATCGATGCGCGTGAAAGCTTGCGCTACGGCCATTTTACCATTCACGATTTTCATGCCCAGCACCGGCTCTTGAGCGTGCCCGAGGTCTTCACATATTCATCTAACATTGGCGCCGCGCGCTTGGCTCTCATGGCTGGCGTCGAGGCGCATAAGTCGTTTCTCAAGAAAATGGGTCAGCTCACGAGGCTGCGGACCGAGCTACCCGAATCCGCCGAACCGCTCGTCCCCAAGAATTGGGGGGAGTTGAATACCATGACGATCGCTTTCGGCCAGGGCCTTAATGTTGCTCCTTTGCAGGCGATGATGGCGGTTGGTGCGCTTGCCAACGGCGGTTATCTTATCACGCCAACTTTTCTAAAGCGGAGCGAGGACGAGGCTAAAAAACTCGCGGTGCGGGTCATCAAGCCTGAAACATCGGAGGCGCTACGCTATTTGATGAGGCTCAACGCCGAGGTCGGCACGGCCAAAATCGCTGATATCGAGGGCTACTTCGTCGGCGGTAAAACGGGTACGGCGGATAAAATCATCCACGGCCATTATTCGAAGGACAAGGTTCTTACCACTTTCATGGCGATCTTTCCGTCTGACAAGCCCAAGTATCTATGCCTTGCGCTCCTCGACGAGCCGCAAGGCTTGCCAGAGACGCAAGGTCACCATACGGCTGCTTGGAATGCCGGGGCCGTTGCCGCCCGCATCGTCGAGCGGACAGGGCCGCTCCTTGGGCTACCGCCCCGTCCAGAACGGCCGCCCCAGCCCTTCCCGTTGCTGGCCAAGCTTGGCTATGCCGAGGCCAATCAGCCCGCCCATGGCCGAGGCGGGCACTGATGCGACTCGCCGAGCTATTTCCCGAAGCGGCAATACCAGAGGTTCTCGCCTGGCAGGAAATCACAGGCATCAGCGCCGATAGCCGTGCCGTCGCACCAGGAATGGTTTTTTTTGCTCTTCCCGGGACAAAAACAAATGGCCTCGCGTTCGTGAACCAAGCGGCGGAGCGCGGCGCCATCGCGATTGTCAGCGAGCGCGCACCGGAAGGCTCAGCTGCCAGGGCTGCCTATGTAAAAACAAACGATGTTAGGCAGGCTTTCGCGCAAGCGGCGGCGCGATTTTATCCAGGCCAGCCGGAAACGATTGCCGCTGTCACCGGGACGAGCGGCAAAACCTCCGTTGCGGACTTTGCCCGTCAGATTTGGCTCTCGCTCGGCCTCAAGGCGGCATCCCTTGGCACACTTGGTACCATCGGCCCGGCGGGAGTCTTGCCGGGTTCCCTGACAACGCCCGATCCCGTAAGCCTTCACAAAGCTCTTGCGGAACTGGCGCAAAGCGGCGTCACCCACCTCGCCCTCGAGGCATCATCGCATGGGATCTTGCAACGCCGGCTCGATGGTGTACGCCTAGAAGCCGCCGCCTTCACAAACCTATCGCGCGATCATCTCGACTATCACGCGACGATCGAGGATTATCTCGATGCCAAGCTCGGACTGTTCAACCGCTTGCTTGAGCCTGGTAAAGCCGCCATCATCAACGCTGACAGCGACGTTGCGGATAAAGTTCATGCCGCCTGCCTGGCGCGCGGGCTAAACGTTATCTCGGTCGGCACCAAAGGGAAGAACTTTCGAATCGATAAGGCCGACGCCGAGCATTTTTCCACGAGGGTCGTATTTACCTTTGAGGGCAAAGTCCATTCTCTCCTTCTGCCTCTTGCTGGAACGTTCCAGGCATCGAACGCGCTTATCGCTGCGGCGCTTTGTATCGCAACTGGAAGCCCGCATGAGGCTGTCTTTGCGGCACTCGAGAAGCTCAATGGCCCGCCCGGGCGGCTTGAGCTCGCCGGCCGAAAAAATGGCGCTCCTATTTTTGTCGACTATGCGCATAAGCCGGATGCTCTCGACAAAGCTATCAGAGCGCTGCGGCCGTTCGTGGTTGGCAAGCTCATTGTCGTCTTCGGTTGTGGCGGCGACCGCGATGCCGGCAAGAGGCCGCTGATGGGCGAGATCGCGGCGCGGCTCGCGGACCACGTCGTCATCACCGACGACAATCCCCGATCGGAAGATCCGGCGTCGATCCGTCGGGTAATCAAGGAAGGCGCGGGTAATGCCGCTCACGTCGAAGACATCGGCGACAGGGCTTCGGCCATCGCTCATGCGATCGGCATGCTTGCAAAAGGGGATAGTCTTCTCGTCGCCGGAAAGGGGCATGAGACCGGCCAAATCATTGGCGCGATCACACTCCCTTTCTCCGACTTAAATTGTGTCCGCTCCATATTGAATGAAGCATCTCCATGAGCGCGGTCGCGCAAGACAATCCTCTTTGGACCAGCCTTGGCGTCATCGAGCCGCTCGCCTCGCGGGTGAGTGGCGGCCTGCCGCGTCGCGAAATCACCGGTATATCCATAGACTCGCGGACGTTGCAGCAAGGGGACCTGTTCTTTGCGATAAAGGGGCTTAACTCGGACGGCCATGATTATACGGGCGCTGCTTTTGCTAGGGGGGCTGCCGCCGCCGTCGTCGATGAGGCCCATGCCGAGTTGCTGCGCCCATTCGGTCCTCTTTACGTCGTCAAGGATGTCCTTGCCGCGCTCGAGCGTTTAGGCATTGCCGCGCGCGCCCGCTCGCAAGCTCGCATCGCTGCTGTGACAGGCTCGGTTGGCAAAACATCGACAAAAGAAGCCTTGCGTCTTGTGGTTTCACAGGCCGGGGCGGCGCACGCGTCTACCGCCTCATACAATAATCATTGGGGCGTGCCGCTGACCTTGGCGCGCATGCCAAAAGCCGCGAAATTCGGGGTTTTCGAGATTGGCATGAACCATGGGGGAGAGATCACGCCTTTGGCCGCCATGGTGCGCCCTCATATTGCGATCATTACAACGATCGCGCCAGTGCATCTTGAGAATTTTCGAAGTGTCGATGAGATCGCCGATGCGAAGGCGGAATTATTTTCCGGCCTCGTGCCAGGCGGTGTGGTGATCCTAAATCGCGATATTGCCCAGTATGACCGTCTATTCTCGCACGCAAAATCCTCCCGCGCCGGGCACGTGGCGGCGTTCGGCGAACACCGATCCGCTGACGCGGTTTTGAGAAACGTCAAAATTGGCGAAAGCCATTCCGTCGTCGACGCCGACATTCATGGGCAGCGGATCACTTTCAGACTTGGCATTCCAGGCCGCCATTTCGCAATGAATTCACTTGCCGTTTTGCTTGCCGCCAAGGCCTTGGGGATCGGCCTTGAATCGGCCGCGGCGACGCTGGCCCTGAGCGCGCCACAACCGGGGCGCGGCGAGCGCTTGGCCCTATCCGTTAAGGATGGCATCTACACATTGATCGATGAAAGTTACAATGCCAATCCCGCCTCGATGCGCGCCGCCCTGGCTTTGGTTGGAGCGCTGCCGTTACGGAACAAAGGCCGCCGGATCGCGGTGGTTGGTGACATGCTGGAACTTGGCCCGGACGCCAGCATGATGCACGCCGAGCTTGCCAAGGATGTCGCCGCTAATCGGTTCGATCTCGTCTTTGCCGCAGGTTCTCTATCAAAACACCTCTTTGATGCTCTACCGGGGCCAGTTCGTGGAGCCTGGCGCGAGCACGCCGCTGATATCGTAGAGCCATTGGAAGCTGTCCTGCGCGGCGGCGACATTGTGATTGTCAAAGGCTCCAACGCAAGCCGGATGGGCACCATTGTCGAGGCGCTGAAGAAGCAGGCGGGCGAGAGTCCATCAGTGGGAGCGGCGAAATGCTAAGCTGGCTCTGGCAATTTTCTAATCATTTCGAACCGCTCAATTTATTTCGTTACATCACCTTCCGCACCGGTGGCGCCACCGCTACCGCGCTTTTCTTTGTCTTGTTCTTTGGGCCGAGAATCATTGCGGCGCTGCGCCTGAAACAAGGCAAGGGCCAGCCCATTCGCGATGACGGCCCGCAATCCCACCTTTTGTTGAAAAGGGGGACGCCCACAATGGGCGGGCTGATGATTTTGTCGGGACTCATTGCCTCGACATTGTTATGGGCGAACCCCAAAAACCACCTCGTCTGGATCGTCCTTTTGGTGATGGCGGGCTTCGGCGCCATCGGTTTCTATGACGATTTGCTCAAAGTCACGAAACAGACCCATAAGGGTTTTTCTGGGCGGCTGCGGCTTGTCGCGGAACTCGCGATTGCCGCGACCGGCTGTTTTGCAATGATGAAGCTTGGAACACCGCACACGACGGGCCTCGCGCTTCCGGCCATCAATGGCTTCGTCATCGATCTCGGCCTATTCTTTATTCCGTTTGGATCTTTTGTCATTGTTGCCGCTGGCAATGCCGTTAATTTGACGGATGGACTTGATGGTCTCGCCATCGTCCCTGTGATGATCGCTGCAGCAGCGTTCGGGATCATCGCTTATCTTGCCGGTAATGCGATTTTCTCAACCTACCTTGGCATCAATTTCGTGCCTGGCAGCGGTGAGCTCGCTGTCGTTTGCGGCGCGCTGATTGGCGCTGGCCTTGGCTTCCTTTGGTTCAACGCACCGCCCGCGCAAATTTTTATGGGCGATACCGGATCTTTGGCACTCGGCGGCGCCCTCGGCACCATCGCGGTCGCCGTAAAGCATGAAATTGTTCTGGGCATTGTCGGCGGCCTCTTTGTTCTCGAGACCCTTTCCGTGATCGTCCAGGTTATTTCGTTCAAGCTCACGGGTAAGCGCGTCTTCAAAATGGCGCCGATCCACCATCATTTCGAGCAGCTTGGCTGGTCCGAGCCGCAAGTCGTTGTACGATTCTGGATTATCGCCTTCGTCCTCGCGCTCATCGGTTTATCGACGTTGAAATTGAGATGACGCCTGTCAGTTGCTTTCGCGGTAAACATGCCGCTGTCTTTGGGCTTGGCGGGTCGGGATTTGTAACCGCGCAAGCCCTCATTGCCGGCGGCGCCCGCGTATCGGTTTGGGACGATAACGAACACGCTCGCGAAAAGGCTCGCGCCGCGGGGCTTCGGATCGAAAACCTCGCAACAGCGGACTGGCAAAGTTTTGATTCTCTTATCCTATCTCCTGGCGTTCCCTTAACGCATCCAGCGCCCCATTGGACCGTACTGAAGGCGCGGCAGAAAGCGATTGAGGTTATCGGCGATATAGAATTATTCTGCCGCGAGCGGTTCCACATCGCTCCGGACGCGCCTTTCATTGCAATTACCGGAACGAATGGGAAGTCGACGACGACGGCGCTCGCCGCGCATCTCTTCCGGAGTTTTGGTTACGCTGTTGAAGTGGGCGGCAATATCGGCACGCCGATCCTCGCCTTGAAGCCGCCAGCGCCGGAGCGCGTGCATGTCATCGAGTGCTCATCTTTCCAGATCGATCTCGCCCCGTCGCTCAATCCTTCCGCCGGCATCCTGTTGAACGTCACTCCCGATCACCTCGATCGGCACGGGACAATGGAAAACTACGCCTCGATCAAGCAGAGGCTTTTAGAAAAAGCGGCACTCGCCGTCGTCGGCGCAGATGACGATATTTCTTGTTCCATTGCGTCTCATCTCGCCAAAGCCGGCAGAAAAATTGTCCGTATCTCGGCAAGCGGCCGCCCGCTGGATCATGGGATCGTTTTGGATGGTTCTTGCCTGCGGCGGGTCGAGGGCGGCAAGCCCACCCTCATCGCGGATCTTGCCGGGATTGCGTCGCTGCGCGGCGCTCACAATGGCCAAAATGCCGCCGCCGCCGTCGCGGCGCTCGGGCAGCTTGGCTATGATATTGAGCGCGTGGCCAAAGGGCTTAATACCTTTCCAGGTCTACCGCACCGGCTCGAGGAGGTCGGACGGCAGGGAAACACTCTTTTCGTCAATGACTCCAAGGCGACCAATGCCGATGCGGCGGAAAAAGCGCTTCTCTCTTTTGATAAGGTCTTTTGGATTCTTGGGGGTCGGGCGAAAGAGGGCGGTATCGAGGCGCTGCGCCCTTTGTTTGGCAAGGTTATCAAGGGCTATCTAATCGGCGAGGCTAGCGAGGCCTTTGCCCGCTCCATTGGGGCGTCATTTCCTTTCGAACTCTGCGGATCGCTCGAGACGGCTGTTCCGGCAGCGGCCCGCGATGCGCGGGCGAGCGAGCTTGCCGAGCAGATCGTGCTGCTCTCGCCGGCCTGCGCCTCATTTGACCAATTTGCCGACTTCGAAAAGCGCGGGGATCGCTTTCGCCAGCTTGTGCAGGCCTTGCTCCCCGCCACGCCAAAACATTGAGGGGATCATATGGTATCGCGCGTCGAACGCTCGGTCATAGCCAATTGGTGGTGGACGGTCGATCGCTGGATCCTTGCGTTGGTTGGCGCCCTAATGGTGTTTGGCCTCGTTTTGACGATGGCGGGCAGTCCGGCGGTCGCCGAGCGGCTCGGCTTGCCATCCTTTCATTTCGTCAATCGACAAGTCCTTTACCTCCTTCCATCGATCGTGGTGCTGATCGGCTCGTCTTTTCTCTCGCCGCGGCAAGTGCGGCGGGTCGCGCTCTTCGTATTTCTCGCTGCGATCGCCTTGATCATTGTGGGGCTCTTCTACGGCCATGAGGTTAAAGGCGCGCGCCGTTGGATTTTCGGCATTCAACCCTCCGAATTTCTCAAGCCCGCCTTCGTCGTGCTCACCGCTTGGGCGTTTTCGGAAGGTGGAAAACGGCGGGATGTTCCGGCCTACCTGATCGCCCTCTTGTTATTGCTATCGTCGGTTTTTCTCCTCGTACTGCAGCCAGATTTTGGCCAGACGATGCTCGTTTCGCTTGTCTGGGTGGCACTGTTTTTTATGAGCGGTCTGCATTGGCTCTGGCTTGCTGGCATTGGGGGCGCGGGGTGTGGCAGCGCTGTTCTTGCCTATAAACTCGTGCCACATGTCAGGGCCCGCATTTTGAAATTTATCGACCCCGGTGCAAGTGGCGGCATCGCCGATACATTCCAAATCGACACAGCCCTTGAAAGTATTGCTGCCGGTGGCTGGTTCGGCAAAGGTCCCGGCGAGGGGACCATCAAGCGTATTCTTCCCGATGCGCACACGGACTTTATCTTCGCAGTGACGGCGGAAGAGTTCGGCATTCTCGCCTGCCTTTTGATTGCCGCCATATTCGCTTTCATCGTTTTGCGTGGCCTATTGATGGCGGCGCGCGCCGACGATCTCTTCTGCCGTCTTGCCGCGGCAGGGCTCGTGCTATTGTTCGGCCTCCAGAGTACAATCAACATGGCGGTTAACCTTCATCTCATACCGGCCAAAGGCATGACCTTGCCGTTTATTTCCTATGGCGGTTCATCGCTGATTTCTTTGGCGCTGGCGGTCGGCTTTTTGATTGCCTTGCTTCGCAAACGGCCAGGCAGCACGTTGCTTCCTCATGCGGCAACGGAAGCCTATCCATGAAGAAATGCGGCTGCATTGCCGTCGCGGCGGGCGGCACTGGCGGCCATTTATTTCCCGCCGCCGCTCTCGCCGAGGCCCTGATCGCGCGAGGGTATAGGGTGTATCTCATGACCGATGAGCGAGCGGCTCAGTATGGCGGTGATTTCCCTGCCGCCGCGATCCATCAGCTCGCCGCCGCGACGCCTCGGAGCGGCAAGCTCACCGCGCGCGCCTCGGCGATCCTAATTCTCGCTCGTGCGACTTTTGCCGCGCGCGTGCTTCTCAAGCGGATCGCGCCCTTGGCGGTCGTGGGCTTTGGCGGTTACCCGACGGTGCCGCCGGTGCTCGCGGCATCTTGGCTCGGGTTGCCGGCCGTCATTCACGAGGGCAATGCGGTTATTGGCAAGGCCAATCGATTTCTTGCGGGGCGGTCCGACATGATCGCCACGGGCTTTGCGGCACTCGGCGGCCTGCCGCCCGCCCTAAAAGCTAAGACGCGCCTCACCGGTAACCCGGTGCGCCCGGCGGTCATCGAGGCGGCGCGCTGTCCTTTTCCGGACTTTGACGATGGCCGGCTGCGGCTCCTTGTGACCGGTGGCTCGCAAGGCGCGCGGGTTTTTTCCGAGATCGTTCCCGCTGCCCTTGAATCACTCCCAGAGACCGCGCGTCAGAATATCGTTATCACGCAGCAGGCGCGCAGCGAGGATACCGAACGCGTGGCGCAAACCTACCAGCGGCTTGGTCTTGAAGCCACAATTCAGCCTTTTTTTAAGGACCTGCCGGCGCGAATGGCGCAAGCTCACCTCGTGATTTCACGCGCCGGAGCCTCGACGGTCGCCGAGCTTGCGGTGATTGGCCGCCCGGCCATTCTCGTCCCGCTACCGCATTCCCTCGATCAGGACCAGGCCGCGAATGCCCAGCAATTTGCCGCAGCCGGCGCGGCGATTGTCATCGCGCAGAGCCAATTTTCGCCGCAATGGCTAGCGACTTCTCTTCTTGAAGCGCGGGGCGATTTTGGAGCGCTGGCGCGCCGGGCCGCCGCCGCGAAGAGAACGGCCATCACGGACGCTGCCCAACGGCTCGTCGGCCTTGTCGAGGAACTCACCGAGAGGAAGGAGCGCCTTCATGCGGCTGCCGGATAAACTTGGCCCCATTCATTTTATTGGGATCGGCGGCATCGGCATGTCCGGCATCGCCGAAGTCCTGCTCAATCTCGGCTACACGGTGCAAGGCTCGGATGCCTCGGACAGCGCGAATGTCTTGCGGCTGCGAAACAAGGGCGCGGTGGTTCATATCGGCCATGACGCGGGAAATCTCGGCGCCGCGGAAGTGGTCGTGGTATCGACGGCAATTCGACGCGATAACCCGGAGCTGATTGGTGCGCGGGCGCGGCGCTTGCCCATCGTGCGCCGAGCCGAGATGCTCGCGGAACTCATGCGTTTTAAGCAATGTGTCGCCATCGCCGGCACGCATGGCAAGACGACGACGACCTCTCTCGTCGCCACTCTCCTTGAAGCGGGCAAGTTTGACCCAACGGTCATCAATGGCGGCATTATCAATGCTTACGGCACCAACGCAAGGCTCGGCGCCGGTGATTGGATGGTCGTGGAAGCGGACGAAAGCGATGGCACCTTCCTCAAGCTTCCGGCCGAGATCGCTATCGTGACCAATATCGATCCCGAGCACCTCGATCACTTCAAGACTTTCGACGCAATCAAGGCCGCTTTCCGCGCTTTCATCGAGAACATCCCCTTCTATGGCTTCGCCGTCATGTGTCTTGACCACCCGACGGTTCGTGAGCTGGCGGGAAAAATTGAAGACCGGAGAATCGTTACCTATGGAGAAGATCCGCAGGCCGACGTCCGGCTCATGGGGATTGACCTTTGCAACGGAATGTCCCGCTTCGCGCTGCGCATTCGCGATCAACAATCGGGCGCCGAGCGGCCCCTTGACGACATTGTGATGCCGATGCCTGGCCATCATAACGCGCTCAACGCAACCGCCGCCATCGCGGTCGCCGATCGCCTTGGCATGGGCGCCGATCAAATCCGCAACGCGCTCGCCGCCTTCGGCGGTGTCAAGAGGCGCTTCACGCGCACCGGCGAATGGAATGGTGCCACGATTTTCGATGACTACGGCCATCACCCGGTGGAAATCGGCGCCGTCTTGCGCGCCGCACGCGCATCGACGCGAGGGAAGGTAATTGCTGTTGTGCAGCCGCATCGCTACAGCCGCCTCCATTCGCTGTTCGAGGAGTTTGCTGCTGCCTTCGGGGATGCCGATGTTGTGATTGTCGCCGATGTCTATCCAGCCGGCGAGGCGCCAATCGAGGGCGCTAATCGCGACGCTCTCGTCGCTGCCATCAAACGGCGCGGGCATCCGCGCGCGATCGGCCTCGAGCGGCCCGAGGATCTGGCGCCGCTTATTCGCACGCTCGCTAGGTCGGGCGATTACATCGTCTGTCTTGGTGCCGGCAACATCACACAATGGGCGCATGCCCTGCCAGGCCAGCTTGCCGCTGAAGACATCGATGTTGGTGCCGCCGAATAGAAGCTTGGCCTTTTTTCCCGATTTGATCCCTGGCCTCAAGGCCGCCATGGCTCACCTTAAGGGGAAGCTTACGGCCAATGCACCCCTCGCGCGGCTCTCTTGGTTCAGGACGGGCGGCATGGCGCAAGTCCTGTTCGAACCCGCCAGCGAAGAAGATCTTGCCTATTTTCTCGCCCGGCTCGATCCCACCATCTCAGTTTTTGTGCTTGGTGCTGGTTCCAATATTTTAATTCGCGATGGCGGCATCGAAGGTGTCGTCATTCGCCTCGGCAGGCCTTTCCAGGCAGTCGAAATCGATGGCTTGGTCCTTCGCGCCGGAGCGGCGGTCTCGGATGTCAAACTCGCGTCCACCGCCGCGCAAGCGGGGATCGCCGGATTTTCCTTTTACCGCGGCATTCCAGGCTCCATTGGTGGCGCTCTGCGCATGAATGCCGGCGCCTATGGGGCGGAAACCAAGGACGTTCTAATCTCGTGCCGGGGCGTCAACCGCCGAGGCGAGACCTTGGAATTCTCCAACGCCGGCATGGGATTTTCCTATCGCCACTGTGGCGTGTCCGAGGGTGTTATTTTCACAAACGCGGTGTTAGCGGGGCGCGAAGGCGACGCTGAGGCGATCCTGGCCGACATGGCGGAAATGGCGAAAGCCCGCTCGCAAACGCAGCCGGTCAACACGCGCACGGGGGGCTCCACCTTCAAAAACCCGGCGGGGGAAAAAAAGGCCTGGGAGATGATCGATAGGGCAGGTTGCCGCGGCCTTGTGGTGGGGGATGCGCAAGTGTCGGAGCTGCATTGCAATTTTCTCGTCAACCGCGGGCGCGCCAGCGCCGCCGATCTCGAAGGTCTCGGCGAGCTCGTCAGGAAACGCGTGTTTGAGGCAAGCGGTATCCTCCTCGAATGGGAGATTTTGCGAGTCGGCAAAGCGCTCGCGGCGTAGCCCGCAAAAGGCCGCTGATTGGTAAGATCGGAGGTGAGATCCTTACAAAAGGGTTTCACGTGAAACCTTTTTGTAAGAAAATGCCGCCGTTCCTTACAAACATGCGCGGCGCACTCAGCGGCGCCCATACGCTCGCTGTTGTCGTAGCTGGCGCACGTCTATCGTTGGGTGGTCGTTAGCTCTCTGGCTTTAATCTCATCTCGCCACTCCGCCGGGAATTGTGCCATCGGTTCGTATCTTCCCGCCCGGCGAATGAGCACCATCTTGTTGCCCTTAATCACGTTGTTCTCGACGATCTTTTCCATGCAATAGATTGTTGAGGATTCCTCACCGTGCATGTTTTTGCACGAGAAAACCACATGGTAGTGATAATGTTTGTTATGGTGTCATCCGAAAAAATGCCGGTAGAACCGGACTTATAATAAGGACCATCGACCGTGAGATCCGTTAATCCAATGGCCTTGCTCCATTGCAAAGACTCGTTCGGTTGGAGTGCGTCCGCTATGCGAATGCCAGCGATCTCATGCACCGGCGGCACCTCGCTGCTTCTGAAATGATAAATGTCAAGCTTTGTATCCGTTGCCAATGCGGGCCCGACGTTTCGGATCGTGCCAGATATCAAAAGCTCAAGCTTGCTCTGTATGTGCCTGAATCCGACCGCTCCAAGGTTTTCATGCTCCGGAAGGTCGGAAAACTCAAAATCTAGGATCGGAGTTCTTTCCGCTTTGTGCCGACGCCGCGAAAGTAGATAAGTGATAAATGACCCAGCAGCAGCACCCACCACTGCGCTTACTAGCGAAGTCATGATACCTGAAAAGTCGCTAGTCACACCGACAACCTCGAAATCGTCCAGCCGTACACGTTGTAACTGCGGCCAATCTCGCAAGCGTCTCGTCGCACTTGTCGCGCCGCTTGATCGACTCGCGCTTATGATGCTCGGTAAGCTTTGGTTTGCGCCCAAACTTCACGCCCTTTGCCGTGGCGCGCTCGCGGCCCTCGCACGTGCGGGCGCGGATTAACTCGCGTTCGAACTCGGCAAGGCCGCCTAAGATCGTCAACATCAAGCGCTCGTGCGGCTAAGCTATTGAAGCAGTGGTGGAGCGGGTGAAGGGAACCGAACCCTCGTTTTCAGTTTGGAAGGCTGCTGCTCTACTGCCTGTATGTGGCCTCGTCAATCCGAGACAAACTCTTTAGGATCGTCCTTCGAAAGCTTGGCGAAATTTTATGAGCGTGGCGGGGTCGGCGTCGGATATGGCCCAATAATCGGTATTTCCCTCGCGCCATGTCTCTACCGCGTAGCCATCAACCCTCGAAGGGAAGCTTGCTGCGCCATTGCCCCTCGCGGGCAGAGCGGTGAGGCTGATATAATGCTCGTTGTGCCGGTAGAGTAAAACGGGCGCTGGGGTCCCCGCGACGACATCGATCCGGCCTCCTGCCAAAGGGAAACCCTGCGCCTCGAGATCCTCGACCTTTGGCGCTAGCGCAAAGCGCGACGCGAACCAAGGTTTGATCTTGTGACGGTCCGCCGAGGCGACATCAAAGGGCTGACCCGAAAGCAAGCCACGCTTGTGATCATCGATGAGGAGTTCGGCGAACGGGATGTCCGGTGACGAGGTTTTTACGACGAGCCAAGTAGAAAGACTGCCCAGTCCCGCGGCGATGATAACAGACGCCGCGAGCGCCTGCCAATTGGGCGCGAGGGTGGCCCGACGGGGCGAGACGGCGGGCGCGGCCATCGCCATGACACGAGCCCGCAGGTCCGCCGGAGCCACTCGCGGAATAAACTCCCGGCGGATGGCGCCTTGAAGAGTTTTCAGGCGGTTGTACTCGGCGGCGAAATCGCTGGTCTCCGCTAAGCGTTTTTCGAAACTGAGCATTGCCGCAGCGTCGAGCTCGCCATCGAGAGCCGCGTTAAGTAGGAGGAGTTCGTCGCGGGTTAGTGCCGTCATCGCTATCCCTCCTTTCCCAAAGCTGTAATGAGCGCCTTGCGGGCGCGCGCAAGCCGCGACATGACGGTGCCAAACGCGACGCCTGTAATGTCGGCGATCTCGCGGTAGCTCAGCTCATGGATTTCGCGAAGCACCAGGGTTTCCTTACAAAACGGCGGCAGGGCATCAATGGCGGCCTCGAGCGCTCGGGCATCGGATTTGGCGATCAAGGCTTCTTCAGGCGTTGCTCCTTCGTCTGGCGTCTCAAGATCGTCGATGTCCTCTGTCGCCGCCAACGCCTTCGGCCGGTTGCGCGCAAGCCAAGTAAAGGCCGTGTTGCGGGTGATGGCGAGAAGCCAGGCGCGGGCATTGCCGCCGCGGAAACGATCAAGCCCCTGGAGCGCGCGGAGACAAGCTTCCTGAACGACATCCTGCGCGTCGGCATCATTACCCGTCAGCCAGCGGGCGAGGGCATAGGCATCGTCGAGATGAGGCACGACGGTTGCTGCAAAGCGATCAGAGGATAGCGCCTTCATCGCGAAAGATGCCTATGCGCGAAAGCCTCATCTTGGGCTCATGGCGTGACCACAACCCTTCCCATCATGCGCGGGTGCAAGCTACAGAAGTAATTGTAGACTCCCGGCTTGGTAAACGTAAAGGAAAACGTCTCGTCGGTATCGAGCGCGGCTGAGTGAAACTCCCCATCCGTGTTGGCAATCGTATGGGGAATATCGTCGCGATTGCGGAAGGTCACGGTCGTGCCTTGTTTGACCTTCAGCTCGCCCGGCGTGAAAGTAAAGTTATCGATAACCACTTCATTCTCTGCCGCCTTGATTGGCGAGCCCGCGAAAATCATCGCGGTGATCAATGCCACCCTATAAAATCGTTCGATATGCATGGGCTCCCCTCAAGCTAGTGGCGTATCGATAATGGCGAGAGGCTGCTTCCCATGCCGGACCTCGACACTTGCAATACCGAGAACGCCGCGCAATTTTTCGGCCGGCACAAGCATCGGCCCGGGCGAGGGCGCGGTTCCCGGCGCGGGCTGCGGAAAGGCAGTCGACCTTGCCGTATGGAATATCATATTGCCTTCGACTTTTTGCATGACTTGGTGGATATGCCCGTTGAGCATAGTGACCGAACCAAACTTTTTCAGGAGAGCAAGCGCTTTTTCCGCATCCTCCGTGCCCCAACCCCACTCCGCCGAAATGGTCCAGAGTGGAATATGCGCGAAAACGACGATCGGCATTGATGTCGGTTTGTTGCGCAAATCCTCGGCGAGCCAGGCGAGCTGCTCATCGCCGAGAGAACCAAGGCCTCCGGCCTTGAGATTGGCGACGTTGACAAGGCCGATGAAATGTACGCCGCTGTCATCGAAGGAATACCAGCCGCTGCCTTTCGTGCTTTTGCCGAACCGGTCGAGGTAGGCTTTCCCATTATCGGCATCGATAATGTCGTGTTCGCCAGGTACATAATGGACATCGAGCTTTGCGCTACCGATGATTTGCTGTGCGTCGTCAAATTCACCGGGCTTTGAGAGATGAGTGATATCGCCGGTATGTATCATGAAGGAAGGATTTTTGGGCAACGCGGCGATTTTGACGATCGCTTCCTTCAGGGTTCCAGCAGGGTCTGGATTTGCCGGCTTATTGAAACCGATGTGGCTATCGGAAATTTGCACGAAGCTAAAACCCGAAGGTTTTTTTTGGGACGCTTGCGCGGCGCCCGCGCCGAGAAGCTGCGATGAGTGAGGCACGCCGCCCGCGAGCGTCCAAAGCACGCCGGTGCCTGCCCAAATCATGCATTCGAGCGCGCCGCGCCGGCTGATTGCGTCGTTTGTCTCTTCGTCTGCCATACTGGTCTCCAATTTCGTTGCGGCCGAGGTTTTGGTGCGTGAGCCCGCGCATTTGAAGAGGAGACTCGATGGAGCAATTGTTTATTCCCGCGCGCGGATTATTTTTTTGCGATTGCTTTATTGGCCATCTCGTAAGGAGTGTGGTGCCATGCTCGCAGGACAGCTCGCCCTTATCACCGCGGCGCTCTTCACGGGCGCGGCGGTCTATATCAACGTTGCCGAACAGCCAGCCCGGTTGAGATTAGATGATAGCTCGCTCCTCACGGAGTGGAAACCGGCCTATAAGCGCGGCTTTGCGATGAACGCATCGCTCGCGGTAATCGGCTTTGTGCTCGGGATTATCGCCGCTATTCTATCCGATTGGCGCTGGCTTTTTGGGGCGCTGGTGCTCGTCGCTAATTGGCCGTTCACTTTCATCGCTATCATGCCAACGAACCATCAATTGATGGCGACCGATCCCCGTGAGGCGGGGCCAGCCAGCCGATTGTTGATCGAAAAGTGGGCCGCCTGCATGCGGTGCGAAGCGGGCTCGGCGCCGCCGCGACGGTGCTGTTTTTGTGGGCTTCGCTGCATTAATAGGGAGCCTGCGCTAGCCTGCCATTCACCCCAGCATGATTTCGACCGGGACGTGGTCGGAAGGCTTGTCTTCGGCACGCCTGGCTTTATCAATGGCCACGCTCTGAAGCATATCAGCCGCCATCGGCGACAAAAGAAGATGATCGATGCGGATGCCCTTGTTCTTCTGCCAGGCGCCCGCCTGATAATCCCAAAAAGTATAAAGGCCGGCTTCGTCACTCGCGGCGCGCAAGGCGTCCGTCAGGCCGAGATTGAGCAGGCTTTTGAAGCGCGCCCGTGTCTGCGGCAGATAGAGCGCGTCGCCGATCCAGGCGGCGGGATCGGCGGCATCGCGAGACTCGGGGATGACGTTGAAATCGCCGGCCAGCACGAAAGGTTCTTCGAGGGCGAGGAGTTCCTTCGTGTGAGCGATCAAGCGCTCCATGAACGTGAGTTTGTAAGGATATTTCTCCGTTTCAGGCGGATTGCCATTCGGCAGATAGATCGAGGCGACGCGGATGATCGCATGACCGTTCGGAACCACCGCCTCGATGTAGCGGGCCTGCTCGTCATTGGGGTCGCCCGGGAGGCCGCGCGCCACCTCGATCGGCGCCTTGGCAAGAATGGCGACGCCATTAAAACCTTTCTGGCCATGCACCTCGGCATTATAGCCTTCGGCTTCGACCTCCATAAGGGGGAACGCCTCGTCGACGCATTTCAGCTCCTGCAAACACAGAATGTCGGGCCTTGCCTCGCGCAGATAGCGCAAGAGATGGGGGGTTCTCTGCTTGACGGAATTGACGTTCCAGGTGGCGATTTTCATGTTGTCTTGTGCCTCAATCGGGCGCGCGACCGTAGGTGCAAAATACCCTGTGCGGCGTCTCTAGGGGCTGCTCTGGAAATCTCTCGGCGAGAAGCAGCGCGTGAGCTTTGTCGAATCGCTCGATCTCTTTCGGCGACAAGGATGCGCCGACGCCGGCACTAGCGCGAATGCGACCGAGCCATCCTTCATGAGTATAAGGCGCGGCGTAGTCGAAGCCGAAACATTCAGCGCCAAGAAAGCCACCCGCGGCGAGATCGGCGAACCATTCGACATGCACGCCATTGCCGCCGTGGAAGCGCCACTGCGGATTATGCGCCAAAATAAGTTGCTCGGTCGCTTCGACGACGCTACCCGGAAGGGGAAGCCAGTCAAAGCTCGCCATCACAAGCCGGCCGAGCGGTTTGAGCGTGCGCCGCGCCTCTGCCGCAGCGTGCGCGGCGTTGAACCAGTGCCAGCATTGAGCCGCGATCACGGCGTCAAAGGCACGGTCGGGCTGGCCGGTTTCTTCCGCGCGACCGAGGGCATAATCGATGCTGGCGCCTTTGGTCGCGCTGAGGCGGCGTGCTTCATTCAGCAAATCAGGCGAAGGATCGAGGCCGACGACGGCGCAACCGCCTCGCGCGAGTCCGCGCGCGATGGTTCCTGTTCCGGTGCCAAGATCGAGGACACGATCGCCTGCTGCCACAACGCCAAAACGGAAAAGGCGCTCGAAAAACTCCCTCGGAAAACCGGCGCGGTGGCGCCCATAATCGGCAGCGGTCTTACCAAAATCGATGATCATATCATCCATTCGTTCGAGAATCGGCTTAAATTCATGACTATCCTCTGGCAGCGTCAGCGCGCCGCCGTGGTGTGCGTGGCCGGGGTGGCGCTTGCATGAGGCGCGGCAAAGTCCCATGCGTGAGCACGCCTTCGCGCATTAGCGCCCGGCGCAGGGGCCCAATTGTGGCAAACGCGAGGGTCCCCGCGCCGCGCAGCAAATCGACCGGGAGCACGTCGAGGAGCAAAGATCGATTGAGGATATCGACGCCGTTTGTGCGTATAAAAATGTCGCCCCGGCGGGAAGCTTCATAAGTTTTCAGCGTCTCCGTGGCGCCGATATCTTCGCCAAGCACGCGCGCGTCTTCGACCGCCTGGGCGAGGGCCGCGCTGTCGCGCAGACTGAGGTTTAGACCTTGCGCGGCGAGCGGCGGAAAAATATGGGCGGCTTCCGCGATAAGCGCGAGGCGATGGCCTATAAGGCGCGTCGTACTCATGCCCATCATCGGAAAAAAGCCCCCCGGCCCATCGATTTCGAAGCGGCCAAGCAGCGAGTTGGTCTCATCCTCGATCTCTTGGGCAAGCTCACTTGGCCGGAGCTGGCGCCGGCGCTCGGCTTCGGCGGGCGACATCAGCCACACCAGACTCGAGCGGTTGGGTTTTTCGGCCGTCGGACGAAGGGGGACCAAGGTGCACGGCCCCGTGCGGGTATGAAATTCCGTCGAGATATTTTTGTGAGGTTTTTCGTGCGCGAGGAGCGCCGTGTAAGCCGTCTGCGGGTAGGACCAGCCGCGGGTTGCAATGTGCGACTTGGCGCGAAGCAGCGAATCGCGGCCGTCTGCGGCAACAGCGAGCTTTGCCTCGATCTCGCGGCCATCCCTGAGCGTCGCGGAAACGGCGTCGGCCCCGAAACGGATATCGCTAATCATCCCCTTGCAAAAGGTCAGGTTGGGTGCCCCCGAAGCGATCCCCGCGAGCCCTTCAACGAGAATATTGTTTTCGATATTTTCGCCAAATGCCGGAAGGCCGATTTCGCTCGCCGCGAAGGAAAGGGTGGGGGCAGGAAACCGCGCGCCCGTGGCATCGATCATCTCGATTTTCGCCAGCGGCGCGGTGAGCCCGCGAAAGCGCGGCCAGATTTTCAGGGTTTTATAGAAGCGCAGCGAGGCTTCGAAGAGCGCGACCGTACGCCCATTGGGGCGGGTATCGGTTTCGCCGACACAAACGACCGTTGATCCAGTTTGCGCCAGCGCCAGCGCGGCCGAAAGCCCGGCCGCGCCAGCTCCCGCGACGAGAATATCAGCTTTCGTTTTGGGAGGGTCGAGTGTCATTGGGCCGCCTTTGCAAACCGAATTTACAGCGGCGCGTGGCTTTTGGCGAGCGGGCGTGTTTTGTCCGATCGAGCGTTCAAGGTGACCAACCTGGCCACCCCAGCCTCAAAAGGTCTGCTGGGGCAAAGCGAAAGTAGGCGAGGAGGCCTATCCCGCCAACTCGGTCGAAAATGACCCATATCGGACGTCATTTTGATATGATCCACCTTCGACGCGCGTAAGCTCACGCCCTCGCTTCAGGGAGTCGAACGGTCAATTTTAGTTCAGACGAGCGACGACAACGAGACGTTTAATCTCGCCCTTTTTATAAGCCTGCAAAAACGAATCGTAGTTCTTGAAGGACACACATCCGTTCGAATCGCCGTTCGGCCCAAGCATGTAGCTGTGTGCGAGGAGACCAGTTCGCCCATAAAGGTCGCCAGTGCCTGTTGGTACTAGGCGCAGCGCTTGTACGCCGTGGAAAAGCTGCTCCCGCGGCTGAAGCTGATAGACATTTGGCGGCGTCGCCCCGCGCATTCGCTCGTTTACGTAACGTGGATCGTCTAACCTATTGCCGAGGCCGGAATGCGCCTCTAATCTCGTTCCATCCGGCATGTAGACGGTATGGGCCACAACATCATATATCGCGGTCCACCGATCGTAGCGGGGCGACGTAGTGGAGCTGAGAGCTCGCGCATTGCCAATTCCATCTTCTGGAGCCGCGTATGCAAGGGCGGACCCAGAGGGTTGTAGCATGCCAAAAAGCTTCTCAAAAAACGTACGATTGGCAGGAGTGGCGGGGGCGGCGGTTTTTCGATTCTGCTGGGCTAACCGGTGGCTGGGGGCGGAAGACGCGCTATCCGGAAGTCCTAACTCTGCCGGACGCGGTACGGGCAAAGGTGTGTTACCACTTAGCTCGAGAACCGTTGGCGGCGACGGAGGCTCGGCCTTTTCCAATTTTGCGGTCGCAGCAGAGGGGGCCGGCAAATTGGGCTTGAGGCTCACCACGAGCGGAAAGTTTTGCATAAGAGAAACCGGCGTGGAAGCCGAGAGAAAACGAGGGTCGAACAGCACGCCGTAGGGATTGGCGGCAGTAGCCGCGGCGGACCCGGTGGCAGGCGCTTTAACGTCATACGGGGCGACAGGATGCACGTAGAGCGGCCAGACACCAAGCATTATGCTCAATGCAAGAGCGGCGGAACCAGGAATGATCCGAGAACAAAATCCCGATAATGAAGGACTACGTTTTTGTGAAAAGAAATGATGTAATGTCACGGTCGGAAATATTGGGTTTGCTTTGAAATGGATCTCATTTCGATTTTTTTTGCAGCAAAACACTCTCCGTGGCACCGGAAGGCGCTTTTGAGTATTGAAGCTGCAAGAAGCGTCTGACCGCCCTTCCGGGCGCCGTACAAAAAGCTTCGTATGTTTGATGAAACTGGAATGAGGCGATTTTTAGCTGGACGCCGACGACGGGCGTCGTTTCTTAACATGGTTAATTAAATAATCATGGAACCGCGCAGGCGACGAGAATATCGGCTTTCGTTTTGGGGGGGTCGAGCGTCATTGGGCCGCCTTTGCGGACCTATTTTACCGCGGCGCGGGGTTTTTGGCGAGCGGAGGTGTCTTTGGGTTTTGTCCGATTGCGCGGGTAAACCGGACAGAAAAGTTTCACGGGAAACATTTTGGTAAGGTCGGGGCGGAAAATCTTACAAGGCGGACGACGGCATCCAGTCGGCGATCTTGTAAGATCGACCGATCTTTTTGGTGGGATGTGAGGCGACCCGCGCCGGGAAGCCAGCATCGAGGGTGCATTGGAGTCTCGGTCGTCAAGACGCGCCATGCCTATTATGAAGTCGTAGCGTTCGAGGATTGCGACGTCGCCTGTGGCCGGATGAAGGCACCTCAGTTCACCGTTAACTCGCGCAAGAGGTCGATGTTGTCCGGGTCCTGCTCAGTCGCAAGAAGAGCGGATATGTCGGATGCCGTGAGTACGTCAGCATCATCGAGCAGTTGTACGGCATTGAAGCGCACGGCGTCGTCATAGTGATCACGCGCGATCGCATAAAGGACGCGGGCGGTCATTGTAGGAAAGAGCCCCAGCGCTGCGGACATGACGGCTCGCCATTCTTCGTAAGGAAGTCCGGTTTCGGCGAGAAACGGTGCGGAGTCACCAAGCCGCAGCGCTTCAACAAAGTGGCCGCTTATCTCGCGAAATTCATCGTCGACGGCAAAGGCGCTTTCGACATACGGCACCCAACGAAGGCCTCGCGCCTCGGTAAGCTTGATGGTAAGGTGAGCGATCCCTTCGGTACCGAGGTAGTTAGTCGCGGCAGGTGAGAAGCCCGTTGTAGCAACCATAACTGCTGGGACTTCTCCAACATCACGCACAAGAGCGATGGTCGCACCGGCCCGCACGGCGTCGATAGGTCGCTTGTGCTGCTTCGCCTCGACAATAAGAACAGGGTCTGCGTAGTCGGCCTCAAAGATACATACGTCGATCTGGCGATCGGCCTTAGTTTTCTGGCCTTTCAGGCGAACGTCGTGAACTACACGAAACCGCGGAGGCGGGAACAGTGTACGAAATCGCTGCAGGACGGCCTTTTCATACTCCTTGGGGGTCATGGCACTTGGTTGCTATTAAACCGCCGAAGCATCAAGAGCCCCGCGAAGAGGCGCTTGGTTGGCCCCGATGTCAATAAGGTTTCAAGCAGGGGACGCGTCTGTGGCCCGCGCGACGCGCGCGAAAGTTGGAAGCCCGAAGGGCGGAGGAGCGGCTTCGTTCAACGATGTCCCGTCCGGCGCGCACTGTAGGAGCGCGGGCGGCTCGCTTTGCAGTACGCACGTTTGTGCGGCGGCACGCGCCGCACAAACTCTTAATTCGTTTGAGTGGGCGGCGCGAGCCGCGCCGCCGATTCGTCAAAGATGAACAAACTACTGCACACGAGACCAATTAATGTTGTTAAACGTCATAAAGTTGGCCGTTTCGAATGTGACGGTCTCGGATATTTTCACGTTGAGCGGTAGGGGCGACACGCCGGGCTTGCAGGGTGTAATCACGCAAGCCGCTTTTGGTTCGTAATCGTCCCAGATCAGCTGGAGAGAGCCATTCGACGCATTATAGGTATAGGAGCCGTAGACGGTAACAGCTTCTCCCAGATAGGTTGCGATCATTTCCACGGCAACGCGGCCGGCGGGCTGGATCGACAAGATGTTGTAGAGTTGCGCATAGGTATTCGGGCTCGTCACCGAGATCCATGTGCCCTGCAGCTGGTATTGTTGGGACGTTGCCGCTGGGGCAGTTGCGGCATGGGCGCTGCCAGCGAGGCCTGAAAGGCTGAGGGCAAGCGCGAGGGTTGTTGTCTTGAACATTATCGTTACTCCTACCACCGAGCGGCCCGGACGATCCTTCGTCTCTGTCAACCTGTCTCGTAGGAGCATATTTGCCTAATCCAACCGACGGACCTGTTCCCTAGGGAACAGGTCCGTAAAAATTTCTGTATAGGCCGCGCTTCCGCGAGCACTTTTGTGCGAAACTTTTCAGGCAGGTCTTTGGGCGGTTTGGCGTCAACCTCGGCGGCCAATTCTTTAACATCGAGGGCGATGGAGATGAGGTCGAAGCAGGTGATGCCCTCTTAAGATCAACCAGAATGTCAAGATCGCTTCCGTCAACATCTTCGCCTCGGACGACGGAACCGAAAACGCATGGATTGTGCGCGTTGTGCGCGCGCACGATCTCACGGATTTGTTTGCGGTACATTTCGAGGGCGGCTGAGGGTTTCATTAGGCAAAATCTACCACAAAAACAAAAAGTGTTGTGGAATGTACAAAATTCTCGAAAGTCTTAATTAATGAGGTGCCGCAAGGCGGCGCCTGCTTTTGGCGGTTAGCCTGAGTGCCTTGCCAAGGAAGCGCCACGCTGATTTTTCTATCCAGCGAGGCTCGGCCCAAATGAAAGTCACGTAGACGACAATGAAAGCCATACTCGCAGGGATGATCGCTGTTGCATTATCTTCAACTTCGGCAGCCGCCAGCGCCGCCTCGGACCTCGCCGCGATCGATGCGAATTATCAAACCTGCGTGGAAAAAAATCCCGACAATGCCGGCATGAAAGAATGCACGAATAAGGCCTATTTCGAAGCCGACAAAGTCTTGAACAAGACCTACCTTTCCATAGCAGAGGCATTGCGAGTGAAGGTGCCTGGAGATTCCGAGTTAGACGACCAAAAGGAAGAGTTGAAACGTCTGCTCGCGTCAGAACGAGCCTGGATACTGTATCGGGACGCCGAATGTCAGTTACAAGGCGTCGCAATGTTGGGCGGCTCCGGCGAGGGCCTAGTCATCGGTGGCTGTCTCTACTCCCTCACGCAGAAGCGCGCGCGGGATTTAGAGGATCTCTTTGCCGACAGGTTCCACACTGAGCCTTTGGCGCGGCCATGAGCACCTTGTGGCCGCAAATCTTGCAAAATGACGCTCTTGAGACAAGCTCAGAGGCACGGTAGGGTCCGGCACGATCGATGAACATCAAGATCTCGGTCAAGCCTCCCCGCGATCAATTCGCGACGATTGAGATTGAATGAGCAATTTTACTCTCTCCCTTGCGCCGTTGCTGCCCGTGCCTTTTTTGCTTGCCCTGCTTGCGCTCGCGCTCGCGCTCATCTCGTTGGGGCTTTATCTGCGAAAAAGTAGCACTATTCTTCGGGCGCTCGGCCTTGGCCTGTTGCTGCTGGCTCTCGGGGGCCCCTCTCTCGTTGAAGAGCAGCGCGACCCCTTGAAGGAAGTCGTCGCGCTGGTCGTTGATGAAAGCGGCAGCCAAACTCTGGGGGACCGCGCCGCGCAAACGCAAAAAGCGCGGGTAGAGCTCGAAAAGAGCCTCGCGGCGCTTGGCAATGTCGAAGTGCGCACAATTGAAAGCCGCCGCACCGATAGCGAGGCCGATGGGACGCGCCTGTTTTCCGCCCTCAACGCGAGGCTCGCCGACGTGCCCCTAGAGCGTCTTGGCGGCGTTTTCATGATCACCGACGGCCTCGTCGACGATGTCCCCGCGAACGCGGCCGCGCTCGGCTTCAAGGCGCCGCTGCACGCGCTCATCACCGGCTACGAGGGGGAGCGCGACCGCAGGATCGAGCTCATAGAGGCGCCAAGATTTGGCATCGTAGGGCAGGACCAGACGATTGCGCTACGCGTGCTGGACAGCGCCAAGACGACCGAGCCCGTCGCCCTTAAAGTGCGCCGCGACGGAACGCCCATCGCCACCATCGCCGCTATACCCGGAGACCGTTTGCGAGTGCCGGTGCGCATCGACCACGGCGGGCAAAATGTCGTTGAAATCGAGATCGAGGCTTTGCCCGATGAACTCACCGCCATCAACAACAAAGCCGTTCTGACCATCGAGGGTGTGCGCGACAAGCTGAAAGTCTTGCTCGTCTCCGGCGAGCCGCATGCGGGCGAGCGCATGTGGCGGAACCTTTTGAAGTCGGACGCCAATGTCGACCTCGTGCATTTTACGATCCTGCGCCCGCCGGATAAGCAAGACGGAACGCCGATCAACGAATTGTCGCTCATTGCCTTCCCGACCGCCGATCTCTTTGGCCGGAAGATCAAGGACTTCGACCTTATTGTATTCGACCGCTATTCCAACCAAAGCGTTCTGCCGCTCATCTATTTCGACAATATCGTCCACTATGTGCGGGAAGGCGGCGCCTTGCTGCTTGCGGCAGGGCCCGATTTCGCCGGGCCAGACGGACTCTATTTTTCGCCGCTCGGACGTATCGCGCCAGCCCGCCCCGACGGCACATTGACGGAACATGCGTTCCGGGCCGCCATCAGCGCGGATGGCGCCAAACATCCCGTGACACGGGGCCTGCCAGGAGCGGATCAGAATCCACCAGCGTGGAGTGAGTGGTTCCGGCAGGTCAATGCCGAGGTGACGCATGGGTCGAGCATACTATCCGGCGCGGGCGGCAAGCCGCTCCTCGTTCTTTCACGCGAAGGCAAAGGCCGGGTCGCGCTTCTTCTGACGGACCAGATGTGGCTGTGGGCGCGGGATTTTGAGGGTGGCGGTCCCCATCTTGATCTTTTAAGGCGGCTCGCCCATTGGCTCATGAAGGAGCCGGAGCTCGAAGAGGAAGCCTTGCGTGCTGCTGCACACGGGCGGACCATCGCCATCGAGCGTCAGAGCCTCAAGGTGGAAAACCCGCCGGTCGTGGCCACGGCCCCCTCCGGATCCACCGAGACGGTGAGCCTCAACCCCGCCGAGCCCGGGATTTTCCGGGCAAATATCGAGGCGCGGGAATTGGGCCTCTACCAGTTTACGGATGGCAACCTCTCGGTTCTCGCCAATGTCGGGCCGGAGAATCCGCGCGAATTTCAAGAGGTCATCTCGACGCCGGAAAGACTGAAGGCGATTGCCGAGTCGACGGGCGGCACGGTCCGCCGCATCGGAGTAGAGGGGACGAGTGATGTCTCGCTGCCGCGTATCATCGCGCTGCCGGATGGGCGCGTCTATGGTGGCACGGGTTACGCCGCGATCAAGCGGACAGGCTCCAGCGAAGTCAAGGGTATCGCGGTGATGCCGCTGGCGATCGGCTTCTTGGGCCTTGCAGCTCTCCTCGGCAGCGTTCTGGCCGCCTGGATCTATGAGGGGCGAAGGGCGAGAACTTGACGGCCGCTCTCCTACCCGTCCAATGCCTCCCGCAGCTTATCGCCGAAGCGGTCGAGCGCGTCCACAAGGCCCGCCAAAAGCCAGTGGCCGGGTAATTGAGCTGGTGCCATCCGGGCGCGGGATAGCCGATCACCTGTGGCTTCTCACCCCCGCCTGCAAATCGAGTAGAAGCAGATCGAGTCTGGGGAGAAGAGCGCCGATCTGGCCCTTGTCGGCAACATCATCGGCCCTCGCGCGCGAGGCTGGCAAATCATGTCGCATTTCGCCGCCTTCGAACGTCAGAGGCATAGCCAGCCAGAATGGAGTAGGCCGATGTTTGGAAATCAACAGTCCTCACGGATTCAGACCCAAGCGCAGAGGCGGCGCCGGGCGCTGTCCAAACTTTTTGTCGCCTTAGCTTGCGTGACGAGCATTTGGGCGATCACCCCGGCCTCCATAGCGGCGGCAGCGCAGTCGCCAGGAGGGCGGCCCACGGTCCGTGCGGACTTCGCCCGCACGGGAACGTCAGATCTCGTCATTGGCACGCCGGCCTACACGCTAAACGGGGTGGAGCACGAAGGCGTCGTGCAGGTTGTCTACGGCGGCAAGCACGGCCGGCGGACGCAGACCCTGTTCCCGCTCGACCCGCACACCCACGGCGGATTCGGCTCGGCGATCGCGGTCGGGGACATCAACGGCGACGGTTACCCGGACCTCATCGTGTCATCGTTCCCCACCGATGGACCCGCGTCACCGGATGTCAAGGGGAGCGTCGCGGTGTTCTTCGGCGGACGCAATGGCCTGTCGCAGGAAAACAGCGTGCTGCTCACCCAGAACGCGGTCGACCCCGCGGACCACGGCACATTCGTCGGCTTTGGATACGGGCTGGCGGTGGGCGACTTCAACCGCGACGGGTTCGCCGACATTGCTATCGGCGCCCACCACTGGCCTGGAGTGGCCACCCAGACGGGTGCGGTGTTCATTGTCCCCGGGGGCCCGCACGGTCCGGTGCCGTCGGCAGCGAGGCTGATCTACGAGGGCACCCCCGGCCTAGGCGGGCAGGAGGGTATCAACCAGTTCTTCGGCTATGGCATGGCCGCCGGTGACTTCAACGGCGACGGGTTCACCGGCCTGGCGATCAGCGCCCCGGGCGATGACCAAGTCGTCCCTGGGCAGGTGTTCCTGCTGCGCGGTTCATCCGCTGGGCTCGTCCCAGCCGGCACGGTCCTCGGCGACGGCGCCCCGTGGACTTCTTCGGTCTGACCATGACCGCCGGTGACTTCAACGGCGACAGGGTCAGCGATCTGGTTGTCCCGGCCCCGACCCGGAGCGTGAACGGGCATTCGGGCGCCGGAGCCGTCTTTATTTATCCGGGCGCGCGGCGGACCGGCATCAACCCCAACAACGTGCTGGTCCTGACCCAAGACACCCCCGGCGCCCCTGGGCCTTCCTCGGACAACGCCAATTTTGGCGTCACCTTGGGCGTAGGTGATTTCAACGGCGACGGGGTCGATGATCTCGCCGTCGGCGCCGATCAGGCCGTCGGCGGCCACACAAGCGCCGGGGCCGTGGACGTCTTCTACGGTTCCCCCGCCGGGCTGAGCACCGCTGGCGCCCAGCTGTTCACCGAGGGCTCCTCGGGCCAGAGGACGCCGACAGACGGAGACAACTTCGGCGCGGGCTTGGCGGCCGGGCGATTCGGCGATGAGGACGAGGCTGCTGACGGACTGGCCGTGACCATCGGGGGCAAGCAGGTTGGACTCGCCAACGGAGCAGGCGCGGTGGAGATTTTCCACAGTGAACACGGCAGGCTATCTCCTTCGAACACCGGCTATTTGACGCAGAACGACTTCCCAAGCACCATGGCCCAGACGAACGCAGGCTTCGGCTGCTATTTCGGGAACTTCGACAACGAGCTGGCGTCCTCGTCCTCACCGTTTTGATGCTAAAAGCCGACGGAACAGCAATTGGTGAAATTGAAAAAATTCACCCTGGGCTAGCGGAATGAGCAGGTGGAGGCCTAGGGCGGAGCATCCATGCCGCTAAGCTCGCCGATTTCGTCGTCACTGCCCCCTCAACTCCTCGCAGGCCGCGTGCGCTCTGTCGCGAATTTGCGGGCTTTCGACACGCAGCGCCGTGTGATCGGCATGGGCAAAAACGAGATCGGCGACAAACGCCAAAAACCGCGGTTTGAAAATCCCGCTATGGCCGTCGATGACCTCCGGCGTGGCTTGAACAACCCAAAATGGTGTTTTGCTCGCCTTATCGGGTGCTAGCGGCGTAAGCTTATAGCCGGTCGGCCCTTCGCTTGGATCGGCGGAAAGCGTGTGAGTCAGCATCCATGGAATATGGCCAATGGTGTGCAGCATCGCCTGCCTTTCGCGTTTATTTGTCCATCGCTCGGTCAGCAGCGACAGGACGTTGCCAAGCGGGAAGGCGATGCGCGTTGCCCAGTCATTCTTCGCCGTGGCGGAGACGAAGACGGGAGGTTGGGTGACCGCGTCGCCGGCTGCCTCGCGCTCCTCTATCAGCACTTGGACCGGAAGGTAACGCGCTCCTTCGATGGCCGGGTTGATGAGGAGGACAAGGTCGGCGAACGAAGGCACGACGCGGGCGGAAGGTGTCGCTGCGGCTTCGATCAAGGATTGCGCCAGCGCCGAGTAGGTGATCATGCCACCGAAGCTGTGGCCGGCGATGACGACGAGAGGCCGGCCGCCTCTTTTCCCGCGGCCTTCTCGATAGGCGTGAACATATCCCAAAAGCTCGCGCACCGAGCCGGTTGAAACGCGTCGGCCCGCGTCCTGGCGATCCCAGAACGTAATATTCGCCAAAAGGTGAACGATATTGTCGTAAAGCGACAATCCGCGCCAGGCGGCGAAGACGCCAACGACCGGCCTTGGCGCCTCACCAAGACGCGCCGCCTGTTCGTTTTCATAGAAGGCGGCAAGATCGAGAACGCTTCTAAAGTGTGTCAGGTTCTCGTCATTGCTGCGCGCGTCATGCTTCCAACCGTGAACGAAGGCGATCAGGATCGCGTCGCTCGCCGCTTCGACCATTTCCGATATGAAATTTGAGAACCCAAGGATCTGCCGGCGATCGTAACAACAGCCCTGATCGTCAAATTCAACAATGACGAGACGATAATTAGGGAAGGGAAAAAGCCAGTTTGGTGCTTGGTGCGGCTTGTTCGGCATATCGCCGACCAAACGCTCGGGTTTAACCGGCGCAAGACCGTCATTCAGTTGACCGGAACCCTCGGCAACGGCCATTTCCCTACTCCTTACACCGCCACTTTACGCAAGTGATTGGGATGACTTCCCTTTTGGCGGCCATATCCGCCGCACCTTGCCCTCAACTTCCCTTAGAGCGCCATCGGCGAGTTCAAGATACAGCAAGCGATCGGGGTCGACGGGTCCCGCGAAAATGAGCCGTCCCGGCGGCACCGGTCGAAAGCCCATCTTTCCATAATAAGACATATCGCCAACGAGCAGCACTAGCTTATGCCCGGCCAAACGTGCCGCGGCCAGCGATTTTAAGACAAGCTCTTCGCCGATGCCCGCCGACCGGAAGGCCGGATCAACGGTGAGCGGGCCAAACAACAGCGCCGGCCTGTCACCGCAAAGGATCGGCGTCACCCGGTTGGCGCCAACAAGCAAAGTTCTAATCCTCGCCGTAAACGAGAGGCTATAATCGGGCTCGACCTCATCGCGCAGCCGGTATGCGGAGCGCGCGAAGCGTCCGGGACCAAAGGCGTGCTCATCCAGCCTTTCGATGGCGGCAAGATCGGCGGGCGTTTGCGGGCTAAGGATAAGTGAGAGATCCGCCATCGGCTAACTATCCATGCCTTTTATGAGGCCGGGGGATTTTCATCGGTAAGGGAACGGCCTTATCAACCCATTAGCCCTTATCCTAGGTCCACCAGGTCCACACAAGGCTGAAAAGTTTTTATGCGAATCGAAGAAACGGCGCGGTCCTTGTTCGAAGGGCTGGGTAGGCCGCAAAGGTTGTAAGTGCAGACAAGCGTAGACGAAGGTATCCATCGGGCAATCGCCTATTTGCGCGCGGGCCAAGGGGAAAACGCGGCCCATTGCGTTGGCGCCTCTCTCGCCGGGTTCGTCCCGAGGAATAACAAAGATTCTATCCGCTGTAGCCTCGCGGGTTTGATTTACCTTGCCGCCAAACAGCTCGCTTGCGCTGTTGAATGGTTTGAGCGCGCGCTCTTTCTCGAGCCGGGGAATACCGAGGCCCTCGCCGGCCGGGGCCTTGCGCTGCAAGAGCTTGGCAAGACGGAGGAGGCACTCTCGTCCTATGAAGCCGCCGTTTCGGCGGGGTGTGTCAAACCTGAGCTTTTTTACAATCGCGGCAATCTTTTGCGCGTGGCGGGGCGTCTTGGCGAGGCGATCGCCTCTTACGATGAGGCGTTGCGCCTTCGCCCGGCTTACCCGGAAGCTCTGCGCGCCGGCGGCCTCGTTTTGAGCGCGCTTGGGCACAACCAAAGCGCGCTCGAGTTCTTTGACGAGGCGTTGCGGCTCAAGCCCGCATTCCTAGATGTGCTCATCGACCGCGGCAATGTTCTCCAGAGTTTAGATCGGCCCCTCGACGCGGTGCAGTGCTACGACGCGGCGTTGGCCCAAGCCCCCAATCGGGCGGATATCCTCAACAATCGCGGCTCGGCTCTCTGCCTTGCCGGCCGCTTGAGCGAGGCGCGCGAGGATTTTCGCGCGGCCTTAAAAATCGCGCCGTCGCTCGCCCAAGCCTGGATGAACCAAGGTAATTTGCTCTTAAAACTTCAAGAGCCGGCGGCCGCGCTGGCCTCCTTCGACGAGGCGCTCCGCCTCAAGCCCCAGTATGTTGAAGCCCTAGGCGGGCGCGCGGTCGCCCTGAAATATCTTTGCCGGTTTGACGAGGCGCTGGCGGCTTTCGATGCCGCCCTTGACCACGACTCCTCGGCCCATATTAAAAACAACAAGGGCGCGCTGCTTCTTCTGCGTGGCGATTTCGAGGAGGGTCTTGAGCTTTACGAATACCGCTGGATCAGCGCCCAAACTCCGAAAATCGAGTTTCGACATTCGGTTAAAGAATGGAAAGGCGAGGACCTTGAAGGCCACAGCATCGCCGTTCTCGACGAGCTGGGCCATGGCGATGCAATTCAATTCGCGCGCTATCTGCCAATAATGGTGCGGGCGGGCGGTCGCGTCACCTTTTTCTGCCGGGGCAGCTTGCGTCGTCTCTTCCTTGGCCTCGGGAGCGGCGTTCAAATCGCCACGCCCGGAGAGGCGGAAGAAAATTTCGATTACCAGATCGCCGAGTCAAGCCTGCCGCGCGCCTTCCGCACAAGGCTGGAGACGATCCCCGCAAACGTGCCCTATCTCCACGCCGAACAGAAGCTCGTCGAGAGATGGGCGGCGCGCATTGGAGCGGAAGGGTTTAGGATCGGCATATGCTGGCGGGGTAATCAGAATATAAAGTCGGATCCGTCTCGGTCGCTTCCCTTAAAATGTTTTGCGAGCCTGGCCGATATCGGCGGTGTCAGGCTCATTAGCCTACAGAAAGATCCGGGGGCAGGGGCGGCCCCCTTGCCGGGCCTTCTCACTTTCACGGGGGATTTCGATGCGGGGCCCGATACCTTTATCGATACCGCCGCTATCATGAAAAATTTGGATCTGGTTGTAACCTGCGATACGTCGATCGCGCATCTCGCCGGCGCGCTCGGCCGTCCGGTATTTGTATTGTTAAAGCAAGTCCCCGATTGGCGCTGGCTCCTCGATCGCGAGGATAGCCCCTGGTATCCCTCCATGCGGCTCTTCCGCCAAAAGACGCTCGGGGATTGGAACGAGGTTATGGACCGCGTGGCGGAGGCGGTGGCGCATCTTTGCACGGGTTTGGAATAGAGCAGCTGCTCGACGAGAGCTTGGCGCCGGCGGCCAGTATAAAAGAAAGGGCCCGACGCGGATCGGCGCCGAAAGGCACTGGCGCCGGAGTCGTGAATGCCTTTTTGAGTAGTTGGCAGCGCGCTTCCTCAACTCTTTGCGGAAAAATAATTCCCGTGGAATCCAAACGGTATGGCGTGCGGCAGATAGGCGCGTGCCCGTTCTTGTAAACTCGCCGCATCGAGGACAAGGAGGAAGGAGCAGTGCCTATTCCCATCAAGGACCACAGAGAGGAGCGCGCCGTTGTCCTCGCCTTCCCTGCCGGGCGCTTCGACAAAAACGGGTTCTCCTGGAAAAGTGTTTCCTGCGCTCCAGCTCGTAAATTCTGAGGTCTCGGTATCTTGCTTGACGATGGAGTCCCAAATGCTTTGAGAACCAGAATCGCCAATGCCCCAAACATAACGGTGGCGGCGGCCCGCCAGCCGGCGGTATGAGATGCGTGGTAATTCGATTGCCACGGCACCAAAAGTAGTTTGCGCAACCGCCGCGTTGTCAAGAGGTATGGCGAACCGCGTTAGCACGCCCTGCGGCAAAGTTTTGCCCGACCTTAATTCCTTAAGGGAGAGGGCGTCGATAATACGCGGGTCGTCGAAGGCGACGACATCGGCCATAACCGCGCCATTTTCTTCGTAGGCATTCACATGGTGAAAGGCAAAGCAAGCTTCTGCTTCGGCACGCCGGACGATGGCGCCCGTCTCCTTATCGATGACGGTAAAGCGCGTTCCGCGATGGGCAGCCAGCGATAGGTTTGAATGTATGGGCGTCCGCTGAATAACAACCGCAGTGGCGTCGTATAAAGCGGGAATTCGGCGAGGACCAGAAAACGCTCGCTCATCCCGAAGCTATGGGTATAGGCGGGCTCGCTCGTTTCGATCTCGCAGACGACGTCTCGCCGATGTGACCCCGGCACCATGTACGTAAAGCGGTAAACAGTCGGGCGGCCAAAAGCGATTTCGAAATTATAGATCAGCTGGCGTGCCGCGTCATAATGCGGATGCGCCGTCATAATCTGGCTTCTCAATAAGTCCGACCATTCGAAGCGTCCGAGCGTTGCCAGGGTTTTTGGGTCAACTCGCATCGGAAAAGGCTGTTCAGTGAGCGCCACCATGTCGTGCTCGCCATAGGGCAGCACGTTCACAATGCAATTGTCGGTTGGTTTCCCGGTGAGCCGCGGCGCAATCGAGGCAAGTAGCCCGGCGCGATTGGTCGCGAATTCGTCGCGCGCGGGTGCATTTTTCGCGATCGTTTCGCGATAATCATCGCTTTGGAGGTACCGGCCCGTGTACGTCACTTGGCCGTTCGTGAAGGCGAAGCGGTGGAGCATCGCCAAGCCATCAAACCAGTGGTTATAAAGTTGCGCGCCGGCTTCGAATTTTCCTGGTCCATTCCTCAGCAAGGTGCCATTGAGCCAGGCTGGGGGCGAGCCTTCCCAGCTTAGCGTGGCATTGGTTGTCTCGGTCTCTAAAGTTTGCAGTCCATCCCAATAAGCTGGCTTTGCCATGGCGCCCCCCAATCCGGCTCACCACGTCATTCCCCTGGCGCCTCATCCTCGGGCATTAGGCCCTTGCGCACCGCCGCCAGCGCGCCGACAAATTGTCTGAGATCTCTGCTGAGAGCTTGCCGCAACCGCTCCGCGCTTTGCGGGAATTCCGAAAGAACGCGGTGGAAAAGCTGGCGCGGGATTTTCAATGCGACCGTGGGTTCGCGGGCGATCGCCGCCGCGGGGTGGCGCGTTTCGATGAGGAGCGCGCGCTCGCCTATCAGCGCCGGCGGCCGCACGATGCGCGCGGTCGCCCCATGGCCGGAGGCATCCACGGCCACGGAGCCCGACAACACGGCAAACCCCGCGTCCGAAACCTCGTCCCGCCGAAAAAGGACATCACCTGCCCGCAAGGCGAGGCGGTCGGCGGAAAATGCCATGACTCGCAACGCCTCAAGCTCCATCCCAGCGAAGGCTGGGATACCTGCGAGTTTATCGATGTCGTCGTCTAGCCCCATGTCATGCTGTTCCCGGCGAGCGGAGCACTAAGCCGGAAAAACCGGGCCGGACGTCAAGGGATTAACTTATAACCGCCCGCCGCGGTGACAAGCAACTGGGCCTTAGCCGGGTCCCGTTCGATTTTTTGGCGCAGCCGGTAGATGTGCGTCTCGAGCGTGTGGGTCGTCACGTTGGCGCTATAGCCCCACACTTCGCGGAGCAAAGTTTCTCGGGATATGACGGATTGGCCGGCGCGGTAAAGGAACCGCAGGATCGCCGTTTCCTTCTCGGTGAGCCGCAGCTTACCACCTTTGTCGTTGATGAGGCGCTTGGCGCCCGGCTGGAATGTGTAAGGCCCGATCCGGAAGAGGGCCTCTTCGCTCGTTTCGTGCTGGCGTAGATGGGCGCGGATGCGAGCCAGCAGCTCGGCGAAACGGAACGGTTTTGTCACATAGTCATTCGCCCCCGATTCAAAACCTTCGACCGTATCCGACTCGGAGCCGTGTCCAGTCAGCATAATGATGGGGTTTTTAAAGCCATTCTGCCGCAGCTGCCGCACCGCGGCCCGTCCGTCCATGTCAGGCAGCCCAATATCCATGATGACGAGATCGGGAGTCTCGGCCACCGCCAAATCGAGGGCACCGCGGGCGGTATCCGTTTGCAGTGTTAAAAATTCTTCATGTAAGGCCAGTTGCTCGGCCAAGGCCGCGCGCAGGTCACTATCGTCGTCAGCGATGAGGATCTTTAGAGCCGTAGTCATGAACGTATCCTTGAAAAATTGGCTCTGCTGCGATTATAAACCACGAAAGGTTTTATCTGGTTCCTGCCGCAAGCGCTGCCTTTCTCCTTTAGTTTAGGAATTTCAAGAATTTGGAAAAAGAATCAACGCACCCGAGTGACGCAGCCATTTTTGGGCAAAGCCACTTTATTTTCAAGTGGGTTGAAGCGGAAGCAGCCCTTTAACGCACAAGCGGCGACGCTGGCGACTCGCCTGCGCGGCGTCGAGCCTCAGCTTCGGTTGAGGCGGCTGGTGGCAACGCGCGCGCCACGCCAATGTTGCGATGGGCATTCCTCTGGTCGGCTGCACGCCGGCTCCCTTGTCATCCCCTGCGCGCTAGGGCGCGCAGGGGTCCGCCATCGCAAAAGAGAGGGCGATTTGGCAACCCCGGCCGGAAATTTCCAACTCCTTAGCGGATTTTTCCGGACGGACAAGACTTGCCGGCGGGCCTGGCCGATCCCGATGCGCCCGTTACGCACCAGCGACGGATGGTGTGATGATCCGTCGAGCGCCACCTATAACCGCCGGATTAACTTGCCGAATCTGGCACGTCACGAAAAGCTTTGGCGCGAAGACGGCGTCTATGACTTTATCCTTGTGCTGAATTATAATCTCCGGCCGCGCCGCAAATATCGAGGGAGCGCCATCTTCCTGCATTGCGCGCGGCCAGGCTTCGAGCCTACCGAAGGGTGCATCGCGCTCAATCGGGACGATCTTCGCCGCCTGCTGCCGCGCCTTGCCAAAGGCGCGGTCATTTCGGTCAGGCAATAATTACCGCTCGCCAAAAATGGCGCTTCCAATCCTCACATGCGTCGCGCCGAGCCGGATCGCGAGTTCGAAATCGGCGCTCATTCCCATCGACAGCAGGCCGAGACCGTTGCGCTCCGCGATTTTTCTGAGCAAAGCGAAATGCGGGGACGCCTGATCGTCTTGCGGGGGGATGCACATCAGGCCAGAGATTTCAAGCTCTAGATCGCCCTGGCAGTAGGCGATGAACTCATCGGCTTGCCGTGGCAAGACGCCCGCCTTCTGCGGCTCGGCGCCGGTATTGACCTGGATGAAGAGGCGAGGACGGCGGGACGTTTTCTCAATTTCCGCTGCGATCGCGCCGGCGATTTTCTCCCGGTCCACGGTTTCGATGACATCGAAGAAGCCAACGGCTTCCCGCGCCTTATTCGATTGCAGGGGGCCAATGAGATGCAATTCGAGATCCGGATAGCGAGCCTTTAAGGGCGGCCATTTTTGCAGCGCTTCCTGGACGCGGTTCTCGCCGAAAACGCGCTCGCCTTCAGCAAGGAGAGGGAGAATATCAGTCTCGCCAAACGTCTTCGAGACGCAGACGAGCGTGACGCCGTGGGGGTCGCGCCCGGCATCCCGGGCGGCGCGCGCGATGCGGGAGTGAATCGCGGCGAGGCGGCTTGCCGCTTCCTCCAATTGTCCGGCCAAGGGCAAAGACCTTACTCCGCCGGTTTCCAATTCTCGGCGATAAATCCGGCGGGATCGAGCGTCACGATTTCCTTTGAGATGATTGCCTTGTTCCCAGAGCATTTCCATTCATAGATGGTGTCATGGCCTGTCGCCGCCATTGGGACGATATCGGCGTTCGGGTTTTGTTTGCAGAAATTGGCCGCCCCCGCCGAGGCGCGGCTCACATTGGCTTTTCCGCAGACGAGATTGGCGCCTGTGTTGCACAGCCAAACTTTTTTGTCCTTGCAGCGGAAGGAGGTACTTTTCTGGACTTCTATCTCGGACGCGGAGCCGGGGAGAGAAAACGCCTGGCGTGCCGCGGGAACGAGCGTGATGGGGATCGGCCGCACTCGGTCGTCATTGGCAACCCGTTCGCAAAGCGCCTTCACATCCTGAGCATGAGTGGGGGCCGATGGCGTGGCGGCGAGGATTGCGATCATGGCAAGTATAGGCTGCGCCCTTTGAGAGATAAGATTTCTCATTTTTATTGGGCTCCATATGACTTATTGCGATTTCAGCGCGTTTAACAACTTGTGAGCATCTGACAACATAGCCACGCTATTGATGTAAAAACACTCACCAAACACCTTCTTGTAAATGATACAGATTACCTCTTGCAAATTGAGCCAAAACTGATTCCATTCGCTCTGCGAGGCTCCGCCGAGAGCCTTACCAGCCAAAATGGCGTCCCGGTCAGAATGAGAAATGAGTTTGTTCCTTGCAGGCAGAAGCTTCCCGCGAAAAGCTTGGAGTTGAGCATCGAGTTCCTCGAGAATTTGTTTCATCGGGTCGTCGGCGCTGAAGTCATAGTGTTGCAGAAGAAAAGCAATCGTGTGATTGTCATTCTTCCGAAGGTCCTTCGCTGGATCGGTAATTTTGCAGACCTGCAAAATTATGTACTCGACAAACATCTTGTTGAGGTCGCCGAAAAAGATCGGTGCTGTTCGCGACATGCACGCCTTATCCTCCTCGGTACTCTCTTCAAACAAGATCCTGCTGTGACGATAAATTGACCGCATGAAGACGCAATGCTTCGCAAAAATTGCGATGTCCTCGTTTGAATTAATGTGCAGCTGATTCTCTGCCATTGTGCAAGCCTCGAAATTAGACGCATGGTTTGAGCCGCGCCTTGGGATGGATTCCCTATGTCGTGCGGAATGATCTCGGCCTTGATGAGTGCAAGAAAATCTTCAATACCAAATAGTTTTGAAGCCCAGACAGGTAGCGCCTTTGCCGTTGACGACGGACACTTCCGGCTAAGCCGCCCGTTGCTTCGGGGCGATCAGCTTGCGGTTGATCAAGACCTCGGCAATCTGCACGGCATTCAAGGCAGCACCCTTGCGCAGATTATCGGCGACACACCAGAGGGAGAGGCCGTTCTCGACGCTCGCATCCTCGCGGATGCGCGAGATGTAGGTGGCATCCTCGCCCGCCGCTTCATGCGGCGTCATGGCGCCGCCGGGCTCGCGCTTGTCGATAACGAGGCAGCCCGGAGCCTCGCGGAGAATATCGCGCGCTTCCTCGGCGCTGATCGGGCGCTCGAATTCGATATTCACGGCCTCGGCGTGACCGATAAAAACCGGCACGCGGACGCAAGTGGCGGTGAGCTTAATCTTAGGATCGAGGATTTTCTTCGTCTCCGCCATCATCTTCCATTCTTCCTTGGTGAAACCGTCCTCCATGAAGATGTCGATTTCCGGAATCACGTTGAAGGCAATCCGCTTGGCGAATTTTTTGTTGACGATCGGATCCGAGACGAAGACGGCGCGGGTTTGGGCAAAAAGCTCATCCATCGCTTCCTTGCCGGCGCCAGAGACGGATTGATAGGTCGCAACGACGACCCGCTTGATTGTCGCCCTATCGTGCAGGGGCTTTAGGGCAACGACGAGCTGAGCCGTCGAGCAATTTGGGTTGGCGATGATGTTGCGCCGGGCAAAGCCGGTGACCGCATCGGCGTTGACCTCGGGCACGATGAGGGGAACGTTGGCGTCATAGCGCCAGGCCGAGGAATTATCGATCACAACGCATCCTTGAGCGCCAATTTTCGGCGCCCATTCCTTGGAGACGGCGCCTCCCGCCGACATCAAGCAAATATCGGTTCCGCTAAAATCGTGGTTCTCGAGCGTTTTACATTTTAAAGTTTTGTCGCCAAACGAGACTTCGGTGCCTAAGGAGCGGGGGGAGGCAAGAGCGATCACTTCCGCGGCCGGGAACCTGCGCTCGGCAAGAATATCCAGCATTTCGCGCCCGACATTTCCAGTGGCGCCTACGACGGCAACCTTAAAGCTCATTTCCACTCCGTTCCGATTCCTTTTTCGGCAAGTTTTCAGGTGAAATCAGATTGTTCCAGGCCGAAAAAGACCAGTATGCGATGTTTTGCGATGCCGCAACATCAGTTCACGGGAAGACGGGCGGGGTCGCCGGGCCGCGCCCGCATCACGCCGTCGCCGCAGCCGGGCTGGCGAGCAGGTCAGCCACTTTTTCACGCGGCAGGGGGCGGCTGAAATAGTAGCCTTGAACCTGCGTGCAGCCCTGTTCACGGACGGCCATGAACTGCGCTTCCGTCTCGACGCCTTCGGCGGTCGTTTCCATTCCGAGATTGGTCCCGAGACCGGCCACCGCCTTGATGATGGTCGCCGCATCGCCGCGGGTGCTCGCGAGGTCGTTGACGAAGGACCGATCGATTTTAATCTTATCGAAGGGAAAGGATCGCAAATAACTTAAGGAAGAATAGCCCGTGCCAAAATCGTCCATGGCGATCCTCACCCCAAGCGCGCGAAGGGCGTGCAGCATGGCCATATTGGCTTCACTATCATGAAGAAGAACGCTTTCCGTGATTTCAAGCTCAAGACGGCGGGGCAAGAGACCCGAATCCGCGAGGGCCGAGGCGACGACATGAGGCAAGCTCGCCTGTTTGAATTGAACGGGAGATAGATTGACGGCGACGCGAATATCACCGGGCCACTGTGCGGCATCGGTACAGGCCTGCCGTAGGACCCATTCGCCGATTTGCACAATGATGCCAATTTCTTCGGCGAGCGGGATGAAATCCATCGGCGGAACCATTCCGCGCTTGGGATGCTGCCAGCGCAGCAGCGCCTCGAAGCAATTGATTTTTTCTGACGCGGCGTCGTAAAGGGGCTGGTAGTGCAAAACAAATTCGCCAGCTGCGACGGCGTGACGTAAGTCAAGATCAAGGAGGCGCCGCTCGCGCAAACGGGCATCCATCTCCGGCGCGAAAAAGCGGCAGCAACCCCGCCCATCCATTTTCGCGCGATAAAGGGCCATGTCGGCGTTGCGAAGCAAATCTTCCGCGTTCTCGCTATCGTTAGGAGCGATGGCAATGCCAACGCTCGCGCCAATAATGACTTGATGGCCCTTGAGTTCGAACGGCGCCGTAAGAACCTCGATAACCCGTATCGCCAGCGCCTCCGCTTCCTCTATCTTTCCCACATTCGGTTGCAGGATGACGAACTCATCGCCGCCAAGGCGCGCGATAATATCCAATTCGCGGACAGATTCCCGTAGCCGCGCCGTCACCACCCTTAGAAGCTCATCGCCAATTGGATGTCCTAGGGTATCATTGACAGCCTTGAAGCGGTCGAGATCGAGGCAAAGGAGCGCCAAAAGCTCGCCATTGCGCGCTCGCGAAACGAGTCTCTCCATGGCTTCGCCGAGGGCGGTCCGATTCGGCAGGCCTGTCAGCGCGTCATGGGTCGCCAAAAACCCGATTTCGGCTTCGTTGGCACGAAGAACACGGATGTGGCGCCGCACGAAGTATAAGCAACTGAATAGGCCAAACGTCAGCGCGGCCGCGAAGGCGTAACCGAGCATACCCATTTTTGTCGCGTTGAGCGCTTCTTGGCTTAAATCAAACTCAGTATTTGGCGCGCCTGCCCACAGCGTCCATCTCCCTTGTGAGTCATTTGCGCCGACCGGAATAACTTCCGAATAGATGAGAGATGGGTCTTTGACTCCTTGCTCTACCCATTTGTTGGAGTCGTATGCTTGAGCCGGTATGGTAGAGCGCGCTAAGTAATGGGTAGCAGAATGCACAAGCGCGTAATTCTCCCTAGGCAAAAGAGTAACCAACGCCTTGGTTAAGATTATGGCGCTAATCGTACCTTTCAGTTTTTGATCTGGGCCATAAAACGGGACGGAAAAAACGATTCCCGATCGGTCAGCGTCTACTTTCGTTTTGTTGTAGATTGTGTTGTCGCATGTAATCGTTTCGGGGCTGGAGATCATGGGTATCTTCAACCCAAGGATCTCCTTGCGATCGTTGTAATGCTGCTTGAACCAGGTGAGTTGGCTTTTGATTTGACGGTATTCAAAGATTTCGATTTCAGGCGACTCATCGCCGTTTGGTTCATCTGAGTGCGCAAAAGGGTCTTCTTCGCGTGCCCACTTTCCGTCGTGGACGATGAGCTGATCGAACATCAAAATGGGAGCTTCCGGTTGCCCCGTCGCTTGGTCGATCTTTTCCGGATCGAGATCAGCTGGAACGATATAAACTTCCGAGACCGCGACTCTGCTGGCGAGATTGTTGTAGATTTGCTGAATCGTTTGGCGGTCGTTCTCGTTAAGACTCAGTCCGCGGCGATCAATTGTTTGAACACTCGGCAACAGACTCAAAGTTCTCAAATTTTCGTAAATCGAAGTAAACGCATCCCGGACCTCCTCGGCAGCGCGAGCGGAAGTTCTTTTTTGCGTTTCGATGTAATAGGCGCGCGCCGCGCCAAAGTTGCGCTCGTTGTCTAGGTATACAGCGAAAGCAATTCCGCAACCAATGATGGCGATTATGCCATATCCGAAAAATTCCCTTGAAAAACGCATTAAGAAACATCCTGATTTATGCGATTGACGGTCACGGATGGCGCCGAACGATTAAGTTCTTCCCGAAGGCAAAAACTTGCGCGTTCACGCAAAGGATCGAATTTAAGGGAACATACCGGCTTGACCGGCGCGACTTATCGGCATCATGCCACTGGCGCTATGTCAAGTCACGCCGGTGAGTCGCTAGGCAGACTTTAACCGGAATTCGTTTCGTAATTTTTATTCACATTCCAAGAAATGCGCGCGTATGCGGGGGCCGTCGCATCGACATCAGGCAAGGAAGAGGGAAGCTTGGTAAACGCGCTATTGACATTAATTCTAACGAATCTGAGCCCACCTTATTTCCGAGGCACGGATCGAAGTGTAGAGATACTTTTCCTGGAAAGTGGGGAAGCATTGGATGGGAGGATGCGAGCGGCTTCGCAAGGAATGATTCCGCCAGGGGAGCCATCGAATTCACCCTCATTCACCCGATCAAGCAGCTCGCCGGATTTCGTGGCTTAAAGCACGCGCTGCCGTTGTTTTTTGTTTTGCTCGTTAGCGGCGCCTTCAGTCGTCTTCTTTCATGGGGCTTGGAAACGCAGCCTTTCGCCTATCTGGCGCAAGCCGAAGCCGCCGCCACGCGACGGGCTTGGACGGACATTGAGAATTCCGCGGATCCCTTCCGCATTGTGTGCCCGGCTTTGGACAGATGGCGCGTTTCCACGTCGAGCGGCAGCACCAGAAGGGAGGCGGCCGGCAAGATATTTGGGAGTTCGGTGGCGGCTCGGCTACCGCGCCTTTGTTCTATCTTCTGATATGGTGCGGCGTGCTGCGGAGTCGGGCAGGGCAATTCTGCGGGCGGAACAGCCCCAGGAGACCGCACCCGCTTCGGCAGGTTCGAGGTGGCCCGAAGCGCCCTCGCGCAAGGCGGCGCACCTTCACAAAATTGCTGGAGTTTCCGTTTCGATAATGGGCAGCCAGAGTTCCGTCTGATCGGCTTTGCCTGTGACGGTGATGGCTTCACCGCGCCGCTTGGCGCAAAAGAGGATCTTGCCTGCTTCCTCGACGGCTTGGATGTGGGGCCAAGAGGGGGCGCAAGGACCTGGTTGATTTCTTTGCCGCTAAAGGCCCGAGTTGCGGGGGAGTGCCCGCGGACCCTGCTGATACCGCTATAGCCCGGCAGGCCAGAGACGGCGGAAAGATGCAAGCTCAGAGAAACCCAATCGTGCGGGCAAAGACCGTCGTTGACGCCAAAAAATGACTTAACCACGCAACCAAACCGGAGCTATTGCGTTATCCCCGTTGTAATTCTCTTGGGGATCTCACGATGCTTTCGAAAAAAATGCCCATCGGTTTGGCTGCCGCCGCCTTTACTATGCTCGGCGCTGCGGCAAATGCCCAGCCGGCCCACCATCGCCACCATGTTCCTACGCCGAAAGTTGAACCTGATTTTTATGGCGAGCGCCCACCACTGACCGTGACCAAGCGCAGCTTTCTTGATCCGGGACCCGTGCCAGCTCTAGGCAGCATGCAGCGCTATATGACAGCGAATACCTACTATAATCGTACGTCCGATCAATATTTTGCAAAATCGCAATTCGGCAACGAAGTTTTGCCACAGCCGTTCGACGTTCCGGGCCGTCCGCAGCCGCTCTTCGGCGATATTTGGTACGCGAATGGAGTCGCGCCCTGATCGTTTCGCCTCAGGGTCGGGACTCATAACCATTGACGCCGGCGTCAGGAGAGCGGGCCCCTCTCGGGCGCCCGTTCGGTGGGCGCAGGAGTTCCAGTTACTCCACCCATGGGAGACGCGGGGCGCTTCGTTGCAGCAATGGCGTTTGGGCAAGCCGCCGGGCCAAGGGTGCAAAGCCACTGGATTTCAAACCGGTCCGCATATCAAAAACCGCCTCGGGCAAGCGGCCGCGTTCTCTGAATTTTAAGGATTTTTGGCGAAGCTGCGCTAAATTTGCTTCTTAAATTTTTCCATGGCGCAAGTTTTCGGCCGACCCTTCCTCAATCACCCTACACACCCTCTCTCCGGCTCGACGGTGCTGCAACTCCTCCCGAGGCTCGATAAGAGCCCGTCCGGACGGTCCGCGATCATGGTGGCGGCCGCATTGCAATCGGCCGAAGCTCGCGCTTTCATCGCTTGCGATGGCGGCCGGATGACGGGCGATTTACAAAGCCAGGGGGGTATTTTTCTTCCGTTTCCGGGGCGTGCCAAGAATCCTCTTGTGCTCGCGGGCAATATTCGCCGCTTAACGCATATCCTGCTCGAGCAAAGCGTTGATGTTGTCCACGTTCGTTCGCGCGCTTTGGCGTGGATTGCTGTCGCGGCCACACGGCGGACGAAGACGCCGCTTATAACCACCTTCAAAACGGGAGCTTTAAAACAATATGTCTTCTCCAGGCGTTATGATTCTTCGCTCGCGCGTGGTGATATTGTGCTGGCCGATTCTGTAGCCGGTGCCGGGCTCGCTGCCATGCTTCATCCGCCCGCGCGCGAAAAAATCCGGATCATCCCGTTTGGTGTAGATTGCGCGGTTTTCGCCCCCGAGCGCATCGCCTCAAGCCGCGTCCAGGACGTGCGGCGGCATTGGAACATCATGCCCTCCGAGCAGATCATTCTGATCGTGGGCTCGGTAAATTCGCCAACCATCAGGGAGATGACGCGCCTCATCCTGGCGAGCAGTCCAACCGGCATAAAAATCGTCCTTGCCAGCCCTCGAGAAAAAGGCGCGAAATCAGAGTGTTGGAACAAGCAAGGCGGGGCAGCGATTGCGCTCCCACCTCCATCGGATTGGCCGGCGGCCCTCCTCGCTGCCTCCCTCGTTGTCGCGCCCGAGAACGATGGCGAGGGCACAAGTAATATATTGGTCGAGGCGCAGGCTATAGGTACGCCGGTGGTCGCAGCAAATAGCGGCGCCGCCGCGGAAATTGTATGGGCGCCCCCGCTGTTCACCGCAGATGAGAGAACTGGGTACCTCGCCAACCCCAAAGATCCGGCAGCGCTCGCGCTGGCAGTTTTGCAAGCGATGAGCCTCGGCGCCAGTGCTCGCGGCAGGCTCGCGTTGCGCGCAAGGAGTCATGTCGCTGCCCGGTTTTCCAGCGAACGCGCCTGCGCGGCGATACTTGATGCTTATGCCGAGGCCCGCACTCTTCGCCCAAAATAGAGGCAGGGTCGCGCCCTAATTTGCCCGCAGCGGCGTAACACGTGAAAGCTTTGGTATCTCGTTATTGACTTCGGGCGCTATTCAACCGATCTTTTAAGGTGAGTCCGGTAAAATTGTAAGGATCATCTTATACGATTCGCGCATTCGGATTCGAAGTTCAGCAGAAGGAGAAAAAACCATTCGTCGTCCTATGAAAGCTCAAGCCGTCCCGCAGAAGGACGGGCCGCGTATAAATCAGGAAATTAACGCCCAAAAAGTTCAATTGATAGATGCTGAAAGCAAAAACCGGGGTGTCGTAGACATTACCGAAGCTCAGCAATTGGCCGACGAGGCGGGACTGGACCTCGTCGAAATCGTTCCAACTGCCGTTCCCCCGGTCTGCAAGGTCCTTGATTACGGCAAATTCCGTTTTCTCGAACAGAAAAAATCCGCCGAAGCGCGGAAGAAGCAGAAGATCGTCGAAATCAAAGAGATCAAGCTGCGCCCGGGGATCGACGATCATGATTATGGCGTCAAGATGAAGGCGGTGCGCCGGTTTTTCGAGGAGGGCGACAAGGTGAAGGTGACGTTGCGCTTTCGCGGCCGCGAGATGGCGCATCAGGAGCTCGGTTTCCGGCTCCTCGAGCGGGTAAAATCAGAAACAGGTGGAATTGCCAAGGTCGAGGCAGAGCCGTCGATGGAAGGCCGCCAAATGACCATGGTTCTCGCGCCGAAATAGGGCCGAGTCTTCCCCTGTCGAGTTCCGGCAAAAAAAGGCGGCGCCCGGAGACGCCGCCTCAGGTGAAGCGAGGGAGGAATGACGATCTCTTATCATGAGCATGATTTTAGAATCGTCACCAAAATAGATGAGATTTTAAAATAAATCTTTGCTCTTCGCCTGCGGGGGCTTCTATTCCGCGGGCCATCGCCAGGCGCGCGCCGGGTAGTCGATGGCGTAGCGCTCGGGGGCCGCCGCGATTGCCGCCATGCCGGCGAGGACGGTATCCTCGGTAAGAATCAGCTGCGTGCCGATGGCGGCCATCATTTCGCCATAGGGGGCCTTGTCTTCGAAGGCGTGGCGGAATTCTTGGGGATCGAAAAAATCGAGGAGGCGCGGCAGAACTCCGCCCGCAAAGGTCACGCCGCCCACGGTTAGAAAGGCGAGAGCGAGGTCGCCGGCAAAACGCGCGGTGAGCGCCCACGCATAGCGCAGTGTCCGCGCCTCTTCCCCTTGTGGATGGTTTTTTGCCGTCTCGATCAGCGTGATCTCGTTAAAAATATCGGTTGGCCGGTCCGCCGCCAAGCAGCGCGCCTGGTGCAGGCGCAAGAGTCCGTGCCCCGAGAGGATCGTCTCCGTTGATATTCGCTCAAGCCCCCCTGTGTCGATGTGCTTCCAGACCGCCTCCTGCTCAGGCCCGATGGGCCCGAAACTCATATGCCCGGCCTCGCTCGGCAGAACAAGGTAGCGGCCGCTGACTTCTATGAGAGCGGCGACGCCAAGCCCCGTGCCGAGCCCGACAATTAGCTGAGGCCCAGGCTGACGTTCGAAAGAAGCCAGTGGTTTGACCCAATCTGGCTTCAGCACTGGCAGGCTAAAAGCCTGCGCCTCGAAATCATTGAGGAGCAGGCCCTGATCAAGCCCTGTTCGGGCAGCGACTGCGGCGCCATCGATCACCCAATCGGCGTTGGTCATTTTAACGAAGCGCCCGCGCACCGGGCCTGCCACACAGGCGATCAGCGAGCGCGGCTTGGAAGCGAGCCCCGCAAGTACCTCTTGAAGAGCCTCTTCGAGAGAAGCGAAATTCCCGGTCTTGAGATGCGCCTCGGCGACAAGCGGCGCGCTGGGCCCGGCCACCGAGGCAAACCGGGCGTTGGTGCCGCCGATGTCGCAAACGAGGAGGGGATAGGGAAACATCGAGCTCTGGGTCTCTGCGCCAGCTTGGACCTGCGCCGTCAAACCGCTAGAGTGCAGGCCGACTAGACGAGGCAAGCCGCTGAATGACGTTTCTCTACCACCCGCTCTTCCCGCTCGGCAAGGACCCAACACCTTATCGCAAAATCACATCCGAGGGCGTTAGGGTCGAAAATTTCGGGCCTCACAAATTTCTCTGCGTCGAGCGGGAAGCCTTGCGCCTTCTGGTCGAAGAGGCCTTTTGCGATATTAACCATCTGCTGCGCCCGGCGCATCTTGCGCAGCTTGCCAAGATACTCGACGATCCCGAGGCGACGGAAAACGATAAATTCGTCGCCTTCGATCTTTTGAAGAACGCCAATATCGCGGCGGCCGGGGTTTTGCCCATGTGCCAAGATACCGGCACCGCCATCATCATGGGCAAGAAGGGCCGCTACGTTTTTACTGCTGGCAGTGACGAAAGCGCGCTCGCAGAGGGCATCAAGGATGCCTATGAGAAAAAGAACCTTCGCTATTCGCAGCTCACGCCGCTTTCTATGTTCGAGGAGAAAAACACCAAAACCAATCTGCCGGCACAGATCGAGATTTATGCGGAGGGCGAAAGCGAGTATAAATTCCTTTTTATCGCCAAGGGCGGTGGCTCCGCCAATAAGGCTTACCTTTTTCAAGGAACGCCTTCGCTTCTCTCCCCCTCGCGTCTCACCGATTTTCTCAAAGAGAAAATTTTGACGCTGGGGACCGCCGCTTGCCCGCCCTATCACCTCGCCATTGTCATTGGCGGCACCTCGGCGGAACTCAACCTCAAGACGGTGAAACTCGCATCCACCAAATATCTCGATGCCTTGCCGGCCGCGGGCAGCGAGAAAGGCCAGGCCTTTCGCGATCTTCAAATGGAGGACGAGATTTTTAGGCTCACCCAAAGCCTTGGGGTTGGCGCGCAGTTCGGCGGCAAATATTTTTGCCATGATGTGCGCGTCGTCCGTCTGCCGCGCCATGGCGCTTCGCTGCCGATCGGCATTGGCGTCTCCTGCTCGGCCGACCGTCAGGCCCTCGGCAAGATCACCTGCGAGGGAGTCTTTCTCGAAGAGCTCGAACGCGACCCCGCGCGCTTTATGCCAGCCATCGACGAGAGCGTGCTCGGCAGCAAGGTCGTGCCCATCGATCTCAAGCGCCCCATGCCGGAGATCCTCGCGGCGCTCTCGCGCCATCCGATCAAGACGCGGCTCTCCCTATCCGGCCCGATGGTCGTGGCGCGCGATCTGGCGCATGCAAAGATCCGCGAGCGGCTCGAGGCGGGCGAAGCCATGCCTGCCTATTTTAGGAACCACCCAGTTTACTATGCGGGCCCGGCAAAAACGCCGGAGGGTTTTGCCTCGGGCTCCTTTGGTCCGACCACGGCCGGGCGCATGGACTCCTATGTCGATCAGTTTCAGGCGGCGGGCGGATCGAAAGTGATGCTGGCGAAGGGCAATCGCGCGCCCGCCGTTAGGGAGGCCTGCGCCCGCCACGGCGGCTTTTATCTGGGTTCCATCGGCGGCGCCGCGGCACGGCTCGCGCAAGACTGCATCAAAAAGGTCGAGGTCTTGGAATACCCCGAGCTCGGCATGGAAGCCATCTGGAGGATAGAAGTCGAAAATTTCCCGGCCTTTATTGTGATCGACGATAAGGGCAATGATTTTTTCCAGGAGCTGAAGTTGGGGTGAGGTGGGTCAGCGCGTAGCACATGACGATGCTTGCTACTCCGGCCGTTCTCTTGATGAAGCGCTCGGTAGCCGAGAAGGGCGCGTTCGCTGTGATCCAGGGCGGTTTTTATTTGGTCTTCATCGCCGCCGCCGCGGCGAAACTCGCTCAGGACTGCATCAAAAAGTTGAGCTGGACTCTTTAATTGTACAAGCACTGGCTATGATGGCGCGCGACGAGCGCCTAAAGCTTTCGATCGCACATCTGCCACCAAGACACTTCCCTTGAGTTTGTCTCGCGTAATGTCGTCGATGTCCACAATTGACGCGCAAAGGTCCTTGAGGGCCTTTGCGGTTTCGTCGTCGCTTCCGCTAACGAACTTTTGGATATCACTGCAAATGTTTAAAATCTTGTTGGAACCAAGTTGTGGTATGCTGTCTCCGCAAACGTAATACTTAATTGCCATCATAATGTGCCACCTAAGTTTATAATATCTTGCATCAATTTTTTTATTGCCAAGCCAGGACTTGAATCGATACAAAGTATAGGCGGCTACATAATATATCTCTTCCTGGTACGATTTATCAAAAACAGATATTCGCATCTCACTCGTCAGCCGGTTCGGATAGCGGCTCGCAATATCTGGTTTGTCGAGGAACATCGCACCAACACACCTTGCAATTTCTTTTATGTCGAAGATACGAATTGCCTTGGCGTTCTCCTGGGCAGAGAACTGATTTTTTCGTCGCTCAAAGTAAAGGCGATACTCTTCATCAGCGCCTCTGGCATCAAAATATCGCTCAAGCGCCTTCACAGCGTCCAGAGTAGCAAGGAATTGCGCCTCCTCGACCTTCGCTTGTCTATTGGTTGACCGGACAATGTCGTCTACAACCCCAGGATCGGAGGTCTCAACAACCTTGAGCATGAGAGTCGCATCATCTGTGACATTGCCACGATGTTCGAATAGAACGTGCGACGTTTGGCAGCCATTTACGATCTGAAAATCGCGCAGGAAGATGTCGAGTCCGGAGACCCTGACGTCAGGCGAGATGATAGTGATGCCGTTGTTAAGTATGCCGAACCGCTTTTGTTTGAGCCCATCTTTGAGAGTGTCAGCAATCTCAGCGTTGACTTCGCCTTGTAAGCCGATGAAGTCTCGAACGTTTTCCTCGAAGATCCGTTGACGCAGCCTTTCGTTCTTGTCGGTTAGCACCTGCTCGATAAAGTCTTTTGCCTTGACGGTGACGACGTAGCCCTCTTCTATACCGGGCACCGTCGGGAATGCCGCGTTGCCAATAACTCTCAACGTTGCCTCAACTTGCCCCTCGGACGCCTTCCACAGTTCTACAACAGTATCGCGGTCCGTGAGCAATACCTGGACGTCACTGAATAGGCCAGTGTCGACGACAGACGCCTGCAATGCGGCCCGTGCGCCCAAGATTTCTCGGTCTTCAGATTTTCGCGCTGTAGTAGCAAAGTAGATTTGCGCTCGCGGCTTCCCGTCCCGAATTTTGCCGACGTTGGATAGAACGGCGTCGAACACCTCTCGGCAATTTTTCATGTATTCACTGTGCGGATAGGCGTGGTTGTCCGAAAGGAAGTCATTTATCGCTGACTCGAATTTGTTGATCTCCGATTTATCCCACGACTCGGACGTCTTGCTCTGAGTGAAGACTACGACCGCTTCGGCATCTCGCCGCCTGCCGCTAAAGGCGTCATGGACCTCTTCGACAGACGATACATAGCTATCGTCGACGAACATCAATATACCATCGATGCCGGGATCATCGCCCTCATAGATAAGATCCTTCGGATCCGTTGTCTCCGCACAAAGGGATCGGAAAACGGCATAATTAACGAACGCCTCAAATTGTTTAAACTCTTGGTCGCTGACCTCGAATTTCTTCTGAAAATCAGTAAGGTGTGCCTTGACGACTCGGTGCATTGGACCTCCGCGCTTGCGTCTTGTTCGGCTCGCAAGGGCTGGTCGAACGGTTGCGATGCGCTAGTATCTAGTATGTAGAGTGTAAACCACTCCGCGTTCGTATGCATTGTTTATCGGTTGGCGCTAGTAAATTATCCACGCTCCAGGTTCGACTATCCTTCGATTCCCGTAAACCCATGCGCCCATCTCTGCTCAACCCGCTGTTCACCGAAGCCCAAAAACTTTCGGGCGTCGGGCCGAAGACCGCCCAACTCCTCGACCGGTTGCTGGCCGATGACGCGCACGCGGTCCGCGTCATCGATCTGCTCTTCCATCTGCCGTTCAATGCAATCGATCGCCGCAATCAGCCAAAAATTGCCGAGGCGCCGCTCGACTCGATCGTGACGATCAAGGGCACGGTGGCAGAACATCGCCCGCCGGGCCCGCGCTCACGCTCGCCCTACAGAATCCTCCTCGAGGATGAGACCGGCGATATTTTGCTTGTGTTCTTTCTCGCCAATCATGCCTGGATCGAGCGAAGCCTGCCACTCGGCGCGACGCGGTGGGTGTCGGGGAAACTCGAACTCTGGGAGGGGCACCGCCAGATGGTCCACCCCGACCGCGTTCTCGACGCCGAGGGGTTCGCCAAAATGGCGCTGATCGAGCCGGTTTATCCCTCGACGGAGGGGCTTACGCAAAAGACTCTTGCGCGCGCCATCGACGCGGCTCTTACTAAAATCCCAGCGCTGCCGGAATGGCAAGCCGCCGCCGGTCTCAGTTTCGCGGACGCCTTAAGATCCGTGCATCACCCGCAAACGCCCGAGGCGGTGAAGCCAGAGTCGGCGGCGCGCGGGCGCCTCGCCTATGACGAACTCTTAGCATCACAACTCGCCCTCGCTCTAATGCGCGGACGGATTAAGCGCGCGGCGGGCCGCGTCAATAAAGGGGATGGCCATATCCGCCATAAAATCATCGCTGCGCTGCTCTTCGCTCTCACCGCTTCGCAAAAGACCGCGATCGCTGAGATCGAAGCCGATCTTGCCGCGCCAACCCGCATGCTGCGGCTCCTGCAGGGCGACGTTGGCTCGGGCAAGACCATCGTCGCGCTGCTGGCGATGGCGGCAGTGGTCGAGGCAGGTCGGCAGGCGGCGCTCATGGCGCCGACCGAGATCCTCGCCCGCCAACATTATCAGACGCTCGCCAAATTTGGGCAGGCCTCGGGGCTGCGCTTGGCTCTCTTGACGGGCCGCGACAAGGGAGCAGGGCGCGAGGCGATCCTTTCGGGCCTTGCAGAAGGCGGCGTCGATATCGTCATCGGCACGCATGCGCTATTCCAGGAGAGCGTGGCCTTCCGCGATCTCAGCCTTGCCGTCGTCGACGAGCAGCACCGCTTCGGCGTGCACCAGCGACTCGCCCTGGGCGGCAAGAGTGAAGCCGCTGACATCCTCGTCATGACGGCGACGCCCATTCCGCGCTCGCTGGTGCTGACTTACTTCGGCGACATGGATGTTTCGAACTTGCGCGAAAAACCGGCCGGCCGGCAGGGCGTCGAGACGCGCGCCTTGCCGACCGAGCGGCTCGATGAACTCATCGCCCGCTTGCGCCGCGCCATCGCCGAGGGCACCCGCGCATTTTGGGTCTGCCCGCTCGTCGAGGAAAGCGAAGCGCTGGACGTTGCCGCTGCGGAGGAGCGATTTGATGCGCTGCGCAAAATTTTTGGCGATAGGGTTGGGCTCGTGCATGGCAAGATGAAAAGCCGCGAGAGGGATGCCACCATGGCTGCCTTCGCGCAAGGATCAATGCGGATCCTCGTGGCGACGACCGTGATCGAAGTCGGTGTTGATATTCCGCAGGCGACGATCATGGTCATCGAGCATGCCGAGCGGTTTGGCCTCTCCCAGCTGCATCAGCTGCGCGGCCGGGTCGGGCGCGGCGGCGGGGCCTCGTTCTGCCTTTTGCTTTATAAGCCGCCACTTAGTGAAGCGGCGAAGGCGCGCCTATCCATCATGCGTGAAACCGACGACGGGTTCCTTATCGCCGAGGAGGACTTGCGCTTGCGTGGCGAAGGCGATGTGCTCGGCACTAAGCAGTCGGGCCTTCCCGGTTTTCGCCTTGCCGATCTTTCCGTGCATGCGCCTTTGTTGAAACTGGCGCGAGAGGAAGCGCGGCGCGCCGCCGAGGAGAACCCACGCCTTGAAGGCGCCCGCGGCGAGGCGCTGCGGCTGCTTCTAAATATCTTCGAGCTGGGCGAAGCGATCCGGCTTCTGGGAGCCGGGTAGGCGCAAAAAAAGCTTCGGGAAACGCCCGGTTGCTACCCTCGATCATGCGCCGCTGGCTTGGGTGGCGCTTTTAGCGGAAAGCAAAAGCTTGAAGTGAGGGAAAAAAGGGCATGCCTGAGGTGAAGTCAATACCCAGCCGCAACGAATTCATTGCCGATGCCCGCATTCGATTCGAAATGCTCGGTGCAATCCGAATCCTGACGGAGAGCCAGGTCAATTCGATTGTGCATATTCTGGAGTGCGAGGAGGGAACGCTTTCGGGTGAGAGCAAAGCATTCCGCAAGAACATCCTCCGCTACTTGCGAAAAGAAGCAGATTTTAAAGCGGTGTTCGCGGATATGCTCGCCGCCAACGAGGGCGCAGCTCCCTTGGTGAAGGAGAAACAGCAGAGCAGGGGAGAAGCCGTGGCCAAAAAAGTCTCGAAGGATTCAAGCGGCTCGCGCGGCGTTCCGGAGAGGTCGGTGGCGGGAAAAGCGCATGCGGGGCGAAAGATGCTAACGGTGCTTCCTCCATCCGCCATTTACTTCATGATCGTCGCACTCGCCTTGCCCGTTGGTTTTTATGGTTTCACCAAGTATAACTCGATTTTTTCATCAAGTCCTGAGGTGACTGCGGCGAAACCCAAGAGGAACGGCCTCAACACTGGATCCGAAGGCGGCAACGCTGCGGCCTCACTCGCCGTCTTTCCATCCGCCATCTCGCCGCTCCATGCCAATGAGGGGGCATATGAAGCCTCCCTCAACACTTGCTACGACCAATTCAAGCAAAACCGCGAGACCAATGCTAATGGCGGTCTCAAATGGAGTAGCTCGTCGGGCCGTAGCTACTACAGCGAATGCCTTGAGCATCTGAAGCAATGAGGGAGGCAATCGCAAATAGGAACATCGGTCCACAATTTTTTTGCAACTGAAGGCACGCCTAGGTACCCGCAGGATTTTGTGTGGGCGTGTCATGACGGCGGTGGATTGGGGAACAGAGCGCTTACACTGCAGCCTCCATCTTCCAGGTTAGCGTGTCCTATATCTACAAAGCCTTGGGGCGCCGCGCGCCCTTGGGCGGGCGGCCCAGGCCGAAGTTCGCCCCCGCATGACGAAGTTCTTCGCGTGAGCATTTCGAGCGAATCCGATTTGGCGCTTGCCTGCAAGCCTGGCTCATGGCAGAGCACGCCTCAAAGTCAGCACCAGCTGCCTCTGGGAACGGCTACGGCAGGTCGGGCTCACGCTCGATAAAAGTCATTATGCGCCGCCGAGCAAGACCGCGCGGATGTCGCCGAGGCGCGCGAGGAATGGCGCGCCAGCCAGCCCATCTAAACCTGGAACATCTAGTCTTCATCGAGGAGACCGAGGCCACGACAAAGATGGCGCTTGAGCCGCCGGCTGAAAGATGTTGGCGCAACCGATTGTGACTGTCGCCGTGAAATCGGTTTGCGGTTGCTTCTTTGATCGCGCGGATCATTCGCTCGACCTGACCGTTTGTTAAGGGATGATCTTGGCAAGGCGAGCTCGATGCCGTGTCCCTTGCATCGTCAATCACATATGAGTCAAGTATCGCGCCGTCGGCCCGTCGGCGTCACGCGGCGGCAAGCGAAACTGAATGCCGTTATCGGTCAGAGCCGCATGGGTTTCGTAGGGGCGGCTTTGATTGGCGCGGCAAAGAAGCCCGAGGCGGTGACGCGATTGGCCTTTTCGGCGAGCTCAAAGAAGGCGAACTTCGACGCTCGCTCCATGTCGACGAAAAGCTGTCTGCACCTCGGCCATGTCGATATGAAAGAAGCCGATCGGTAGATCTTGAACTTCTTCTTTGCCGGCTCCTTCGGTTTTCAGCGGGCGGATAATGCCGTGGCGCTTAAGGCAACGATATAGGGATGATCAGGTGCGGATGGCCGGGGGCAAGCGCATGGAGGCAACCGTTGAGTGGCAGCGTATGCCGCCGAAAGGCGACGATGATTACCTCCTCGTCTACAGAGAGGACGGTGGACTTGGCCTGCTTGGGGCCTGCCTGAAGATCGGCGACGCTCTCGTGCTTCTTCCAATTGGCGATGGTCTTCGCGTTAACCTAGTAGCCATTTGCCAGCGCTTCCTGGCTCACTTGACTCTGCTGTATCGCTTGGCGGACCGCCTCCGTCGTCGTGGCGCACCCATGTCAAATCGGTCCCATAGCGCATCCTTTGATTCTTGCGGTAACGATGCACTATTAAAACCTAGGATCAAACAGCTAGTCTAATACAAGGAATCGAGCAGCAAACGATGTGTATTAGAGCGTGATGTCTTTAAAGAGAAGTTTATCCTGGGTAGTGTCTCAGTTTGAGACACTACCTTATCCTAAGCTTGGCATTCGTTTGGCGAGAAGCAATCGAGCAGAGTCCCGGACCATCGACGACCCACGGCGCGTCGATCCGGTCGTGACGTAAGGTGGCAAGGAAGGTAAGCTCCATCCGCGCAGGGGCGCTCTTCGCCCAGGTCTCTTCAATGAAAACGAGCCGGTTGGGATCAATCTTCTTTTGATCTTTCCGCCAGCGCGCCCGCTAGGTGAAATCCCCTCGCGCTATCCATTGCCGGAGAAAGCCAGCATGCTCGCCAACGAAAAGACGCGGCCGGTAGCCGCCCATCTTGCCTGCCGCAGCGCTGCCCGTCGCCCGCGCCTTCTGCGATCATTTCACCACGATCGAGGCGCTAAACAGTGATCCAATCACGTAGAATTCTGCTGAAGGGCGTCAACTTTTGCTTCCAAACGTTGTATCTCTTCCTGCAAATCCGCGATACGGCGTTCGTAGCCGTCAATTAACATTCTAATGCGGCTGTCGACAAGAGCTGCCATCGAAGCACGACCGCGTACAAGATGACCAATAATCGTTCCAATACTTCCAACGAATGCTCCGCAAACAGCAGCCGTAACCGTCCAAAAACTTTGATCTGAGGGCATATCAGACGGCACAGTGAATTTCCGTATTTCAGAAATATTTATTGAATAGTTATCCTGACGGACAGCTGCCGCGTAGGGGCGTCGTGATTCTCGAGTGGATTTTTGTGGTCCGTAAGAGCGACCTCCAGTCACTATTGAGGTCGAGTATACCGTCTAATTTGAATTTTTTGTTAACCTAGCTGTTATCACGGATAATGTTGGAGCAATCGGAGATACGATGATGAAGCTACTTAAGATGATCCAGGTATATTGGTCCCATGGAGCTGGCAACTTCGAGATGTTCCATTCTAAGTGAAATATCGAATCAAGAACGATAGAACCGTAATAAAATACCGAAAGCTCGCCCGCCATACACGCTACTATTTTGGCACCGATCCAGCTATTATTTGCGGCCTTAATTTGATCGGCCTGGATTTGAGCGTTGATAAGATCGTGCGTAACCTCCGCGTTCGCTTCCAACGCCGATTGCGTCGTTGCGAGAATCGCTTTTTGACGCACTCCAAGATAGCTGAGCAGCGGTGCAAGAAGATTCTCCAAGACCGGAATAACAAGGCCTAGAACAGCTATCATTTTCATAGCCTTGTCGATGAAGGGATAGGTAGAGATGAAGGGAGTTGCGTAGCGATTGGCGGCGTAGCGGCCGCTGCATTTAGGCCGCTAAAATGGGCCCATAGGGAAGCTGCCCAAAGTCCGAAAGCAATCCATGCCGCCTGCTCGTGAGAAAGGATTGTTTCCCAAGCAAAGCCGCGAAGGCTGTCCCCCTCTGCTAGGATGAAGGACCAGCAGATGGCGATGGTATTAATAAAAGGGGTCCTGAGCCCTATAATTGAGAGCCTAGCCTTTCTCCAAAACGAGTTGGTGTTTGATACCAAGGCGCGGTCAATACCGAGTGTCGCTCGGAATTTGGCGAGCTGCGGAATAATAAAAAAAAAGACCATACAGGCGACGAGTGTAAGAAAAAGAGGGAAGGGCATTGGTTCGACCTCAATCGGTTGAAGGGAGTTGAAAAAAATTGGTGCCGATGACTATTTGCGCTGTTGGGTTTGAAGAGCCAGTCCGGCGGTACTGCTTTGCGCTTGCGTGGGCTCCAGCCCGGGAAGCAAAGCATCGTGCAGGACTGGCAAGTCGGAGGATTGCTGAGACGATTCCGATTGTAGAGCAGAAGCGGGTGTCATCTGGCTGGCGAGCACCTCACGAACCGCCTCTTTGGATTTTGCCAGCTCTTCTTGCTGCTTGGTGATATCAGCCTCTCTTGAGGCAATTTGCTTTGCGACCGAATCGCGGGCATTCGCCGCCTGATTTGCTGCCATCTGCATTTGTTCGACGGCCCGTGAGAGCGAATCTGCCCGTTGCCCCTGCCGCCACGCATTAAACATGGCGATTCCAACAAAAGCCGTTGCCCCAAGCCCAAAGACCGCTAGAACCCATTCGCCAGCTATAGCAATCTGGTGAAGCGCACCTCCGCCAGCGGCGGCGGCAATAACTACCTGCCGGGCGCGCCGCTTCTGCTTGATTTTCTTTTCTTTCGCCGCTTCAACATCGTTCGTGGTTAATGACGACGCCATACGGAGTGCATTCGCCTCGCAGTCCGCGACGCGGTTTCCCCAAACACGGCCAAAGCGCTTCCATGTACCGAGGGAATGGAGAAAAGATAGCCGATGCGCGCATATTCGCTTGATAAGCTCAGGCAAGGGTGCATCTCCCGCCTTGATGCGCGCCTCATTAGCCTTTGCTGGACCAGAGTTTACGGCGAAGTCGAAGAGCGCCAAATCTTGACCTGCCGGAAGCCGGTCTCCATAGATCGGCATCCAATAATGCGCCTCGTAAATTTCAGCGATTTCTTCATCGGTGATTTCGAATACGTCACGCGGCGCGAGGCCCTTGCTCGCTCGGTACGAGTCATAAGTGATGTGAGTAATGCCGCCGCGGCCCGTCCGCCCACCAGGGTCGCCGGGCGCATTTGTATTGCCGCCTTCTTGCCTGCGAACAAAGGCGACGCATTCTTCGTAATTTGATTTTGCCATATCGCCACCGGTTAACTTGGCTCTCGGCGCTACAAACGGCGAGTGATTTACTACTTTATTGTCTGCTTATCATTACAGAATAAAGAGGCCGCCGAGCGGCTCTTTTTTGGTTATGTTGCGTCGTCGTTACTTCCACTGCGGCCCGTACTGAGTGGTATCAATCGGGATAAAACAGGAGCTAGGGTTAGGTGACGACCCAGAAAACGCGTAGTTATTGGAGCCCGCGTTCATGAAATTTGGGTTTACGATCGTCTGTGAAGGATCCGATATTCCAGAACCAGAAGCAGAATAGGTAAAGCTACCGTTTGTATTAAAATAAACGTTATTAGTAAATGATGGCAGGGCTACTGTTACACCAGCAGCTATCCAATTGGTCCAAATAGACTGCCCGGCGGAAGCGCTCGAGTATATGATATTACAATTAAGCGCATTACCCGCCATTCCATAATTTGTCCCTGGGCTGTCGTCTTGGTAAAGCCCCATTGCTCCCGCTAGCGAAAGATCAAAGATATTGTTCGCGAACGTATTGTTGTTACCGCCATGGATAGCTAAATCCCATGTTCCAGTCCCGTAGACTATGTTATTAGTTACTATTATATTGGATGATTCGTCGTCTAGATACAGCCCCTTTGATTGTTGGCCGTTTCCTGTGCTGTACCCTATGTTGCCAAAATTATAAACAAGGTTATTGTTTATAACCTGTCTGGTATCATTATGGCCAACATCTCTAAAATAAATACCACCGCAGTCCGCTACTGAGAGGCACGTATTGCGAACGATATTATATGAAACTACATCATTGGTGTTATCGTCTCCGGGGCCTCCATTGTTGACTTCCATGCCATCATTGGTGTTGCCGTCGATCAAGTTATGCGTAATAGTTGAGTTATACACGTTTTCAAAGAATATACTAGAGTCAACGGCGGTTGACCAAACGGGAGACGTGATGTTGAAAAGACTGTTGTTCTTGACAGTAATTCCGTTGGTTGCCGTCGCGTAAATACCGCCAAGGGAGCAGTTTTGTACTGTAAGGCCATCAACTGTGACCCCTGTCGCTCCACTGATATAGATCGAGTTGCTATTAGAGGCATTTCCGCAATCAAGGATTGGCCTATCGCCAGGCATTGCTGCCCACGTCTCGTTGCTATCAGATGATCTCAAATTCAGATGGCCATACCATGTCGGCCCTCCGGTATACGTGACGTATGAGCTAATAGTAGAATAGTATCCAGCCATAAGGTAAGTGATCTTTGTCGATCCGCCCTGCATTGACGTTTGCGCCTTGGTGAGGGTCGCAAATGGCGTCTGCGGGGAGGTTCCATTGTTGGAGTCGCTCCCGATATTTGGATCCGGGTTGACATAATATGCGGTTTTTGTTGCCCAGCAATTGGTAACCGTTCCGTTTGGTTGGGAGCACATCCAGCGCCAAGGGTTGCCGGAGCCGGTAATAGACGAGGCGACCCCTGGAGAGCAGAGATTTGAAGTTGGCGCCGCGCTCATTGTTGTGCCGCTCGATGAGCCACACGCCGCGTTGGCTGCGGATAGGAGAGGGGCCGAGCAGCTGGCCGTTGTCCCCCCGTTGGCAGCGGAGCACGTCCAGGTCCATGGCCCATTTCCCGTCGCTGGCGAAGGTGTACCTTGAGCGCAGAGATTAGAAATCGGCGCGCGGCTTGCGGCAGTGGCGGTCGCGCCGCCGCAAATACCGTTGAGCGGCGCCGTGGAAGGATCACCGGAGATTTGATCCGACCAGCTATCAACGCCAATCCATTGCAGCCATTTCCCCGCTTTTGTTTTGATGAATACAGTGTTATTGTAATACATAAGCTCCACGACATTGGTGCAGTCTGGAAGCGGCCATTGACTCCTGTAACAGTTGCCGTTGGCATCAAGCGTCCATACGCCGTTGCGATCATCTGTGAGCGACGCCGCAGGCGGAACAACCGTGCCGTTGGGGGATGGTGTAGCTCCAGCGGGCGCATATGATGCGAGCACGGTAGTCAAAACAAGAGTGCAAATAAAAATTCTTCTTGCCATAGTTATCTTCCCCAAAAAAACAAGAATGGGCAGCAAGAGCAGGCCGCTTCCTCATAAAAGTGGGCCTGTCTTCTAGATCATCATCCCGTTGATGACCTTTGAAAGCTGATGCGCGCCCAACGCATAGGCGTAGGGCAACGGATGAACGTTGTCGTACGGATTTAGATAACTGCCAATGCCAGGGATATTAGCATAATCAATGTAGCCAACCGGAGCGGCGGGAGGCGGCGAGGCTGGCTGCGTGTAGCCGAGAACGGAAGTATTGAAGGCCGCATAGGTTCCCGAGATGAGGCCGCTGCCAGGAATGACCGTTCCAGCCACAACCGAGATGTTGGCGGTTCCGGGCCCTGACGCGTAGGAAACGCCGTTCGACATAGTGAACGTTGCGGCTTTAAACAGCTTGCTCAAAAGTCCGGTTGAGCCGTAAATGTTCGAGTAAGCGGTCGCGGCAGCGAGGTTTTGACCGGATGTCGAGAGATCGTTGAAGCCGTGCCAGCTATGAACAAACACATTCCTGTATTTGTTGTTCACAAGTAGCGTTTGCACGGCGCTAGTGACGTTTGCCGCCGCGGTATCTTGCGTCCCTGATTGGCTTGGCACGCCGAAATTGTAAATCTCCCACGTATCATTTAGCAACGGCTTGGTGAGGCTGGCAAGATTGCAATTGGACGTGCCGGTGATGCCATAAGTGATGCTATCGCCGATCATCAGCAAAAGGTTGTTGCCCCTCGCCGTGGTTCCTTGGCGCATGGCGCTCGTGGCCACGCTCTGCTGCTGGGTCCCGAGTGAAGTTGGGTAGAGAGCGAAGCTTAGCAAATTGGAAGGCAGAATGGCATAAGGGAGGCCACTGACCCAGCCAGGCGCGCCACAGAGATAACCGCCCACCGTGCCGAAGAGACCGGAGCCGATCGCGCTGCCTCTGGCCTGCACCTGCAACCCATCAAGCGATGTGGTGAAGTTGCCGCCGCCGCTGTTCAAGGCGAGCACCATCGGCTTATTAGACGGCGTGACAAATTGCGGCGAGTCGGCAAAGCCGGGGGCGATATCATAATAAAGGCCGCCCCAATTCAGGCCGGCCGATTGCAGAAATCCCATATTGACCGCGGCCGTCGAGCCACAGTGAAAAAAGATGCCATAATTATTCGAGGTCTGCGAACTGCCGCACCATAACGCCGTAAAATTATTGCGGTTGGTGTTTTGGATGCTGGCCGAGTTGTAAGGGACGTTGAAAAACGATTGGCCAGTCGCATTGCCGGCATCCCAGCCGCAGATGATCGTTGGAATTCCATCGATATTATGGTCAACCGGCACGTTTATGGCTTGATTGAAGGCGGCGGCGGTCGTCAGGGTTTGGTGCGGCGCGCTTGATGGGATGATGTTTGCCATGCCCTGCCAGCCATAAGGCATGACCATAGGCGGGTTGCCGTTTAAGTTATTGGCGTAGGCTGTGCAATGATTCTCATTTCCAGTTTGGTCATAAAGAACGAGGACCAAGCCCCCTTGATTGCCGAGGAAGCTATAGAGCTGTGTCCGATTGATCGAATCATTGTTGGTATTGAAGTAAATTTGCTGCTGCTGGCCGGCGCCGTTCTGAATAAGAGCTACCGGGCCATTATAATTGGCGATGAGGCGCTTGAATCCTACGGCGAGGACCGGAGCAGCTGTTGCGGTCGGTAAGTAAGGGCCGAGCCCCGCCTTGTTATCATCGCCGGTATATGGAAGTGTGCTTTGGTTGCTATTCGCTAAGTACACTTGATACCAGCCATTTGCGCTCAGCTCATACGAATCGCCCAATTGAACCGGAATCGATACTCCCGGAGTTGAAGAATAAGTCCGCCCGTTAATGGTGATTGAATTGAAGTTGCCATTATCAGGGGGCGCCATGTTAACAGTTGCCATTTTGTTCCTCCTTGGAGGCGTGCCGAGGCTGGTGCGGTAAGGGGTGAAGTTTACGAGGTTGGCGGCAGAATCGTCATGACGAGGGCCGAGACCCTAACAACTCCGGCAGCGAATGCCCCCCCTAAATGACCGGAGGAGGTCATCGCATTAATATTTAGACTGGTGGAATTACCAACATAATTAGGTAGCGATGCTCCGTTTGCGGTGGTTCCTGTTGTAAGACCTATGTTATTACTTAGATTATAGCCGGAGCCACCGGTCGCGTAATCTATACCAAAACCTGAAATGCCGCCCGTTCCCGTGATCGCCGTCGTGACCCGGCATGAGATGCCCATGAGAATGGCGGAATAGCTTGGCATTCCGGACAGTGTGAAGGTGGTTGAACTGCCAGATAGCGTTACCGCCTGCTCGACCCAAGCAAAGCTGGCCGTCGCCCCGTTCGAGCTTGGACCAACAGGGACTTCGGATAGCTTTGCCGCTGGATGACCGCCAGTTGTCGCATTATCATTAACTATTACGCGCCAGTTGGTTGTATCAACCCAAAGCTCTCCCTGCGCCCCGGTCGGCGCGTTGACGATATTTGTCGCCGTGTCTCTTCGTAATTGCACCTGAACAGACATGAATTAAATTCCCGCTCCTAGATCAATTCTTGCCAAAAGATACCCATCCGTCACAATGCCCCATTGATCTGATTCCGTGACGGCTGCTGAGACCAGGCCAAAATCAAGACTTGTGCCAGAAAGAAGAGCCGCAGTGATAGGCCCGTAGGTGTATTGAGATCCGGCCCCGGAAACCGTATAAGTGTAGACGGCGCATTCCGATAGATCCTCGACACTATTCCCGTAGATATTAAAGCTTTGAAGCTTCACATAAAGAGTCGCACCGATCCAAGATGATGGCAGCGCATAGCGGAAGACATTGCTGTCAACCCGGACAAAATAATCTCCCATCGAATGCGCGGCCGTGGCCGTGCCCCCGTATCCGCGATAAAGACCTGTGAGACTATAGTTCGAGGTGGAAACAAGACCAGCCGACGTGTAGGTGAGAATTTCGCCGCCCGATCCTGATGGCGAGACGATATAACAAAGCGTCGCTCCGTTCGCCGCAGCCGATGTGGACGTGCCCGAGAGAACTCCACTGCTCTCCAAAAGGTTGACCGATAGAGTGTCGGTGTTGTCTGGGTTGATACCCTCGTAAACTGGCAGGGCGGCCGTCAAGATGCCTTGCCGCGATGGACCATTGATTTGGCCGATCACGGAATAGGAATTGCCGTCCGCCGATGCCCACACATAGCAGCCGCCCCAATTTGGATCGGCGTCTCCAGGAACGCCGCTCGGCGGCATGAGTGCGCTCGTCGCGCTTGAGGCGTTGGCGAGCGAAACTTGCGAGGACGCCACGGGCGGCGGCAGATAGGTCGCGGGAACGATCGCTTGCGTCACAACCGAATTTTGCGGCGGCGTGCTCGCCTCTGTGGCGCCCCAAAGATAGGCGCCGTAGCCAAATGTCCCGGCGTAGGAAGTGGTGCCCGGCACCGCCTCGAGCAACGCGACGTAATTCGGTGTCCCGGCCACCGCCATTTGCGCTGACACCGTGCATTGATACCAGCCATAGGCGGCGCAGGTGATGGTCCCGGAATAGGAACCAGATGTGTTGATCGCGGCGCCGCCAGGAGTCGTTGAAATCTCGAAGGTGTTGGCGGCCGGCGAGGTGACGAAATAAGCAATCGAAATTGCCGGGTTCGATGACGCCGTGATGCCGCCCGGAAAAGTTCCAGTGGTAAAGAAGACCACCATCTGACCTGCGATAAGACCGTTGCCGGTCCATGTCACGACGCCTGGCGAGGCGATCGAAATCGAGATGGCCGAACTCGCGTCGTTGGTTGCTGGCGCGATGGATGCCGAGACCCCGGCATCCGCCGTGTCAGTTTGAGCTACGGTGTTGAAATCGGCGCCGATATAGGCTGAGCCGTTATAAATGTTCAGGCGCAGGCTGTTGCGGATGTTGGGGCAGATATAAAGCGAGAAATTGACCGTCGAGCCCGAAGCAAGCGAAGCCTGCCCGGCCCATGTCACGGAATGCTGACCAGTCGAGCCTGTTTCGGCGAGATAATAGACCGGCGCGACGCCGCCCGAGGCGGCGATGAACACGTAAGGAATGCCGTTGGTCAGCGATGACGGCGGCTCGAAAATGACCGGTGTGTTGACGCGCGCCGGAACAACATTTTGATTGATACCGTTAGGGGTGTGCGGCTGAATCGGATAGGCTACGCTCGTTCCCGTTGTGCCAAGCCAATCCTCTGCCGTGATCGAGAGGATGCCACTATCATCCTCGCTTACCTCTGTTATCCTAACCGTGAGCGCATTGAGACCGATCTTAGTATCCGTGATTTGCACCAAATCCATCGGTTCGAGCAAACAATACTCAAAGGACAGCTTGAACTTGTAATGGTTGCGGACATAGAGTCCACGCTGAAGTATGAGCTGCGCGGCATTTTGGCCGACTTGTGGATCGCAAATCTCATTCGCCGTGATATCTGGTGCCATGCGCAGGCCATAAGTTTCGATGGCATTTTGATCCCAAACGTCGATGGGGCGAGGAACATAGGAATTATCGAGCGTCCAAAGCTGCCACGGCTCGTTCACATTGAGTGGCAGATAGGCGTTGATACGCTCATTGATTTGCAGCCTTCGCCAGTTGTAGAGCTCATACGGATCGACACGCGAGGCTTCAACCGGATCTTGCCCCTCCTCGTTAATGAAATCATCATCGTCAAGACTATAAACAGGAGTCGTGTTTGGGATATAGGTAACGGTACCGATGAATTGGTGTGGCTGGCTGATCGCGCTATCTCCATAGGGAATGATTTTCAGCTCGCCACCCGACCACACAGCGGCGGAATTTGTGAGTTGCATCCAACGCGCCAGAATAGAACTGGCGGGCTCTTGATTAGTAAGCACTGGGCTCAGCGCAAGATAGGCGGCCCGACAATATGCCTGATAGGAAGACGGGTTTAAGGTTAGAGTGTGCGTCCCGCTCTGCGAGCCGGACGCGTCCACCAAGACCCCGCCTGGGCTATAGACAAGGTTGGCCGAACTTCCGGAAATATTTGCAAGATAATAAACCGTGTCTGATCTAATACCGGACGGCAGCGATCCTGTCGTGGTAAGAATAACTTGGCTGCCATCAAGAAGCGGCGGGGCGCTGGCGGCGGCCGGCGAAAATATGGACGAGCCCCAGGTTACAACCGCAGGCGATCCCGTTGCTATGGTTACGTGGCGCCAGTCGGAATAAAGTGACGTTGCATTAATACTTGAGCCCGAAAATCCGTTGCCAATTCCGTTGTATGATACAGCCGAGTTCGATGAGCCTAGCCCGTATTGCGCGTTTGTTAGGAAATCGTAGACGATTTGCGCCGGATCAGCATCAAGACCGTTGATGCCGGACGAGTTGATCTGAAGCCCCAAAACCTCGATGGAATATTGGGGAAGATTCGCCGTATTGCCTAGGTAGTTGTTGTATGAAGCGATATAAGCAAGGCCGTGATAGCCCAGCGCCTGCGGGGCGAAATAGGTTGAAAGATAACTCCACGGCGTTTGTGACTGCGTGCCATTGTAGACGGCCCAAATATCGGCGCCATAGGTATTCGTTGGCGTCGACCCCTGCCAAATCGTGCCAATGCCGGAAATAGGCCCCTCGCAGAGCCCCATGAGCCATGAGGTGTAGTACTGCCAGCCCTGGCTGGTCGAGCCGCCGCCTCCGCCGCCCTTGCCGCCCCTATGGCTACCCTCGGGATAGCCATAGTAGCCGTAAAAGCCGCCAGTCCAAATGCAGTTCGGCGCAATCTTATTGGCGCCCCAAACGATCGAGATCGGCACATTGTTGCCGGATGTTTGAATCTGCAACCCAGTATAATAGGGAATACGTCCATTATTTTGGTGGTCGCGGAGCAGACCCATCAGGAAGCCCAATACGAAAAGTAACGCGGCGTGCGATGCGGATAGGATAGCGCTGTATTTCTGAAGACATCTTCCTCAATCACGCCATTAGCTGGCTTATAGGCATGCACGATCGCAATCGGATTAGTGCAAGTCACAATACCGCCGTGTGAATGGCAGCGGCCGAATTTGAAGACCATAACATCACCCGGCTTAGGGAGCGAGACCTCTTTGGTGCGATCAAAGATGAATCCGAGATAGCGCTCTTCCGAACGGTGCATCATCCAATCAGGTTCATAGGGGCGCGGATCGAACGGTTCGCAAAGGCCGGTATCGACAAAGACGCGAACTAGTAGCATACCACAATCAACGCCGTAGCCCTTAACGTCTGCAGCGTGGTGATAGCAGGTTTTTATCCAGGACCGCGCCTCCGCGATAACGGTTTGGCGCTCAGCTTCTTCATTGTGCATTAGAACATCGCATACCAAGCAACAAAGTTAAAAACGTCACAATCACAAATGGTAGCATAACAAGAGACGAAAATGTGACAGTTAACAATCGGTAATGCAAACCCCCCTCAAGTGGCGATCGAAGTAGACGCCCTCCATCCGGGGGTGGAGGGGCACTTGGCAGAGCGGTGACGGTGTACTTTGGCTTACGCAACAAATTAGCTTAGTGCGTTAAGCGCAGTAGTTAATGCGTCGCGCAATAGCGGCCTCGCGGCTGAACTCAAAAGCGTTCGGGCCGCTATGATCCATGAACTCAACATTAATGTCACCGCTATCCGTCGGCGCAACATCCAAATCCCATGTGTATTCTGTCACAATTTTGTCCATTATTCACCTCCAATTGATCCGGCCAGAATTGGCAGGAAGCTCTTCTCAAATAACCATAACGCGATCAGGGCACAAAGGAGTGCCATTTGCGTGTATGACTGGTCGCAATCAAACATAAATGCCTCAGAAAAGTGTATAAGTCGGTTGCGGAACATAAGGGAACCCCCGAAAGTTGGCGAGATTGTTGAAGCGATTTTGACAGGTCGTGGCAGTATGATCGCATCCACAATAGGCGGTAAATGTATCGCCAATATTCGGCCAAGCGGGGAGCGGTGAGGATAGCCCGAGGCCCATGCCGGGATTGACACTCTTGATGTTCGCCGAGATGCCATTGTTGGAACCGCTTGCGAAAGTGATTGTTCCCTGCAAAAAATTATTCGTGACGTCCGTCCAGGCAATGTAAGACAGATTAGACGTGCCGCTAATAGCTCCCGGATAGGCGTAGGCCGCTTTGCTAAGCGCGCATCCGGAATCGTAAAGAACATGCTGACAGAAGGGCGAATAGACGTTGCGGGGCATGGGCATATCGAGCAAAACCAAATCCGAGTTAACTGTGATTTGCGCCTCCGTCCGACCGATCTTTTCGACCGCGCCGATCCGCCCAGCAAACATCACAACCGAACCAATCGGGCTGGCTAGATCCGCAGCGCTCCAGGAGTTCAAAAACACCCGCTCACGTTTGATCAAGCAGCCATCAAATGTGCCGCTTGACAATGCTTGCAAGAACGGTACACCGCTGGACAATGTATCGGTTTGCAAGGCCGCAATCGTGATATGCTGCTGGTCGACCTCAAGCCCTACAGAGGATTTATAGCGCAGCCCCTCAACCCGCACGGAATTGGCGAGATAGACGTAGCCGTTCCATGTCACTGGCAGATCTGCGTTGGTATAGGTCAAGACCATACCCGATTGCAGGGTGAAGGTAAAACAGTCGGCAAAAATACCTAGCGCGTCATGGTCGGCACGCAGGCCGTTGAGATAGGAGAAGATGGCGGGAGTGGCGGATTTCATAGTCTTACGCTCTTGAACTTGATACTTTGCACGCGCCATAGACCGCTCATGAAATTCTCGAAATCCATCTGATCGTCAAGAAACCGGCAATTAAACTGATAAGAACAGGATGTTGTGACGGCCGCCCCAGACGCGGGCGGGGTAGCAAACGTTATATAGTTAGCATAAATCGTGTAGGCGCTTGATAGCTGCGGCGCGCCATTCACATAAACATTGGTCGTTCCGCCCATATTGATCCACGAAACCGGCTCTGTTTCAGTAAATGCTCCCGCGCCGATTTGCCTCTGAACGGTGAAGAAGGTATTTGTTCCATCGCCGGTGGCGGGCGAGGCCGCAATAGGGATTGATTGAACGTTGTCCGTTGGGTCTGTATAGAGGAATGTGTTTGCTTGGCCTTGGCACAGCAAATATAGCGCCATGATTTCTTGAAGCGCATTGACGCCAAGAGTCGACCACGTACCGTTTGAATCTAGCCCCTCGACTGTCACCTCGAACTCATAAAGTGTTACAGCATATAGGGGATTGCGCACCTCGCGCCCGGACACGTGGCTGGCAATCCGCGTAGAAAATGTCGGGCGCTTATGAACGGGCCAGCCGAGACCGGCCAGTGAAGGGAAGGTTCCTACTGGGATTGATGGCATTGGCGGCGCGTCCGGGGTTGGAATAGACAGATAGGGGCCTTTGCCGTTGAGCCAATTGCCGGAGGCCCAATTGACGGCATCGCCCCATGCGTCGGTATTGATTGGGAATGTCGGGAATGGGCGAGCATCCCAATTCCAAACCGAGCAAAAGGCGGGTTGGATCATGATCACGCCACCAACCGTCTCATTGTTGCTTGGCGTGTCGGAGAACCAGTATTCGTAAAAGCTTTGCAGGGCGATGAGCTGCAACGGCATGTCTTGGCGGGGCGCGTAGCCGCCGCCGTCTTGCGGCAGCCATACCGACCAGTATGCCGTCCCGCTCTCCACCGACCCCGCCGAATAGAATAGGTTCGGCTGATTGGTGCATTTATCGTTTGACGGAAACCCATATTCTGTGAAGGTGATCGACTTGGAGTTGGGGACCCACCCCGTTGCAGACCCTTGCGGGACTAAACCGGCACCCGTTCCCGCATCCCAAAGCGCGTAGTGTTGATTATTCCACCACCACCGGATTTGCTTTTGGCCGAGGATTTGCTGATTGGCATAAAACTGGTTCCGCGATTGTGTGAGCCTATCGCCTTCTGGCAGCGAGACTTGCTGTCCGGAGCCGTTCGGATCGAGTCCGCGGCCGTCATTGTTCGAGTCGAAATAGAACCAGTTGAAGCGCTCGCCGCCCTCGATATTGGCCTTGAGATAGGCCTTCGAATAAATCGACGGCGGCCCCGAGAGGCCGAGGCCGCTCATCGTGGATGGTCCAGGCGGCCAGGATGTTGGCTTGGGAGCCGACCAGTTTAAAACATCGAGGCCGCCGCCGCCCGTCGTCCAGTCGGAGAGCGGCAGGTAATTATCGAAGGCCACAAGATCGATGTTGCCGTGCGACCATAGCTGATCGAGGTGCGGCCATTGCGCGCCGTTGGGAACGCCGCTCGGAGGGTTGGCGCTGTCATGCTTAATACCTGTCCAGCTCGACCAGTCCGCCGCGTAGGAGACGAGATTATGAAGATTCGTCGTATCCTTGGTATAGCCAGCGCCGTCAAAAACACTTCGCACGTCATCGGCAAGTGTGATCAATCCGTTGACGAACGGGTAGTCCCATGTGGGCGGCGACCCGCTGCCAGAAGGAACCCATGAAGGCCCGCGTATTTGTTCAAGGCCGCGAAGCTCAGAGCCAATAAGAAATAAATCGACGCCACCAGCGATAATGCAAAGATTCGCATAGTGGAGGATCATCCTTCGATAGGTAAAGTCGGTCGATGAGCCGGAATAGGCGACCGTCAGATTCGTCATGTCGCGCGTAAATTGCGAGGTTACCGCGGTGCCCAGAAAATTCGAAACAGCGGTTGACGCGGCGCTCGAAACATCGGCGCCGCTATAACCGATCCGCCCGCGCCACGCCTTGTCGCCATTATCCATGAGGATGAATGGGTAGAAGACGACGCGGAGCTCCCTCCCCTTCAGATATTGAATGCAGCGGACAATCGATTGATCGCTAGGGGTTCCGCCATAGTTGAAGGCGCCATTGGTCTGCGAGATCGAAACGAGCCCAGATGATTTTTCATTAAGGGATGAGACTTGCCAATGATCTGCAGCCCACGCTGAGCCGGTCCATTTCGTGAAGGCACCATTAATATATGTAGTCGCCGGATAAATCTTGCATTGCGTTAGATCGGTCGAATTGCCAAACCAGGCGCAAACGATCGCGACCGTTTGGATGGCGCCCGGGTTCGGACGCAGAATAAACGACGACAGAAGTTGAGAGATCGAAATTTCTAAATCCGTCGTCGTGCTATTTGGCGGACCGCCATCGGCATAGGTGTTGATGCCGGTGAGCGCGCCGCCGACTCTTTGGCCCTGATAAGGGATCGAATCGTAAGTAAACTCGCCCGTGGCGGGTAACAGGCTGACGCCGTTGAGCTTTAGGAGGGTCTGGAAATACGACACGGTCTACTCAACAGCAATACCAGTGCTTACGGTTGATTTTCTAGCGATTCCTGGCCTATCCCATTCGCCTTCAGGGTGCAGGATTACCGTGGGGCCGCTATGGAGCGTGATTGCTTTTCCAAGGAGCCCATAATGCTCGGTATTTCTGTATAATACTGGGCCGGAACAATAGAACTTCTCTTGGTTCAGAGCTTTGCCGCCGCGCGGGCTAAAAATTCACGACTTTCGGCATGCCCCGTAGTTGTTGAGAATAACATTTGAGCGGGTGTCGTTGATGCCGAAGCACGCAACGCACATAGCAAGGGTTGCTCGACGACCGCAAGACGTTTGAGCTCGCAGAAATCGGCAAAAAAATACTTGTAAATACCCCTGGCTCACGTCAAAGTTCCTCGCGCAATGATGGTTGCCATCAAATTCCTTCGGGCAGGGCAATCGTGTTGGGCGATACAGTTTGCAGCGCGAATGGCGAAGTCAATTTGCAATCGTCGAAACGGTGCGCTCGCTGACTTTAGTGGTCACGGGTGTAAACCCATGAATAGGGATGACCTTGCACCCGCGAGTAACCGCCCGCCCCATGGCGATTGCTTTAGCGTCCTAAAGGCTGGTTTGCCCGACGAACGAAGCCCCGTTGGATCGCGGTATACTTGATACGCAAAGGCGCCTATTCCGTGAAGTTATTGTCCACGACCGCCCGACGTCAAAAAAAGCATCTTGGTTGCCCGTCGCAGCAAAACATAAAGCGATCTCGCCCTCGTGGTCACGTGCTTTTTTACTCAAGCCTTTTAATCAACCGGCTGAATCAAGCCGCGAGAGGCCGATGTGAGCAGCGGTCCTTACGTTCTCGTTGATCGTCCTCATGATCGTTTTACCGTGATTTGAAAAGAAATTCCGGACGCTCTGCGTGTCTATAGCATTAACGCTGAAATTGGTCGAATGGTTTACATGCACAGCAGTGGCCGCAGAAGCCCCGCCATCCATAATACTACGAAAGGCAGCTGCTGGACCGGCCGGAACAACCATTTCGCCCGCGTGCAATTGCGCTATCATATTGCCGGGGAGCGACCACGCGCCGACTGCGAAGCTCGCTAATCCTGCGCCAACTGAAAGAACTGCAGCCTCGCCCGCTGCAGCTGGCCCAGCCGCTGCTGGCCCTAGTACAGGCGCAAGGAATCCAAATATGCCAGCAAAGGTTTGGCCGGCAGAGGCTGAAATATTTTTGAAAATGGCAGAGGCCTCAGTTGCGTTGATGGATGAGGAAGTTGCCGTTTCTGCCGTCGCCCTAGCGGTAGCCCCAGCCGCCGCCGCCGCAGTTTTTGATACCTCCCCAGATGCAAATATAGAGACCTCGGTTGCAACCCGAGCGGCCCAATCAGCGGCGAGTTTGACCCGAGCTTGAATAAAGTTCCGAACGATGTCACTCAGAACAGTCTTTGTCGCGCTCCGGAGCCGCTCGTGGCCACTTATCATTCCCGTGATAGCAGAAGAGAAGCTCGCTTCGATGCGCTCAAAACTCCGGCCGTACTCTCCGTAAATTTCCTCCGCCGTCCTCCGTTCTGTCTCGTGTCTTGAGGTTGCGTATTGCTCTGTAAGAGATTTCACCTGGCCCTGCGCTCTTCCGTATACTGACGTTCCATCCCTATAGGCAATCGCCTCATTTGCAAAATTTTTGGAAAGAGAAGAGAAAGCCGAATTTATCTGATCGGCACCGCCTCGTAAGGCTGTAGATGTATTTTGAACTGTGTTTCGTGCCTGTTCCAAACCCTTTTGGAGCTCTGAAATATCAGCACTGAGTCGAATAGAGACATCGTCAGCCATTTGTCTTCCCTCGATTTTTTATAGGCTATAGCTGCGGGCGCTGAACGACAAAACAAAGGCCTGGCTCGCCGATTAATTCACGCCGTTTTCATGCCTTTTAGCGCACGTCTCCATTAGGAAATCGCGCTATCAAACTGCCTATCCCACTCGGGTCGCCATCGGATTTAACTGCGCAATCTTTTCGTTTAGGTTCCAGTCTATAAATATGTTTCAATGTTTCATGGACGGGTGGCCATACTTCCCAGTAACGGAGCAAATTTACAAGCTCGTGCAGCGTCAATTCATCGATCTCCGATGGTGTGTATCCGCAAGCCGTCATAAGTCTCGCATATATCAAGTCGAAGTCGATGCGGGCAGATCTCTCGGGCAGACCTAACCCGCATCGCCTTCCCCCATTGAACTGTCTCCGCAAGGCGTTGTATCGATGAATCCGCCTAAACGCAGAACCGTCGCCATTGCGTCAGCAACCTCTCGAGGAGTTCCTTCAACGTCGTCAAGGACAGCCAATGCCTCCCCGTGATCACGCTTCAAGGCAACTGCTAAAATTGCAAGGGCAGATTTTATGTTATCATCCTTGCCGTTGCTTGAGAGAAGTATGGGCTCGATTTCTTGGATCTGCCGCAACGTAAGAGGCCGGATTTCCCACATATAAGGACCTAAGCGAATGACCTCCCTAGGTAATCGAGACATCAAGAAGCCTCCGCAAATGACCAAGTCATAACACTATTCGACGCGTCCGCGAAGCAAGAGAAGTCAAATTCTGGGATAACAAAATCCTCAAGTTTCGTATTAAAAGTCAACTTACTGGACACGCAGTTATTGAGCTGAAGAGAGACCGCCTGGCCCTGGAATGTCGTATAGAACTTGGCCTTGAACGTCGGCGTTGTACCAAGTAGCTGGTTGATGACAGAAATTTGTTGTCCCCCAGAAACTTTGTAGGTGTAATTTGTAAGGACTTTAACGCCAGCTGCGTTATCCGCCGCAGAGAAGGTATATATGCCGGATGGAGTGACGGAGTATTGCCCAGCTGATGGTGTCAGCGAGCCCGCTACAAGGGCCAGAGGAAGTCCCGTTATAGCGTTGATAACTCCTGCGTCGTCGACGAATGATGCGGCGTTAGTAACCGTTACTTGAAAGGGCGCCCCAGGAATTGGTGTGGGGCCTTCTCCGAAGGAGGTCGCGATTTGCCCGGCCGTCGGAGTAATTCCATAGTAGAGGTTTCCAAAAGCGATGCCCGAGATCCTGGCAACTTTGGCTTTGCCGGTGGTTTTGATGCCACCGCGAGCAATAGCGACAGGCCTCTGGTACTGGCCCATAAGCTCTTTGACTGTCGCGGTCTCTTCGATCGTAACCTCTTGCACTAAGCCGAAATTTACTGGCGTTGAATTTGGAACATCTGTGCGTGTGCCGATCAGTATGCCAGAGCCAAAACTATACATGTATACCTCTTTATCAAACAGTGCCTCAATGATAGCTGGAAAGGTTTCTTTCGATTCAACCTAGGCTCGAAAGAGTGCGGAGGTAGAGGTGCCAGCACTATGGCAAAATAAGCTTGATAGGTACAACTAGGATCGCATCGCCATCAACGTCACCGGGATCCTTTAAAATCTTGCCATCGATACGGCAGCTATATACATTACCCATAAGTGTGTTTCGTCCGAAACCAATGTCAGTACCAGCCGGTGCGAAAGCCCTATCAAGAGAATCCATGACGTCGTTCAAAAGGGCGGAACCAATGGTGCTCGGATCTTTTGCGTTAAGATAAATAAATAGCTTGACCTCAATTACTCTTTTCGGGACCGCGATTTCGGTCCATGAGTAGGCCTCCTGGCCGCCTTCGAAGATGAAGCAGGCCGGCCGGCTGGCTGAGGGGACATCGCCCCACAGTTTTAGGCGTCTTAATGGCCCCAAATTCCAGGCATAAGCAGCGGCGACGACACTAAAAAGGGCTTCGATAGCGGCTTCCCGCCCTGGTACGTTCATTTCTTTCTCCAGGCAAAGAACTCCTGCTAGCAGCTAGCCCCGGCGAAGCTCGGCAAGAACCCCTTCTTTAAATCCAGATTTTATCTTATCCCGGAATTCTGCCAGAGATGCGCCGAGATAAGCTTTCGGCGTAATCGTGGAGCCCGGATGGCGGACTTTAGAAGCAAATATCTGAGACCCCCTCAGGCTAAAGGCCAGAGCCTTAGCCTTTGATGCAGTGATATCGTGTGCGGGTATTTTCCCACCATACTCCTGTATGCCGGCATAGGGCACACCATTGCTTGTAATTATTATCGAGACTCCGTCACTATCGGTGTCGGCGTCCGAGTTGAGTGAGGCCAACAGAGCTCCTGATCGAGTTTGCAAGACCTCGCCCGAAAGCTTTCCTTGGATCCGTGCCTTGAGGTCGTCGCGGATCATCATCGCGACACCCCGTAATACTTCTTTTAGATCCTCGGGATCAAAAGCGGATACACTCATGGCATAACAACTCGTCGGTATGGAGTCAAAGAAGATCGAACGTAATCAGGAATGTCTTTAACAATGAAGGCCATCGTCTCTTGACCGCCTAGGGATTTCGATTGTTGGGCGATGCGTGACCGGTAAGAGTATTGTTCAGCAACCCAACTCGTGCAACACGAAGCTAAATCCGCAGGCACGTATCCGTAATCTAGAAACAGAGAAGCGCCAGTGTCATTGTCTGAAAAAGTATATACACCCCCGGAGGAGACTGTATACTGCCCAGCCGAAGGGTCCGTTGTTACTGCAGTTAACGTCTCGCCATTCGAATAGTAAACGCCTTCATCTTGTGCCCAGCTGCCGTAAGGCGCCTGGGCCGACACTACAAGCGATGCGGGTACCGTGGTGGCTTCATTAGATATTTGGTAACCGGCCGTGTACGTCACTGTAATGTTTTGCAATCCTTGGTTAAAATGTAATCCACGCAAGGACAAGCGCTGCGGGCAGCCGGGCGGGGCCGAGCTTGGCAAATCAAGAACATATCCCGATGTTACCGGTGCGCCAGCGGTTAGAGGAGATGATTGAGTAATAGTAACCCCATCTATCGTGCACGTCTCAATCTCAAGCACGGGCCATTGGCGAAGCATGATAGAAACATCGTTGCGACCATCACGGACTTCTTCGTATGACGATGGCAAGATGGACGGCCTATTTAGGTAAGCTAGAATTACCCTGCTTATTTGGGTTATCAATTGGGAGATAAGGGCGTCGTCCTCTGTGCTGGAAATGCCAAGCCACGCCTTGACATCGACGAGCCCAGCTAAATCAAAAGGGGAAGCCATCTTTAAAACCAATCCAAGCCTGCTCACCTTAGGAAGGCGGTTGCTCTATAGAATTGTCTCGCCGGAGCTGTCCGAAGGAGATGACGCTCCTCCGGGTAGGGTCTGTTCTCGCTCAGTTTGCGCAATTATCCATTCCCGATATTTGTGATCAGCGAGAGGGACGGCGGGAAGTAGTTTTGGAGAACTTCATCTGCGTAGATACCGTATTCATAGCGGCGGCTGCGGAGTGGCCACTCGATTTGGTAGTAATCTTGCCGAGTCCGGATTTGCATGACGTTACCGACCCCGGCAAGAGGATAGGGAAGCACGCTTGTTGTCATGAGGATTGTGCCGGCCGGCATGTTTGGATGGACTTTGATATCGATAGTGCTCCCCCCCTGCATTGAAAAGCGGTTCAAATAGGTACGAACCATAATGCCACCGCCTACGAGATCTTGCGGTGAGTCAAACACAAAGCGTTGTGCTGCCGTCTGGGATCCAGCAATAATTTTTCGTGAAATGTTCAGCGCTTCCTGGGAGTTAACCCACATTGTGTCTGGTGAGAGGTGGTAATTGTCCCACATGCTTTTCAGCACGGTGTCGATTTCAACAATCCCGCCTGCGCCATCCGGCGTGAGGGGAGTGCCTTGGCCTAAGGTCCCGGTCGCCATCTTATAGAGGGTAGATCCGGAATTCGGCGCCCAGGCTTGCGAAATGAGCCCGTCAAACGCGAGAGCGTTTGTCGAATTATCAACATAGGCTGAGGTACTCCCGCTAGAAGAATTCACCTTTAACGACGTGACAAGCTGGGTGCCAGCCGCTGGCGCGGTTATCTGGATCGAGTTAATCGTCGTAATGGCTCCAAGGACCTCCGCTCCCGGCACTCCCCAGTACCAAGCGTAGCCAAGGGCCCCTGGGGCAAGGGAAACGCTGGCATTGATCGATCCAGTGGAGGCCGTTCCACTTATCGTAAGGGTCGCGGACGCGCTCGGGATGGCGACACCACCACCAAAAGTATCAATCGATCCATCGGCATTTGTACGCGTGATCTGACCTTGGACGCCGTTCGTGCTCGCGACACTGCCATTGATAATGCCGTCGAGAGTTAGTGCCGCACAAATAACCGACCAGGTTTGAGGCGCGAGAGTTCCAACCGTCCCGGTAGAAAGTGTTGGAGTCGGTGTCTGGCCGAGCGGGAAGGAGGAGCAGCCGCCGAGGATCATCGCCTCTTCACCGAGCATCAAGGCTTCGAGGCCGGTTTTTGCGGCGACCGCTCGGATGTCGTCGAAGCCCTGACCCGCATATTGGGCTTCGAAGTCAACGCTCGTCTCGATGCCTATGCCCTTGTAGGCCGCGGTATAGTCCTTCGTCGCGACGCCCATAACCCCGCCACGGTTGGCGGCGGATACACCGATTCGAATACCAGTATTATTAATGGCGGTAATCGCTCGCCAATTTGCTTGAATGCCGCCCTTACCAGACACGCGCGGAATCATGTTGCGCAAGGGGGTGAGGACCGGGTAGAGGAATTTTGCGCCGACCTCAAGATCGTAGTACGTCAGACCTGAAGTTGGGCTCGAATTCTCAGAAAACGTGCTCTTTTCAAGACTGGCAAGGCGTGGGTCTCCGAGCGGCCTTTGCTGCGCGGTTTTAAGCCTGTCCAGGACATTCTGAACATCGGTCTGTATCGTCATTATTAGCTCCTTGCCGCAGTGAAGTAAGAGAAGTTTAGACAAAAAGGTAAGTGAGCCCGTCGCGCATTTTCCGGCGCTTCACTGGCTTTGAAAATTAGGAAGAGAGCGCCAGCGCTTTACCGCAAGGGAGGGCGTCCATTGCGCTGGGCAAGCTTGATCGCGAGGATGGACAAAGCATCGGGATCTAAGAGAAGCTTTTCAGCTTCTGATCGCGTATTAGAACCGCCATCCTCAGCCTTGGAGATCAATCTGGAGGAGCCTGAAAGCGGCAATGGCAGGGGCTGATCCTCGATATTCTTCACGCGCCGCAATACATCTGCCAGCGTCTCTGCAAAAATGTCAAAGCGCTTTTCCATGGCTGACGAAGCAAATTTCTCGAAACCGCAGATTGCGCCGAGCTCCACGGACGTGTCGTGCATATGCTGTATTCGGGCTTGGCCTTCGGCGCTATTCCGAGCCCCAGCTTTGAAAAGGTTTTTTGCCTTTGTGGAGGCCACCTTTGGGATTGATTTCGATGGAGGAGCCTCAGTAGGGGGAATGGCCGGCGTCTCGATCTCCGATGTTTCTTCCTGGATGATCACTCTTAGAAGCGCGGTTGCTCTTGATACGAGATCACGCAGTTTATCGGGCACTGCTGAATCGTCTTGCTCCATCATCTCTTCGAGTTCAGAGGTGCCTTTCAGCCAATCGAGCTCCTCGATGATGTTCGCGAGCCGCGCAACCGTGTCCATTCCTTTGCGAAAAGGACGCTGCTCTCGCGTGCCATCCGCTTTTATCATTTCGAATGTCGCTTCGGGTAGGCAAGGCAGGTCAACAAGGGAAATTTCAGTGGGTGCCGCTGTATAGCGCGTGAATCCCTCAGCGTCCGTCCAGCGCTTTTCGTAAGAGCCACCTTGGGAAAAACCGGTGTAGACGGCTTCGACAACCTTTTGCCATTCGCTATCATCGACGACCTTTGCGCAGATCTCGATCTGCTTCGCCTCATCATTAAAGTTAATCTCTGTCACCTTGCCTGCCGCGACAGAGCCATGCATGGCGCGAAGGTTGCCACGAGATTTACCCTTTGTGGATTTCAAGATGTCCGCTGACCATTTTTCGTAGAGAGGCTTCGTTGAGGCGTAGTCGCAAATTTCTCCAGAACGGTCTTCTTTTTCCGCGGTGGCAACGCCGTAGACGAGGCGCCGCGCCGCGTCGACCTTGGTTATGGGGATAAACATACGCAGCGCCGGCATAGGTGCTCCTTTTTAATATTTGATTTTGACCAAGCGTGGTTGATTAGCCGACCCCAGGAGGTGGCTTAATTATACCGGTTAATTTGAAAGCTTGCTACAGGTACTAGATAATCTACCTCATGGGAGGTTCAAATAAACAATCACTGCATAAAACCTGACAGTAGGCTCAAATTTCTATTTGGCCTCACATCACCATGCCGCGATTTTTTCGATGTTTGAGCGTTGGTATCCGCGCGAGATTCTTGGACGCATCGATGTCCTTCGACAATGCCCATCGCGCACTGCCGCCGTTTGCTCTACAATATGATGAACTTCGTAACCTTTCTCGCGCTTGACGCACGGCGTCGGCGCGCGCGAGCAGCGTGCGGCGGGCGCAAGTCTCCGCGCCCTCGCCGGCAGAAGTGCAGGCACGGAAATTTCCGAATTTTTGAGAGCTGCCGAAGTGCTCGCCCATCGTTATTCGGGCAGAGCGATGAAGCCCGCGTTGGTGAGCGTCATTGGCCGGTTGGCGGAAGCTTCGGTAAGCGCTGGCCGGCCGAGCGCGGCGCGCGCCTCATTGATGGTCAAAATGCCTTTCGACGTGTAGCCGGCGAGAACCGCTTCTTGCGCCACAGGATCGGTCTGAGCGCCATTGGTCCAGACAAATTCGAGATCTGGCGCCTCAAACTCGCTGGTGAGAATATCGTCGATGAGCGACTTTGTCCAGGCAAGGATCGGGGCTAGGCCCTCCTCCTCGGCGAGCTGCTTTTGAGTTTCCGCGGTAGCGCGGTTGATCGTTTGCGTGAGAGCCTGGGGAGAGATGGAGAAGGCGAAGCAGACGATCCGCGCCAGCCATTCGTCAAACTCCCCTTTGAGCTCGGGCTCTTTTGTTTGAATGAAGGTTTTGGCGACGCCGCCGGGGACGAATTTAGCGCGCCGTCGGCGACCGAGATCGCCATCGAAATAGGCGTCCCAATACTTCTGATAGGTGGCGATTTGATCGGGCGTCCAGTTTTCGGGGACGCCAATGAGACTGTCTGGAATATTGCCTTCGGTAAAATAGTCGAGAAGATAGAGTTGCCGCCGCAAAGCGATGTTTACAGTTGTCACGACTTGTTCTACCGGGCTCATCCCGTAGACGCGATTTACACGCCGATTACGCGGCCGGTAGATGAGGTCTCGAACGGAGTAGTCAATCGCCGGGTAGCCTTTGAGGATCTGCTGATAAGCGGGGGGATAGATGAGCTTTCCGCTTTCATAATATGGTTGTGGAGGGCGCCCCCAAGGATCGATCACAGGCTTGATCGTCGCACCGTCGATCGGCAAAAGCGCTTTCAGTCGGCCGCTCCTGTCCCGCCTCATATAGAGGGCGGGCGCATCCGTGACGAATACTTCTTCAAGGATCATGCGTAGCCAATCGGCAAAGCCGTTGATACCGTCTGGCGACGAGAAAAACTTAGTAAGCGATTCGATGCGTGCCGAATCCGGTTGGGATTGCGGACCCTTGTTTCGTGTGACAAAGCTCCACGATTGGCGCGAAGCTTGGTCCTTCCGCGTTTCAATGACAAGGCGTAGAAGATCATACCCATCAGCTAAACCTCGTAAGGTTTGAAATGTAATGGGCTCGTAAGGACGCGATAATGTTGATAGATTATAACCCGCGGGGTAATCCCATTGCCGCCCAGCAACCTCGGGAGGAGCAAGCGGAGTAATGGGCTCTAGCGGGCCGAACCAGTTTGCAGCCTTGCCGTCCGCGTTGGTATTTGCAAAATTGATCGTAACCTCATAAGGGCTTAAATCCCAGCGCCTTTGCCCCGCAACGCGTTCAGCCATGCTGGTTCCTTTTCGAAATTAATTTGCTCAACGGCAGCCGCAATCAGAATTTTCGAATATTAAGCTAGAGGCAGGTTTTCTCCGCCTGTCTCTTGTAAAATTCGATAATTCCAAGCCCATCGCTCTGACCGAAGAGATGGGTAAGTGCCCAGATAGCCGCATCCGCGTGATCGGGGCTTCCAGCACCCATGTATCCCGACGACGAAAAGGCACAGAGTTGATCTTCGAGTTTGGGAAAACGACCAACGTGGTGCACCTGCCCCTGGGCATAACGAACGGAAATCGGCTCGGCCCTCACGGCCTTTCCACGGCTTGCCGTTACAAGACGGACCGGGACGTTTCGGTCAGATGCGTGTATTGTAGCGCGCACCATATCCCCACCGAAATTGGCCTCGGCAACGATGCAGTCAGCGCGAGACCGATGGAATGCGGTGACGGCCAGCCTGCCCCAGACTGAAGGGGCGTCTCGGCACGACAAGTCTTCCAAAATATAGCAATGGCCATCAAATCCTCTCGCCGCCACTATCAGGCCAATCTCATCGGCGCAAAAATCGTCGCGGCCCGCTGCCCCAGAAGGGTCCACTGCCACGACAACGGCGGACCGCTTTTCTTCGTTGATCTCCTCAGCAACGCATCGGTTCGTGTCTATGATCTCGTAGGTCCAAAGCGCACCATCGATCTCATCGACATAGACACCTTCGTAAAACCGCTTGCGCTGTTTTTCCGGTAGATTATCTAAACTTAGGATGAAATCGTTTGAAAGGTTTTCCGTATTATCGCAAGGATTGAGGAATGCGCGCTGATAATTCTCTGGATCTTGGACTAAGCGCTTCGATACCGGATCTCGTTTTTCGCCAAATAGGAGATTGGTCCAGTGTGATTTGCCAGACGGATTTAGATCTACATAAGCTTGCTGACGAATTTCGCGCGTCTGTTGTGCTAAGCGAGTGAAGGCGACCAGGGCGGAAGAATAAGGTATTTGAGATGCCTCGTTAAGAAAGACAGTTGCAAATTCCAGACCGAGAATTTTCTCAACACGGTCTTTGTCGTCCAGCCCCCCAATCCAAATGCGAGAACCGTTCGGCAATGCAAAATAGCCGTCCTGTCGATGCTCCTTGAGTACCAAACCTGGAAAGCAGAGTCTCACCACTTGAGGTAGCGTACCGAGTGTTATTGAGGCGCGTGCCGCATTAGCGCGGAAACGCAATATGGCATGGCGAGAATCCTTCTCCTGTAGCGCGCGCATAACTATAGCGCGAATGATAAGAAAGGTTTTTCCCGAACGCGTGCCTCCTGCTAGACAGGTGTAACGCTGCGGTCCTTCTAGGAGACGGCGCGCTGCTTCTTGGGCTGCGCTAAAGGACGCCATTGGGCTAGTTTTGCATTATTGGCCACAGATTGATGCGCAACGCGACAGTTGGGCAAGTATGCGGTAGAAAATATTTATCGGCAACAAACCTCAAGAAGCGTCCATTCAGAGCTAACTTGAATTAAAAACAATCTTTATTTCGCCGCCGGTGCGCCGCATCACTTGCCTTCGCATAAGGCGCAGTTCGTGCCCAGCACCCGCGTATATAGCACTCACAATCGCTCTCATGTCAACAGATCGCGGATTTGCCAAGTTAGAGATACTTACATACCAGCGGAGAGGCTTAGTGTGATTTTGATACTCCGTAGCCTTGACTCAAACGACTCGATAGCTTGCCTCCTTTAGAGGCAGCTCCCCGGCTAGGGTAATCTGTTACGATATCCCGAGGCCATGCAATGCTCAGCGTGGTGGGCCGGGAGGGACTCGAACCCCCAACCAGACCGTTATGAGCGGCCGGATAACAATGAAAAGCGATAATTCTCCTCTAGGCTTACCTCATCAAATGCAATTTTGTTCTCGATCGGTTCATGTGAAACGGTGCGCAATCGGTGCGCTTCCTTGTAAATCACGATTGTACTCATCACGAGAGTGTCCAAGGGTCGCTGGGACCCAGCCAAATGTCCCCAGAAGAAGATTTGCGCGGCGGCTTGGTTGTGGAAAAATAACTATTAAGCTGACGCGCTAGGAACCCGCGATCCTGACGGTTGTGCAGCCAACCAAACTCAATGGACCAGAAGTGCGCGCGTGAACGGAGATGCCACTTTTTTCTCGGCGGCGCGCTGATAGTTGCGCTTCTCTTTGCGGCGTTGCTGGATTCGCGCATTCGCAAAAGCGGCAAGGCGACAGTGCGCGATATGGCATGTATAAAACGCCTGGCCATGCAGGCGCGCAAAGCTGACTGGATGCAAAATCATCAGCAGATGACATCGAGCGCACCGCCACATTGGCCTTGCAAAGCATTAGACTAGCACGAGAGCGCGATCTGCCTGCAGAGGAAGCTCTGGCATGGGAAGGTGAAACGCGCGATCTGCGCGCTCGAAAAGATTATCGTGGATATGAACAAGCTGGGACGCCAGGGCGATTTTTCCGCCGCCCGACTCAACAGCCTTGGTCAACAGCTTCTGACCTACATCCGCTCCAATCGGAGCGCGCTTGTCGATTATGGCGCGAGATATCGGGCAAGGCGTCGCATATCGACTAGCCTGGCGGAATCCGCGGTCAATTCCTTGCTTGCGAAACGGATGGTCAAAAACCAGCAAATGCGCTGGTCTCCATCGGGAGCTCATCTATGCTGCAGGTTAGAGCGGCGATGGTGAACGGCAATCTACGACAGCGGCTTCGGCACAAACCTGACCTGCCTGCGCTACCCATCCACCCGATCTTTCAACCAACCCCGCCTTTGCTCACAGCCGCTTGAACCCCAGAGTTTTTGCCGCTCTCGCTCGAAGTGGCCAATTTCCGAGCCAATATCCAGCGCAAATCTCGATTGCCGCTAACTAAGGCGCTTGCCGATCTGCAGCAGCGCAATGTTTGCATCAGCGCGTTCAAGAACGCTTCTTATGATTTCGGTGGCTGAGAATCCGTTGGTCACGCAAACAATTTGCGGCGCACGATAGCAATGTTCACGATCCGTCCAAGTTAGCGTACAAAAAATAACAAACCTTGCGCTGACCTCAAGGTCGTAAGCGACACGGTCGCGATCACCTTGCGTCCCGAGCGGGAGCTATTGACGCGTTACACGCTGGCCGCGGCCGAGCGCACCAAAAAAGAGGGCAGGGTGGTGTCGGCGCAAGAGATCATGCTTGAGGTCCTGCAGCGCGGCCGCCCGCAGGCGCAATCATGAAATCGGTCGCGATCCTTGGCTGCAAGGGCGGCACCACCAAAACGGCCTCGTCGCATTTGGTCTGTCTCGGCGCCTATCTTCACGGTAATCCGGCGGCCTATGCGTTGACCGATCCCATGCGGAAGGTACGGGGGGAGGGGAGGCCTTACGGTTTTGGACGGGCGGCTGCCCGAGCAACTGGCCCTGATCCTCGATCGTAGCTGTAACACGCTGAACGGATGGCTTGTCATCGACGGCGGCGGCAACCGGCTCGATTTCGATATCGAAGTCGCGAAGCATGTCGATCTCACGATCATTCCGTTTCGCGCCTCCGAAGAAGACATCGACACGGTCGCGCAATCGCTCACGGCAATACCGACGGCCATGGCCTGGCCGAGTGCCTGGCCGACCAACAATTTTGCGGTCAACGCAGCTCAGTATCTCTTGGAGGGCCTCGGCAAGGCTTTTCCGCAGCGGATCATGACGCCGCCGATCCCGTTCGTGAATTCGATTTCCGATCTGCTGACACCGACTTTGGCCTCGCCGTCGACGGCGGTGCGCCATGCCGCGCGCAAGGCCTATGAAACCGTCTCCGATTATTACGACGATCGTTGCGGCGCTGATAAGCAATCCGTTTTGGAGGCGGTCAGCGCCTGAGGCGCGGGGCAGGGGCGATCTGATACCAAAGGCGAGGCGCTTGCACCGCATGAATGACATCACTATGATGTCACAATGAATCGCGGAGCAATCAATAAACCAAGACTAGACGCAAGCAGCCCGCTACGCGGGTGCCCGTCACCATCCGGATACCGGCAGAGGTTGTTCAAGAGATTGACCTCGCCCTGGAACGCCGTCCAGTGCCTGTGTCGCGCAACAACTGGCTGCTCGAAGCCGCCATCGAAAAGCTGAAGAGAAACGACTCAGGGGGCGCCAATGGCACGTAGTGACTTGGTCGTCGCCCTAGCTAGGGCCGGAAATGCCGGCGACAAGCGCGCGGCTCGCGTCGCAACGGAGGCGATCATTGCCGAAGAGAGGGCCAAGCAACACAAAGTGCTCGCCGACAAATTGAGCAAGGCCATGCAAATGAATGGCAGTAGCACTCACGTGATCTCTTCGTCATCTGACGTCGCAAGCCGCGGGCGCGATTTCATCATAGAAATAATGCCGAGACGCAGACTGGAAGATATGATCCTTTCTGCCGCCGCACGCCGCGCGGTCGATGAACTGGTTGAGGAGCAACAGCGTGCCGATTTGCTCCGCGCTCATGGTGTAGAGCCTCGACACCGCATCCTACTTGTTGGCCCCCCTGGGACGGGTAAGACAAGCCTCGCAGAGGCCATCGCCGAAGCGGTGATGGTGCCGCTCTTGGTTGTGCGTTATGAGTCGATGATAGGCAGCTATCTTGGCGAAACGGCCGCGCGCCTCAAACGTATGTTTGAATACGCGCGGACGACTCCATGCGTCCTCTTCTTTGATGAGTTCGACGCGATCGGCAAGGAGCGCGGCGACATTCATGAGACTGGCGAAATCAAGCGCGTTGTCAGCTCGCTGCTCATGCAGGTTGATGAACTTCCAAGCTACACTATTGTGGCCGCTGCGACAAACCACCCGGAATTGTTGGATCGTGCCACATGGCGGAGATTTCAACTTAGGCTTTCTCTGCCCCTGCCAACACACAAAAACCTGACGAGTTATATCGAAACCTTCGCCAAGCGCTTTGACGAGCCGTTAGGACAGCCCGCTTCGACGATTGCCAAACGGCTTGGACGTATCAGCTACGCGGAGGCCGAGGATTTCTGCCTTGAACTACGGCGACGCACAATTCTCTCCGTCGGCGAAAAGAGACTGAAAGCCATTATTAGCGAACAGCTCGAGATTTGGTCAGAGCAGGCCCGCGCAGTGGCTTCGTCTAACGACAAGGAGGATGATGGCGAAGCGTCAGCTCCTAGCTCTTCCTAACCCAACGGACAGCAGCCCGCCTCGCGGAGGAGGCGGAGGAGAGAATCTTCGACTGCCGACAAAACAGCGGCAGATTTCAACCTACGGCCCGGTGTTCGACCGGCTGCGCCAGACTCTGGCGCGGCCTGATAGTGTCATGGCGCTGCGCGACGATCCGGGAAGCCTTGCCCCGGACAGAGGCATCGTGTTCGAGATTGCCGGTCGGATCGACAATTTTAGGCAGGCTGTTGCTAAAGTCGAAGGGCTCGAATTTCTGGCAGAAATTGAAACCGAACTTCCACCCGACGCGAATTTCGCGGTGATCGATAAACGGAAGGGGCGCAAGGGACAGGACCGCACGGACAAGCTCATAACCGGGCGCTTTTATCTGGCAATGCCAGATGTCACAGCATTCAAACAGCTGCTTAATCTTTGGGATCAGTGGGAGAAGACTGGTAAGCTTGACCGAGGATTTGCCCCATTCGGCAATGTGTTCAAGCATCTTCATAACCTTCGACCATGGGGACCAATCGACCGAATCCCGGATGAGACGATCGAGTTTTGGCGCGAAGAGAGCATACAACATCCTGCTCGGCCGATTAGGACGGAGGTCGAACTGGTTTTACTCCAACGCCACTAAGCGCGAAAAGGTATCCTCTGACTTTGAAAAGCTGGTGGTGGAAACCGGCGGATCAGTCATCCACGAGGCTGTTATTTCGGAGATTGACTACCACGGGATACTGATCGACGTGCCGGCAGGCGAAATTCAAAAGCTAATGACAAGGCAGGCCGTGAAATTGGCTATCGCTGATGATGTCATGTTTCTCCGACCACAAAGTCTACTGATCAGCCCAACCGAGGCTGAGTCTTTTGACGATCCATCCCACCAGGTGCCGGCAATCCCGATTGAAAACGCGCCGATTGCAGCGTTGCTGGACGGTGTTCCGATGGAACTTCACAGCTTGTTAAAGGATCGGCTCTCGATTGATGACCCGGATGATCTTCAGCGAAATGCAACGGTCGTGCGCCGCGTGCATGGCACAGCGATGGCTTCGCTCATTTTGCACGGCGACCTCAATACGAAGGGGCCATCTCTAAATCGGATGCTCTATGTCCGTCCGCTGCTGCTCGCACCGACAGATGGACCTGAACATAGTGACGAGAACAGACTCCTAACTGATACCGTTCATCGTGCTGTCCTCCGCATGCGTGGCAGTGCAGGGGAGGAAGCAGCGGCTCCTACGGTGTTCATCGTGAATTTGTCGATCGGCGATCCTCGACGACCTTTCACACAATCGGTCAGCCCATTAGCACGCCTGCTTGACTGCCTAGCCGCCAAGTATGCGTTGCTGTTTTTGGTGAGTGCCGGTAATGCGACGACATCGTTGACAGTCCCCGGCTTTGACGATTGGACAAGTTTTACAACAGCGCCACCTACAGATCGCGAAAAGGCCGTCCTTACCGGATTGAACGGAGCAAAGCATGAACGCTCGATCCTCTCCCCCGCCGAGTCACTCAACGCCCTAACGATCGGGGCGCAACACTACGACGATGTCAGCAATCGTAAATCGACGGCGAATGCTGTCGATCCCTTCGATGATCCATTCCTACCAAATGCAAGCTCAGCTCTTGGGCTCGGCTATCGCCGTGCGGTGAAACCGGAAATCTATCTTCCTGGCGGTCGTGAGCATGTGAGGATGAAGCGAACAGGTGGCGGCCTCGAAGTTGGTTTTGGTCCTCCGCAGCGGCTGTATGGCTTAAGCGCAGCAGCCCCAGACAGCAGCGGGCAAGGCAGGCTCGACCAACTTGCGCTGAGTGACGGCACAAGCTCCGCTACAGCACTCGCGACCCGTGCGGCACACCGGATATTCGACGCTCTCATGGACCCTGATGGGCCGTCTCTACTGCGCGACATGGATCCTGCTTTCTATGCCGTGGTTGTGAAGGCGCTTCTGGTCCATCGGGCACGATGGAATGGCAAGGCGGATTTACTAAAAGATATTTGCGGGCCGGCCGACAAAAGGCGCTCTGCCGAGCGGTCAGAGAATGTCAGTCGATTCATCGGCTTCGGTGTCCCAGATACCGATGAAGCCATAGAGTGTGCTGCTAACCGCGCCACCCTGATTGGCTTCGGAACGCTCAAACCTGAGAAAGCGCTGAATTATAGGATTCCGCTGCCATTATCTCTAGAACGGGTCACCGACCCGCGCTCTTTGACCATCACCCTCACCTGGTTCTCGCCGATAAAGTCAGGCCATCAGAATTACCGCTGTGTCCGTCTCGAAGCGGCACCGCTCCAGCCGATCGAGGCGCTTGGCATCGAGCGCCAGAGCAATCAGCCCGCAGACCGCCCCGTGAAACGAGGCACTGTGTTTCATGAGCATTTTTATGGCACAAAGGCCGTTCCATTCATCGATGATGGCTATCTGAATTTACAGGTATGGCGCAAAGAAGATGCAGGCGGCACCGAGGATGAAATCCGCTACGGCATCGTCATTTCGATCGAAGCCGAAGGAGCCATACCGATCTATGATGAGATAGAGCAGCGCCTAAGGGTGGCCCCACGTCCTTAGACTAAGCGGTGAAAGCGCTGGGGGGGCGGACTACAAGCGGCGGCGGCAGCCGCCGTGACAACGATGAACGGGGAGATAAGAAATGGCACTGAGGCGGGGTTTAAAGGAGCTGGTGCAGAAGCGGGTATGAGCGCCGAGCTTTTCAGCGAAACGAAACCGACCCGTCTTTTCGAGCTTTGTCCCAAAGTAGTGGGCGGAAAGCTTGTGTGCTTCGTCGAACACCACAAGCAGTTCGTCGCTTCGAGGACAGGTGAGTGATGCATGACGTGGTCATCATCGGCGCCGGCCACAACGGCCTTGTTTGCTCCGCTTATTTGGCGATGGCTGGCCTTAAGGTCATCGTGCTCGATCAACGCCCGATCGCCGGAGGCGCCGCCGT
>Ga0187783_10000037_pt1 | contig 110054 bp, 117 predicted proteins | sample 1015_SJ02_MP02_2_FD_132471 | JGI IMG/M metagenome (GOLD analysis project Ga0187783, IMG submission 132471) | Tropical peat soil microbial communities from peatlands in Department of Meta, Colombia - 1015_SJ02_MP02_20_MG | ecosystem: Environmental > Terrestrial > Soil > Wetlands > Peat... | reverse complement strand
ACGGCGGCGCCTCCGGCGATCGGGCGTTGATCGAGCACGATGACCTTAAGGCCAGCCATCGCCAAATAAGCGGAGCAAACAAGGCCGTTGTGGCCGGCGCCGATGATGACCACGTCATGCATCCGTTAGCTCTCCTTGAACGATGAACTGCTCAGATGTAGCACCAGGCAGACAGCAGGTCCGCGCACGAAGGCACGACGCCGCTTCGCCAACGGGAATTCAAGCCTGGGCCCACGACTGGTATAAACCATCGACCTTCGCAAAGGCACCGAGCCTCGAATGAACAAAGTAGGACAAGCGTTTGAGCCATTGCTCCGTCCGGCTCTTCACGTCTATTGGCGCTGGGCCCGGGGAATGACGCTTGGAGTTCGCGGGCTTGTGATTGATTCAGACAAAAGGATCTTTCTCGTCACGCACACCTACGTCTCCGGGTGGCAATTACCGGGAGGCGGAGTGGAGCCCGGAGAGACGGTGGCCGAGGCTCTTGCTCGCGAGCTCTTAGAGGAGGGCAATATCGAGATTCGCGAGCCGCCAATATTACACGGCATCTTTTTCAACAGCCGCGTATCGCAGCGCGACCACGTTGTGCTGTTTGTCGTGCGCTCCTTCCGCCAGGAGCGCGCCCCGGCACCCAATAGGGAGATTGCAGTGCACGGCTTTTTTTCTCTAGACGCTCTTCCCGAGAATACAACGAAGGCAACGCGGGCTCGCATCGCGGAGGTCACTTCGGGTGCACCCCTTTCCGAACGCTGGTGACAAAATGGCTCTATGTGCGCTTGGCTGAACAGAGGCAGTCTTCACATGACTTGCGCACCGATGCGCCACATTCGATGTTTCATTGTAGAGATTTTCCTAGGTTTTGAGGCGCGGAATAAACTCTATTTCGGCTGGCACCGTCGTAAAGTTCGTTAGCTAAAACTTAAGCTGACAGACGGGTGTCTGGGCCCATGGCGAATCGCAAGCCGAGGCGGGGCTCGGAGCGGTCGGGGTTGCGCAGCGCCTTTGCCAAGCGCTTGATGATTTCCGCGCCATCGGAGAGAACAGTGACCTCTCTGTGTCCGGAATATCCTTCGAACTGTAGGGCTCGCAGCGTCCCCACCCACATTTCAACCTGCGAAGTGTTGCTCGTCGCGAAATAATGAACACGCGGCATCCCTCGTCCACCGCGACCGCAACGCGCGATGACAATTTCAAAATCACGCGCCGTCTTGGGATCCGCGCTTCGGGTATGAGCGGTATCGATACGGCCACGAGAAGGACGATAACTGCGTGATGGGACAGACCCTCAAATGGCTTAAGAGCTCGAAGGCAAAAATTCCGACAAGCCGGATGAACAAAATCTGAATCTGAATCAAGGCGTTGCCTGCGCGCCCGGCGGCTTTGACAAGACGGAAAATGGACTGGTGTGTTTCCAGCACCAGCCCATTCACCCATCACCTTGCACAGACGTCTTCGCCAAGAAGAGGAGGGATAAGCGAAACCATCTGTGGTGAGAAGCTGTCTCCCGAAGCAATGACGCCGTCGAAGTGTAAACGAGGGAGACCTATCTCGGCCACGCGAGCGTCACGACGACGGCCCGTTACGCCCATGTCGACCTTGAGGATGTTCGCGCTGGGATGGAAGCCGTCGCGAAACGCAAAAATTTGACAAAAATCACTGGGCCGAACAAAAAGGAAGACAAGAAAAGCTCGTAACTATTTGATTTTATGGCGACCCCGGCAGGGCTCGAACCTGCGACCTGCCGCTTAGAAGGCAATTGTTCGACTTTTGGTTGTTTTAGCTAAATCATAAATTTATCAGTATGTTATAGAAAAAATAGCACTTATCTTAGGGGCAGAGTAAGAGAAAATTAAGGGAACAAAAGGGTGGCAAGTGCGCAGTAGGCCGCAAAAATCACTGGAAAATCACTGGAATGAAACTACCCGCTCCCTTTGCGTTCGCCGGGCCTGCTCCTAAGACCAGACCGGTTGACCGCCGACCAAGCCCACGCGCTACTCGACCGCACGACACCTCAACCCTTGTCGGCTTGCCGCGACCGCGCTTTGATCGGTGTCATGACGTACGCCTTCGCGCGTCTTCAGCAGCCTGTTAGCCGTGGGAGCGCAGAGGCCGAGGCTCGCGGCCCCATCTCGGACCACGGCCTTGCCGATCCGCTCGTCGCCGGCACCTGCAACCAAAGCGCGAATCTCGTCAGGCGGCGGCAGGCCTCCTCCCATGCCCGCGGGAGCGCCTGGCACCGGACGTGGGATTCATCGCCCTACCCTGCAGTCACCCTGCATGCCCGGTAAACGACCGATTTCTGCGGCGCACAAGGTGAAAGTCTCATAATTGCCACCCTTGACTCTTTCATTTTGATGAGAACAGATAAGGAACATTCTAGCTCGCAATTCGTAGAGGTCAATAGTCGATCGTGCAGCCTGCGTCCGCTCTTGCATCTCTGCGCGCCCTGGTCCGGCAGATCGAAGGCCCGCATAGGCACGCCTCAACAGTATTGCCGTTTGGCCTCGCCGAGGTGGACTCACGACTACCGGGTGGGGGCCTCGCCCTCGGTGCGCTGCATGAAGTCGCTGGCGGCGACAATGATGCGATTGATGGTGCAGCAGCCACCCTCTTCACGGCCGGAATCGCGGCCCGCACCAAGGGCAAGGTCCTCTGGTGCATCACCCGGCCGGACTTGTTTGCTCCGGCTCTCTCGCAAGTTGGCCTGAAGTCCAACCGTGTCATCTATCTCGAAGGCGGCGATGAAAAGACGGTGCTCGCCTGTTGCGAGGAGGGCCTGCGGCATGGCGGGCTTGGCGCCGTGGTCGCAGAAGTCGCGCGCTTGCCGATGTCCGTCTCGCGTCGCCTTCAGCTCTCCGCCGAAGGCTCGGGCACGATCGGCATTGCGCTGCGCCGTTGGTGCCGACAGACCGGGGTCTCCGATTTCGGCCAGCCGACCGCGGCCGTCACGCGCTGGCACATTTCGGCACTGCCCTCGACGCCGCTCCCCGTGCCGGGTGTCGGCCGCCCGCGTTGGCTTGTTGAACTGATCCGCTGCCGTGCCGGCGAAAGCGCGGCTTTCGAATTGGAGTCCTGCGATGACACGGGTCATCTCGGTCTTCCTGCCGACCTTGTCCACCGACCGGGTCAGGCGGAAGATGGACGATGCAGCGCCTCCGTCTGAGCTGCCATTCATATTAGTCGGCCGGGAGGGAAGGCGGCGAGTGGTGCTGGCGGCCGATACTACGGCCCAAGCCGCTGGGCTTTGCGTCGGCATGCCGGTGAGCAAGGCCCAGGCATTGATGCCTGGGCTTGTGATCCAAGGTGCCGATCCGACGGCCGATATGGCTGCACTCGAACGGCTGGCGCTTTGGGCGCTGCAGCACTTTGCGCCGATCGCCGCACCGGATCCGCCGGACGGGATCGTCATCGATTCGATCGGCACTGATCATTTGCATGGCGGCGAGACGACTATGCTCACGACCTTGGTTGGAAGGCTGGCCGGTGCCGGTCTTCATGCCCGTGCCGCGATCGCCGATAATTGGGGCGCTGCCCATGCGCTGGCGCGCTTTGCAGAAAAACCGTGTTTCATCTCCAAGCCGGGGAACGCAGCAGCCGATGTGGCGCCTCTGCCGATCACGGCACTGCGGTTCGTACCAGAACTGGTGGCTTCTCTTCACGTGCTCGGTTTCGAGTGTGTGGGCGAGTTGCTGGCGCAGCCGCGCGCGCCGCTCACTTTGCGCTTTGGTCCTGAACTTGGCCGCCGTCTCGATCAGGCCGCCGGCCGGATTGCCGAGCCGATCAAACCCATCCGGCCCAAGGAGCTGATCGAGGTCCGTCGTGATTTTGCAGAACCGATCGGCGCGGCCGAAACGATTGCCCGCTTCATCGGGAAGCTGGCCGGCCAGCTCTGCGACGCACTGGAACTGAAGGGGCTTGGTGCCCGTCAGCTCGATCTCATCTGCCATCGTGTTGACAATCGCGCCCAGGCGGTGCGTGTCGGCACTGGCCAACCGCTGCGCGACGTGAAGCGCGTAACCCGACTGCTCTCAGACAAGATCGAGACCATCGACCCAGGCTTCGGCATCGAAGTCATGACTCTGGCGGCGAGCATAGCCGAACCACTGAACCCAAAGCAGACGGTCTCGAGCCTGGTCGAGGAGCCTCAGCCCGATGTCTCGGATCTCATCGATCTCCTCGTCAATCGCGTCGGTGAGAAGAACCTCTACCGCATCGCACCGGTTGCGAGCGATGTACCTGAACGCTCGGTCCGCCATGTTCCGGCGTTGGCACCGGAAACCGGTGCGGAATGGCCCGGACATTGGCCTCGCCCATCGCGGCTGTTCGGCCATCCCGAGCCGATCGAGATCATCGCGCTCCTTCCCGACCACCCGCCTATCTTCTTCACTTGGCGTGGCGTGCGCCGGCGGGTGAAGCGGGCGGATGGCCCTGAGCGCATCTATGGCGAATGGTGGAAGCGCGATCCGGAACTCGCCGCCGTGCGCGACTACTTCCAGATCGAGGATGAGGCCGGCGAGCGTTTTTGGGTGTTCCGTGCCGGGGACGGCGAGGATCCGCGGACCGGCTCGCAGCGCTGGTTCCTGCACGGGATTTTCGGATGACCGGCCTGCGCTACGCCGAGTTGCAGGTGACCTCGCATTTCAGTTTTTTGCGGGGCGCAAGCTCCTGCGAGGAGTTGTTCGCCACCGCGGCCGCGATGGGCATTGAGGCGCTTGGCATTACCGACCGCAACTCGCTCGCGGGCATCGTCCGGGCGCATGAAGCCGCCAAAGCCACCCATGTTCGCCTTGTGGTCGGCTGCCGTCTCGATCTCAATGATGGCCTATCAATGCTTGTCTATCCAACCGATCGGCTGGCTTATGCGAGGCTCTGCCGGCTGCTCTCGCTCGGCAAGAAGCGCGCCGGCAAGGGCAAATGCGATCTCGCGTGGCCCGATCTCGCCGCCCATGGCGAAGGCCTGATCGCGGTCCTCGTACCAGACGTCGCGGATGCGGAGTGTGCCCTGCGGCTACGGCGGCTCCAAAAGGCGTTTGGCGATCGCGCCTATCTGGCCCTCTCGCTGCGCCGGCGGCCGAACGACCAGCTTCGCCTCTATGAACTTAACATTCTTGCCGAGGCCATGCGTGTCGCCACGATCGTCACCAATGACGTGCTCTTTCATGAGCCAAGCCGGCGTATCCTGCAAGATGTCGTAACCTCTATCCGCCATAACGTCACCATCGATGAGCTGGGCGACCGGCGCGAATGTCATGCCGACCGGCATCTGAAACCGCCCGAAGAGATGGAACGCCTCTTCGCCCGCTATCCCGAGGCGCTCGCGCGCACAATTGAGATCGTGAAGCGCTGCCGCTTCTCGCTCGACGAACTCGCCTATCAATATCCTGAGGAACGTGCCGATCCGAGTCTGACGCCCCAGCAGACGCTGGAGAAGCTGACTTGGGAGGGAGTTGCCTTGCGCTATCCGGAGGGCCTGCCGGGCAAGGTGCGCAAGACGCTCGAACATGAGCTGCGGCTGATCGAGAAGCTGCAATACGCTCCTTACTTCCTGACCGTCCATTCGATCGTGCGCTTCGCCCGCTCGAAGGACATCCTCTGCCAGGGGCGTGGCTCGGCGGCGAACTCCGCCGTTTGCTATGTGCTCGGCATCACCGCGATTGACCCTGCGCTTAATGATCTCTTGTTTGAGCGTTTCATATCGGAAGAACGTCACGAGCCGCCCGATATCGACGTTGATTTCGAGCATGAGCGGCGCGAGCTCGTCATGCAATGGATTTTCGATACCTACGGCCTGGATCATGCGGCCCTCTGCTCGACTGTGATCCGCTATCGCACCAAGGGGGCCCTTCGCGACGTAGGCAAGGCGCTCGGCCTGACCGAGGACCTCACCAAAATGCTGTCCTCCCAGGTCTGGGGCTGGTCTGAAGAAGGCGTGGAGCCAAAGCATGTCAAGGAGCTGAATCTCAATCTCTCCGATCGCCGCCTGCGCCTGACGCTCGACCTCGCCCGCCAGCTCATCGGCGCGCCGCGCCATTTGAGCCAGCACCCCGGCGGTTTCGTCCTGACCCATGATCGGCTCGACGATCTCGTGCCCATTGAGCCAGCGGCCATGGTCGATCGGCAGGTCATCGAATGGGACAAGGATGACATCGACGCACTGCGCTTCATGAAAGTCGATGTCCTCGCCCTCGGCATGCTCAGCTGCATGAAGCGCGCCTTCGACTTGCTGGCCGAGCACAAGGGTATCAAACTCGATCTCACGACGATCCCGGCCGAGGATCCCCACACCTACGCCATGATCCGCAAGGCCGACACGCTCGGCACTTTTCAGATCGAGAGCCGCGCGCAAATGTCCATGCTGCCACGGATCAAGCCCAAGACCTTTTATGATCTCGTCGTGGAGGTCGCGATCGTCCGGCCGGGGCCGATCCAGGGCGACATGGTGCATCCCTATCTGCGCCGGCGCGAAGGGCGTGAGCCCGTCGTCTATCCTAAGCCAGAATTGGAACAAGTGCTCGGTAAGACGCTCGGCGTACCCCTGTTCCAGGAGCAGGCAATGCGTGTTGCGATCGTCTGCGCCGGCTTCACTCCGGGCGAGGCCGATCAACTTCGCAAGAGCATGGCGACCTTCAAGCACACGGGTGGTGTCTCGGCCTTTCGCAGCAAGCTCATCAAGGGCATGATCGCCAATGGCTATGAGCCAGCCTTCGCTGAACTGACCTTCAAGCAGTTGGAAGGTTTTGGCTCCTATGGCTTTCCGGAATCGCACGCCGCCTCATTTGCGCTGATCGCCTATGCGAGCGCCTGGATGAAGTGCTGGCACTCGGATGTGTTCTGCGCCGCGCTTCTCAATTCTCAGCCGATGGGCTTTTACGCGCCCGCGCAGATCGTGCGTGATGCGCAGGCACATGGCATCGAAGTGCGGCCGGTCTGCGTCAACGCTTCCCGCTGCGACTGCACCTTGGAGCCAACCGATGACAAGGAACGCCTCGCCGTACGGCTTGGCATGCGTAGGGTCAAGGGGCTCGCGAACACCCATGCCGCAGCGATCGTCGCTGCCCGCGCAAACCGGCCTTTCCTGTCGGTCGGTGATCTTTGGCGCCGCGCTGGCGTGCCCACAATCGCGCTCGTTCAGCTCGCCGAGGCCGACGCCTTCCGCCCGGCGCTCGGTCTCTCTCGGCGTGAGGCGCTTTGGGCAATTAAGGCTCTGCGTGACGAGCCACTCCCCCTGTTCGTGGCTGCGGCCGCGCGTGAGGAGGCGCTGGTCCCTGAAATCAACGAGCCACACATCACGCTTCGGCCCATGACGGCCGGCAGCGAAGTGGTCGAGGATTATGGCCATGTCGGCCTTACCCTGCGTCAACATCCCATCGCTTTCTTACGAGCAGATTTGGAGGCGCGCCGGATCCTGACCTGTGCCGAGGCTTCGCAAGCCCGCGATGGCCGCTGGATCGAGACCGCCGGGCTCGTCCTGGTGCGCCAGCGGCCGGGCTCCGCCAAGGGTGTCTTGTTCATTACGTTGGAGGATGAGACCGGGATCGCCAACCTCGTGGTTTGGCCGAATGTGTTCGAGAAGTGTCGCAGAGTAGTGATGGGCTCAAGCATGCTCACGGCCAGCGGCCGCATTCAGCGCGAGGGCGAGGTCGTGCATTTGATCGCACAAACACTCTCGGACCTCTCGGCTGAGCTCGCCACAGTGGGAAGCCGGGACGCCGCCTTTCCATTGCCACACGGCCGCGGCGATCAGGCCGCCCATGCTGGCGGCGGACCCGATCCGCGCGTGAAGCCACCCGGAGCGTTCCGCGCTCGCAACCTCGCCGATCCCTACTGGCACATTAGCGAAATCAAGGTGAAAAGCCGAGATTTTCATTGAGCTGGATATCTCAGGCAATCTTGACTTGCACGCTTTGAGGAAGTGAGAGGTAGGAGCGGTGTCAGTGCAAGTCAGAAATGGCGCCGTCTGTGCAAAGTTGAAATGTCCCCCTTGGTCTCCTCGCGTGGTTCGGGTTCAAGCCGCGCGGCGCAGCCGTTCGGTTAGCGCACCCGCGCGGCGCGAACGAACCCGAAACCTCTCCGCGGGCTTCAGCCTAACCTCAAGTTCCAGGCTTTCGCCGTTCCCGCGTGTTGCAGAATACGCCAGCGTAACGTTGCGCGCGAAGCTGTGGAGCTGCCGATCCGAACGGCGAAAAATGACCCTAATGCGACATTGGAGGCGGCTCCGGTTGAGCCGCAATCGACGCGGACTTTTAAATCAACTCGCTGCCGATATCAGCGCCTCGTCGAGCTCGCGCGCCCGCACCGCTGCGGGGCGCGCCGTCAGGCGCCCTGTGTATTCTGCAAACCCCGGCCGGTCCGGCAGAGTCCCGAGCCTCCTTCCCCAGATAATTTGCGAGCCCACATAGACATCAGCGCCGCTGAACGCCTCTCCCGTGACATAGTCCCGTCCATCCGACAACATCACTGCAAGCGCGTCGGCGACCAACTCCAGTGAGCCGTACCCGGACCGGCCCCGCGCCTGTGGAGTGTTGGGCAGATTGAAACCGAAGGAGGCATTGGTGATCGCCGCTTCACCCGGTCCGGCAGCGAAGAACATCCAGCGCAGGTAGGCTGCACTCTCGGGCGTACCCGGGGCCGGAGTTAGCCCCGCCTCAGGGAAGGCGGCCGCAAGGTAGGCGCAGCAGGCAGCGGCTTCTGTCACCACGGCGTGCCCGTGCTGTAAGGTCGGCACCTTGCCCATAGGGTTGATCGCCAAATAGTCTGGCGATTTCATCTGCGGCCCATAATTCAACACCCGCGTTTCGTAAGGCTGACCCAGTTCCTCGAGCATCCAGCGCACAATGCGTCCGCGTGACATGGGGTTTGTGTAGAAGATGATCCCGGACATCCGCCGTGCCTCCATGCCTGCCGCTCCCGCCGTGATGTTCCACTAACGCGCAATGCGATGACAAGACGATAATTGGCGAGGGAGCATCGCGCGTAGCAGGCGAGCGCACTTCGATATCTGTGTCCGCGTAGGGGTGCACGGAAGAGCTATTCCCATGGCTATTCCTCACACGAATCGTTACTTCGGGACACCGCTCGGATCGAGCTGAAGCGGGACCGCATTGGCCAGCACGATGAGGTCGTCGATCGTGGTCGGCGTAGGATGAACATTTGCCATGGCAATTCTGGTTTCGCTCTTTGTGGCCGGATGCTTGTCGTAGAAGGCATTGCCACCCGCGACGAGCACGTAGTGCATGTTTTTGTACGGAAAGGTCAGACCTGCTCGATGGAAGAACATCGCGTCGCCCACCGCTGCTTCGCGTTGGCCGGAAAGAATTTGGTCGGCGATCCGCGAGATGCGCTCCTCCTCCTCTGGCCGCATGCGGTCAGAAAGCACACCCGCCGCGAACTGGCCCCGCTGACCGACAACCCCGCAGATCGTATTCGGGAATTGCGGCGACGCGACACGGTTCATAACCACCGTCCCAACAGCGCGCAGACCTCTGTCGCTTGAGCGATCGGATTCGAAATACATGGCGCGCGTCAAGCACGCACGATCATCGGCCCCAGCGAATGCGGCCGGGGCGGTCGGCACTGTGCTGCATCCGCCGAGCGAGGCTGAGGCGCAGACGATGGCAATTGCCGTGATCAGATCCAATCGATACTTGTCGGTCATGGGCGGTCCCGGAAGGGAGCTTGGCGTGTTCTGCCCTACAAAATCTTTCCTTAAGGCGAAAATTGGGAGGCGCGCGATTCCGGCTCATCTTGGTTTGCGTTTCCGAAGCACCGGGAGTAGCCGTACTGACCGCGCTAAAGGCTGGAGTGGGAGCCGGAGCGGGGTGCCGCTGCACGATGTGCTTCGACATGAGGTTTCAGCGAACAGCCCTCTATGCAAGCAAGCGTGTCTTTCCGGTGATCACGAGTTCGCTCGGGATTTCGCGCTGGAAAAACATGGCGCAGATCAATGATTGCGGGCGTCGCGCGACCGAAGGACTATAATTGGCGCAAGGGCGGGGCCGCCAACCGCATGATCGGGATTTCCAAAAGGAAGAGTTCTACCAGCAGGAATATTGCGGCTGCGCTTATTCCTTGTGCGATACGACCGCCAGCGCTTATGGTACGCCATTGATAGCCGGTCGTCTGAATCCCATAGCCATCCACGCGCGGAGTAACTTCAGCATGAATTTTCCGGAGCGCCCTGGATAGTTGGCCATATCGTCAGGCAAAGTCACACCCTCGGGTCGTTCGGCAGTCATCATCCGCATGGTTGCCGGCGGGAGACCGTCGGGAAGGCGGCCGCGATAGACTGTGAGCCAATGGCCCTTGGTGAAGTCGAGGAACATGGCCGTCTTACAACAGCGGGCGTACATTCGCCTCGTCGGCGAACCCGGTCTCAGCCGCCGCTCCTCAAAAAGGTTCCCGCCCTGGACGCAGCGTACTCGATCCTTGCGATAGAGAACGTAGTCTGTGCCGTTATCTTCGCCTAAACCGAAAACGCCACCGGGCACCGCCTGATACCGGCGACCCGCCTCTTGGCAACTCGCGCAATAACAAATACCTCGCAAAATTGGAGGTCCTGTGATCTGGAGCTCTATTTTGCCGCAGCGGCAACGTGCCGAGGTGCACTCATTCGTCATTTCGCATCGCCTTCAATTTACCCTGAACCCGGGTGCGGCCGCCGCTCTTGCACACCATGACGCGACAATCCCGTGACAGGGCTACTTTGCGTGATAGATCCGGTTGCGGTGCTAAACAACTTGGGAGACATCGGATATGTCCGTCTCTGGCGGATGTTTTTGAAAAACTCGATTTTTTGCTGCTCGTGACGGATGACAGGCCTGAGGAAGAACGCGCCAGACATTTCGGCAGAAATGCCAACCTTGCGCGCCGGGCTGAGTATCGCGATCGGCCTGAAAGGCGGTGGCCGCCAGCCTTGACCAGAGTGCCGCAAGCGCGCTTTATCAAACCAAATTCTGTGATTGCCACAGGGCTCGAATATGAGACGGCGACCCTACTAGTGCTGAAAGCGCAAAAGGCGCAACACGCAAGTCGAGGCTTGCAGGCGATGGATACCTGCCGTCCCAGCAATTGCGAACATGGCGGCAGCCGACGACTAACGAGCCCTAACGTGTGGCCAACAGAGTCGGAAGGTCCACGCAGAACTGGAGGCTGATCTATGACGCCGCCCTGAAGTTTTTCCCGGAATTTCTAACAAAACCACCCCAATAGTTATACAGGTAAACTTCATGTGCGGGCGCTTCACACAGCATTATAGCTGGTCCGAGGTCCATGACTTCCTGAATCTTCTGGGGCCGCCGCAGAATCTGCGGGGGCGCTACAATATCGCGCCGACCACCTGGATTGACGTGGTCCGCCTCAATGAAGAGGGCCAACGCGAACTCATTTCCATGCGTTGGGGCCTCATACCGGTCTGGTGGAAGAAGCCACTCAAGGAAATGCCCGCGACCTTCAACGCTCGGGTCGAAACGGTCGCCGAAAAGCCCATGTTCCGCGATGCCTACAAGAAACGGCGCTGCATCGTGCCGGCATCTGGCTTTTACGAATGGACTGGCGACAAAAAGGCGCGCCAACCACATCTTTTCACTTCGTCGGACGGTGCGCCGATTTTGGCGCTTGCCGGTCTCTGGGACCGCTGGCGGGATCCTTCAAATGGCGAAGAAATCCTCTCCTGCACGCTGATTGTCACCGAAGCTTCGGAATGGATGACGCCTTATCATGATCGGATGCCAGCAGTGTTGGCCCAGGCTGAGATCGACCGCTGGCTCAGGGGCGAGATGGAAGCGAGCGAACTGCATCCCGCGAGAGAGGAACGCTTCAGTGAGCATATTGTCTCATCGCGCCTCAATCGGACCGGCGTCGGAGATGACGATCCAACGGTCATAGACCCTGTCGATGCAGCTTTATAGGCTGAGAAGAGCCCCTGCGGGGGCGTGCGCGGCGTTGCCGTCGTCATGGCGCGCAGTCGTCGTCCATAACAGCGTGTCCGGCGGTTCCGGGAGTAAATGCCATCAGCCGTTCGGACGACATCACCTGAGCCCCAGATCCAAAGAGGAAAGCGAGACTGGTTAAAAGAAAGAGCAATTTTCGAAGGGCAACGACCCGCATGCAGGTAGCAAACGTGGAACTCCGATTGCATTCAAGATGCCATACAGACGCGACGCGTTATACTTGTTATCTGGAAATATTTCGATTTATCATTTCAATAATGGCCGCGCTCTCCTACCATCAGGTCCGTTATCAGATATCCTTAATTGTTTGAACCGTTCTCCAGGTGTGGAAGCGAGCGATGATCGGCGCGGTAGAACGTGCGCTCAGCATGGCTTTCGCCATGGGATGGGAAATCCTGTGGCCGCTGATCCTCGGCTTCGCTTTGTCGGGGGTCGTGCAGGCAATCGTCTCTCATCGGGAGATGAGCAAGCTCCTGCCGGATGACCGGCCTCGCTCGATTGCGACCGCTCTCGCTCTCGGTTCGGCGTCGTCATCTTGTTCTTACGCGGCCGTGGCTCTGGCCCGCTCGATCTTCCGCAAGGGCGCGGACTTCACCGCCGCGATGGCCTTCGAAATGGCTTCCACCAATCTCGTCCTCGAACTCAGCATTATCATGCTCGTGCTGCTGGGTTGGCATTTCGCCTTGGCTGAATTTATCGGCGCGCCAATCATGGTCGCCCTGCTGGTCTTTCTCTTCCGGAAGTTCCTCCGCCGAGACCTTATCGAGGAGGCGAAGGACCAAGCCGATAAGGGATTGGTAGGCCGGATGGAAGGTCATGCCGAAATGGACATGTCCGTCACCGAGGGCGGCTCTTTATGGCAGCGCCTGACATCCGGGCGTGGCTTCACGGCGATCAGCCATTATTTTGTAATGGATTGGGCCGCGGTCTGGCTCGACATCGCCGGAGGGCTGCTGATTGCCGGGGCGCTCGCCGCATGGATACCTGATACGTTCTGGCAATCGTTCTTCCTGACCGGCCATCCGATTCTCGCCACCCTCTGGGGACCTATCGTCGGGCCGCTCGTCGCCGTGATCTCTTTCGTCTGCTCGGTCGGGAACATTCCACTCGCCGCGGTCCTCTGGAACGGCGGCATCAGTTTCGGCGGGGTCATTGCGTTCATCTTCGCCGATCTGATCATCATTCCGATCTTGAATATCTATCGGAAGTACTATGGGCTGAAGATGGCCGGTTTTCTGTTCGTCACATTCTACGCTGCCATGGCGATAGCGGCGTTGTTCGTCGAACTAGGTTTCGGTGCTCTAGGTTTCATCCCATTGGAGCGCCATGCGCGGGTGGTCGAGGCCTCGATCACGTGGAACTACACGACGTGGCTCAACATCATCTTTCTCGCCATGGCGGCCTTGCTGCTTTGGCGTTTCCTTCGAACCGGCGGACCAGGGATGTTAAAAATGATGAACAGGCCTGCCGAGACCGGTCATGCCCATCATGGGCACTAAGCCCTGGCGGCGGCCAAGCAGCGGGGGTACCTTAAACTTTGCGCCTAACCTGCGAGGCTAATCATCGTCGCAGCATTCCTCCCCATTCCATGCCTCGCGCCCTTCTTTGACGACGAACCAGACGATGGCCAGCGCAGTCGCTGCATCCACCCACCACGCGCCGAGAAGGAAGTCGGTAGTCAGGCCGATCACCACAACCAATGAGAGCCAGCCGCAGGTAATGCTCTCGACGGCATCTGCCCGCATCGCCCGGCTGCCAAGCTGGGTCGCAATCGCGATCTTGCGTCGCGCCAGCAGGGTCATAATGGGAATTGCCAGCAACGCGATACTCAGCCCCAGAAAAGAAAACGCCTCGCCGTGCCGCGTCTGCAAGCTCCAAACCGCCCCTGTGACGATGTAGGCAGCCAATGCGAACAGCAAGCCGCCGCCGATCTTGCTGGCGACCCGCTCAGCGCGCTCGGAAAAAGCTTGTCCGTGACGCAACTCGACGTCTAGACGCCAAATAAGCACACAAGCCGAGGCCAGTTCGATCACGCTATCAAGTCCGAAGGCTGTCAGCGTCAGGCTCCCCACTACGATACCGGCACCGATTGCCACGGCACCCTCGACAATCATCCATGCTATTGTTAGCCACTCAAGGCGAAATGCCTGCCGGACCAGCACGGCGCGCTCCGGTGCAAGGATTGAACTGGCGGCATTGCAGCAAGGTTCTCGGCAGGTGTCCATCGCACAAACCTTATATCCGCGTTATAGGACAGTCGTACGGCCATGCACATGCCCCCAAGAAGGTATGGCACGGCCTTCGCAACTGGGACAACACTCAAGAATCGCAATCGCGGGCGTGATTCTGTGAGCTGTTGGCGGGCTTAGGCGGGAGGCGTTCAACCTTGCGCTCGATGCCGTCCCCGGCGGTATTGTCGCGGCGCCGTGGAATCTTCTCTTGCAAGTTTGCCTGAGGTCAGCGAAGTGCACGACCTTCAGATTTGGGCAATGAGCGCCAGCGAAGCCGCACTCACAATGCATTTGTACACCCCCGCACCGAAATCATGACGTGTTCTTGCTTGATACCGCGACGAACTGGCACACCGCTTCAAAATTCATCATGCAACAATTCAGATTGAATCCGGTGATGGAAAATTCCGCCTCACACCCTGCCACGTTGGATGATGCCGCATCAGCAACATCCCTTTCTTGCTGAAAAGGTCACGTGAGATTTCATAAGCGTTGAACCCAATGTTGTGACCCAGTAGACTTTCTCGAAATTGTCCTTATACGCATGCGATGTCTTTGCCGGTAAATTTTGAATCCCGGCTTCCTATTGAGTAAAAACATCATGAACTCTGCCCTTAGCCAAATCCGCGCAAAAATCGCCGACCTCGAGACGAAAATTGTCAGTCTCCGCATCGCCGAGCAGGAATTGTTGGAATTAGAACCAGCGGTTTCACACCAGGAAACACCTGCACGGTTGAAGACCGAACAAGCACCAAGGCTAACAAGTTCTTCATCCCATCGCCAAACGATCGGCGCAGCGATCACGGAGGTGCTGACCACCCGCGGCGCTCTCTCGGTCGCCCAAATCGCAGATGAGATCGAGGCCGGTGGGCGTGAGATCGATCGTCGAAAAGTGTCATTTGCTCTTCAAGCCCTGAAGAAGCAAGGCCTCGCCAAATTGGAAAACGACGGCAATTGGGCGCTAACCAAGGGTCGTACCAAGCGCGTTTCAAGGACGCGTCCGGAGGGAAATTTGAAAGCCCAAAAGGACACTCGCAAGCCAATCGTGCCGCAGACCGTCGCTGATCGCATTTCGAGCGTCTTGACACAGAATGGACCCCTCGGCCTCGCCGAACTCGAAAAGAACATTGGTGCGTCCGGTGGTAAGGTTAAAAACTCGACTCTGTCGAACACACTTCAGAAGATGAAATTGCGTGGCCTGGTCAACAGCGCCGACGGCAAATGGCAACTTACCGAAGCAAAGTAAGATTGTGTCATACAGACGGTGATGCTCCTGCGCACATTAAACGTCGTGAATGGACACTAAGATCTGAGCGAAACCTTTTGTGAGGCAAGGGCGAGCGCGGCAACAATTTTGCCCTCGTCACAAAATGCCCATTCTTGCAGGTGCCTCTCGGGACCAGCGATTAGGCCCGACAACGGTTGCTGCCGAACGCGAAATTCGCTAATCTTTCTAATGCGAATCTAGATCTATAAGTATATTCAATAGCTTATATCCTATATATTCCATAATGTGGCAAGCGATAACATGAATCGAAAAGTTCGACGTGATGTCGGCGAGGCGTCCTCGCCAGGGCCTGCCGTACATGGAGTCAGAGCAGCGCGCGGATCGCTTTGGTGTCGACGTCACTCGTCAAAAACCGTATCGATCTACCCACGATGGATGACAGCCCCGTTACGGGTCAATTCCATGGGCTGTCGATGGAGCGGGCGCAGGTTCTGTGTGACATCGTCCAAAGCGAGTTTTTCGCGTGGGAATTCGTTTGGACCACCCCGCCGGAGGTGCTCGCCGGCGCGGTTCTTGGTATCGGAGTCGGCTATCCCACGACGGCCTGCCTCGTTTCCTTCTGGGGGCTTCGCTTGCTCTTATTGCGATCAGGCGTATCGTGAAAGGTCCAGTTTCCCTGGTAACGTGACGTTTTTTTCGAAAAACCGACTTCCGTTTTTTCGCACACCACCATACAAAAGCGTCTAGCCGCCCTGCCCACGATGGGAATTTTTGGCGATCGAGCCGCTTTCCCTGTCCTGCTTCGTCTGCAAAAAGCCTACGCCCGGTGAAAATTCTTATCGTGTCGGACGCTTGGCGTCCGCAAATCAACGGCGTCGTGCGGACGCTGGAAATGACGGCCGACGAACTAGCGCGCATGGATTGCCAAACGCTGATCGTCAGTCCCGACGTTCGTCGGCGTGCGACAATCTCCGTTCCGTTCTATCGTGAGATCAAACTCGAATTCTTTGCGCGGCGACGCTTGGGCCGAGTCTTCCGAGAGTTCGGACCCGAATACGTCCACATCGCCACCGAGGGGCCGCTCGGCTGGGCGGCGCGGCGCATCTGCCTCCGGCACAATCTCGGATTTACGACCGCCTACCACACCCGCTTTCCCGAGTATCTCGCCGAGCGCGCGCCGAAGCTTCTGGCCGGTATCGTGCGGCGCGCCACTTACGCCGCTCTCCGACGCTTCCATGCGCCGTCACAAGCGGTCATGGTGGCGACGGCTTCGATGGAGCGAGAACTTCTGGCGCGGTCCTTCTCTCGCATTCACCGTTGGTCGCGCGGAGTCGATCTCTCGCTGTTCCGTCCCCACGGCAAGGATCTGGCGGACTTCGCGAACCTGCCGCGCCCCCTCCTGCTTTATGTCGGACGTCTCGCCATCGAGAAGAATCTGCGGGCGTTCTTGAGTCTGGACACGCCGGGAAGCAAGGTCGTCATCGGCGACGGCCCCGATCTCGAGGCGCTGAAACATGATTATCCCGATGCCTATTTCCAGGGCGCGAAACAGGGGATTGATCTGGCGCGCTGCTATGCGGCGGCCGATCTGTTCGTCTTCCCCTCCATTATGGACACCTTCGGCCTCGTGCTGTTGGAGGCCTGCGCATCAGGCCTGCGGATCGCCGCGCTGCCTGCGCCGGGGCCGTTAGATATTTTTGGCGGCGATACCGATTTCGCCGCGCTTGATCCGGATCTCGGAGGCGCCGTCGCTCGCGCGCTGACTCTGACCGACGACGGCGAAGCGCCGCGCGCTTTCGCCCGGCGTTTCACCTGGTCCGCCTGCACCGAGCAATTCCGCGCCATCCTGCGTAGCTCGCCGTGCGTGGATCGACACAGTCTGGCAGCCAAGGAGGCTCCGACGTGGCCGCAAGCGCCAGAGACGTCCATGCAGGAGATATCGCTGATCACACGTAATGAGTTGTGAAAGCGGCATGGCTAAGCTTGGTCGCGGCGGAATGGGGAACAATCGCCACATAAAAACATTAGGCAAACGAAATGGTTATGTCTGCCCTGAGGGTGCGTCGCGAATCACCCTTGTCGGCGGACCTCAAGGATGAATTTCCCTGGAATGGAATTGCGCTTCAGACGCCGACAGGGCTTTCATCATGGATCTGTTCTTTAACGGGACTTGCAGTTTGGCTCTCCCCAAACTGCTCAATGAGGTTACGAAGCTGGATGTCGGTGACGACACGTAGGGCGTCGGCCAGGGCAAACCATCGCCGCTCGCGTTGACATTTCTCAGGCCAGCGTTTGAGCTCCCGCTCAACTTTCATGGGGAAAACGGTAACTTCGCATTTGAGGCTCGCGCCGTTTTCCAGCCGCTTCTGACATTCGAAGATTCCGATCGACGTTTTAGCGATTTGGCCCAACAGCCCTGCTTCCTCCAAAGCCTCGCGGGCCGCCGCGGCGTGTGGCTTGCGTCCCTTCATCGGCCAGCCCTTTGGCACGATCCAACGTTTCGTTCCTCGTGAGGAGATCAACAGGACATCCAGTGCTCTGCCCTTTTGCCGATATGGGAGTGCGCCAAACTGATGGCGCGCTTCCGCTATTTTAGACCGCTTTGCCAATGCGCTTGTCCAACGAGATCCTAAGGCTATCAAGATTCCCTGCGATGGTTCTAGATGCCGCTATTTCTGAGCCAGACGCCTAGCCGCATTTTTTGAGCAGATCGGCAAAGATAACGGCACGGCACTCAGCGGGAACCTCCAGGTATTAACGAAGACCGTGATGCAAAACTGACACAGTGACCCACTCGCAATCTACCAAATGATCGCTTTCTGACTGACTTATTTACCAGCTTAATTTTGATGCGATTAACGCAGTTCCGGAAAGGAACCAATCCCATTTTTGTATTATGATCAGGTTTGTAGGGAATGCCTCAATTCACTCATTCGTTACAGCTTCCTCATGCTAAGGTTGGGCATAATTCCATTTGATGGCGTGCGATCCGACGTCTTTTCATTCCTCACAAAAATCGTCAGAAGCGGGAACGCCTTGCCTGCGAACAAGGGCGGCGGGACACGGGCATAAACAGCCGACATTCACGACCAAAGGGAGGTCGTTATCCACCGTCAATTTCACATACCCATATGAGGAAGCTGATCGAGGCCTTAAACTCGGGGAGAAACTTAGCTTCCCGCCAATACCCAAGATGTGCGGCGTTTTTGGCATAGAAACCCATGAGGGCCTCGATTGCGAATCCTGAGGACCAGACGGAAGTCTTTGCGGGTCTCGTGGAGCGGGTCACCTTTCACAATGAAGGGAATGGCTTTTGTGTCCTGCGGGTGAAAGCGCGCGGCAAGCGGGATCTCATCACGGTCATCGGATATGCCGCGACTATTACGGTAGGTGAATTCATTCAGGCGAGTGGCGAATGGATCAATGATCGCACGCATGGCGTCCAGTTTCGTGCACGATTTCTCAAGGCCATGCCGCCAACGACCGTCGAGGGGATCGAAAAATATCTCGGCTCCGGCATGATCCGAGGCATTGGCCCTGTCTACGCTAAAAAGCTGGTCGCCAGATTCCGGGAAAATGTCTTCGATGTCATAGAAAATGATCCCGATCAGCTCCAGACCATCACCGGTATAGGCCCAAAGCGGGCGCAGGCCATCATCGCCGGCTGGGCCGAACAGCGAGCCGTCCGCGAGATCATGATTTTCCTGCATACGCACGGCGTTGGAACATCGCGCGGTGTGCGGATTTTTAAGACTTACGGCGCCGACGCTGTCCGGGTTATTTCTGATGATCCCTATCGGCTGGCACGTGACATCCGAGGTATTGGCTTCCGGACGGCCGATGCCATCGCCATGAAACTCGGGATCGAAAAAACAGCGATGATCCGGGCCCGCGCGGGGATCTCTTTTGCTCTTACTGAAGCGCTCGACGAGGGTCATTGCGGCCTCCCGCTGAACGAGCTGGTCCCTCTGGCCACTAAGCTCCTGGAAATTCCGGAGCCGATCGTTGAAACGGCTCTGACAGCGGAACTTGCGCAAGGAGCCGTGGTTGCCGATCGAGTTGAAGACAACCCATGTATCTTCCTCGCGGGTCTTTACCAGGCGGAACAGTCCATTGCGACGCGCCTGAAGAGAATTGCACATGGCGCCTTGCCGTGGCCCGAAATCGATGCCGACAAGGCCATCCCTTGGGTCGAAGGGAAGACCGGGCTCACTCTCGCGCATAGCCAGAAGACGGCTATACGGGTCGCTCTTTCTTCGAAAGTCATGGTTATTACCGGCGGACCCGGCGTCGGCAAAACCACGCTGGTCAACGCGATCCTGCGCATCCTTGCTGCCAAGAATACGAACATGCAGCTCTGCGCGCCGACGGGCCGTGCCGCCAAACGCATGGGGGAAGCCACGGGCCGCGAAGCCAAGACGATTCACCGTTTATTGGAGACGGACCCAAAAACCGGCGGATTTCGGCGCAACGAAGAGCATCCGCTCCATGCCGATCTGATTGTCGTCGACGAAACGTCAATGGTCGACGTCGTCTTGATGAATGCCCTTCTGAAGGCGATCCCTGAGCGCACAGCTCTCCTTCTCGTCGGGGACGTCGATCAGCTCCCATCCGTTGGGCCTGGACAAGTCCTTGTCGACATCATCGCCAGCGGCGCTGCGCCCGTTGCCCGGCTCTCGGAAGTCTTCCGTCAAGCGGCCAAAAGCCAGATCGTTCAAAATGCGCATCGCATCAATGCGGGTCAGCCTCCCGATTTTTCGACGGCAAACTCTGAAACGGATTTTTACTTTGTTCCGGCCAATGATCCTGAAGCCGCAGTTGCGTGCTTGATCGACATTCTGAAGGTGCGCATTCCGAGGCGGTTTGGGGTCGATCCGATTCGAGATATCCAGGTTCTTTGCCCCATGAATCGAGGCGGCCTCGGGGCTCGCTCGCTCAATATCGACCTGCAGAAAGCCCTAAATCCAAAGACCGAACCGCACATTCAGAAGTTTGGAACAACCTTTCTCATCGGCGACAAGGTGATGCAAACCGAGAATGACTACGACAAAGAGGTCTATAACGGCGACCTTGGCTTTGTCACCGCGATGGATAGCGAAACGGGAGAGATCGTCATTTCCTTTGACGGGCGTGAAGTGACCTACATAGCTGGTGAACTCGACCAAGTAGTGCTCGCCTATGCCACGACCATTCATAAGTCGCAGGGCTCGGAATATCCCGTCGTCGTCATTCCTGTGACCACTCAGCATTACACCATGCTTCAGCGCAATCTCCTCTATACCGGCGTCACCCGCGGCAAGCGTCTCGTCATTCTCTTGGGGCAAAGAAAAGCCGTCATGATGGTGGTTAAAAACGTCTCGGGCCGTCGGCGCTGGTCCAAATTACGAGAATGGCTATCCCCTGCCCCGCTTCTTTCAGCCGGGCGGGCAACAGCCCAGATCCTGCCATTTCATGATGATGTTGGCGATGTCATAATGAAAAAAGAGCCCGGCGCCCGCAGCAGGTCTTGATCGCATGTCCACGCAAGACCTCTCAGAAACCGATGATGCCAACGTTCGACTTCCAATGACGCGGCAGCGTAAGATCATTCATGTGGATATGGACGCTTTCTATGCAGCCGTTGAACAACGGGATAATCCTGATCTCAGAGACAAGCCGGTAGCCGTCGGCGGCGCCAGCCAGCGCGGTGTCGTGGCGACGGCAAGCTATGAGGCCCGCAAATTCGGAATCCATTCGGCGATGCCGTCTGTGACCGCACAACGAAAGTGCCCCGAGCTCATCTTCGTGAAGCCGCGTTTTGATGTTTATCGCGAGGTGTCCCGCCAGATCCGTGGGATCCTCGCACAATATACGGACGTAATCGAGCCAGTATCGCTGGATGAAGCCTATCTCGATGTCACAGAAAACAAGAGAACCATCCCTGTTGCGACGCGGATCGCAGAGGAGATACGTGCAAACATTCGAGTTGAGACCGGTCTGACGGCTTCTGCCGGGGTTTCATATAATAAGTTTCTGGCCAAACTTGCCTCCGATCACAGAAAACCAGACGGACTTTTCGTGATCACGCCAAAGATGGGTCCCGCGTTTGTGGAAACCCTGCCGATCGACAAATTCCATGGGGTGGGTCCGGCAACGAGCACGAAAATGAAACGGTTGGAGATTGCAACGGGTGCGGATTTGAAGGCGCAATCCCTCGCCTTCTTGCAAGCGCACTTTGGGAAGATTGGCGCTTATTACTATTGGATCGCCCGCGGCATTGACAACCGGCCCGTCTGTCCGGACCGCATTCGGAAATCCCTGGGTACGGAAACCACTTTCTTCACGGATTTGACGGAGCTCAGCGCCATGCACAATGCCCTGCAGCCGATCCTCGACAAGCTCTGGCATTGCTGTGCGGCAAGTGGCATTCGTGGGCGCACGGTAACACAAAAGGTGAAGTTTGCGGACTTTCAGATCATCACACGGAGCCGCTCAGTCAGCCTTGTCGTTGCGAGTCGGGATGAATTGGAATGGATTAGCCTTGACCTCCTTCGATCGGTAATGCCCGCGCCCAAAGGAGTCCGTCTTCTCGGAGTTGCACTCTCGAATCTTCGATTGCGCCCGGCGGCACAGGCCGGCCAAATGATCTTAGAGCTATAATATTTTTCCCCCAGTCAGGCGGTTGGGCAGTTTCTCGTTCGACGTGTGGTTATGGCGGTTTTGCGCCCATCTCAGCCATCTGGAGGCGCTAATCGTTCCAGAAAGCAGACCTTGAATGGTACACAGTTCACACTGCGCTCTTCCGCCTCGACCCGTCCGCCGAGCCTGTCTCGAAGTACGCGCGATTTGAACGATTAATGACGCCGAGCTGCAATCGCCCTTCGAAACGGTTGTTTTGCCACCTCAGGGTAAGGTCTTCGCTACTCGTCGTTACCGGTGTTGAGTGCCGTAAAACCAGCGTCCGTCAGCCTGTAGAAACCTGGCATTGAGGCCTGTTCCAGCCAGCGGTTCGTCAAGATTTTTTCCAAAGCTGGTTTGAGGTCGCCGTCGCGAAAGCGTTTGAGGACAGGCTCTCTTGCACGGGCGCCCAAATGAATGATTTTCCGATCTTGATGCCGCGCGTACCGATTTCGGTCATGATCGCTTTGATCGCATCGTCTTCCGACGGCGGCGCGCCAAAGAATTTGACATATCCGGCCATCGTCATTTTGTAAGAGCCTTCAGAGGCGTTTTCGATCACACCATCTTCGCACATCTGCTTCAAAACGGCGAGCAACTCGTCTTGGTGCGGATAGCGGATTTGCAGAGACGCGAATAGAAAGGTTTCCCCTTCTCGAAAGCCTCTGGCTTTGATGAAATGAGTAATTGCCTCTACTGCCGTCACCGCCATTTCAATACTCGCAATTCAAGGCTTAATGGATGGTTTGCAATGGAATGAGCGCTTGCAAAAATCAAGATTTTCTTACCAGGACTTGATCCCCAGACTTACCTTCGTGCAGAATTCCGGTGCGAATGTCCGCCTTGGCCGGCGCCCCTCACGCAGAAGACAGTCCGCTCTCACGCCATTTTCGTCATGACCGCTTCGCGCCCAAGTTCGACATACAGCGACGCATCCAGCGTGTCAGGAAGGGGACGTTTACTCAGCCCAAAAAAGGCGGGAGCGTTTTAATAGAAACGTTTGGGAGCTTTAAAATGAGGCGCCGCGGGGTTACTCAACCCAGCGCCAACCGACATTCGGCTGCATCAACGGCGGCTTGAGACCAAGTGCCTTTGCAGCGCCAGGGTTCAGGTCGATCCCCGCTCCGTTGGTGATGTTCGCTTTGGACGGCATAGTATCGCGAAGTTCACAGATCACTTTCTTTTCGTTGAGGGAGATTTCGATCTTTTTGCCTCGCGCGACCGATCCCTTCTTCCATTTCGTCAACCAGTCATCCGGCGGTAGGGCGCACATGGGCTTGGCGATGGTTGTGTCGTCACCCCACAGGCCGATGCCGTTATCGCCGATGGCGAGGCATTGCTTCGCGGTTTTGCCAGACTTAAGACATTTCTTGTAGGCTACAACATCCGCCGGATCAGCAAACGAGGAGGCGGTAACGATGTGCATGTCTGTATCTCCTCTCGCAACACTCGCAGAGGACAGGACCATCAAGTACGAAATCAAAATTCTCACTATGCGCGCCATTTATTTCCCATTCGCTGACCCAATGCAGGCCCTGCAGTCTACGCCGGGTCCCGGCGAAGCTAACGATAATAAGGTTGGCGATACATGCGAATGATAGCGTGGAGCAGATCCGCACTCATCTTGTTCACGGTGTGTTGGAAAGCTGTAAAAAAAGCACATTAGCAGTGGCTCTCAACAACGGAGGTTGTGGCTCATTCCGGCGCCTAAGGCCGCGAAAATAGGGCCCAGATAGAAGCTTCATATTTTAAAAAATTGCTATGAGCTCATTCCCAGAGTTGGCACGCTGGTGAGCGCATTTCCTTATATATCGGCGAAGATCGAAGCATACCTTTGCAATAATAGACGTAAGTTACATGCCCTAATATATCCTTATCGCTGGTTTCCCACATACCGGAGGGGCCAGGATCGAGGTCAATTCGCGAACCAGGGGGTGATGCAGCCAACTTAGCAGCGATCATCCCATTGCACATATCCGTTTGGTTGTTCCCGCCGTTCATTCTGCCTGAGTGCGATGTCCAATTTTCTTCATGGCCCCACCTTTCAATCCCATGTTCCGGCGCTCTGCAACTCGCATAGCAACTGTTATCAAACGGGATACTGTTCCCGATAGACGCTGCAACGCCAAGTTTTTTTATCATCGCAACAGCGGCAGCTATTGGGACAATGTCATTACTTCTTGCGCCACTTATTGTCCCGCCTTGTACAATTCCAATAATTTCCGCAGCCTCATTGAAAACAGGCCCCCCGCTGTATCCCTCCTCCAACTGGCCATCCGAAGCATAAAAACCAAGCGGAGTATGCTTATTCGTAATATTCACATTGGCATGTGACAAACCTCTCTCACCGGGAAATCCAAGAGCGACGAGGTGTTGACTCTCATCTAAAGGCTTGTCGCTAAGCACTGAAGTCGCTCGGCAACTTGATGATTGCGGCAGTTGAAAAAGCGCTAGATCACGCTGCGCATCGCTATCCCTGAATTCGAGCGGATATCTCGTACCTACCTTCTGCCCTATTGTAGCTATCAATTGCTCGCCTGGTTGCGTCGGTGCCAAATGGTTGGCAGTTATCATGTATCCGTCGTGTGAGACTATTACGCCGGTCCCAGACATAAGCTCCGCACCGTGCTCATCAACCTTTTGTACGAATATTATCGAGCGAGCATTATCCTCCTGAATAGCCGACGGCGTTTTGGCTATGGCAACTGGCACCAATGCGAGTGCAGCAACCCCGACCAAACAAAACAAACACCGCACTGTTACCTCCGTTACGTAACGTGAAGAAAGCGGTTAAGGCGATAGTCAACGGGGACGCGCTTTCCGTTTATTGTTCGGGAGCTTGGGAACGATGTCGGAAACGCCTTTTCAGATATAATACTGGGGGTTTTGCCACTTTGATTTCCGCCTAATGCTAGAAAATGAGTCCCATCGACCGCGTTCTTGACGAACGTTACATGCCCAATTCCATAAGAAGAACTCGTTCCTTTTTCGTAGCAAGTAAATACGGCTATGTCCCCCTCAACGGGATTGTCCGTCACCTTAAAAAGACTGGTAGTCGCAAAGCTTTGGGATGAGCTACTTCTAGTCGACGGTTTTTTAGCTCTCTCTAAGCACCAGTTCAAAAAGGCAGCGCACCAAGCTACGGTATCTTGCTTGGTGTGTAGGGTTGTGGCTTCGAAGAAGCGGGCAATCAGTGGATTCCACGACTCCGCCTTCGGCCACTCAGAAATCGCATGCGGATCGGTCGCATAGAAACGCGTCACGAAGGATTGCGCGATATCTATCGGGCGAGGACCGGTCGGCGTATTAGCAATTATATTGTCTGCCTTAGCAATTTCCTCACGTGAGGCTGGATGCGAACCAAAAGGATGTCTCTTTGACAGATCACTGATCGGCAAACTATCCATTGGGCTTAACAACTCGTCGGACACATCCGATGTCTGTGCAAAAACCGGGCAGAATGAGCTCGCGATCGAAGCAGCAGCAACGCTGTGCTGGAGAATGGCTCGCCTGGTGAGCATGGTCCCTCCTCAAATTTACTGGATGCTAAAGCGACAAAATAATCCATCTTCGCGTTAATTGAAAAGCGAAGATCTTTGTGCAGCGCGGAAAAGGGCACAAACGGGCCCCGCACACCGTCATAAAGGTCCCGGAATGCCCGCAACGCAACTCGATACGAATTCTCGCCGTCAGTATGAATAACCCAGCTTGACGAGAATTTGATTGGACTTCACATTTGTGTCCTTATCGCGCCCCCAATCATATTCGAACGAGATCGATGAAGATCCCGACACCGCACAGGGTGCGCCTGCAAGCGCCTTTGTTGTAGCAGTCTTGCACTCACCAAGCTTGTACTGCAGCAAGGCGGAATAATATGCGGCCGTCTTACCTGTATAAGCGTCCCAGTAAAACTTTTGCGTCCCGATGAGCGATATTCGCCCCCTGATCCATTTGTCAATAAATGGATTTTCGCTTGGTTCGTCAGGTAACGCAGGGAACAACGATAGATTTGGTCGCGCCAATTCGCCAATCCAGGCGTGCTGGCCTCTGCTAAGCTGGGTTAGACCCGTGTCGTACACATGTGTGAGCTCAGCTTCCGCCTTGAACTGAGTCATATAACTGAAGTAAGCATCATGACCGGGCTCGTTATCAATGTAAAGCCAGTTTAACAAAGGTTTCAGGACTGGTTCCATGCTCAGGTCGACGCCGTCGATCTGAGCCAGTCCGCGATAATCGGTTTGATAATAGGGTGATGCATAAAAATAGGTCTCGAGAAGGCCAACACTCGAGTCAGGCGTAGACAGTGAAAGAGTAGACAGACCAAGTTGGAAATCGACACCGGCTCGTAGGGCGCTCAAACTTTCTTTTTTTGTGACTGTCGTAATGGTGCCGTTTGTGTTTTGAATCACGGTCGTTGTTGTAACACCACTGCTTGTGGTTGTAACCGTGGTGCCCCCGGCGGATTTTTTACCCGTCGTCGTTGTGCTCGTAGTCGTCGTTGTGATCGGCTCGTTCCAGGTTCCGTTGCTTGAAACAAACGGTGCAATTCCCAGAGTCTCAATTTGCGGTGCATTTAAATCGTGCCCTATTGTGCCATCTGAATTCAGCCACTGAGGTGCACCTATACTGCACTCGTTGACACCGAAGGCCAGATAACTCACGCGACCATTAATAACAGCCGTTTGTGTAGCCGCCTGCATATTGTCAGTATAAGCGATGCTAAGGCCCTTGGATTTGGCATTTGTGGACTGAGTCGATCCTTGCGTGTCTCCTGAAGCTGAGCTGCCTGAATCTGCAGAGCCCGCAGCGTTTGAACCTCCAGGCGCCGGGTTCTTCAAAGTGTCCGAATAGTTGAAATTGTCTGTCAAGTCGCTACGAACGAACAATGCTTTGCTGGCGGGCACACAGGTGGTAGGCAAACTGCCTCTAAGTTCCCATGATATTGTCGGGAGCTCCGGACGGCCCCGCTGCGTTGGACTGCTGGGTGCTGGAAGGCTGGGTGGGGGAGTCCTGGCAGACACGGGGTTTAAGCTCTTACACTCTTTGGCGTCAGCGTTCTTTTTCTGACTGCAAAGTGATTTCAGCAGGTCAAGTGTATTGTCGGAAGTAGCAGCCTCTGCGGTGGCCTGTAACGCGGCTAACAGCGCGGTTGCCGCAAGGAAAGCTGACTTCTTCATTACTGTACTCACTTGACGGGACCCACTGGATAACGTGTATAACAATTGAGAATGTGATCGGCAAAATCGCGCAAAGTTTTAACGCTAGGATCTTGGATATTGGGCTCGAGATGTAACCAGTCTGATTGGAATGAGTGGCCGCTCGAATCATACGGGACTGTGTCACGCATGCAAGCGAACGCTAGAGCCCTATTTCCGTTGGGTTCCAAAGTAGAAAGAGGTGTCGTGTCGGTAGCCTTGGGGTCCCGATAAGTAGAGAGAGCGACGACCCTGCTTTCGACGTGAGCAAGCGAAGGCGGGCCTCTGTGATAAGCCTCAAAGCTGACGGCGCCCGCGTTGAGTGGCGCCGCCAGCAAAGATCCGGCATCAAGGTCAAGCCTGTCGGCATATTCTTGCATTCGATTTGAAAGAGAGCCGATCCTGCTTGAGAAGTCCGATTGAACGCTCGATAGATGTTTGGCAGTCATCGGCGTCGCATCTGGGCCTTCAAGTTTCGTTTTCTTGCTGAGCCAAACGTCCGGGTTATCTTTGACGTTGACCCAGATACGATGAGGTCGTCCCTCTGGAGCATCAACGCCGTCTTGAATTTCGTCTGGGATGTTCTTCTTGGGCACCGAGTAAAACTCGTCTGCACTCACGACAATAAGATCATTATCTTTGTTGTTTTCGTCGGGAACTCGAATACCTTCTAAGACGTGGCTTTCCGCACGTTGGGCGTATAATTTGAGCGCTTCTTTTAGGTCTGATGACACGTTGAATCTCCCCCCAAAAAAAATCTACGTTGCACAAAAAAACTTTTGACGCCAAGAAGGCTCAAATTGAAATTCTTCGCGCACCTGTCGTACCAATACCTCTACTGTAGATCGGAATCGGCGGGCCACTCGCTCTCCAAAACACCCTCGTTGGCAACTAACAAGGTAACGCAAACTGAAATCAAAATCTGTAGCACCAATGCAACACATTAACGAATTGTTAATAATTCAACCGACTTCGATCGGCGCTCAAATTGTCATCATTACAAAAGAACCGATGCGAATGCCCGATTTTGCATTCGCGAGATTTAGAACAGCCATACCGCTATCGGCCCAATCACGTCGCGACAAACTTGGCGCCCGGAAGGTCGTACCCCGGCCTCTCAAGAAATCCTGGAAACGGACCAACGGCACTTTCTAGCTCAATCGGATTCGTGCCGAAAGGAAGTCCGGCGTCCCAACCTAGCCTTCGCCTAGAACTGCAGATCGCATTTGGGGGCACGCTATGATTCGGGGACTTGGCCTCCTCCAACCCATCTGTAACCTTGACAATTGCCCGCGATCGTTGAGGGCGGAAAGGAATCTCTAGTCTCCATATCCATTTCTGATTCGCGGCGAGTTTTCTCACAAAGAAAGGAGAAATTGAGAACAGGAGAAAACAAATGGCTGCCGCTCACGCCGCCGCCGCCGCAAGGGTTTGTCGCGCAAGCGCTCCCGGGCTTTGCCCGCCCTTGCCCCGCCACCGGCGGAGCGGCCTGCCTTGGGTATTAGGGCGAAGCCATGGAGAGGGGACACCCGGCATCCATCCCGCCCCTAACATCAAGCGGGAGCCAAGCTAATGCCCGATCCGGAAATCGAGCAGCTGCGCGATCAAGTCAATTGCGCAGTTCTGCTTGAACGCGCCTATCCCCCCTGGCATCTCGATCGCCGCGAAAGCACGCCCAACGCCCTCAAATATCGGCGGGGCAAAGGCGAGATCCTCATCGTCAGCCATAAGGGCAGGGGATGGTGGGACCCTCAAAGCGAGAAAAAGGGCGACATCTTCAATCTCGTCCAATATCTCGAACCCGGCCTCAATTTCGGATCGGTGCGAAAATTCCTTCGGCCCCTGGCCGGCCTTTCGCCTTCATTCCCGCCGGCCCAAAAGCATTCGGACAAAAGACCTGAACGATCCATCGCTCAACGATGGGCCAGGCGCCCTCCAATCCGGCAACGGTCACCGGCCTGGCACTACCTGACCATGGTCCGCTGCCTGCCGCCGCACATTCTCGAGATTGCGCGGATCGAGGACGTGCTCCGCGAAGGCTCCTATGACAGCGCCTGGTTTGCCCATCGCGACCAAACCAACCTTATTACCCATGTCGAGATCCGCGGCCCCACCTTCCGAGGCTCACTGAGAGGGGGAGCTAAATATCTCTTCCGCTTCCAACAGAACACAAGAACTCGCCACCGATTTGTCCTCACCGAGGCGCCAATCGACGCTTTAAGCCTCGCGTCGATCGAAAGCGTCAAACACATGGATCTCTTCAACAACACACTTTACGCAGCCACCGGTGGCGGCATGGGGCCCTCCACGATTGAAGCCATCCACAACATTCTTTCCACCATCAAAGATAAACCCGGCGCGATCTTTTGTAGCGCGACCGACGCCAACACGGCCGGCGATCGGTACGCCGACCGGCACCAGGAAATCGCGACGAACATCGGGGTGCGATTCCAACGCCTCAGGCCCCCGATCGAAAAAGCCGATTGGAACGACATCCTCAAACAACTCTCCAAAAGGTCCCCGTCATGAAACTCCCTGACGTCACCCAATTCGACCCTCTCAACATAGCCAAACAACAAATCGGAACTCCGATCGATCACTCCCAAACATTCCCATCCTCAAACTCCAAACCACGCGCGGTCGTGCTTCTCCAATCGGGCCGCCGTCTCGACCTCCTGAACCCCGACCCCAATTGCTGGACCAACGAAGACCTCGCCATCGGCCTGTCGCGTACCTACCGTTGGGCCGGACATTCCGCCTGGGAACTGCCACTCAGTGTCGCCCAGCATAGCCTCACGGTTCTCGCGCTCCGGGAAGCTATCGGCCCACTATCGCCCGCCGAAGCCCTGCGTGAGCTTCTTCACGACGCGACAGAGGCGCTCATGGGTGGGTTTGACTGTATAGCCCCGCTCAAACCTCACCTTGGTTCAGGATTCAGCCGCCTCGACGAGCGGCTCCAGGCCGCCGTCAATCAACGGTATCGACTGCCACCATGGACCGAGCAGACTTACTCCCTTCACAAGCACGCGGACCGCCTGGCCGCCGCCTGCGAAGCGGTCCATGTCGTCGGCTGGAGCCGGACGGACATCCGCGGGACTCTAGAGATCCAGTTGATCCCGCTCGACGAGGATCCATTGACGCCACCCCCGGGCCTGCGGCCCTGGCAACCCTGGCCCCCCACGATCGCCCAAGAAATCTTCTTCAAGAAGCTCACGGAACTCCAGCGCTCGCACGACACCACACAAACACTTGCGCAACTCGCCGAGGCCTTTGAGCGCCTGCCCCCAAAGATGAGGCTCTGCCTCACCTCACCGCCAACGGGCGATAGGCACAAAGACACACTCGTCTTTGTTGACGCTCTCGACAACTCACTTTCGATCGAAGGCGTCATCGTCGATGGCCTCAAAGATGAAGACGGAAAATTTTGTCTCGGCGAAGAATTCACGATCTTCACGATCGACAACGATCCGCGTGGCGAACTCCTCGGCATCAATGGATGGAACTGCCATGTCGAGATCCGTTGAAATTGTTCCCGATCCTTATGAAGGCCTCGAGCCCTGGGAGGACCCGGTCCCCTCGGCCATTCAACCCGACGCCTGCGTCCTCAATGCGCTGAACGCCACGCTCACCGAGGCCCAGAGGGAAGCCGCCGCGCAAGCCGGCCCCATTCTGGTCCTCGCCGGTGCCGGCTCCGGCAAAACCTTGACTCTGACAGCGGCCGTTCTCCGCCGCATCGCCACGGACGGTTTTCTACCCGACCGAATCCTTGCCGTGACCTTCACCAACAAAGCCGCCAAGGAAATGACAAGCCGCATTCGTGCCGTCCTCGGCGCAAGTGCGGCCCCGAGCTGGATCGGCACCTATCACGGGCTGGGCGCCCGCCAACTCCGTCAGCAGCCCGAGATCGCGGAACTTCGACCAGGATTCGACATCCTCGATGCGGACGACAGCAAGCGATTCGTCAAACGCACAATGAAAGCCCTCAACCTCGCCGCCGGCGACGAAGATCTCCCTTCCATGTCATCCTCTGGAAGAGACCCGTTGAAGCTCATCTGCAACCGCATCTCCTCCTTCAAAGACAGACTCTTAACCCCACAAGGCTCCTCCGCCGCCATCGAGAAACGAATCAGCGAAGCGACCCGCACCGGCGCCATGATCGACGCATTGGGACTGCGCACCGCGGCTCGCGTCTATGCGCATTATCAGCGCGCGCTCCGGGACGCCAATGCCGCGGATTTCGGCGACCTTCTGCTGTGGCCAACCCTCACCATGCAGCGAGACGAGAACTATCGGGACCTCTGGGCCTCCCGCTTCGACTGCCTTTTGGCGGATGAATATCAGGACGTGAATTTCGCTCAATATAGCTGGCTCAAGGCCCTTGCCGCCGACCACAAACGCCTTTTCGTGGTCGGTGACGACGACCAAGCCATCTATAGCTGGCGCGGCAGCGACATTGCATTCATCCGTCGTTTCGTTCGCGACTTCCCCAATGCGCCAGAGATTCGACTGGAAGAAAACTTCCGCTCGACGGGACATATCCTCAGCGCCGCCAATACAGTCATCGCCAAGGACCGCAAGCGCCTCGGCAAAACGCTCTACACACGAAAAGACCAAGGCGAATTGATCGAGATCCTGTCCTTCCACGACGCGCAGACAGAAGCCGATGCCATCGCGGCCGAAATCCAGCGCCGCCAGGCCCAGGGCACGCCATGGCAAGACATCGCGATCCTCTATCGAAACAATTTTTTGAGCCGCTCGTACGAAGAAGCACTCATGCGCGCTCACGTGCCTTACGTGATCGTCGGTGATGTGGGTTTCTATCAACGCGCCGAGATCAAGGACGCTCTCGCCTATCTACGTCTCTCCGTTAACCCGGACGAGCGCCAGTCAGACGAGGCCTTCCGCCGCATCATCAATGAACCTCGGCGCGGATTCGGCACGAAAGCGCTCCAAATCCTCGAAGACGAAGCCAATTTCCGCAATCTTTCGCTCCTCCGCGCGATCGACACGGCACCTCTGCCCTCGAAAGCCCGCGCAACCGGTCTCGCCTTTGCCGACACCATCCGCCGTATCGGACAAGATCCCTCCCACACCCTCGCCGATCAGATCTCGCTTCTCCTCGATGGGACCGGCTATCGCGCCATGCTCCGCGACAGCAAGGCCGAGACAAACGACGATCGGCTTGAGAACCTTGCCGAGCTCCTCTCAATCGCGGGATCCTTTCATACCGCCCGCGAGCTCCTCGATCATGCGGCGCTCGCCACCAGCCGGCCTTATGAAGATGACACGGCGCGCGTGCGCCTCATGACTCTCCACAAAGCCAAGGGCCTCGAATTCCCGCAGGTTTTCTTGCCGGCCTGGGAGGCCGGCATTCTCCCCTCCGACTATAGCGACCCCGAGGAGGAACGCCGCCTTGCCTATGTCGCTCTCACCCGCGCGATGCGCCGGATCACCATCACCTCCAGCGCGTTCCGGCGTGGGCCAGCAATGCCATCCCCCTTTATCGAAGACATTCCCGAGAATTGTCGAATCAATGGATGGCTGAACGCCGGTTCCTACAACGTGCGACGCCCGCTCTCCCTTCCCGCGCCGACAGCCGCCTTCGCGAGGCGATCCAAAGGCAAACGATAAAGGCGAGAACATCCATGATCGACCTTCCACAAAACACGCCGCAAGTCCGGCTCAAATTCATCAATTACGACGCGCGCCGCGAACCCAAGACACCACGCTGGTGCATTTGCTGCCAACGAGATCTCAAGCCGAATGAAACCGCGAGATTCGTCTATGTGACGGGCGGCTACCAAGCCGTTCACCCCTCCGATCTCAAGAATCGCCCGCCTCAACTGTCCGATTTCGGCCTGAAGCTGATGGGATTCTCGCGCGCGCCGGCTGGGTCTCGAATGGACGATCAAGAGCAGACAAGATCCGAGCGACCAGAAGAAAATGCCGCATGCGTCTACCTCGCCGCAAGGGTTTGTCGCGCAAGCGCTCCCGGGCGAAGCCCGCCCTTGCCCCGCCGCAGCCGAAGCGGCCCGGGGTGAGGGAAATAGCCGGACAATCAAAAGGCCGAAGAGGAAATTGACATGAGCACCATGCCATTCACGCTAGCAGCGCCGGTCTACGATCGGCTGCCACCCATTTCCAGGCAGATCTGGAACGATAAATACCGCTTCAAACACCCTGACGGGACCCCAATCGACTTCACGATCGAGGACACCTGGCAACGAGTAGCTAAAGCGCTCGCAGGTGCCGAGGTCAAAGAAAAGCAAGACCACTGGCAACGGGTCTTCTATTCCGCCTTCGAGAATTTCAAATCCATTCCCGGAGGCCGCATCATCGCAGGAGCCGGGACCAATCGAGCCGTCACTCTCTCAAATTGCTTCGAGATGGGGGAAATTCCGGACGACCTCAACGGAATCTTTCACTCCCTGCGTGAAAGCGCGCTCACGATGCAACAAGGCGGCGGCATCGGCAACGTCTTCTCCTCATTGAGACCCCGCGGCGCCCTCGTCAAACGCGTCGGCGCCACCGCCTCTGGCCCCGTATCCTTCATGCGCGTCTGGGACGGCATGTGCGACACCGTCAAATCCGCCGGACAGCGGCGCGGCGCCATGATGGGGATGCTGATATGCGATCATCCCGACATCGAGGAATTCATCGACGCCAAGCGACAAAAAGGACAGCTTACAAACTTCAATCTCTCCGTTCTCATCACCGACGCATTCATGGATGCCGTCTATGCGAACGCAGAATGGCCGCTTGTTTTTGGCGGCGTCACATATCGTACCGTCAAAGCCCGATATCTCTGGAACAAAATCATGCGGGCAAATTACGAATATGCCGAACCCGGCGCCATTTTCATCGACCGCATCAATGCAAAAAACAATCTCTTTTACTGCGAACATATCCCTGGGGTGAACCCTTGCGGCGAACAACCGCTTCCTCATCACGGCGCTTGCGATATCGGCGGGACCAATCTCGCCGCCCTCGTCCATGACCCCTTCACCCCCAATGCCCATATCAAACGAGATGAACTGATATCCCTCACCAAAACAGAAGTACGAATGCTCGACAATGTTATCGATATATCCGGCTATCCACTCGAGGCCCAGAGAGAAGAGGCTCTCAATAAACGCCGGATCGGTATCTGGATGACGGGCCTTGCCGACGCTCTGATCATGTGCGGCTACAATTATGGAACCGAAGAGGGTGTCCGTGTCGCCGCGACCTGGCAAACAGTCATTAGTCGCGCCGCTTACCAAGCCTCAGTCGAGCTCGCCCGTGAGAAAGGCCCATTCCCCCTTTTCGACAAAGATCAATATTTGTCGAATCTCTCAAACGCCGAACTTGAGGCACGAGGAATCGATTCGGAACTTCGCAATCAGATTTATCTTCACGGAATTCGGAACTCTCACTTAACCACAAACGCCCCAGCGGGAACGACCTCGCTATTCGCAGGCAATATCTCATCCGGTATCGAGCCCGTTTTTGACTTCTGCTACAACCGCGACGTCCGCCAGCAAGATGGATCCATAGCTACCGAGGTCGTCACCGATTACGCCCACGCCATCTTTCGTGAAAAATTTGGACCGGACGCCCCCTTGCCAGATACTTTTGTCACGGCACAAACCCTCAAGCCCGAAGATCACATCCGGATGCAAGCCGCGCTTCAACGAGTGGTCGACAGCGCCATCTCCAAGACGGTCAATTGCCCTGAGGACATTCCCTTCGAGGATTTCGAAAAAATCTATCTCTCGGCCTATGAGCAGGGCTGCAAGGGCTGCACCACACATCGGCCAAATGAGATCGTTGGTTCCATCCTTACAACAAACTCATCTGACCCCTCAAAGGAAACAAGCACGACCCCAACCCCCGTACCTCTGGCTGCGCCAATATCATCAGCCCCACTTCCCCGCCCTGAGGTTCTCGACGGCAGCACCTATAAGCTTAAATGGCCCCACAGCCCTGATGCTTTCTATATCACCATCACCGATATCGAGATCGACGGGGCCCGCCGACCTTTCGAGATTTTCATCAACACCAAGAATCTCGAATCCTTTGCCTGGGTGGTGGCGCTGACCCGCATGATCAGCGCGATCTTTCGACGGGGAGACGATCCGTCTTTCGTCGTCGAGGAACTGAAATCCGTCTTCGATCCGCAAGGCGGGACCTGGCGCAATGGCCGCTATTCTCCCTCTCTAATCGCCGAAATTGGGAGCACTCTCGAGACCCATTTCACGAAAATTGGCTTCGCGTCAGAACCAGACCTTATCCCATCACAACCAACTGTCAGCGAGAAAACCGTAGGTCATCCCGGTCAACTCTGTCCCGAATGCCGGAAACCGAATCTCATCAAAAGTTCCGGATGCCTCACGTGCCGAAGCTGCGGCTGGTCCAAATGTTAGCCGAGGTCCAATGGCTCATCCAAATCAACAAGCACTCGAGCCCGAACTCAGCCTCTTCGACCAAGACACGCCCTCAAGCTGCCCCTCCGACCGTCCGCGACAGGATCCCGAGCAGGTCGTTCGAGCGGATGGGCAATTCGCCTGCGTCATCTGCGGCGGGCCAGCCTGTTTCGGCTTCGACGTGAAACTGACTCAAAACCGCCTCGGCGTCTGGGCCTGTCCGGAACATCGCGAGACTGTCAAATGCCGACGATAACGACCAACACCCCCCCATGATCAGGAACAAGCCTATGGAACCCACCCATCTCACCTTGCCGATCAAAGTCTTGCCCCATGCCAAATGCTTATCGCTGCCTCACTACCAGAGCCATGGGGCCGCTGGGCTCGACCTTATGGCCGCCATCGAACCAGACAAGCCCATCATCATACTCCCGCACCATCGCTGCCTCGTTCCATGCGGCATTGCCCTCGCCATCCCGTTCGGCTTCGAAGGCCAAGTCAGGCCGCGCTCCGGTCTCGCACTCAAATTCGGAGTCACCGTCGTAAATAGCCCAGGGACCTGCGACCAGGATTACCGCGGGGAAATTGGCGCCCTACTCGTCAACCTTGGAGACCAGCCCTTTACCGTGCAACGAGGCGACCGAATCGCCCAGCTCGTGATTGCCCCTGTCGTCCGCGCCCGCCTGGATCTTGCCATTGACCTCGATGAGACCGACCGCGGCGCAAATGGCTTTGGGTCAACCGGCACGTCACAAAAAGAATCACTGCCCTAGCCGCGTCAAGATATCGAAAAACTAGAAAATCAAATCAAAGAAAAATGCCCCTTACCGCGCCCGTCGCGGCAAGGCTTCGTCGCCCCGGCTCCCGGGCTTCGCCCGGCCTTGCCTCGCCAAACGCGAAGGGGGCCCTTCCGGTAAAGTCTTCACAAAAGTTTCTCAGCCGGGAAAAGCTATGAATGAGCCCATCCAAATCGAACTCACACCAACAGAAGGTGAACTTCTCAAACGGATTCTGAACGAAACGATCCTCGATACGCTCAGCAATCGAACCGCCCGCCAATGCAAATCCATTCTCGCAAAACTTGCCAACGGTCATCCGTCGACCAGCGGCGTCAAACCGGAGCCCGCGTCATGAACGAATTTGACATGGTTCTCCATAACCTTGCAGCCCTTAGCAAGTGCCGGCGCTGCGCCTGCCTCTCCTGCGACCGTGACATCAACGGATTGCATGGCCATATTTGTACGCAAGGCGAAGATTGCGTCGATACGCCCGTCAAGATGATGCAGCGGCTTGAGGCCTCCACCATCGTCATCGGCCAGGCCCACACAATCATCCGGAGCCTCCTGCGCCAATTATCGAACAATCAAGGTTTGAATCCGCAAAACGAAATCAGCGAGCCACTCAACGACACCACAGACACATCCTCCCAACCCAACCTCCATCACATCGACCCCAAGCCAGTGCCGACAACGGCTCGCAAACCTATGAACAACGTGCCTAAGCCATCGACGCATTGAACAAAAAGGCGATCTTCGACGCCCTCATTCGCCATGAAATCGCATCCGTCACCGTCACCTTCGACGGCTATGGCGATAACGGCCAGATCGAATCCATTCAAATCGATGCCAAAAGCGAAATCTCCCTGAGAGAGATCAAAATTGAATATCAATTCGCCGAGCGACACACGGCAGAAAGCCACGCGCGTTATGGGCCTCGATGAGGCGATCGAAGCCGCCGTTTATCGACTCCTCGAGCACACCCATAACGGTTGGGAAGATAATGACGGCGCCTACGGTGATTTCACCTTCGATACCGCCAGCCGACAAATCACCCTCGCCTATAACGAGCGTTTCACCGACAGCAACTATTCCGAACATCAAATCTAGGAGACAGTCGTCATGGCGCACCCCTACCACCACGCGCTCTCCTCCGTGAAAAAATGGGGTGGCACACCTCAGGACTTCATCGACCTTCACAACTTCATGGACCAATCGAAAGCCGGCTGCGCCGATTTCCGCCATCGCGTCCTTCTGCATCATTCTCTCGGCATTTTCCTCATGGAGCAGGTCTTTGGTCCCGTCATCACAATCTCCACCGGTCGCATTGTCCCGGTTCGCGCCATTGGCGAACAACATGTGAGCGAAGACCTTGGCCGTATCCCCGCCTTCTCCGACTGAGTCTCCCGTATTCGCCCCGAGCCATGGATGGGCCGTCCCCAACCGATCCACAAAGAGGTTGACCCCTTCGCATCGCCGCCAAGCTGATCCACCCTATCAATGACTGCAAAGAGCCCGGCCCAGTGCCGGGCTCTTTGCTTTCAGGCCCACACTGAATGGATGTTCAACATGACTGACATATTGACACCCTCAACGCTCGCTTATCTGAAGACGACCCTATCCAACCTCGCCTCCATTTATCGTTACCGCCTGCGCTACAAATGGCAGCGCCTGCGCCGCGCCTTGCTTTACGCAAGAGGCCGCCTCTCCCAGGACGACGCCCAAGACCTCCTCCTCGATTGCTGCACGCCCGCCGGTTGGCACCCTCTCCTCATCCTCTCCGTCGAAGATACGCTCGAAGAGGCTTTGGAAGAATACGAAGACCATCCGGCTTTGCGGTCCATCATCTCGCAAGCCTGCATGCACGTCGCCCAGAAATGGGAAGACAATTCCGACACGCTCTATCACGCCAAAAAATGGGCGCTCGAATTCGCGGAACAATACGCCAAACAAGATGGCATCCCTCTGACCCTTCGATGGCCCAACGAGGACTAGCCGATCATCCACCATTCATTCCCGACCGGCCCAAGCACGTAAGGAAAACACCCATGCCAGCATTTGCCATCGAAACAAGCTTCAAAGTGCCGTTCTTTCGACTCCGTACGATCGAGGCTCCGTCTCTGGCCGAGGCGTGCGCTCGCGCTCTCAAAGACGAAAACTGGAGAGACAGCGGGCCCTGCTACGACGCCTCGACAGAACCGTCTGTCACCGGCGCCTGGCCCGCAGGATCTCAATACGAGACCTTTTCTCTTCCGATCCCCAACCAATTTGAAGACCTGCGAAAGCGCAAGGCCCTCCAATTCGATCTTTTGCACGAGTTCATCCGCGAAATGGTCGCCTCAAACTCATTCCCCCTCGACGCTCAATTCAAAGAGTGGCTCGCTCGAGCAGAACGCGCCCTCGCGGAAGCTAACGCGATAACGAATACCACGTCCGAAAAGATCAATAGCCACAGCTAATAACACCGAGAGCCCAATTCCTCGATCAATACCCCCACCAGGAAGTTACCGATAAGCTCGCAGGAAAGTATCTGATGACCACGAACGAAAAATCCACTCATGACGACGACAAGTGCAGGCCAGAAATCAAGGTCTTCTTCGGTCACACCGAAGAAGGGTTCCCTGCCGCCCAAGTCAAAGACACCATCTTCGCACTCCTACCGAATTACCATCGAACCTTTACTGTGGCTTCGTGCTCCCGCCTCCGCGGACCTGTTGAACAGTGGAAACGGTCCGACTTCTATTCCTATGGACCCACGCTCGCCAACGAAGACGCGTTCCGGGCCTATGTAACCGAATACGCGGAACATCTGCGCGAAGTCAGCACACTTTCCCGCCGAGAACTCTCTCCCGGCACATCGACCCCATGGGGCGTCGCCGATCGGGCCATCCAATATGCAGAGGGAATCATTCGCTACGCGACACCGGACCATGGCGGCTTTTATGTCCACGCCGAGGACAACGCCAAAATCCATCCCCTGCTCCAACTCACAAGCGGCTGGTACGAAGAAGATTGTAAATGGGCCGCCGTCGCCCAGGCCTTTCCTACGCTCTTCACCGATTATGAAAAGCGTCACGCGGATGAAACCATCCTGCATTGGTATCCCGACGCCTGGATGGCGATCCATCAGCAAGCGCTGAACCCGGGCGAGTCGCACGTTCACGATCGGCGCCAATTCGAACGAGACCATGCGTCTCACTGGATCGTGATTTCCGCCCTGACCTTTAAGCATCCCCCCGGCATGGTCAGATGTCTCGCCACTCGAGGCGGGAACCGGCAATCAAAAGACGTCCGGTACTATCTGATTCCAAATCAGGAATATAACCCTGGCCAATTTGGCTTCGTGATCGATGAGGCCAAATACACACCCTGCGGCAACGACATCTGGCCCCGCACCTAAACCCTGAGCAGAGACGCGGTATCCCCATACGCACTTGCCGCAACAGACGGAAGAGCGACGGAATAACAGAAAGAAGCCGGGTGTTTGCTGCCGGGAGCTCCTTCAGTTTGAATTTCGGGAGAGCGGATGACGCAAGAATGTCCAGATTAAAATCGGCAATCCGACGGCGCTCGGCAGTATCCAAAACACCCAATGGGGCAGGAGGCGCCAAACGGGCAAGTTCGGCCCATTGTCCACGTAGAACGCCGTCAACAACAAAATGTACGATGAACCCATGCCTGTCATATGCAGCCGCGCCCAGCCGGGCCAAAGTCGGCGGCGGGCCTTTCGTCCGAAGATCGCTGCCGCGAAGGAAAGTGAGCCCAACGCGAACAGGTGGTAGTCCTCGGTCCAGCGGAAAGCTGAAACGGCGCTCATAGTGACGAACACGACCGTCAATGCCCAGAAATAGATTTTACCCGCCAACGGATGACACCCCCGTTGTTTAGGGCTCAGCATCGCCACCGCGCCCGCCACGACGGCGACGACGCCGGCGACGACATGAATAGCTATGACAGCAAGGAACAGAGGCGCATTCGACGGAAGCAGTAAACCATCAATCACGACCGGATGGCTGTTCATCGCGCGCACCTCTCAATGTAGCCGCGCCTCTCCGGTCGCGGCCGGCGAGCCTCGGTCAGCATTGCGATGTCCTCGTTCGTCCAGAACGCGTCTGTAACCCCCGGCGCAGAAAAACAATAGAAAGATCCCATTACCGCATCACGGTCCGGCCCGCGCAAAGGGTGGGTCCTCGCCACAAGTGGCTCCGGTCCTGCGCTCCGCGCACCTTTGCCCGTCCCGTCCGGATGCGGGGTGAAATCGGCATTCCAGAAATTAAATCAGGAAAGCCGAACCCATGACCTACACGAAAAACAAATCCAAAGGGCACAAGCCGGCCCGCGATCACTACCAACAGATCACCGATAAAGTCATCGCCGCCCTCGAAGCCGGCGTCCGACCCTGGCAAAAACATTGGGACCCTGCCAAATGCGACGGCCCCGCCATGCCCATCAATGGCGCTACCGGCCACAAATATCGCGGCATCAATGTCCTCATGCTTGGCATGTCGCAGCTTGCTTTTGCCTCGCAGGATCCACGCTGGCAAACCTATAAGCAAGCCTCGGAAAAGGGATGGCAGGTCCGGCGCGACGAGCACGGAACTACCGTCTTCTTCTACAAAAAGATCGAAGTTGGCGAATCCGATGACGCGGACGGCGACAGCGATGGTATCAGACGAATTCCCATCCTCAAATCCTTCACCGTCTTTCATGCCTCGCAGATCGATGGCATCCCGCCCTATGTCGCACCGAATGTCACCGCCGCCCCATGGCGACGGCCAGATGCGGCGGATGTCATTCTCAAAAACAGCGGCATCGAAGTCCGAATCGGAGGCGAAAGAGCCTTCTATTGCCCCTCAACGGATCACATCCAAATGCCGCCTGACGGCGCCTTTCATTCTCCCGAACTCTGGAGCGCAACCCTCTTCCACGAACTTGCACACGCCACAGGCGCCAAGCACAGATTGAACCGCGACTTGTCAGGTCGCTACGGATCGCACGCTTATTCGCACGAAGAACTTCGAGCCGAGTTGGCGAGCCTAATGATTGGTTCAGAACTTGGCCTGCCCACCGATATTCCCAACCACACCAGCTATCTCGCCTCCTGGATCGAAATTCTAAAGAGCGACAAGCGCGAAATCTTCCACGCCGCCGCTGAGGCCCAAAAGATCACCGACTACATCCTCGCGCTCCATCCCGACTACCGGATGAGCGAACAAGAATCCAACGAAGAGCCTGCCGCTCTCAAGGACGCGGCTTAAGGCCTCTCTCGCCCCATCCACCCATCCCTATCCCAACCACCCATACCTTATGGGAAGGAACAGCCACGTCCCTGCTCAACCAATATCGCATCGTGCTGCGCTATTTCAGTCCCCGCCATGCCGCGATGATCGCCATCGCCGAGGAAGGCGTCGTCCTTCGCCTCAGCATTCAGGACGAAGAATGGAAAGTTCATGCCCGCAAGAAAGCCGATTGCCCTTACGACAAATGGCTCGCCGCCAAGCAAGAAGAATTTTCGAACCGCCCCGCGTGGGCGGAATCGATCGAGGCACTGCCTTCCCTGAAAGACCTCGATCATTGGCTCACTGATGGCGTTTGTCCAACGCCGACAGGCGATGAAGTCGAGCCTGACGGCACCGGTCCGGACGGAGCGCCTTCCTGGCTGCGAGTCCTGCATTTGATCTGAAAAACCCAAAGACAAGCTCACGATCAAAGCTCCAGGCTCGCCGTTCGCGCCGGATCTTCCTGCCCCTTCCCTCATGAACAATGGAGCCAGCCATGACCCTCATTCCCGAGGACATTCGCGCTCGCCTTCTCGCCAATGGCGCCGAAATTACCACCAATGACGACCATATTCCGCTGATCAAACTTATCAATCCCAGAGGCCGCGGATGCTGGCTCATCAGCGAAATCGACCCAGAACGCCCCAATCGCGTATTCGCTCTTTCCGGAATCAATTACCCCACACTCGGGTACATCGAGTTTGATGAACCCAATCGTCGCATCGGCCGCCTCAAACTACCCGTCGAACGAGTCTCGAACTTTACCGCGCAATATACTCTCTCCGTTTATCTTTTCGCCGCGCGGCGGGCGAAACAGATCATCGAAAACGAAACCCTCCTTGCCGAGGTCAAGGCCCACCTTCAATCCATAAATCAAGGGGGCGCTCAATGACCGCCCCCTTTCTTCTCTAGGATCGCCGCGAGATCCGACTGTCTATGTCGACGACACGCACAAATACCCCATGGGTCGCTACCGGCGCATGAAGATGAGGCATATGATCGCGGATTCCGATCAAGAACTTCACGCAATGGCCGACCGCATCGGCGTGAAAAGAAAATGGTTTCAAAGCGATCATTACGACATCTGCCTCGCCATGCGGATTAAAGCCATTGCCGCGGGTGCCATCGAAATCACATTGAGACAACTGTCTGCCATGGCCATACAAAAGCGCCGAACCGGAATGCTGCCAAGATCCGACCAAGCATACGATCTAACCAAAAAGCGGTGAGCGTAATGCCCAGAAAGCTGACCACATGCCACGCGGATCCTTGGGCCCTGATCCGCAGAGGCGGAGACACCGAGGGAAAACGACTATCGGCCCGCATGGCTTATCTTGTCGGAACTGTCGTCGGCCCTGACGGCAAAGCGATCGCCATGACCGGCTATATCATGAACACCGACATGACCAATTGGACCAAACGCCCACGCCGGATGAATGGCCAGACATTGTAAGGCGCTGGCGCACGCAGCCCACGATTCAAGCCGTGCGAAAAGCCAAAAGCAAACTGCCAATCGCAACCGCTGATACGCCACCAGCTGCAAGCAGCTGCCGGCGGCGATTCAACGAGATGACTTACGCGGACTTTTTCTTTTTCGAACCAGAAACAACATCTAAGAAATAAGGCACCAGCCTCACGTACTCCATAATTCTCATCGGACATCCATCATGGCTTGGCACGCGGTGATCACAAAAGTGACGGGCGACGACATCAAATCACATATCTATCCAACTAAACACGCCTTGTTAACAAGCCTGATGCGTCAAGGCTACATCCATCCGAACGGCTGGTGCGTTCTCAAGACTGTGAAGAAAGTCGATCTGTATGACGGCGACCATCTCATCGAGACAATCGACACCCCGCCACCCACTTAGGTAAGTTGAAAAAATCAAATTGTTAGCCACAGCTGGCCGATGGCCGCAAAGGGTGGGTCTCCTCCGCCGCTTCGCTCGGCTCCGGAGATCCCGGCGCTGCGCGCCGCCTTTGCCCCCACCAGCCGCCCGTGGCCTCCCGTTGCAGTCTTCACGAAGAAGACTCGAATGGGAGACCCAACATGAACACGCCAAACCATCCTAAAGCAACCGCCATTGCATTCGGAATCAGCCTCAATGCCCTTCTCATTCACAACGCCGGGGCAGATCCCCGGCATTCCAATCCACCGGCGCCTCAACCCACTCAGCAGGCCTCAGACCCACAACCATTTTTTTCGTTCTTTTCAGAACCTCCTCAAACTCACCCGATGATACCGGCACCGCCACTGCACCCACAGCACAAAAGCGCGGCTAAACCCCGCAAAGCGACCAAGACGAAACATCCAAAGCCCCGACGTAAATCGCTTGTCAAACACCACCTAAAACACCACGCGCTCAGTCCACTCCGCCAAGCCCCCGCTCTTTTGATTCCCAATCCCGATACCGGAAAACCCCTCTACAACGGCCCCTATGCGGGAGTCATCGGCGGCGCGCAATGGCTCCACCATCCCAAGCCCGTTCATCGTGCCGCGCTTCACCCGGTCCCCTTATATTCTCGGCATGCCAGCCTCCAACCCACCGGCGTCATCTGGGGCCTCTCCGGGATCAATTATCAATTCAATTCGCTGATCACGGGCATCGAGGCGGATCTTGGCTACGCCAACCTCGCTTCACCATACGGAACACTATTCCCGTTCCGCGAATTCGAGGAAGGCTCTCTCCGCACAAGATTCGGAATCGATTTTCAGCATGTCCTTGCTTTCGGTTCCACCGATCTCACGCTCGGCGTTTTCAATAAAGCAGGGCCACGTTCATCCACCTCGACCTTGCGCGCCGGATGGACGACCAGCGGCGGACTCGAGTTGCCCATTGCTCCGAACGTCACCTGGCGCACGGAGTATTTTTACACCTTCTATCCGAACTCCGGCATCTAAGGACATGGCATCCGAGGCGGGTTGTCCGTGAAATTCTGACGCCGACCAGGACTACCCCGTCCTTCGTTAGCTCAAAGCGACCACTCACACCCAAATAGCTGCCCTCACGCAGCCGGTCGCCACCCACCCGTCAGCTTTCAATCCCCACAACGACTCCCTCGACAGGAGACAATGATGCGCGTCCCCGAAGTCATCGAGCAAGCGCGCCTTGGCGCCATCCTCAAATTCTCCAATGGCCAACCCAAACCACCGGCCCGCTTCAAACGCAAACTCGCCGCATGGGAACAAGACAATAGCATGGGCCAACTCACGGAAATCCATCGGCCCTATAAAAGCGCCTTCCGGTCATACCCCCACATCACGCTCAAGATCGCCAGCTACACCAGCAAAAAAATCGAAATCGCGCAATTTTACCGCAGCTTCAGTATGGGTAGCCCAATCCTTTTCACCATCTTCGGCATTCCGGATCCCGGTACCGTTCTCGTGCTTCGTCACCAAAAGAACGAACACGCCGATGTCCTTCTGCACCACGCCAACAGCCGAACGGACGCGGAGGCCTGGCTTTCGATGAATCGCTATCCCCCATCCATCATCCAAGAAATCCAACTCGTCGATTGCTAAGCCGCGAGGATAGCCATGCCCCCTAAGAGCTACATCATGCCGGCGAATGAAATGCTCGGCGCGGATATTGCCACCAACCTCGCCCACTTTCTTGCCGCCAATGGAAAGTCTGTTGTTAGCTTCACCAGCTTTCACATGGCGGCGAACGACCAAAGGAAGCTGTTCGGGCGCTTCCTTGGTAAGGGAACAATCGTAATCGACGGCGAGCGCGAAGAACTCAGGCACGTGCGCAAGGTCTGCTTCGGCACCGACTGGGATACGACCGATTGCATTCGCTGGAGCGCGCTATAGTGACCGACCAGGGGCCTCAGCCGGCCATCGCCCACCGGGAGACAATCCGATGACGCCAAGAATGCAAATTGTCTGGACCGTCCTTGAAGCCGCGAAGGATGCGGCCGACCCAATGATCATCAATGCCTGCAGACGCCTTATCGAGGCTGATCGCCTGGGTTGGCACAAGCACCACAATCCCAAAGATTATGCACTCGTCAGGGAGATTTACGATGCTCCCCTTTTACCTCCGCACGCGAACTTACCCGCAGACAATCCCCCCGCACCCATAATGACGCGCAGATCACGCGAGCAAGGGCGACTTGGCTCGCATGATCGCTACCCAATTTAGCGATAATAATGATGATGATGGTGGTGGTGATGATGACGGCCCCATGGGCTTGCCGAGGCCATCGTTGGAATAATAACGAAGGCACTCACCACTGCCATAACCAACGCAAATGTTTTCATCCGAAGGCTCCTTCCTATGACATCTCGCCACGCGATTTCATGCGCGTGTCGGCGCCCTTATGATTCCTGAGAAGCATGAACGTAACATGAAAGAGACAATTGAGGCATAAACGGAAGAAAGGCACCTTCGCCACAGCCGGCCGCCGGGGGCAAAGGGTGGGTCTCCTCCGCCGCTGCGCTGGGCTCCGGAGATCCCGGCGCACCGCGCCGCCTTTGCCCCCGGCAGCCGCCCGCGGCCTCCAATTCAAGTCTTCAAGAAGAAGACTGGAGAAGGAGGCTAATATGACAACCCTGCTTGAACGAATCGCATCCGCGCACGCGCCAAAGCCACAGCCGCCAAGCGACATCACCCTCGACAACTTCGATTACGACGCCGCCCATCAGGAAGGATGGACGCTCTCCAATTATGGCACTTACAAAGACGGCACTCCGCATGTCGAACTCCAAAGACTCGACAAATTAAAAGTCGAGGATGGCGGCTTCTCGAGCGATCTCGACGCTTGGATCTATGTCGTTGCACACGCCCGCCAAGTCTCTCCCCTCCATCTTGCCGCTCTCTCCCTCATCGACCGGCGCGAGAAACTCGGCATCGAAGCCCATTGCGGAACATGGTGAGCGCCATGACCAATAACGCTCAAGGCACGCCACAATCGGCCCCTCAAAGAGAACCAGCCACCTACGACTGGTTTACGACCTGCATTCTGGCGAATGGATCGCAGACCATCCATCTGCGCCCGCGCGAAAGACGCCAGGAACTCGAAGTCCTCTTTCTCGATGAACAGCAATCGCGGCTTCTCATCAACGCCCTGAATGAAATCGCTCAGGACCTCTCGCTGCCTTATGGCCCAGCCGCTCAGGCCGTCTATCGAGCCTTCTGGTCCGCCCTGAAGGGCCAATAGACCGCAGAGGTCCTAACCGGGCCTCCCACCAAGCCCCATTCCACCGATCCACGCGTCACCACCCGGCCGCTCGCGCGCGCCGGGGGAACACGCTCGCCCGAAAGAACCGCCCATGGCCCGCAAACCGGACTCAAACCAACTCACGCTTTCGTTTCTCGACTCAACAGGCTTCACCTCAAGTCTCTCGCTCAACCCGGACTTTACTCAACCTGCCCCACCACAACTTATCCCCTCCGAAGCCGAAACCCCTTCCACTCCGGCTGCCTCACATCCGATAAAAACCCAAAACTTCAGACTCACCAGCGATCGAGAACTTGCACAAGGCTGGAAGGCCCGCGCCCAAGACAATGTAGCCGCGATCCGTCTCGCCCAAACCATCGAGAACGAGCATCGCGGCGCGACCCCCGCAGAACAAACGATTCTCAGCCGGTTCACTGCCTTCGGCGCCCGCGATCTCGGCGAAAAGCTCTTCCGACGCGCCGGCGAATGCTTCCCCTCTGGATGGGAGGACCTCGGCGAAGATCTCGAACGACTCGTTCCGCGTGACGAACTCGCAAGTCTCGCCCGATCAACCCAATATGCCCACTACACACCCGAATTCATCGTGCGGGCTATCTGGACCGGATTGCAACATCTCGGCTTTTCCGGCGGCGCGGTCCTCGAGCCAGGTTGCGGCACAGGCCTCTTCTTCGCCCTCATACCCGAGCCGCTATGGAAGACGACCAGTCTCACCGGAATCGAATCCGACCCTACCACCGCCCGCATCACCCAATTGCTCTTCCCCGACGCCTGGATCCGGCAAGAGGATTTCACAAAAGCCCGCCTTCCCGACAGCTATGATCTCGTCATCGGCAACCCGCCGTTCAGCGACCGCACCGTCCATTCTGATGATCCTGCCGGCCGCATCCGCCCGTCTCTGCACGATTATTTCATCGCCCGCTCCATCGAGCGCCTCAAGCCCGGTGGCATCGCCGCCTTCGTCACCAGCCGATGGACCCTCGACAAGGCCAACGAGGCCACCCGCGCTCACATCGCCTCCATGGCTGACCTCATCGCCGCCATTCGCCTGCCCGAAGGCGCCATGGCCGCAGCCGCCGGCACCGAAGTCGTCGTCGATCTTCTCTTCCTGCAAAAACGCCCGCCAGGACAAGAGCAGGCCGGTCCGCTTTGGGACAGTCTCACTGAGGCCCTCCCCGAAGAAGACGGCGAAGAAGCCCTCTCCATCAATCGCTATTTTATCGACCATCCGCAGATGGTCCTCGGCTCGCACGCCCGCGTCACCAGCCCCTATGGCCCCACCTATAGCTGTCGCGCGACAACCAGTCCCCTCGACCTCAATGACCGGCTCCTCGCCGCCATCCAGACACTTCCCGCCGGCATCCATGCGGCGACTGCACAGCCATCGGAACCCGAACCCCAAAGACCCAAAGTTCATGTCGGCACGGCCGCGGAAGGCGCGACCATCAAGGAAGGCTCCTTCATCGTCCTCGATGGCCAACTCACGCAGGTCCTCGACGGCATTCCTCAACCCGTCCAAATCCGCCACGGCAAGGGCACCGAAGGCATCCCCACCAGACATGCCCGGATCATTCGCGCCCTCATCCCAATCCGCGACGCCATCCGCGATCTTCTCCGCGCGCAAGAAGCCAATGAGCCCTGGGGCCGCTATCAGGTCCGCCTCAAGACCTATTACAACGCGTTCTGCCGCGAGTTCGGGCCCATCAATCTCACGACCGTCCACGAATACACGGATCCCGAAACCGGCACCACCCGCGAAACGCAGCGCCGGCCGAACCTCCAACCCTTCCTCGATGACCCCGACGTCTGGCTCATCGCCTCGATCGAAGACTATGACATCGAGACCGGACAAGCCCGGCAAGGCCCGATCTTCACTCAACGCGTGATTCATCCGCCCGCAACCCCAATCGTCGAAAGCGCCACCGACGCCCTCGCCGTCACGCTGCAAGAACTCGGACACATCGATCTCGACCGAATCGCCGAACTCCTCGGTAAAAGCCGGGACGAAACGATCGCTGAACTCGGCGAGCATATCTTTCTCGACCCCCAGCTCAGCAATAAACTCCCCGACCTGGAAATCTGGCAGACCGCCGACGCCTACCTCTCTGGGCCTGTGCGCACAAAACTCGCCGCCGCGATCGGCGCCGCAGCGCTCGCCGCACGATACATCCGCAATGTCGAAGCCCTCCGCCGGGTTCAGCCCGAAGATCTTAAGCCCTCGGACATCAGCGCGCGCTTGGGGGCGCCCTGGATTCCGGCCGAATATGTCTCGCTCTTCTGCAAAGAGATCATCGGCATTGAAACGCCCGTTCACCATACCGTCGAAATCGCCGCATGGAGCATCGATGTCAAAGCCTTCGCGGGCCAGGCCGCCGCGACCTCCCAATGGGGCACCGAGCGCCGCCACGCCGGCCTCCTCCTCAGCGACGCCCTCAACCAAACCATCCCGCAGATCTATGACGAATTTGAAGAAGACGGCGTGCCACGGCGAGTTATGAATGCCGCCGACACCGAAGCCGCGAAAGAAAAACTCACGGCGATCAAAGCCGCCTTCGAAAAATGGGTCTGGACCGACCCGGAGCGCGCCGACCGCCTCACCCGCATCTACAACGACAAATTCAATAATCTCGTCCCGCGCCACTTCGATGGGAGTCACCTGCAACTTCCCGGCGCAAGCCATGTCATCAACTTCCACCCCCACCAAAAACGCGTGATCTGGCGCATCATCGCGTCCGGGGCCACTTACATCGCCCATGCCGTCGGCGCCGGCAAAACATTCAGCATGGTCGCCGCGATCATGGAGCAAAAACGCCTCGGCCTCATCACCAAAGCCATGATGGTGGTGCCCGGCCATTGCCTCGCTCAGGCCTCCCGAGAATTCCTCCTCCTCTATCCGAACGCCCGTATTCTCGTCGCGGATGAGACCAATTTCGCGAAAGACAAACGCCAGCGCTTCCTCGCTCGCGCCGCGACCGCCAATTGGGACTGCATCATCATCACGGATTCCGCATTCAAATTCATTCCCGCGCCCAGCCGCTTCGAGCGCGATTTGATCCAAACCCAGATCGAAAGCTATTCGGAACTTCTCGAGCGCGTCGACGGCGACGACCGCATCTCGCGCAAGCGAATCGAGCGCATGAAAGAAGGCCTCGAAGAAAAGCTCGACGCCCTCAAATCCCACAAGGACGACCTCCTAACCATCGCCGAGATCGGCATCGACCAAATCATCGTCGATGAAGCTCAGGAATTCCGGAAGCTCTCATTCCCTACCAATATGTCGAGCCTCAAGGGCATCGATCCCGATGGCTCACAACGCGCCTGGGACCTCTTCGTCAAATCCCGCTTCGTAAAGACCAAAAATCCCGATCGACCCCTCATCCTTGCCTCCGGCACCCCGCTGGTCAACACCCTCGGCGAGATGTTCTCGATCCAGCGCTTCATGCAGCCCGACGCGCTCGCCGAGCGCGGCATCCACGAATTCGACGCCTGGGCCGCAACCTTCGGCGAAACCCGCACCGAACTCGAGCTGCAACCCTCAGGCCTCTATAAGCCCGTCACGCGGTTCTCCGAATTCGTAAACGTGGCCGATCTCATGGCCATGTACCGCAGCTTCGCCGACGTCGTCCTCAAATCCGATCTCCGCCAATATCTCCGCCTCCCCACCATCAAGGGGGCGAAACGCCAAATCCGCACATCCGATCCAAGCCCCGCCTTCAAGTCCTATCAAAAACATCTCGCGAGACGCATCCAGGCGATCGAAAGCCGCAGCGGCAAGCCGCAGAAAGGCGATGATATTCTTCTCTCCGTCATCACCGATGGCCGCCACGCCGCGATCGACATGCGCTTCGTAGTTCCCGACAACGACAACGAACCCGACAATAAACTCAACGACCTTATCCGAAACGTCCACTCGATCTGGCTTCGCACCGCCGATCGCCGCTACACCCGCCCGGACGGCGTGCCCTACGCCCTGCCCGGCGCGGCGCAAATGATCTTTTCCGATCTCGGCACGCTCTCGGCGGAGGCGACCCGCCACTTCTCCGCCTATCGCTGGATCAAGGACGAGCTCGTCCGCCTCGGCGTTTCCGCCACGCAAATCGCATTTATGCAGGACTATAAGAAATCAACCGCCAAGCAGCGCTTGTTCAATGATGTCAATGGCGGACGTATCCGCATATTGATCGGTTCCTCCGAGACCATGGGGACCGGCGTCAACGCTCATCGGCGTCTCATTGCCCTCCACCACCTCGATGTCCCCTGGCTTCCCTCCCACATCGAGCAGCGCGAGGGCCGCATTGAACGGCAAGGCAATGAGAATGACGAGATCGAACTCTATGCCTATGCCACCAAGGGAAGCGTCGACGCAACGGCTTGGCAGCTCCTGCAGCGCAAGGCCCGATTTATCGAACTCGCCATGGGCGGCGATCGAACCATACGCCGCCTCGAAGATTCAGGATCCCAGGCCAACCAATTCGCCATGGCGAAGGCCATCGCCAGCGGCGATCAGCGCCTCATGGCCAAAGCCGGCCTCGAAGCCGAACTTGCAAGACTCGAACGCCTGCAAGCCGCTCACTTCGACGATCAAACGGCTGTGCGTCGAAACATCTACCACTCGGAATCCCAGCTCGCCGCAGCCGAACGCCGCATCAAGACAATCGAATCCGATATCGAAACACGCGTTCCCACCCGCGCCGAGGCCTTCCGCATGGAAGTCGAAGGCCACAGCTACAGCGAACGTAAAGAGGCTGGCGCGGCCCTCCTCAAAGCCATTCGAAACCGAGAATTCGAGGGAAAAAGAGGCGACTGGCGGCTCGCCTCGATCGGCGGCTTCGATGTTCTCGCCCACGCCTCTGTCCAGCGTTCCGTAAAAATCGCGCTCATCGACCTCACTCTCATGCGCGCAGGCGGGCCAACCGACCTAAATTATACAACCGACCTTACCGCCCTCGGCCTCATCTCACGCCTCGAATACAATTTGAGCCGCTTTGAAGTTGAGTTGACCGAAGAAAAACGCACCATCGCCAATCTCCAAAGCCGCCTTCCCGCCTATCGCGAACGTCTCAACGAGACCTTCCCATACGAGGCCGATCTCGCAGCGAAACGCACGGAATTGGCCGAAATCGACGCCTCACTCGCCGCAACAAACCATCCCGACGAAGACGAGCCTCTTATTGAAGGCGCCGGCGGCTGAAGACCACCGCCGTCCGGAACTCCATTCCTCCTCCTGACGCAAAGGATAACGCACATGCAACTTCTCACCGAGGAACTCAAAGCCCGCCTCCTCGCCAACGGCCGCGCGAATGCCCAGCGCACCGATGATAACGAAACCGACCACATCCCGGTCGTCAAATTCTTCAATCCGATTGGCGCCGCCACATGGCTGATCTCGGAGATGATCCCGGACGAACCCGATATTCTATTCGGGCTTTGCGATCTAGGCTTCGGCGAAGCGGAAATGGGATACGTGCGCCTTTCCGAACTCGAAGGCCTGCGGCTCCCCGGCGGACTCACCATCGAGCGCGATCTCTACTTTAAAGGCAAGAAGCCACTCACGGAATACTGGGAAGAGGCCCGCAAAGCCGGCCGAATCCAAGCCTGATGACGCAAAAACAGTTCAGCTCCTTGACCCTGGCCCACCCCACCGAAACAACGGAGACCTCCATGATCCCTCCAGCCCTCGCGCGTAAGCTTCGCAACCCACCCCTCGAACCACAATCCTTCATCGCAACGCGATTTGATAGTCCAGAAGATAAAGCCTGGTTCGGTAATCATTTCCTGCGATTTCTAGCCACCGATTGCCCCTTCACCCTCTTCAGCCAGCGCTTCTACAACCGCCTCTCAATGGCCTTTGGCCATATCGCGCACTACAACCGCCATGGATTCTACGACACATTCTTCGAGTCAACGCAGGGCCGCATCGAATTCCTCCAGCAATGCCTGGAATGGCCTTGCTACGGAGACCCGTCTTCGACCTACTCCGATCTTGAACGCACGCTTCAAGCCCGATTATCCACCAGCCAAATACTCGAAATCTTAACGTCCCAACTCGCAATCGAAACGCGGCAAGCTGAACTCGCCCTGCTCAATCGGCTCAAAGCCAAATATGAGCCATCTCACACACCTTCGACAATTGCCATAGAAGCGGCGCCACCCCCGAAGGTGCAAGGCGATCTCTTCACCACCAACTCGCCGACCCCGCAGTAAGTTCGGCCACCGGCAGTCTCACCACATCGTCCACCAGTTCTCGAAACGCAAAACACGCTTTGCGTTCGCGGAGTCACGTTCAATCCTCAACCAAAGAAAGTCAGGATCCTTCACCATGTACCTCGAAATCAAAGACGAACTCATACCGAGCCCCGAAGTCATGTTCGCACGACGGCGCGAAATCCAACTTAAAATCTGGGGACCGCCCAAACAAAACTGCATCGTTCATCGCCCCCTTACCAAAAGCACTGTCGCCGCCCTCCCGCCACCAGAACCAAAAGCCCCTTCCCTAAATGACACCAAGATCCCGGAATGGGGATCCCTGCCCCCCGGTCCAATTAGCATCCTGCGGATCATCTGGCTCGTCGCCGCCTATTATAACATCACTCGTGCGGAATTGACCTCCAGTCGGCGGCTTGCGCTCTTTACCCGTCCCCGACAAGTCGCCGCCTATCTCGCGCGCCGACTCACGGAACGCTCATACCCCGATATCGGAAAACGACTAGGAGGCCGTGACCACACAACGATCCTACACGCATTCAGAACCATCAATCGTCGGATCCAGAATAACCCCTCCCTTGCTTTCGATATCCATCTACTCGAAACAACGCTCCTCAACCTCAAAACAGAATGGCTCAAAGCTCTCGAACAACGCACACAATCAACTTCCATAACCTCTCTTATCCACGTCCCGCTCCTGGCCCTCGACACTCCAAACACAGACAAGGCAATTAATCCCCTAAATGCAACGCAATCGGCGACGGACCTCCCTCTCCTCACCTATCAGCCAACGTCACAGCCATCTATTCATGTTTAAAAAATGATGATCCGAGCCAATGCGACTTTCGAGGCACTTACCCCACCTAGGAACCAGCAGATGAAACATTATTCTTATATGAAAGAAGAAGACGGCTGGGCAATTCTCAACCCTGATGGCGCTAGGACCGATTGGCCACTATTGCCGACAGAGGAGGAAGCAGAACTCGATGTAAAGGAGTTCAATAACCTCTTACGTGATGACAGTGAAAGTCGCAACAAAGCTATCTGGCTCGCCAGAATGGCAGGAGATTTGGACATTTAACATCTTCCATTTCTTGAAAGGCGGGGAAGATGTCAAAGCCACAGCCGACCGTCCGCCGCAAAGGGTGGGTTCGCGCGGCCGCTACGCTAGACCGCGCGAATCCCGGCGCACGCGCCGCCTTTGCCCCAGCCGGACCGGCCGCGGCCTTGGTTGAATGTCTGTTCCAAGAACAGTCATCAACCAAGGAGATCAAGAATGGAACTGCGCGCGGTCGATCCGACCATCCTCAAACCTAATCCCAAAAACCCGCGTCACTCCGCTGCCGGCGACCACCCCGACGAGCAATTCGTCGCCAATATCAAAACCGTCGGTATCCTCCAGCCACCCCTCGTCAAAGAAACTGACAAATACCTCGAAATCATCGCAGGCCATCGCCGCGTGCGCGCCGCGATCGCCGCCGGACTAACCGAGATCTTCGTCCTCATCAAACCACCAGACGACTCCAACGACACCCTCTGCGCCGTGTCGGAAAATGTGGTACGGGCCAATCTCAATCCCGTCGATCAATGGCGCGCGATCGAATCCCTCAGTTCCGATCACTGGACCGACGACGCCATTGGCGCTGCCCTCGCGCTTCCAGTCCGCATGATCAAAAAGTTGCGGCTCTTGGCCCACCTTTATCCTCCCATGCTCGACCATCTCGCCAAAGGCGACATGCCGACCGAAGCACAACTCCGCCACATCACCGGCGCCAACAATCAGGAACAAGCCTCGGTTTGGAAAAAACACAAACCAAAAAAAGGCGGCACGGCCGTTGATTGGTACTCGATCTCAACCGCCCTTCAAAAACGCCGCCTCTATGCTGAACACGCAAAATTTGGACCGGATGAAGAGCAAGCCTTCGGCATCACCTGGCTAGATGACCTCTTTGCCCCCGGCGATAAAGATACCCGCTACACCACCGACGCCGAGGCCTTCCTCGCCGCGCAGACCGCTTGGCTCGAAGCCAACCTCCCTAAGAATGGCCTAATCCTCACCGTCGACGAGTATGGGGCCCCAAAACTCCCACCAAAAGCCGAACGTACCTGGAGCGCCCCGAAACGCGGCGACACAATCGGATTTTACATCAACTTCCGCGATGGCTCTGTCGAGGATATCGTCTTCCGCCTGCCCAAGACTGACGCAAAATCAGATACGACCAAAACCAAACACACAGCAGCGGATGCGACTGAAGAAACAGCTGAACATCCAAAAAAGCCCCGCGCTGAAATTACCAGCAAGGGCCAGGAGATGATCGGCGAGTTCCGAACCGCTGCCCTCTCCAAAGCGATTCTCGAGAACGAAATCGACGACTCGACACTCCTTGCCCTCCTGGTTATCGCCTTTACCGCCAACAACGTCGATATCAAATCCAACGACTATACCCGAGGCGCACAAAGAACCGTTCTTCAAAAACTCACCGAGGGCGGTCATCTCAGCCAGGATCTCACTCTCGTCAGACAATCGGCCCGAGACCTCCTCGCCGCCACACTCTCTTGCCGAACCAACTACAACTCAAGTGGAATTGCTGCTCGCTTCGCCGGCGACGCCATCGGAGCGGACGCCCACCTGCCGAATATGGCCACGGAAGAATTTCTGCCCTGTCTCTCCAAAGCCGCGCTTGAACGCGCCGCTAGCACCATTGGCGTCTTACCTCGCCATCGCGCCAAGGAAACCCGCGCCGCCGTCATCTCCGAAGCCGGCAAGACGCACTTCGTCCTCCCGGCAGCCACCTTCGCGCCAACGGCAAATGAGATCGAAACTCAAAAAACAGAAGCCGCCCGTCATTTCAGGCCGGAATATCAAGACGACGAGATCGACAACCCGAATGACAATAACACCGCCACGGACCCCTCACTCCAGAAAGGGGATGAGACTCTCGAAGAGGATGAAACCTCACCCCAATACGACGACATCGAATAGGCGAAGGCCAACGCGAACTCCGCGCCAAGCTAGAACCACGAAAGGCAACTCGACATGAGCCTCATCCACAATGAACGCGGCAAGCTCACCGCCTCCTGGCTCAACGCATTGGCAAGCGCCGCCGCTGGAGGCGGCGCAAATTGCACCTCTGATTGCCGTTTTCTACACAGCCACACCCTCAACGGCACAGGTCTATTGGCTTGCCTCGAAGCTTCTCATTTGGCTTTTAATCGGCGGCGCATTACACTTCATCGCCCGACATATTCTAGGTCGTAGTGACAATTTAACTATCTGAGCCAGATAGCGATAGCGGCGAGTTTGACGAAGCCCATGAAGTTGACGAGGAGCTTGTCATATCTTGTCGAGACCCGCCGGAATTGCTTCAGTTTGTTGAAGAGGCGCTCGATGAGATTGCGCTCTTTATAGAGATCAACGTCATATGAGCGCTGGACTTTGCGGTTGCGTTTTGGCGGAATGACAATTTCGCTGCCATGGCCATTAATCTTCTCGTGCAGATGATTAACGTCATAGCCTTTGTCGGCGATGGTGGCGGCGCCAGCCAAGCCATCGATAAGCTCATGCGCATGGGTGATATCGTTTTCCTGTCCGGGACCGCCAATCAGCCTGATGGGATTACCCAAGGCATCTCCAGCGGCATGGATTTTCGTGCTCAGACCGCCGCGGGAGCGGCCAAGGCCTTGGGCATGCGGGCCCCCTTTTTGCGGCGCGCCCCGGCGGCCTGCTGATGCGCCCGCACGATGGTTGAGTCGATCATCAGCCATTCGAGATCAGCTTCGTGCGCCAGCACCTCGAACATGGCTTCCAGAACGCCCATCGCGATCCAGCGGTAATAACGGCGCTTGACCGTATGGTAATCGACAAGCCGCGCCGGTAAATCACGCCACCGGCCTCCCGAACGCGCCATCCAAAGCAGGGCATTGAGAAACCGGCGGTTGTCGGTGCGCGGGCCGCGCTTGCCCTTGCTTCCGCCGGGCACCAGGTTCTTCAGGCGTTCCCATTGATCATCGCGCAGCTCGTCGCAATCCATGACTGATCTCCAAAAATCAGCCTTGAATCTGATTTGCGCCCCCGTGGGAATCCCCAATTTCCTAAATTGTCACCACGACCTAGGGAGCTTAAAACAATCACGAATCTTGAAATCGTCGCCTTTATCATCTCGCCGCTTATGCTACTGGCCTTGGGCATAGCCGTAGCGTTCGGTACCCAATGGCTTGACCGCCACGGACTCTAATAACCGATCGTCCAAAATCGATCGCCGCTATCCAACATCTCCCCGGGCATCCTGACAAGTTGCAAGATCTGAACACCCGATTTAACGGATTCCCCGAGTTTTCATTTCCCCGATACACGCTGAAAGCAGAGCCACCTTTCCGGCTTTGCTCTTGCTTTACCGTGCGCCTAAAACAGAAGCCGGGCCACGCCAGGCCGCACTCCACTTCACAGAAAGGACTCTCCGATGACACCCACCATCCAGAAGATCGCCACCGGACTTGCCACCAACCTCGCTAAAAACCGCACCTCAATCGCAATCGAAGATCTCCTTTCACAGGCCTTCTTGCGCGGCGTCGCTCTTGGCCAAACCATCCGCGATCCGGGTTCTACCGACAAGCCCTCACCATCAACAACACCAGCACCGGAGCCGCCATCATGGAATGCGACGAATTAAGACGACTCGCCGCCGTAAAACGGGCAAAGCTCCAATCCCTCGAAACAGAATTCGTGCTCGCCTGCGAGAATGCAGCAAGCCGAAAATGCAGGAAGAGACAACTTCCATCCGACCGATCCAAATGGAGTCGCTCCACTTGGAATTCCTACCTTGCTGAGACCATCCAGTGCAATTTCCGCCTCGGGCACAAACTCTTCACCATGCTCGAAGAAGCCGATAAGCTGGAACGCAGCCTCAATTCATCGCCGCGTGGAATGAAACAGACTATGCACGGCCTCCCGCCCGAGCCCCCAGCCTATTCCATCCACTACGGAACGCTCAAATCGTTGCCAATTGCCTCCTGACAGCAATCCGACAACGGTCAATACACCACCCAGCACCACCAAAGTCCTCATCTTTTTTCCCCTTTATTCAATTCACTCTTGTTATTCGCGGATCGCTAAGCGACCACCCTCATCTCACCTGTGGAGGGGCGAGCGGACACGGATGTGGCCGGTGGGTTCCCTCGCGCGGTCCGCCCTCCCCGCCTCTCGCCTGCGGCCGGGCTTCCTCTTATCCAGCATCTCCCAGAGCCACATCACCACGCTCAAAAGCAGGCCTCCGGCGATCAGCCGAAATATCCAAGATCGAAAGAGACTGGGCCACGACCGCAATTTAAAGCTTATAGGCCCGCTATGTACCCAATCCTCAGACGACGCTTCCCTCGATTCCTCGATCCCGGCAGACCGATATTCCTTCAGCGGCTGACTCGGTAACGCCACTAAAACCCGATCTCCTTCACTCTCGAGAAGATCCCCGGTAATCACCAGCACCGTCGCCGAGACAGAAAATCCGATCACGGTCGCTCCAACGGCAATGATGATCAGTCCTCTCAAGACCGTCAGCACGGCCCCGCACACGCCAGACAACACCCCTGGCCGCCTCGCTATCGTCCCCACCTTGATCATGAGACTCTCCGAGTTCACGAATGCTCAGCATTCGCTTCCCTTCAGAGCCTCCCACCAGAGTCCGCGAATGAAAAACGGCGGCTCATGGCCGCCGTAATTCCTATGGTCACGTTACCCCGTAACCTCTACCCATTAGCAAAATGCAACCCAATTTTCCCATCGGTTTTGATTATCGGCGTACAATGCCTGTTAGTTTTTATGGTAGTCCCGTCCTTCCTCACGACCGTGCCATATGTCACCAGAACGTCTTTTTTTATCCACCCTCGTTCACCGCTAATTCGGACAATTTCGACATAACCATTAACTTCATTCAAGGGCCACTTCACGATCACCGGTGAATAATTATACCCAAGGCGTCTCGACCCTTCGGTCGGCTCAGCAAACACCGGCGGACTATCTGGCCCTCCTGGAGGCGGCGCCACCGATCCAGGCACCCAATCGTTAAATTCCTTATCCGATTTTAGACCCATACACGCATACCCATCCAAAGGTTTCATAGCTTCTACTGCGTATGAACCGACGAGCGATAATCCCATCAGAACCACAGCAGCTAATCCCAATATTCGAATTCGTAGCATGTCCAGTTCCTCCGTTCCAAGATCAAGCTCCAGAAGCCTGGTAGGCAACCGCTCCAACCTTATTCGCATACGCTTGTTGCCACTGGCCCACTGTAGTCGTCGCGGTTATTCCATTCGCGGCCATTTGTGCCGGAGTAAGATTCACTATACCTTCAAGATTATCTCCCGGTGACGCCGCTGCAATTGCCACTCCAGCCGTGGGCCCAAACTGATAGTACCCACGTAAATCCACATTCGTCGGATTTGCAATATTCCCAGCTTGCAGCGCCGCCACACCATCCTCAATATATTGCGCGGCCGCATAGGCCTCATTCGCCGGATCCATCTTCCCCGCCAGGCTCGTGTCCACCTGTATGTCAGGATTTTCCTGCGCGAATTCATTGATCATCGCCGTATAGGTCGAGTTGATCATTTGGAACTCGCCCGATGCCGAGCTTCCCGAGCTGGCTCCCGTATTCTTACAACCACTCTCGGCCATACAGGTCGCTGCAAGCGCCTCCGGCGAAATCCCAGCCTGCGCCGCCGCCTGCTGGATGTAATCTTGAGAGGCAACTTGCTCCAAAGTCGCGTTCGTGGGTAACGTGCCGCCACTCCCACTACCGCTACCACTATCGCCGCTCGCCCCGGACCCGCTGCCATCACCGGCCCCCACACCCGTTGGGCCACCGGACGGATAGCTGAATGTTGGCAGCCCCGGTTCCGGCGCCGTCGGGATCACCGAAACCGGCAATCCCGTCGTCGTCTGCGGGCCCGGATCCGCAAACGCCTTACCAAAGGCAAATGCAAGGCATGTCCCCGCAATCGCCACCATCACCAATTTCAACCACGCTCGCCGCGCCAAATCTGTCTTCGCCATGGGTCTGGGCCTCCTTGCCCCAGGCCCCAAGCGTCCCGACAAATTCCGCGAATGAGAAATTCAAAACTCGCTTTTCTGCGCCCCGAGCTTAACGGATGTCCCCGCCACAATTCCAAACTTCCGCGCCATCCCCGCGTTCACCTCAACCACCAAATCAACAGGCTCCCGCGAAACAACCATCTTTTCAGATAAAGGCACCTGATCGGCCGACACGGACACCACCTTGCCATTCGCTACGAATATCATGTCCAAAGGAATCAGCGTGTCCTTCATCCACATCGCCGCCGGCTGGAGAGACCCAAGACTGAAAGCCATCCCCCAATCCGCCTCCAGCGATCGCCTGGACATCAACCCACGCGCCAAACGACATGGACTTGTCATAATCTCGACATGAAACACAGAACCTCCGCTCTGCGTGTCAAAAGTCAGCTTGCCATAAGAATCCGCACCCGGGTCCTTTCCATGATCAAAACACACGCTCATCTCGTTGCGTGCGCCGTCTCCGCCAGAAAAAAGCGCCACACCAAGAAACACCCCGCCAATCACGAACAAAATCGTCGCCGCAAAACGCAAGAACCGGCGTTCCAAACGCACCACGAAAGGCGATCGCGCCACCGCACTCACGCCACCGCCTCCATTTGACTATCTAAAAGTCGGAAGCCCACACCGTAGACCGTCTTTATCCTTAACCCCACTATCGCGACCTTTTGACGAATGTGGCAAATGTGTGTGTTAAACGTCCTTGCATCCAGCCCATCATAAACAACCTCACGCGCGACTGGCTCCGGAAAACCAACCAGCAGTCGCGAAAAGATCAACAATTCCGCAGGCGACAACCTCACCATCTTCCCATTCGCGACCACGTATCGCTCCTTGATTTCAATCGGCCCGCGCTGAAGGCGCGAGCCGCAAATTGGACAAACGCACCCTCCGCGCCCCGCTTCCCCCTCACTAAAATACTCGCCGTCCATCACAACAACCTCCGATTCGTCATGCGCCATCTTCCCCCTCGCGCCCGCGAACGGCCGGTCTTTCTGCGAAAAAGTTTTTTTGAGTCACATTGCACCGGGACCATCCGGCGGCTGGGTGTGTCCCGATTGCAACAGATTACGCCCTGTCCGGCAGGGCGTTGAAAAGCAGCGCGCCTTCCTTCCGAAGGTCAAACGGCTCCCACGGCTCGCCGCGCTTCGCGAAATCAACAGCCCGCGCAATCCCCAACGCTTCCTCACTCGTAACATGCGCAGCCACAAATAACCCGGCCGCCTCCTCCCCCTGCTCATAGGCTCGATCTTCCACGCCCGCCTCGACCAGCCCCCGACCCTGCTTGGCCAACTCGAGCCGGCGAAAGGCTTCACTCGCCACAATCCCGGAGTTCCTCGCCTGACGGCAGGCCTCGATCGCCCGCTTCAGAAACGGCAGCAGCAACATATCCAGCTCTCGGCGCCGCGCCAGGCCGGGCTCTGGCCGCACGTGATTGACGATATATTCCGCCATTGCACGGTTGGCCTCGTCCCGCACGTCCCATGCCGGCAAATGAAGCCCATAAGCCTCGGCCCCCAAATGCACTTCCCGCACATCCGGCCGCAAATCATACAAAGCCTCAAGTGAGACCAACACAGGTGGACGACGAGGAAAGAGAAAAACATTCTCTTCTCCAGACATTCTTTCTACTGTCATCATGCACCTCCTATCCACTCTCCCTATATCAAAACAAGGACTCACAGACAACGCGTAAGTCATTGAATATACACATTAATTTAGATTATGCACAGTTCTCTATCTCATTCGGCAGAAAATGGCGGAGAGGATGGGGCCCTGCCCGGTGTCGCTTAGCCGGCGACGCTCATCGCTCTGGTCTTCCATTCGACTAGCGGGCATGGCCGCGAATGGCTTCTCACTTCTCTCTCCGGTTCTTTCCCGCGTTGACGTTGCGCGTCGGCATGTGGGCTGGCCTGCTGAGATCGGCTGTGGACCGCGGTTGCGTTCGCGTGCTTTCCCGAAGGCGAAGTCTTCCTCGCCCTTGGCGGGCGAGGTGGGAGGCCTCGGCTTTCATGCCTTTGAAATCCAGCGTCTTGGGGGGAACGTTGGATGCCGAGAGAGTCGTGAAAGTGATCTTGGCTTCTCGGTCGAGGGCTTCGAACTGGCACAGGTGTTGCCGGCAAGCTCTTTTCAAAGGGTGTCTAGCGAATGCCTCATCCGTCGGATCGGCCGAAGCGGCTTTGTCCCCCTGGGCTGGCCTGGAAGCGCTCCGCCAGTCGCGCAAGGCGATTTTTGGGCGAAAGGTCTTCTTGTTGTCTTGCGGTCAATGAAGATGACGCCGCCCTTGTCAGTTGGTGATCCCTTCTGACTGGCCTCGGGGTCCGGCATGCGAGCCTCAAGCAACGCCTTTCTCCCCTCGGTTTGGTGGCGTTCCTAAGCCCGGCCAATCCCACCCGCAACGGCGGTGCCCAGGATTTTTGAGGGGGCAGCGCGGTCCCCCCAATTTTGTCAGGCGTAAAGCGCGCGCCTGCGGCGCGCCATTTTTTCATTTCCGCGCCTGACAAAATCGGCACCCCCAGCGCCGCCTCTCCACAAAAATCCCGGCCCCCTGCCGTCTCCGCTGCGCTCCGCCCACGCAGCCGCAAGCGGCTGTCTCGGGTGCAGGCGGGCTTTTATGGCCAGGCTTCCTTGGAACGCACCGAGGGGATGAAAGCCGGCATGGGGCCGGCGAACCCCGAGGCCAGTCAGAAAAGGATCATGTCAATGGCTAAGCGTCCCGTTCAGACCGCTGCGAAACAACAAAAGCCCGCTCGTCCCGAAATCTCCATTGAGCGCGCCAGGCTCGTCTGCCCCCACGCCGGTAACGCCCAGGCAGTCGCCGAAAGCTTCGGTCTCTCTGTGCCGGATTTCGACGGCATCCGCGAAACCCATGAGAGCTTGCTTCGCCAAACCTGGCACAGTTTCGACGACGCCCTCAACGAAAAAGCCCTGGCGATGCACTTCCAACGCATCGTCGGATCCTACGTCTCCTCAGCCCAAGGCGCCGGGAATTTCTTCAGCCAGAAAGTGACCGACGCCCGCGATGCAACCACTCGCGCCGCCAATGGCGAGGAAGACTCCGCCCCCGTCGGGTTCGAAAGCCCCGCGGACCGCGCCCGCCGGTTCGCTGCCGATCTCTGCGTGCAGGCCTACGCCCTGCTCGCCGCCGCCGAGGGCGCCGTCAACGCCTATAAGGAAATAACGGGTGAGGAATGGAAGCCGTATGTCGCGGCCCAGGATGCCTCGCAGAGCGTCGAACGCAAATCCGCCGCCGCCGAGCTCGCCGCCTTCGGCCGCTAAGCGACACCGGGCGGGGATCCACCATCCCCGTCCATTTTTCCCTCTCACTCAAGGAACACCACCATGAAGATCGATTTCAGTCAGCTTGATCGACCCGGTACTCCCGAAGAAGAACTGAAGGAAAAGAAGCGCAGAGAACGTGAGATCGCCGATGATTTCGAAAAACGATCTCAGCGCTGCAAGCACCGCGTCAACATCACAATCAGCGCGGACCCAGAGTCTCGTTTCAGTATGTCCGGAACGCCCATGCTCCACCTCTGCGGTCTGGACGATAGAGGTCGGTCCGTCCGTGTCGATTACTTCGCTCCCGACCATATGAGCCGCGACGAATTCCATCGATACTTCGAGCAATTCTTGCCAGAGATGCCCCTCTCCCTCCAAGGCTATTGGAAGCCGTTCAACGACCGGCACGGCAAAACACATTTCACATTCATCGCGCAATTCATTGAGCTCCGCTAAGGCGGGGCTCAATCCACCTCGACCACAGCAGTCGAAGGAGGGGCACACTTAACCACCTACCTGTAATCTTCTTTTCGCATTCGCGCGCTTGAGTCCAAATATTGCTCCCTTCGACCCACCCAACGACTCACAATTCGAAAAGGAGATTCCCTGGTGGTCCAACAGTCCCAAGACCCAGCGCACTCCCGTATCATCTGCCCCCATAATGGCATTCAATTCCCAACCCTCTGGCACGGCCTCAATACCATCACACAAAATGATCTCAACCGATTCCTCGAACCCGGCCAACAAATCCCCGAAAATGGCCCGAGAGCCCAACCCGGGATCTTCCATTACTATTCCATCGCCGAAAATCCCAAAGCCGCAGAATCCCACATCGTCGGAACCACAATTTGGACCCCCGTCACCGTTCTCGACCCAAACGCCACCCCTTATTCCTTCTTCATCCGACACCATCAATCAGCCGAACTCGCCGAGGCCTATTTCCTGGGCTTCTTCGATAATGCCATTCATCCCTTTGACACCGAAACGAGCGAGGACGAACTCCTTGGCTTCCGCAATACAAACGCCGGCACCGTCACCACCGCGCAAGGCACTTTCACTCTCATACCAATCCCCACGCCTCCAGCCGCCCCCGGGCCTCTGATCACCTACGCTTACCAATATCCGGCAACCCTAAATGACGGCACCGAAATAGACCTTCTCGAGGAATGGTGCATCACCATCTGACCCAAGTCCGGTTCAATCCCCGGCCGAGCGCAACGGCGGAGGAGCCTCACGCCTCCCCAAATTGCGTTCACGACGGGGATGTCCGCCAGCATCGGTCATAGCGCTGAACCCTCGCCATCCCGGCTTGGCGTCCTGTGCCTTGCCACCGCACTCTCGATCGAGCGCGCGTCCGTTGAAGGCCTCGCCTCATTCTCTATCTGAACGCCTCGAGGCGAGCCATCGCCAGTTCGTCCTTTCGAGCCCCTCAAGCCTCGAGGATCGCTTGACCTCAGTCCAACTCACGATCGCCCGCTCGCCCGTGATCTTCCGCCTTTGTGAGACGATGAGATCCTTTTCGGTTCCTCTCGATCCGACCCATGCAGCCATGTTGAATTCATAAGTCTCGCAGGTCCCTCTCAGTGAATTTCAGCCTTAGCCCCATTCGCACGTCCAGTCATACACCCGGCTTTCGATCCTTCGGCCCCTGGTGACGACTATTTTCCCCTTCGGCTTTGCCGAATTCCTCGCGAAACAAAATAGCCGTCCCCGGACGGGGCTCAGCGCTCCGCTCGACCTCCGGCGCGTTCCGCGTCTCGGAGGCTCCGGTCTCAAGACTCGTCTGTCGGTCCGACGTGCGAACGGGCCAGATGGCCCAAAATATGGAGAGGTCAACATGCGTAACATTGCTGAATTTCAACTCATTGGCCGCGTCGGTCAGATCAAGACAGTCGGAACCACCCTGCGCGTTTCCATCTGCGCAAACTACGGCAAGAAAGACACCAACGGCGATTGGCAGGATGTCCCTTATTGGAATGAGATCACGATCTTTTCCGATGGCCTGCAGCGCTATGTCGAAAAGCACGTCGCCCAAGGCGATCTCGTTCACGCTCGCGGGCGGCTCCGCCAAACGAGCTATGACAAGGACGGCGAGACCGTCTACAGCGTCACGCTCTCCTGCACCGAGTTCGGGCGCCTCGCCACCAAGGCCGACCAAAGATCCAACGGGAATGGCGAAAACTACGCCGCAAATTCCCGCACGGAGGACTCAGGAGATATCCCATTCTGAGACGACCCAATTTTAGGGGGAGGCGCAAAGCCTCCCCTTTCTCTTTGCACATCAATAGGAGGCCGAGATGTCCATCTCATTCACTCCGCTTCGCCTTAACGGTCACCACTTCGAATTCGTACAACTCCCGGGAGATTGCGAACTCAATCTTTCCCAAGCCAACGGCCTCGACCTTCTCGACGCCTTGGGCATCGAAGACTCCTACGCGGGCGAACCATGGCCGATCCAATGCTTCCGCACCCTCGTCACCGTCGCGCGCCGCAAGCGCCTCGGCCATCTCTCACCCGAAATCCCGACAACCGAGGACAAGCAAGAAGGTCGTATGACAATCATCCATTGCGGTCGACGGGAAGGCTACATCGAGCAAAAACTCGAAGAATTTTCCAACCTCCTCAACCTCGGACTCGAGGCCGGCGCAACCCATATCAATTGGAGCTGACCAATATCCATTTCAGTTCTTCATCCCTTCACGTATCGTCACAGGAGGCACTTATGATCCTGGTCATCACCCACAAAGAACGCAATAAACGGACCGGCCAAATGGAAACCATCGTCTCTCACGGCATAGACCTTGAAACCGATCAACCCGTCATCCTTCCAAACGAGACCCCGCAAAGCATCGGCGCCGTCTTCGATCGCGAATACGGCGAGTTTGTACTTCAAGGGAGGAACCGAAAATGAAGCCTAAACAACCTCGAAACGAGCAGGCCCGCGCCCTGCGTGCTCGAGCCGGCAATGCCAACGTTCCCATCGCTGTCGATACAAGGCCCAAGCAAACCAAACCCAAGAAGGGTACTGGCTCCTATCGGCGATTCCGCTGCTACAATCATACTTTCGAGGCGCCAACGACTCGCCGCGAAGGAATCGACAATTAGCCAGCGCTTTGATGACGGGATCCTGCGTTCGCAGAGTCCTTCGAAGAATTTAGCAAATTTCAATAAATTGAAACCGCGCTCTACTCGCTTTGCTCACGGAGCCGCCCCGAGGGCGTCTCCGCCTTTCAGGTCACGATCGCTTTCGCGCCTGCATTCGCGGCCTTGCCAAAGATCACGCCCATGCTCCTGCACCTGCCCCCCACTAGAGCCTATGGGAGGCTTCTAGCTTCCCTGTACTCTCGACTTGGCGCCGCGATCCATCACCAAGCCATGCGATCCCACAGAACCACTGAAGGCCGGGTGGGGCGACCGGCTCTAGGACCAGTGCTAGAGTCGTATCAAAGAGTTTGGCGACGTGGTAGGCAAGAAGATTGAAGGAGACCACAATGAAGATGCCAGACAAGCCCAACCAATGCGCCACGCCGCATATGAACCCGGAGACTTTCTCCCACTTCCCTGCCGATGCGAAAGTCGGCGATTACTTCCCGAGCTGTGTCGAGGATAGAGAGGGGCAGTTCTCTGTCACATATGTCCGCTACGAAGACCGCGCCAAGGGGTTCGTTTGGTATGATAAAAGAGACGACACGGGCAAACGAAAGTATCTATTCAAGACGCGGTAGAAAAAGGACCAGGTGCAAGCAACAGTGACCGCCGCCGATCCGAATAACCAGAACGACTTCGACGACCGTGACGGCAAATTCCGGGCATTGAAGGGGATGGCGAAGAATTGGCGGAAGGATGTCAAAGACTACGCCGGAAGGGTTGCTGATTACTTGCGCACCAAGACACGAAGTGATGAGCGATGGCTGCTCGATCAATTCGAGAACCCCAGAGCCATTGCGATTGAACTCAGAGTTAAGCCAAAACATCCAACGCGGCTGGCATTCCTTGATGGGTGGCTCATAACTTTTGTCGATAGCCCGGCAACTGCCCATCCGGTCGCGTACTTCCAAGCAACACTGGAGGATGCAAGACGCTACGCCGAGCGCTGGGAAAAATAAGGGTGACATCAACCCTGGCCTAGTCGCAATCTTCGCCAAAATGTTTTTGCCCACCACAATTCACGAAATCTCCACGCTACAGCATCAATACACGTTGGGCCACCGGATCGACAGGCATCCAACGTTCGGGAGCCCTTTCCTGAAACAATGTTCTCTCAATGACTTCCCGTCATACCCTGTCAGGAGCATCCCGCCTCAAGGACGCCGTGGTCCCCCCAATTTTGCCGGGCGTAAGGCGCGCGCAAAACGCGCACTTTTTCATTTTTGCGCTCGACAAAATCGGTTCCCCCACGCGCCGCAAGCGGCCGCTCCGCGGTCCTTGACCCGGGACGCCCATGCCAGGGTCCCGCGCCTTTGTCATTTCAGACAAAGGAGATCAAAATGACCGTTTCTCACAAATCCAACGCCGGCAACGTGATCACAATCAAGCGCGATGCAGCTCCCAAGAAAAAGAGAAAGAGCAAAGCCCGCAAGACCTGGACTGCTCATACCATCGCGGCAGCCGGAATTCTCGTTGTCGGCCTCGTACTGGTTGGGCTTTCCCTCTCCCACCTTGCCGAAGGTGTCGAAGTCGTCACCGGTTCTGACGCTTGGACCGCCTGGCCCATGGCCGTCGGCATCGATCTTGGCTTCATCGCCCTCGAAATCGCAATGCTCGTCTCGAGTGACGACCTCCGCTCCGAAATATCACACTACACAACCCCCGCAATTGCCGGAACTCTCGCCGTCTCCGCAGTCATGAACGGCTTTGCCTTCGCATCCAAAGCCACCGGCTGGATGATCATACCCGCGTGGCTTCTCGGTCTCGCAATCCCCGCCCTCATCTACACGCTGACCAAAACCGGCTTCGCCCTCGCCTTCCACAAAAGGTGAAAAAAGAGAGCGGGAGGGCTCCGGCTTCCCGCTCTTTAGTGATCCGCAGATGCTTTCAATACACCAGGGAAAAGGCCCATGTTCTCAGCGCCGCCGGCGCGGCGCTCAGTGATCGCAGGCCCAACTCGTCCGGACGGCACAGCGTAAATTTTTTTCCGTCATAAGTCCCATAATATGGCTTCTCTAAGCATTTCATGAGCATCGACGTCGCCGGCGCATCCTGCCATTCCCGCAGCTCATAGCCCAACAGAAACACGCCCAATGCACATAGGCTCACGAGAACCGCAAGACGCCAGGCGCTGCGCCGATTATAATCCGTCTGTTTCAGCACCAGCCATTTCTGCGATTCCGAAATCAGCCGCTCCGTCAAGCCCTTCGTCACATTGGCAACGACCGCTTCCTTCGCAACTTCCGCCTCGCGAATGGTCGCCGCCGCCGCGACATTGAACTTCCTGAGCTTCTCCAATTCCAATTCGGCAAGCTCTTTAGACTCCTCCACAATCCCCCTTGTGTCCTCCGAGGCCGCGACGACGATTTCCCCAACCGCCCGTATGGCACTTAAAAGTGCCGTGATAAATTTCCCTTCGATCTTGTCCGGCTGAACGCCCCAATCCGTAGCCGCGCGCGCGACCTCCTGGATCCGGTGATCCATGTTCTCCATCGCAGCCTTGAGATGATCCATTTCAACCACCCCGGCCTGCCCATGCTCCTGATGATCCATCCTGTTCATGGACAGGCCTTTCTCTTTCTCATCTACTCGGCTGCCGCTTGCATTTCTGGCAACCAAAGTGACGGAACCGCATCTTGGAAAAATGGACGCACTTCAAAGGTCCACCAGCGGCGAACTCTCTGCTTGTCAAAGATATTCAATCCGCTCTTGCCATTCTTCGAACCGCCGTTCATCGCCTCAACAAATGTCAACCCCCGATCCGTCACCTCCGCCATGCAGGCCAATCTCGGAAACCGAACGGCTTGCGCGCCTTTCTCAATCGCCGCCTTGAATGCCGGATGTTTCATCACGTCAGCAAACGCCAGTTCAGGCGATCGCCCCGTCAGAACAAGACCCTCATTCATCACGAGCAACGTCGCATCCGGCGCAAACCGCTCATCCGCCAAAAAATTCGCCAAATAATCCAAATCTGCCGTTTCCGGGCCCAGCACATGCGCAAGAACGACACGAATCCCTTCGGCCTCCAAGGATTGCGCAATCGGCAATTCCTCGACCAAGCGCGCCAATGGCGTGTCACCACCCCCTACATCAAGGACCGCATCATAACGATGCTCCGCCATATCAAGGAAGCGCCCTTCCAGCCAAGTCTTCACATCCTCCGACTTATCCATCCCCGGCCCACGCGCATCCGCATGAAACAAAGACAAACTATGGCTCGCGTTCATCGTGTCGGCGTTCCAAATCTCAACCCTCCCAGCATGCTCCCTGACGTACTGGATCATCGTGTTCAAAAGCACTGTTTTGCCAACTCGTTGCCGCCCAACCGCCATAAACAAGACCGGAAGACGCTCCTTTGAACTGAAAGCTTGCAACATATCCAATTCCTTTCCTTATGGTCGACTGATGCGCCCGGGCTCCTAATGGACAAACTTAAAGCCGCGCCCGTCTTCATCCTCAAAATCCTGCTTTTCGTTGATGACGACCGCCGTTTGCGCCTTTAAATCCCGCGCCACCGTATCCCAGACACGTTTCACCGACTCAACATAAGGCCCAATCCCGCGAATCCCTTTCACCCCATCTTTCGCCATTCGCACTGTTACTTCAGACCAATGCCCATTCTCCTTAATAACCGACCCAACCCACCGAAAATGAAGACGAAGCCACGCATAGATTTCCTTCTTGTGTCGCGTGACCGCTAGTTCATCATCCCAGTGAAACCGCCGACCAAAATCCATCTCCGCCCCCTATTTCTCCTTCCAATCATATGATTTGTGCTTGTCGTACCATTTCTCTCGGTACTCCAAATCAAACTCAATTTTGAGTGCATGATGTTCCCTCTCATTCTCCCCAAATCGCCAACCCGAACGCTGATCCCATAAAAACTTTCGTTCGCTCTTCGCCAATTGTTCTTCTGGAGAACGCGCTTTGATACGTGACTCCCAATCAATGGGGGTCGTTTCACATGACCCCGCGCCCGACGAGGCAACCAAGGTACATTGGTCAGAACGAACGGCTGGTAGAGATCGCACCGGACGCAATTCGGGACTCATCCGAGAGGGATAGGCCGCCCGTTTGGCCTGTTCCGCTTGTCGCTCTCGCTCTCGGACCCCCGCAGCTTCCTCCGCCTTTGCAACATCGCGGATGACCCTTCGCCACGCCTTACGTGCCGATTGACTCGAAGGTCGATCTCCCCGGGTCCCAACTATTCCATCTTTAGCAATATCTGCCGCTACCGACTCCCAGCTACGTTCCAGCACTTCGATATCGTGCAAAACCCGCTCATAATTCTGGCGAAGCCACCGATAAATATCGCCCCTCCCGCGATACGCCTTCGCCGCAATTAACGATTGTTGCGTCTCATCCAACATCGATCCCATCACCATCCCATCGCCGCGGTCTGACGCTGATCGAGTCCGATTGTCGTCCCCTCGATCACCACAAACTCTTCATCCAACATCACCACAAGCTTCGCCTTTTGCCGGCGAACCGCCTTTAGGATCCAATTCTTCTGAGCGTCGCTCAGCGCACGTATCTCATTCACGACCAGCACGTCATTAGATTCCAGACGATCCTGCTTTTTCTTCCAGCGACCCAAAATCCCGTGCACTGCCACTGTTACGATACCGCTGGCCTTCTCGAATTTCTTTGCCCGCTCAAAAGTCAGACCTATGCCTCGCACTCTGAGCCCCTCGCTCGCCCAACCCGCCACAGCCACTTTGAGAGCGGTATAGCTTCGGCCCTTCATATGCATGGAATACGCATACTCATCATCGGTCCGATTCTCGCGAATCAATTCCGACTCACCTTTTCGCCGATCAGTTGGGCATGCTTCGCCGCGAACGGAGAACAGTTCCTCTCCTTTCTCGTTGACACCAAGCTTGACCACTCTGGGGAGAGACTGAACCCGGAAAAGTGCTTCAGAATATTGTTCTTCACTCGCCGTCAAATCTCGGACGGAAGTGACTAATTCACGCCATTCAAACGTCCGCTTTTCCTGCGTCAGACGTTGCAATAACAGTTCAGGCTCCGCTAATAAGCGCTCGCCATGACGCCATTTCTGCTCATAGACCGTGCCAGCGCTTACCCCTACCGGAAGATCCACATCAAAGCCCCGCCCCCTCGTCTCTCCGACCTTCGTTCCTATTTTCTCCAAAGATTTTGCTTTCATCAGATGCGCATTCACCAAACGCGCCCAACTCAGCCGCCACTCTTTGATAATCCTCGGACCGACCCGCCAATGCGTACGGTCTCGACCCCACCCCTCATAGCTTGACCATTTCAGCGGCAATAACGCATAGGCAAACAATCTCTCCTCTCCATCCGCCGCCACAGCTCGATGCACATTCAAATCAACAGACCACCCCCACGGTATAAGCTCACTTACAACCAATTCCCGAGCCGCGCTCACGCCGTCTTTCTCCAACACCACATCCGGAATGACAGCTTCAACCTCAAGCGCGACCGTCTCATCCGGTGCTTCCTTAACCGCCTCCACTTCATTCCATAAAGCAGACCGATCCTCCCACGCTCCAGGAGCCCCTCGGTTCAGGAATAGCTCACTATGAACGTGCCCGGGTGCCCAACTAAAATCGTATTCGCTCTTCTCACTTCCCCCCAATAGCTGCGCTCTCGCACAATAAGCCGCAGCCCCGATAACGCTACGGCCCGTAGCACGCCTCACGTTCTTAACGACGAGATAGAAAACACTCACGATTCGCTCCTCCTCTCATCCCTCTTCACTCATGAAGATTGACCAGGATTCCGCGAATGCTATTCTTTTAAATGTGAGCACCCTGATTGCGGCCGCTTAGCTCTTACAGCCTCGCCTACGGCTACATCTCTCGCCCATTTCCCGTACACCTCTCGTCCATCTCGCGTCCGTGTGGCGTACATAATTTTTTGAAGAACCCACACCATTGCACTGTTAGTGTGGCCCTCCCCTCTGCACAGCTTCGCTCACGCTCGAAAATAGACACGCGCTGCGCGCAAACACGAACGCAGAACACGTTAGAGTTTGTGAGTGGAATGGCGACGCCATCGCCTGGAACAGGCCAGGAAACAACAGTTTTCGCCGTTCGCGACACTCGCTATAGGCTTTTAGCGACACCAATTCGCTAACCCAAGGAATGTCATACTGTGACGTTCGAGCGCAGGGAAAACCCGTTCACCTGCGAGCAACGGATCAAGGAAGGAAAAGGCGTGGCCAAATGGACGCGGCTGTCCTGCCGTTCGTTCGCCGCTAACGCCGTCCGCCTTCAGCTTCATGCGTTGGCCCAGAATCTTGGGAATTGCCTGCGCGCGCTGGCGACGCCGGTGTCTGTCGAAGAATGGCCGCTGACGAGCCTGAAAGAAAAGCTGATCAAGATCGGCGCGAAGATCGTAAGCCATGGCCGCTATGTCGCGTATCAGATGGCCCAAGTCGCCATCCCTAGGAAGTTGTTCGGCGACATTCTGCAGTTGATTGCCGAAGTTCCAGCGCCGTTGGTTGTCATACATGCGCGCCAAACCCAGGGGAGAGGTGTATCTTGATCATAACCAAATTGGCATTGTCCGACGCGCGACGCGCCGATGCCACTGATTTTGGTATGCCCAAGCATTACGGTAGCGCGCCAATCTCAACCTCAACAAGTAAGCGAAATCGTGAATGTCGATTTAGGACGATTGCCTGATGTCACGGCAGGAAATCAATGATACGCGTTTGGGACATTCCCAGTTATCTGGCGAATGTCGGCTCTTTATTCGGCGCAATACGGCATAATGATTGGTCACGACCAGATACAAAGGGGCATCAGCCGCCAGACCAAGCCAACACTCCAGAACAGGAAATCACTAGCATCACACATAATGGAATTTAGTCATGGATACTCTTGGTAGGAGATTAAGAAAGCAGCTTGTAACATAGCGCTTACATCGTAATTGTCGACGACGATCAAATCAATTACCAAACACAACACAGTCAAGTCAGCCTTCACAACAAAAGGATATATGGAGTTGCAAGATAGATTCTTCTAAGGACGTGGGACATCAATATTCTGATATCAGCTGCCGCTGACGGTCCACGAAAACGACTAATTTTAGGGGGCCGGATTGTGAGCAAAGTCAGTGCGATGTGACTTTGCCGGCCGTGCTTGCTACGATGGCTCGGCCAAGCGGTTTCAGGGAGGAAAGTGCAATGGCAAGTTCGTTCCGACCGTTACCGATGGAGTCTGTCGCGCAGGCTCTAGCGGCATTCCCGCCCATTAACTCGGCTAATGCGAGCATCCTTAACGCCGTGCGGATCGCACTTGCTCGCGCAATCGCATCGGGGCAAGACGCTACGCAGCTGGGGCAGGAATTGTCCACTGAGAGCATCTGGCTTGGGGTCGACCTGAAGGCGGTTGCGCGACCTACGACCCAGCCCGCAGGCCCGACGGCGCCAGTCGCACCGCCGCCGGCTTGGGCTTTGGCAGCTGCGCAAGCCGCCGTACAGGCCAGTTCGGCTCTGCGTGTTGCGGTGCTCGATCGCGATCCGACAACTTTTACCAGCCTGAGTCTGCCTGTTTGGGCGATCGGCCAGAAACCTGCGGCTAGCTATGGGCCGGTTTCAGTTGAGAATACCCAAGCGCAGCTCACGGTTCGCAAATGGATAATCGTTTACATAATCCCTGTCCAGATGGTGAGTTTCATACGCGGCGCCACCACTCTGTTCGTTGCGCCATTCGCGGCCACCGGAAGCGCAAAGGAGGTCACACTTGCTGCGGGTTCGGTCTGGATCAACGTCGTATCCTTTGCTTCTGGCGCGCCCGCGAATTCGTTTGCCGGGATCGCCGAACAAAGCGGAACGATTATTTGTGATCAGGCACTCGCCTTAGGCGGCGAAACGGTAACAGTTCCTGCAGGGGCAACGTTGGCACTCACCGTAACCCCTGCCGCGCCGAGCGGTATGGGCACTGCGGTGGCAATGGTCGCGCGCCCGAACGTCATGACGTTCTCCTATCCGAATTCGCAGCCTGCCACCGCTGCCATCGGCAATTTCACTGCGAGCGTGTACAGTGAAACTTTTGACTGCGTGCAGAATGCTCTGGCAGCCGTTTACAACAACGCGACCAAAACTCTCGCGTTTCCCTGCTCAACAAATCAGACGCATTTTACTCCAACGCCCCAAGCGAACGCGCTACTTTCGCTCAGCGGAAGCGCCTCGCTTGACGCCGCCGGATGGGCGCTGCAAGTAGCGCAGTCTGCACCTGCAGCGCTCGGTAACGCCGCGAACGCTGGCCTTTTCTATTTTGGTTTCGGTGCCGGGGTCGATGCTCAATGGCCAGGGCTTAGCCGTCCCGAACCAGAGTCGGGTGGCGTCGGGCTTGCTTCTACCGCCAACTTCGTGCTCTGGACGGCAGCGGGTCTACCACCGAAGGCTACCTCGCAACTTAGGCTCACACTTTGGGATGCAGAACAAGTCCCAAGCACAATGACGGCCACCCGGCTGGCCGGGAGCGGTCTTGTCTACGAAGCTTCTAGCGCTCATGAGCTGATTGAACTTGGCGCTACGCTCAGCGCTAATCTTGATCGGCCGCTGCTCGCTGATGGCAATCGCGCTCCGGTGTCGATTCCCAATGGACTGATTTTCTTTACTAGCTTTGCCGGAAAGCAGCATGTGTTCGCCTATGCCGCGTTTACTGCGGCTCAGATTCCGGCTGTGCTGAATGCGGATCCGAATGGATTCCCGATGGCACTAGACAACGCCTTGCTCAATGTGAGCGCTCCTCTGTTGTTCGTGATGGAGTGCACACTTGCTGAGACACAGACGAGCGTGTCCTACCTTTCGGCCTCGTCTGGCGCTCTGCTGGTGGGCTTTCTTTACCGGCTTGAGTTTCCGTTTTTCCCAGATCCCTACACCGGAGCATTTCTCAGCCTTGAGGATCGTGACGTCCTAGGAAGTTTGCTCGCCGGGGTCATTTGGGCCGCGCAAGGAAATGTCACGTTGCGATTGGTAGACCTTCAGCATCCACACTCCGAGCAGCCGCCCTCAAATGAAGCGAGTTCCGGGATCACACCGCCGGTATTCCAACTCGCACCTGCCTTTGGCACGTTTCAGATGGGCTTGGCTGACGTCAGCTTGCGGCCTGCCGTCCCACCACCGTTTCCGTTTCAAGCGCACCTCGCCCCCGCACATGACGCGGCCAAACCCGACGTAGCTCCTCCTCCCCCGCCCATTCCTGTACCGCCTCCGGCGGCGGGATTGATGATGTTGGACGTTTCCACGCGTGCGAGTCAATTTGGCGTCGAGATTGTCGGCTACAACCTCCGAACGGCCCAGGATCTGCTGGCCATTGACGGCCTCTCAGCACGAACCTACGCGGTGCTGGCGCCCGTTATCACATTGCCCGCCATTTCGTGGGAACCAATGTACAACCAGGCCGCTCCAGTCGCAGGCTCGCCCACCGACAAGCTCCTTTTTCCACCTGACGATGGTCCGGTCTGCGGTGTAGGCGTTGATTCGGTGACACTGGTCCCGGTCTCGCCCATCCAATCGCTTGGCGTGCTTTTATCTGAGACTCAAACCGAGGGATCCGTTTACGGCGCGGTTCTTACGCTGCCATATGGGGCGGTTGCTGGCATCGCCCAAGTGGTTGGCCCGAAAGACGGCCCGGCTCCACAACTGACTCAACCGAGCTTCGACGTTCACGCGACCACCGGCCCCGATGTGACTCTCACAGGCGCTTACCAACTCACCTTGAGCCCGCCACCCACCGATCCGAATGCACCGCTGTTCACAGGGAAGACCTATCTACGAACTCAAGAGGATAATCCTTCGCCCCCTTCGCTTTCCTACGGCGAAGAAGTCTTGGGTTTCGATGTTGCCCATATCTTTACCACGCAATTCAACAATCCGGGAAATGGTGTCCCAGCGAAGCGATATGACCTCACCGGATATGGGGCGAGTCTCTCAAGCGATTGGACAAATATAAGCCCGCCCGACCCGACAGCTATAATCCAAGTCAATTTTGTCACGACTGTCGGGCGAACTTCGCACGAGATTGTCGAGGCGCAGAGCGTCATCTACCCCTGGGGAGTCCGCGTCGTCCGAACAATAACAATCGACCGCCTGAATAGCGGCTCGGTCGAGCGGACCGATTCGGGATGGGTCGCGGCGAGCGACGGTAATTTTACATATATCTCTACCGCTTCTGGAAAAGACATCACATCGGCAGACGTTCACAAAGGGCTCATCGATAGCCTGCTAAATGTCCGAAACATCCGAGAATTCGGACTTCCTCTCACGACCCAGGGAACCAGCGACGCCGCTCCTGGTACCCCGCTTGCGGTCACAATGCAGCCGGTGACGTTCGATGCTGACATTGCGATTAACCCACAGCATCAGGTCATGCAGGGGGGCTCTCAGGTCGTATCGCTTTACGGCCAAAGGCGCGCGGCGATCCCAAGTACCCGCATTATAGGCTACATCGGCCTGACCTCCGGCTATCACCTTTCACTGGCCGACTTGTTGAATTTTCTCGGCACGCTGCCTCAACCCGCCGGCGGCCCGATGCAAGCAACGCTTAATTTAGGCGGAAGCAACAATGTATTTCGCAGCATTGCAGTCTCAGCCGACCCAGCGCAAGATGCGACGCTTGGCGGGAGCGCGCTCGCAGTTACTGTGCGCGGATTGCCCATATTGCCTTCCGGTAGCGCCTGGACAGTGGCACTAAAGCAAGCGGCGGATCCCGCGCCTCGATCCCTCGGCCCAACAGAAGCCGTGCCCGTGGTCCAGCCAAATGCCTATTACGGAGCACCGGGCGCTGAAATTCACTATGCTGATCCATCCGACATTTTCCGGCTGGCGCCTAATCCACCGGTTCCGCCCGCTAATCTCTATGGCTTTTTGCAGGACGTTACTACACAGAAGACGTTCCTCGCCCAGCCTTTCACCGCTATTAACACGCAACAATTGTTGTTGCGCCAAGTGCCAAGCCTTGCAGATCCCGGAATCTTGCTCGGCGCGGTCTCCAGCTTCCCCACAATCGCTTCAGCACTGCCGCTCACAGGTTTGACGAGTCTCGCCTCGAATCTCGGACCGCAGAGCCTTGCTGTAGACAAATGGTTCGACACCGACCCGCCGCCCCAGCCCTACTGGCAATCGCCGCCGGCCCAGACCAAGGTTACTCCTATCATCGGCACGTCGGTGGCGAAGGTAGACCTCGTCTACCGGTGGAGGCTGCCACAAGGGGGCGACAGCCCACCCACGCCGCCTACGCCGCCGTGGCCGTCGGGGTGGACCGATCAGAACGCGATGATTCACTTCACGCTGGGGCAGCCCTCCCGGCCGACGTGGTCGATCGACATTTATCAGGCGGCATTGGTGCTCACCCTCCCCGGCGTTTCCAGCACGCCGGCGTTGTGGGTTGAAGGTTCTTTTCATGCCGACTCCCAAACTTTGCCAAGCTTTCCGAATCTGCAAGTGGTCTATGACGGGCCGCTTGCACCGCTCACTCAGTTTTTCACGACGCTGCAAAAGCTAGGCAACTATCTCGGAGGCGGCGGCGCTTCGCCAGAAAGCCAGCCGCAAGAAGCGAGCGATAACGGCGTTGGCCTAAACGTGCATTTTGCGGATGAGACGCTTACCATCCAAGATACTTTCGCCATTCCTCAGATACCGCTGGGCCCCGGGTACATTGAAAACATCTCGCTGGATCTTGGCGCAAGCATCGGCATTCCGAATCTCGACCTGGGATTCCTGGTCGGCATTGGCTCTCCGGATGCGCCGGTTCACTGGATCGTAGACCCACTGTCGGGCACGGGCTGTCTGCAAGCGGGTGTCGAAGGCGGTTCGCTCGCGGTCGTGGTTCAACTCGGACTAGGTTTGGGCCTGGCCATCGATCTTGGGGTGGCCTCTGGTGGCGCCTCGATCACAATCGCGTTTCAGGTTCAGATCAATGGCACCAATTACGAACTGCTTCTACTGCTCACCGGTCAGGCGCAGGTCACGGTAATGGGCGGCGTTGCCTCTGCGGCACTCGCACTCTCCTGCGGTCTAGGTCTTGAATTCCAGCCGGAGTCCGGCGGCGAAATCCCAGTAACAGCCATCGGGACAGCGAGCGTTGCCATTCATATCCACATATGCTGGGTGGTCTCTATCGACTTCTCAGGGAATTGGTCTTTCTCCCATCAGTTCGAGGTGCCGGCTTAGCGAAGCGTAGGAGGCCAAAGATGGCTGCTGATCAACGCAATGTGAGCCTCATGATATTCCCCCAGCAATGGTCGGGAAGCGAGATCATTGCGAACCTGCTGTTACTGCCGACTGGCGATCCGACCGCGCCAGTCGGAACAGAGCTTCCGTTCTCGCAAGCACAACCGGTCTTGAGGGCGGTATTTCTGCCCGGCTTCAGCAAACCGTGCTGGGACCCGACGATCGATCCTTCTTCGCTTGTGTATTCGCCGCTCTTTTACTTGTTGCAGCCGGGGCCTGAGCAGCCAGGCCTCAACCAACCATCCTTCAAGGCTGATATCTTCAACGGACTCGCGCAGCAATTCACGCCTGCGGTGCCACCCAGAGTCGCCACCGCTGGCAGTGTGAAAAAAGACTTGCCGCAGACTTATCTTTCCGCAGCGGGAGTTTCGGCTCCGGATTCTGCGCTCTTCGCTGCCGTCGACGGCTATGGGTGCGACCTCCGCGGAACACCGCCAAACAAAGTGCCGGTGCCATCGCGGACGATGGCTTGGGGTGAAGTGCTTTCCCATGCTCTCCGGCAACCGTTACTCGCTCAAGCGATCGGCATGAGTTTTCTCGATGTCCATATTCCGTTTAGCGCGGCGATACTGTCCGGCGGCGGCTGGCTATGGTTGGAAATCGATACTACGAATTGGTCCAATTGGTATGCGACATTGGTGACATCATCCACTGCCCTACCAGCATATCAACAACCAGTTCGCTCCTACGCAGCACGTATACCGCCGGTGTCCGACCCTCAAAATATATTCACCGCAGTTCTGTTCCCGACATTGCCGACTACTCCCAAGGCGGGGTCAAGCGTTTCCGATGAAGCGCAGTACGAAGCGGACCTTTATGTCAACGGCTTTGCACAGATCGTTCACGCTTACCAGCCTGATTCCGCGGATGCCATTGTGGAAAACGATCAAACGCTGGTGCCGGGAACCGACGCAGGGTTCCAGATTGGATGGGATGACGAGCAGGTAACAACCTGGCTTCAGCGGCAGGTGCAGACCGCTAAGGACATGTTCCAAAACCTTCCGGCCGACGAATTCCCGCTTGGTGTGCAAGGCTACCGTGTAGATGCTCGGCAAGTACCCGACGGGAATACTGATCCGTTGTCCCCGACGCCGGCTTGGAATTCACTCGTAACTGTGAATGCCTCCGTGACGGCAGGGGATTCATTTTCTGCGAGCGCGATTGAAGAACTGACGGTGGAGCCCACACCGGTTAGCAACGGCGGATCGACAAATTTCTGGCTGCCACGGTACTTCGCGCATTGGCGAGGACGGTCGCTGGTAGTGAATGACCCATACGCCTATGCCTTCGGACACGGCGATGCACCCAAGGCGTACCCGCAAAGTCCCTCGGCGCCGCAGTTCAGCGGGACTCTCACTGAGATTTTGACTATCGGCCTCCGCTACGGCCGGTGGTATCAGTGTCGCACTCGTTTCGCGGATTTGACCGGCGGAGGACCGGCGGCGAGCGACTCGGCACCTGACATGGGGGTGGCGACAGTTCAGTTCCTTCGATACGTTCCGCCCAAAGCTCCCGCCATCACGCAAGACATACCAACTGCGCCGTCGACAATTACCGTTACTCGGCCGCGGCTCAACTATCCTGAGATGGTCTTTGCCGGCGCTGCCGACGACACGGAACTGGCAAGTCTGTTGAGCCAGTTGCAGAGCGGACAAATCACGTCGGTTTTCCTTCCCGATCCCGATGTGGTAACGCTCGAGGTCATTCTCGAAGCGCAGGTGCCGTCGCATGACACGGGCAGTGTAGCATCATTACGGGACATGGCCAGTCCGCCGGAACCGGGCGATCTGGACGGAATGTACCGCGTCGTATATCGCCAGCAGATCCCGTTCGCTGGCGCTGCAGTGAACCTGACAATTCAGCCGCAGCCGTTCTCGCAGATACGCTTGATTACTACGCCCGCGCCGGGTGCGACCACGCTACCGGTGCCCACAGGGCGAAACCTGCGTATCCGGATGCGTGCTCTCGGGAACGGCGACAATACCTATTGGGGCAGCACGGTGGCCAGTACCGGCTTAGTCAGTGATGCTCAAGTGCGCTACGAAGTGTCGTCTGAATCTAGCGTTCTGCTGAGCGGCAACGCTGCTGAGCAACTACAGGCGTTCTACCTCAACGAGGATCCAGCGGCGCCACAAGAGGCCGTCACAGCCACAGGCATTTTGAGCGCCCTTTCGAGCAGCCCATTAGCGCCGGGACTTCAGAGCGCACTTGCAGGAGCATTTCAATCCTCAGTCCCCATCCCGCTCGAGAGACTCGCACAGGCACTGAACTTGCCGGTGAACGGGCAGACACTTACCGGCCCACCAGGGAGACGCGTGCTCTTCGGGGCACAGAACTCGTTGCGGCTTTCCGTGACGCAGGATCTCTCATCTATTACGTTCTCTTCACTCAAGGATTTGATCGGACATTGGATCGTCGTGATTCGGGTGACTCTCGATCGCGACTGGACTTACAGCGGGATTGCACAAAACGGCGCGGGGCAGACAGGATTCGTGTTCATGGGCGCTGCGAGCATGACAGGCGCAAACCCAACGCCGGCCGAGGTAGGCCGCATCAACCTGCCTGGGGTCGTTTCCCAATTGTCCGTGCAGCCGACCGGAGATCCGGCCCAGCGCGATCAAACCGACCTGATCTTCTTCGCCACGGTAGATTCAACAGTTGGCCCCAATCAGTTCCCGAACGTGACAAACACGAGTTGGACGCTGACCGCAACTTTTACCGGCAACCCAACCACGAGCGTGACTCTGTGGACCGGCGCCGTCAATCTGCCCATCACACTCAATCCGCGGCAAACACCAAAGCTGCTCTCTGCTGGAGTTGCGGAGAGCCCCTATGCCGCCGATGCTAAGTACTCGGCTACGCAGCAGCGGCAGCGCGCCTTATGGTTCGAATTCGACAGTCCCCCGGCCGATCCGAATGACGAGTACTTCTTTCGCGTGCTCGCCTACGGCCCCGATCCGCTCCTGGTCAGTGAGCCCTCGGATTTGCCGGCCCAGAGCGAGCCTTCGCTGCCGGTAGATCCGGAATGGATCCGCATGATTGCGGCCGGAGACACCAATGATGATGCGGGTGTGGGTGCTATGGCGCAGCTCACTCCGGCTGAAGCTCCGTTGAGTCCGTCAGGTCGAGCAATACATTACCTGGTGCCGGTTCCCGATGGGCTTCCGCCCTCGGCGCTTGAACTCTTCGGGTTCTGGACGATTGAACTGCGCGCCGGGCACATCTTATGGTCGACAGCGCAGGCCCGGTATGGGCGTCCTCTTCGCGTGTCGGGCGTCCAGTTCCCGGCGCCACCGCTCGCGCTGAACGTGGACCGGGAAGTGGCTCCCGCGGTGCCGGCAATTGTTGCGGTCGCAAATCTCGCACAAGCCGTCTTCAACGGCGTTTCGCTGACCAATCCGTTAGATCCGCAAACGGAGATCTGGTTTCTTTTGTATGCGCAGGTGCAGCGCGTCGATGGCCAGGCTTGGCGCAATATTCTGCTCGAAAAGGTACCTGGCGTACCGCTAAACGGTGTGGGCCGCACGCCGCTCGCCAGTGCATCGGACCAGAATAAGCCGATACCCGCGAAGGGTGTGTTCGCGCAAAAGGATGTGGAAGCATGGCTTCAGCGGTGGCAGTTGCCGGCAAACACGCCGACTAGCGTGCTAGCTGTCGAGCTATTCAACGCCGAGGCAAATGTGATCCGGCAAAACTTTATTGTGCCCGTACCGGAGGCAGCCATTGCAGAGCAAGATCCCTTAGGGTCGCAACTAGGCGCCCGCCGGATTCTGCGCGTATCCCCACTGACGCCTGTACGGGCGGTCTGCTGAATGCGAGGTCACGAAATTTTGGTCAACTGAGATGCGGGAGCGCCCTCATGTCAAATTCGAGTACTCACGCCATAAGCGGGTCGCCGCCTTCTATGGACGCCTATATTGTCGTGAAGTTCTGCGACAATATCCCTCCATTGGACGTGAACAATGTCGAACAGTCAATTCGCCGGCACGGCTTAGGGCCATGGGACGAACTCAAAAGTAGGTTCCCGCAGATTGCGATTGATGCGGCCTTTCCCCGAGTGTGGGACCGAATCGATCACCATGTTCAGCTGGCGAAGGCACGAAGTCCAAACTATACGCCTCCTAATTTCAAGACTTTCTGCGATATCCGCATTACGCCCGGCATGGATGCGCAAAGTCTCATAGCCGAACTCAAAGGATGGCCTGCGATTCAATATGCTTATCTCACGCGCCCACCGGTTCCCGCTAGCGTCAATGCAAGTCAGAATCCTTGTGAGCAATATCAATACTATCATCAACCAGCAACACCAGGCACAAGCGCAAATCTTCCGGTCGGTATAGATGCTCTGTATGCCTGGCAGGTGGATGGTGGAGATGGTGCGGGTCAGACCTTTGCAGATATAGAACAGTGCTGGATGGTGGTTGGGCCCTTAAGCCAGCCCTCGAGCAACGCGCCGCCCTGGGTGGGGACGGTGACCCATGAGGATTTGCCTCAAAACGTTGCTTTAGCTCCCGGCGTAGGCGCAATGGGGCCGGCCGGGGGTGTAATAAACGGTATATTCTATCCTACCTCATTCGTAGACCACGGGACAGGCGTCCTCGGTATTATTTGCGGCGCCGACAATACGATAGATGGCGTCGGCATCGTTCCTAACATTCAGCAAGGGTACCTTATTCCCCCGCAACCTCCTAACTACGACGTGGCCGAAGCTATCTTTCAATCTCTCGACTTCCTCCAACCTGGGAATGTGCTACTCATTGAGCAGGCTCTGCCTTTTCGGATCGGCGCGGGGCCGGTGACCAGCGGCGGTGCCGACCTTCCTGTGGAGTTAGACCCGAAGATCCTTGCCGCGATTCAGCTGGCCGTTCAGAACGGAATTGTCGTAATCGAGCCAGCAGGGAACTACGGGACCAATCTTAATATGTGGTATGACCAGAATGGAAAATATCCACTCGATCGCGAAAGCCCGGATTTCGTCGAATCCGGCGCGATCATGGTTGGTGCAGCCACATGTTATTCTGGGCCGCCCCAGTCCGGCTACAACTTCGGCAACCGAGTCGATTGCTACGCGTGGGGAGATAATGTATTGACGCTTCGGTCTTACGATCCGAGCACCCAGCCCCAGTTGGCTATGCCCTGCGACTTTTTGAGCGCAAACGTACGTCAACAGAACTTTGGCGGCACATCTGCCGGATCAGCAATCATCGCCGGAGCTGCTATTTCAGTGCAAGGAATGTCCCAAGCGCTGACAGGATCGCTGATGAATCCGGTAGAGCTGCGTATTCTCCTTTCGAGTGATGTATACGGCACACCGTCGGCTAATGGGGCTGCTGACGGGATCGGCGTGATGCCGGACTTGAGTAAGATAGCGCAGCTATATTTCAATGTAACGATTTAAGCATACGCCCATGCCGGGGTCGAAATGGGCCGCTACAAGGGCCGGGAACTCAATGGACCGTGCGGTTTGAGGCGAGCACCGACGGGAAGACATGAGGGATGCCGATTATATTCTGCGGTGTTTATCAATGATGATGGAGCTGACTTTGGTCCAATAGATGTACTTGAAGCACTAAATAACACCGACGCTAAGGAGATCGGGGTGAAGCGGGCAACAAAATGGCTTTTAGAAAACGAATTCGATCATGTGTTTCTTCAGATTGTAAACAATGGTAGTGGGCTTCCGCAGATTAAGGCCCATCTCTAATGACTTGTCGATCGACGGTGTTAAGCTTGCTGCTTCGGAAACCTTTATGCTCTCCCAAATCCAATTTGCGAGACGAGGACCACTAGCGCAAAGCGCAGCAGCGCACAGAAGTATTGCAGCGTTCATTGATATCAACAAATGATCGGCGCCCATAGCGTCATTTGTCACGACCATGGTCGTGATAAATACCATGGAATACTTGCTCGCTGCCTTATCGGAACCACTGACCTACAAAAGACCATGGTCCGCGCCGGCTGGGCCATCGCCAATCGGCGTTTTTCAAGCGATTACGTCGCGACGAAGACGCCGCCCACACCGCAAAAGCCGGAATTTGGCAAGGCGATTTTCTGACGCCAGAGGCGTTCCGCCACCTGCTTTTTAGATCCACAGCCTCACTTCCGCCGATCCTGTTTTCCATTCGCGGCTTCCGCGCCTCATCATTTGGCAAACGCAATACGCCAGGGAGCCCAAAAATGAGTGACAATAATCGCACCCGCCAAGCGGAACTCAGGCGAATCGAAGACGACCGCCAACGCCGAACGGCGGATGATAGTGCTAGGCGACAAGGCGAAGATCGCCGAAGGCGGGACGAGGACGAGCGCCGGCGTAGGGAAGAAGACACTCGCCGGCGGGATGACGCGCATAGACGGCACTGCGAGGACGATCGCCCAAGACGGCCTTAACCGATCCAAAGCGTCTCAACATCCAACCTCCCACTCTCATGCGAGCCTCCAATGGACCCCGCGGCCAAATCCGCCCTCATCCGCATCGAAACCCAACTTCAATCCCTATCAGCCCAGATCCACACGGCCAATGACAGGTCAGAAGCCATCGAACGAAGGCTTCACGACCTCATCATGCTTCTCTCCCCGCAAAAATCCGACGATGCGCCTCTCAGCGACCTCTTCGCCCACCTCATCATGATCGGCAAAGAACAACTCAATCTCAGCCACAAAACCTTCGACTCCGTCACCGCTCTACGGGAAGAACTCGGCCATGCCGCAAGCCCCCTTGATGACGCCAGCCGATCGCGGCGGACGCAATGATCACTTTCCGAGCGATCGCCGCCGGCGATGGCGAAAAAACGGCTGAATATTTTTTGAACAAACAGCAGCCCTCACAAAACCCTGCCTTCGACCTCGATACCGGGCCACCCGGGAGCCCCAACGAGGACCCGAACAATCCCGTCGATCTCGTCGCCTATTACACCGGACGCGGTTCTACCGCCGTCTGGAGGCACGACCTCCCCCGAAACGTCGCTGACGCCCTCGGTATCGATCCCGACAAAAACATAACCAAACAAGAGCTCAGCCGCCTCTACGAGGGCAAGCGGGCAGATACCGGCGAGAAATGGGCCGGGCGCGAGCGGGAGCTCAGTGGCTATGATTTCGCCTTCAGTCCGCACAAATCCGTCAGCCTAGCCGCCGAATTCGCCGCCAGCCCCGCGGAACGGGCCGCCATCCGGACTGCTGTTCTCCGCACCAACGACGATACGTTAGCCTATATCGCTCAAGAGCTTGGCTGGGCTCGCAAAGGCAAAGGAGGCCGCTGCGGCGCCGATCCCGGCGACACCGCCTGGATCAGCTACGCGCATCAAGAGGCCCGGCCCACTGTCCCCATCAAGGATGGCCGCCATGGCGAGACCACAACCCACGAAGCGCCAGTCCCCGGCGACCCGCAGTATCATGTCCACAATACACTCTGGAATCTCGTGGTCACGGAGGATGGCCGCGTCGGCTCGCTCGATACCAAACGGTTAAGATCCAGGGTGCATGAATTCGGGGCCTACGGTCAGGCCCGCCTCGCCAACGAACTCCGCAAGCTCGGAATTCCGATCGTTTATGACGACAAAGAACAGGCTGCCGTCATCCCCGCCATCCCCCAAATCGCGATCGAGACGTTCAGCAAAAGCCGACGACAAATCCTCGAAACCGCAAAGGACTATGCGATCAAGCAGGGGCTTAAGTGGGACGATATATCAGCAACAGAAAAGCTTTCCGTGATTGCCGCCGCCGCCCAACGATTCCGCCTCCCTAAGCGTGAGGAAAGCACAGAAAGAGAAATCTGGCGCGCCCAAGCCCAAGAGATCGGCTGGTCCCACAAAACGGTCCTCGAGGAGCACTTCACCGCCACCCTCACCGACGAAGAACGCTTCGAACAAGCCTATACCTTCGCCGCCCGCCACCTTGCCGAGGAATTCCGCACAGCCAATGTCATCGATCACGACAAGCTGCGCCTTTACGCCGCTCGAGGCCTGATCGGAACCGGCATCGCCGACGCGCAAGACATCGATCAAGTGGTCGATCTCCTCGAAGAGCGAGGCATCACGATCGACGACGACCACGCCGAACTCATCACAGCCTGGACCCAAAAAACCGGCAGGCGAAAAGACCGCGAACAAATTCTGCGGGTGACAACAACCTCCCATCTCAGAATCGAGCAGGAACTCACCGCCCATATTCAACGCGCGGCCGCGCAAATGCCCGCGCCGCTCGAGCCCGAGGCCATCCGAGACGCCATCGCGCGATCGGGGCTCAATTTCAGCAGCCGGCACGGCGCCAAGCAGGTCGCCGCCATGCACGCCATTGGTCAAGGCGGCGCTGCCACGCTTCTCACCGGCGCAGCAGGCTCTGGGAAAACGACGCTTCTCACGCCGCTCGTGGCGGCCTGGAAAGACGACCAGCGCTTAAGCCCTGCCGGCCGCAAGATCATCGGCCTCTCAACCGCCTGGAAACAGGCCACCGCGCTCGAAGACTCCGGCCTCGATAGCTCCATGGCGCTTGACCCATTCCTCAACTCCATCGCCAAAGGCGAGGTTGAAGCCGACCAAAACACTATCCTCGTCATCGACGAAGTGAGCCAGATCGGCCCCAAATCCATGCTCGAAATCTTCAAGCTGCAACAAAAGACGGGCATGACGATCGTCGCCCTCGGCGACCGCGAGCAAGCTCAATCGATCGAGGGCGGCGATACCATCGAAATCATGCGGCGCGCCCTCCCCCAAGCGCTCCGGCCAGAGATCGACAGCACCGTGCGTCAGAGCACAGCTCGCGCCCGGAAGATCGCCAATCTGTTCCGCAAGGAATCCGCCGGCAAGGCCCTCGCGATGAAACTCGACGATCAAACGGCTCGGCTCGTCCAAGGCGATTACGATCAAGTCGTCGAGGCGATCGCGTCCCTCTATCTCGACCGACGCGATGCCCTCCGTACCGAACGCCCAGATAAAACCATCACGATCTCAACGCCGACGAACGAAGACGCGGCCGAAATCAGCCGGGCCGTTCGTAAACAACTCATAGCACGCGGCGAAATCGGCGCGGACGAAATCTCCTATCAAGCCATCGCGCCACGCGGCGTCAGTACCCCCATCCTCTTCGACCTGCCGATCGCCACAGGCGATCACCTGCGTCTCTATAAACGGACCTGGGGCCACATCAACGGAAAGGCCGCCCCGATCGGGAATAACGGCGACATCGTTCAAGTCACGCGCCATACCGAAAGCCACATCTATCTCAAAGACCGCAACGGCAAAATCGCCGAAGTCGAATGGCGCTCCCTCATCGATCGGTGCACGGGCCGCCTCATGCTCGGCTTCGGACACGCGCTGACCATCGACTCGGCGCAAGGCATAACTTCCGATGAACATATCAACGCCCTGCCCAAAGGCAGCACCAATATCACGGCCTTCAAGGCCTATGTCGCGGAAAGCCGCGCCCGCGGAACGACCTGGACCCTGATTTCAAAAGGCGCCATGCGCGAGTCCGAACGTCACCGCCGGCCCCTCGGCGATCAAAAGCCCATCACTGATGAGGATCTTTGGAAACGAATCGCTGAAGACATGTCCTTCAAGCCCTATAAAGGGCTCGCCATCGACCTCGCCGCCAAGGCCGCACGAAAACAGAAGGAACAAGCAACCGACGAATTCATGCGGCAAAGCCATATGTTCCACAAATGGCGCAGCGAGGGCGTCGATATTGCCAAAATGGCGCGAGAGCGGATCTTAGAAAACACCCTCTCAAACGAAATTTCGGGCCGGTTCTCCGAATTTGCAGACGCGATCCGCCAAAATGCCGAGGCCCTCCGAAAAGCCCTCGAAGCCCTCGACGCCTATCTGCGCTCGATCGCCAAACGGGGACCGAAGTCCGACGATCCAACACCTACTCCTTCCCCGAAATTTTGAGTTATTGAATGCCCAATTCCTATATTGATCTGAGCAATGACCGTCCTGAAATAAATGATGTTTTTGTCGCCCTCGAATTCCTGGTCTCGATCGAACCGGCATCGAGACCAAATTCACGCGCGGAATGGGAAGCCGCCCTCGCCCCCTGCCAAAACGACATCACCCGCGCCGCAAAGACCTTGCGGACCTTCGCCGAGCAAATGCAGCCCGCTACACTCGATGAGATGCAACAATTCTTCTACCTTTTCACCAAGGCCCCCCAGTACCAAACCCATCCATGGATTTCCGCCACGGTCAGAGCTTATCTCAACGAGGCCTGGTCCGGTGTGGGGCGCTGGCAGAAATGACGGTATTTCAAACGACGCGCCGCTCGCCAAAGCGCCGAATGACCGCACTCTGATGCTTATTAGGCCAGAGAGGAAACTATGAAGTGTGTGTGGACGATTATTGGCGTAGTTGACGTGGCACAGAGCTTCAAGTGGTACCAAGCCCTACTTAGCCTGCCAGAGATCGCACCGGCCCACGACTACTTCGCCCAAATCGTCGACACGGATAAACCAGTCTTACTTTGTTTCCACGCGTGGGGCACCCATGAGCATCCCTTGTTGATAAGTCCCCTCTACTCGCGCCCGGCAACGGCCTCCTCTTGTTCTTTCGAGTCGACGACTTCAACGCCGCTTTGACAAGGGCGCGCGCTCTTGTCAGCCGACTGGAAGAAGAGCCACATGTGAATCCAAGTTCAGGGACTACGGAGTTTTCGCTCCGAGATCCTGACGGTTACTACGTCACCATTAATGCGCTCAATCCGGCCCCGGCCCCGAGTCACACCGGCAGGTTCCGGCCGCGAACTTAAAACCAATTGCCTACCACAATTCTCGTAGTGTCTCATGGGTGGATCGGCCCCCGGCTCGAAAGAATTTTTATGTGTTTTTCGACGATCAGCAGTCAGGCCGCGGCGGGAGCGGAAATACGCGATCCTTTGATGAACGCCAGCTAAGCGTCGATATTGTTAAAACTCGGAAAATGATTGGCGTCAGAAAACCAGATTTTGGGTGTCTAGGGCCGTTCATACCGTTCGGTACCGTCACCAATTAGCTACGGACGCCGCACAGAGAAAGGGAAGCATTTCTGCCGAATCCCAAGCGCGTTCTTCTTAAAACCCGTCAGCTGTCACAAGAATTATGATCGCAGCAAAATATCGAGTCTTTCAACAATATCCGCCGGAAACGGACAACAGTCACCTCATTCGATCACCGCGTCGGCGAACAAGAATGATCTGCGGAAGCCAGAGCGCTCTCACGGTTTTCATATTGAAGGCGAGACCAAGCTAATAATTACTCGGAAATTCGATCGGCAGCTCCGGCTGGATCACTTTGCCTATCCGATCGATGTAATTAAGCCGCGCGGTGATCGCCTGCAGTACCACCCGAACATGGCAACCGCCATGCCCACGACGAGTTTTGCACGGACATCCGGCAATGTCGCAACCCCGCGGGAGCACCTGACTATTAGCGACCTGAGCTAACCATCTCTGTTCCCACTACCCTGAAGAGCAAACTTAAGCCCGGCCGCCGTGCAAAGCGGACCGGGCTTTCCTTCTTCGGCCAGCGCCTTGTCGATGATCTCGGCGAGTCTGGCCGGAACGGAGGCCATTCTCTGCCTGATTGGAATCGGACTGTTATTCCTAACTGCAAGAAACTTGTCTCCGCCCGCGCAGAAATTACGCGGATAGGCTCCGGTTATCATGTTGTAGAGGCACGCCGCCGCGGACCACACATCGACCCTCGGCTCGGCATATTTATAGTTGGCCAACTGTTCTCGCGATATGAATTCGGGCGTGCCCCAGGCTTCACCGGTGATTGTTACGCCGCTCCAGCCCGCTAGATCGTATGCTTTCGAGAGACCGAAATCGCTGACCTTCACCACCAATGAGCTGTCGCGTCGCACCAGGAGCAGGTTCTGCGGCTTGAGATCTCTGTGTACTAGTCCATGTGCCTCGGTGCGCTCCCCCCCGACCAGCTCGACGCGTTCCAAGGACGCATGATGCAGATACTCAAGACCGGACAATGCCTGGATGGTGAATTCGACCGCCGTGTCGACGTCAAGCCTTCCGCCCTGCTCGCCAATCAGGTCGAATACGCTCCCGCCGTCGCAATATTCCATAACCAGAAACAACACGCCATGCGCATAACCGCTGGCGTAGACGCGAACAACGTTTGGGTGATTCAACGTGCTCGCTAACTGAATCTCGCGGTGAAACAATTTCGTGGCATCGTCGGTTACCGCAAAGCTGGGCCGCATCACCTTGATGGCGGCCAGACCACCGCTCACTCGATGTTTGATGCGGCAGACGGCGCCCATGCCTCCTTCTTTTACCTCGCCCTCAAGGACATAACCGCGAACGCATTGCAGTTCGTCGTTCCTTTCCGCTTCTTCGAAAATCTGTTTCAGACGATCTTGCAATGGCTCAGCCATTGGCTACTCTCCCCTCGTCAAGAACATCTTCTTAGAGCGTACGAAGATGGTTCTCCGCCCAAGCCACGACCTTACGGAGATCGGTGCGCCCAGTTGCGCGTGCCTCCTCGCGCAGGACCGGAAGCCACTGCACGATATCGCTCTTCACCCGATCAGGAAAGCCAAGCGGTTGCCACGTCGTGGCGCGCAGAACCGTTGCGCGTGCCAGATCGCCTCTAAATTGGTGTCGGCCGTCGCGCACCAGTTCGTCCCAGATCTTGACAGCCTTATCGTACAGCTCCTTCACCTCGCTCCAGTCTGGCGACGATCGGTGCTCGATCGTCACGGCCTTGTTCAGGTAGGCAATCGCGAGAGATTGGCGTCTGTCCCCGTGCTTCTCGGTTTCGGGGAGACGATTCCACAGCACAATGGCCTTGTCGTATTGCGCTGCTGCGGCTTCAACCCGACCGGACGCCTGATAGAAGCCTCCTAAACTCACATATGCGTGACAAAGGTCGTGCGCTAGCTCCCGCCGTCCCTCCTGAATGACAAGCTGCTCATAAATCTCTACGCCCGTGTTCAGTTCTGTTTCCGCGGTTGCCAGATCGATGCGGGATTCGGCAACCACAGTTCCCCGCAACAGATGACCGTTGGCGAGCCTTCCGTGCAGCTGGGATTTGCCGCGCCGAAAAACCAGATCGGTGTAGAGGTCGACTGAGCGATCGATCAACGCCAAAGCGTCGGGGAATCGCCCGAGAATGCGGTAGCAGTCGGCCTCGGCAAAGAGACACTCGGCCAGCCGGTCAGGGCCGTCTGGCCATCGATCGAGATTCGCCTTCTCGCAGGTGGTAACCGCCTGGGCACACGCCACGAGTGCCAAGTCTACTCGGCCAAGCGCATTGAGGGCGTTCGATTTCGTCAGATAGGCATTGGCGAGACGTTCGCGAGCGGCCTCCTGGCCTTCACGCAGTAGATCCTCGCGCAGCCCGATTGCACAATCATAGTGGGCGATCGCTCGCCCAGGGTCGTTGCGTCGCCGCAACACCTCGGCCAGGTTGAGATGGGTGCTGGCCAGAACGTTGCGCAACTCCGGCCGGGACGCGACCGCCCATTCAAGCCTGTCAATGGCGGGCCGCAGCAAGTCCTCGGCGTCTGCGAGCCGATTGAGTTGCGCCAGTGTCTCCGCCTTGTTCATGCGGACGATGGCAAGGTTGTCCTTGGCCTGGTCGCCAAACTGCTTGTGCTCGCTCAGCGAGGCGCACTTATCGAGGGCGGCATCGTACAGGTCCAAGGCGCCGTCGATGTCGCCTAAGATCTTGTGGATGAGCGCTTTGTCCACATGGAGCAGTGCCACGTGGCCCTGCAGAGCCTCGACTCCGCCACCAATCAGCTGATCGAGGAATTCAAGCTCTTCCTCATAGGCAACCAGATCGGCCGCGACCGCAGCACGGTATGTCCGAACCTTTCGTGGTGGTGACAATTGGCCAAGGTCGATGGCCGATTTGCGCAGCCGCTCGATCTCGTCGAAATGCGCCCCCGAAGCACGCAAAATTTCGATCGAAAGAAAGTCTGGAGCGCGCCATTCACCCAGCGAAAAAGCTCTACGATCACACAGGACGGCGGTTGAGGCAATATTGAGCAGCGGCGTCTGCCGCGCATAGCCGTGGTGCATCAGGTTGCGGTAAATTGACCGAAGCGCATCCGCGATTTCTGATGCGCCGGCCCAGCGGTCCTCTGGATCCTCGCGGAAACATTTTTCGAGCACATCCGTTAGTTGCGCAGGCATCTGCGGCAACGCGGGTTCGGGCGGACCGCGCCGCAAATAGACGTCGAGCACCATCGGTGCCATAGCGCCGTCGACCCAGAAGACGCCGCCGTTGAACATGTCCAGCATCGACAAACCCCAGCTCCATATGTCGGTCTTGAGACTCAGGGCAACTCGTTCGGCCTGCTCCGGCGATCGGTACGCAAGGGTCATTCCCCCAACACTTTTGACAAGGCCCTGCGCCGAACCGACGATGGGCTGTTCGGCCGCTGCCAAGGCCCTTGCTAGCCCAAAGTCCGTGAGCTTCAAAACCCCACTTTCGGTCAGCAGCATATTGCCCGGCTTGATGTCGTGATGCGTCAGTCCCGACGCGTGAGCAGCGTGCAAACCGACCGCGGACTGGATGGCAACGTCCAGCATCTGCTCGAGGCCGCTTAGTCTCCGGCCTCGAATCCAATCGGCGAGAGAACCGCCGTCGACGAACTCGGCGAAGATCAGAACTTCTTCGTCGATGGTGCGAAAGAACCTGCATGTGGCCAAGTGCGCGTGCTCGGGCAGATCGAACCAAGTGACGAGCTCGTGCAGAAAACGATGTCGGTTGCGGGCGTCCTGAAAGCGCGCCTGCTTGACCGCGAACTGGTTGTCCGTGATCCGGCTGCGGCGAAGCGTCACGAGCCCCATGCCACCGGTGCCGAGTTCTCTTTCGACGACATATTCGCGGGCGAGCGGACTCTCTTGCGTCGTCGATCGTGCGATGTTCGTCATGGACGAGCCTTACGGAGGCAAGGGAATCAAGTGCCGCGCTGCAGGTATGGCCGGCGAAGGTGGCTGCTTCCTCCTGCGCCTGAAACGCATAATAGCAACGATAACACGAGCTCGGAAGGCGCTATTCCTTTGCGCAGCTCCAGATACGCGAACTTGATCACATTCGCTTCCACACAAATGACCACTTAGAGTGAAAACGGGTAAGCCTCGCAGTGAGCATATGTCTTTCGGAATACTTCTGATAGCTGCCGCAAGTCGGCGGTGGCAGCACTTTCGTTCCTCGCCAATCGGCAACATGAGTGTTTTAGCAATGGGCAGGTGGCGATAAGCAGATTGCCCATCGTTGGGCGTAGGCCTTTAGGTGGTCATGTGTCTCGCAATCAGATCCAGCAGCCGCTCTGGCGGGGACCGACACCGAGTTGCGTCGAGCTTTTCTACCCCAAACACCTTAATGGCTTGTCCCACATTTCGCCGATGCAACCCCGACAGGCTGGCGCATCGACCCGCACTCTGGGCGCCGCACAATCCGCACAAACCGCAGCGCGTAGCGCGATGAAATCACGGTCACATCCACACACTGACCCGCGCCCCATTCGTTATGACATCTTCCTCAGCAACGAGCGCCGCGCGAGCTTGCTCAATGACATCCGAAAGCTCCAGCGCCCCCATCTCGGAGCCCTTTTTCCCCCTTATCTCTATAGCACTCGCCCGCGCGACCGATTCCGCCGCCCGCTCCATGGAACGTAAGACCCCAAAGGCCCTTTCCTTGGCGACAAATTCCGACGCCCCAACCGCTTCCTCGAGCCCAACCAGCAGTCGATAAATCCGTGCATCAACCTTGCGGACCGGCCCCCCGCCATCTTTGACCGGTTCAGATTTTTCATGGACGGCCTGTTCCATCATGGCGGCAATGCTCGCCTCACTGCCTCTTTCTTCGTTCAATTCCTTCGCATGCAGGATCGCCTTCTCGGCCGCCTTTGATGCACATCCGGCGCCGTCCGCCCCCCGCTTTTGCGCCTCCCGGAACCCCTCGAGCATCGCGCCAATCATCGGCGAGGGTGCTTCTTGCGGGACGAGTCCTACTATACCTTTCTCAATCCCCTCGGCGATCCGCTTCACCCGATCAGAAGACTCCTTCAGAGCCTTCCGGTCCGGCACAGCCAGACGCAGTGGCCGCTTCAACCGAACCGGCCCCCCCTTATCAATCGCCGCATGAAAAAGCTTCGCATAGATACGGCGACCGGCGAATAAGATGATCGCCTCGCCCTCGATCAAACTCTGCAAATCCCGCCAATCGACGCGCGAGACTTGCCGCACATCCGCCTGACGAGAATCCATAAACTCAATGTCTCCTCCCCGATAGCCCGACGCTTGAGCCACCAGCGTCTGGCCCGCCGTCTGCTCGATCCATTCCCGCGTCCGATTGGCATCCTGCTGGCGCATCGCCACCGTCAGATTGGCGTTCCCGAGAAGCGTCTGGGTCTTTTCCCCCAAGCGCGCCACAATGCCGGAGACCTCCTGAAAGGCCAGCCAGAACATGATATTCAAGCTGCGACCCTGGGCGAGCATCCGGTCAAGATCACCCGTCGCATAATATGCCAGCTCGTCCAGCACCACATGGAAAGGCGCGGAAGGATCGAGATTCTCGGCAGGCGCGTGAAGCATTTGCGCCATCATCCCGCGCAGAGAAGCCACCACAATCTTGCCAAGGCCCGCCAGGCTGTCGGAAGAATTTTCCAACGCGGGGAGCGACACGACCAGAATGCGCCGGTTCAACACCACATCGCGCATATCGATGTCGCCCTGTTCCACCTTGAAGATATGGCCCAGGGATCCACCGAGCTGAGTGAAAATCTCCGTGAAATAAAAACGTGCATAGCCATGCTGCTCGCGCGGCTGATGCGACTTTTGCTGGTCCCAAGCCAATTCCGCATCATACCCCGGAATTTCACCAAGATAGGCTTGAAGCGGATAAATCACATGCTCCGGAATATCGACCTTGAGACTGGTCATCACTCCAGTCACCCGATCCCGCCGTTCATATTCCTTCTGCGTCGCGAGCTTCCAGATCCAGCGCAGTTCAAGAGAATCCCGAATCGTCTCAATGTCGATGGAGACACCGATATGATCGCGTAACCAGACCAAAGCCGGCACGACGGAGCCGATCAAGGCGACAGCACGACCCCGGAACACCCCATTCGAATCATTGGCGGTTTGTTCACCGAGCTGGCTGACGATCATTTCCCGAATTTGATCGGGATTGCCCGACGCAAAGGGATTGAATGTGTTGCTGACCTTCGACCCGCTTGCCACCAGCAGATTCAAATGCAGAACATCATCCTCGCGGCCAAAACGGCGAGCCAAGGCGAGCACCTCACCATGGAGCTTGCTGTCCGCCTTGCCGTCCACCAGGACAAAGCCACTCGCATGGGTCAGCGCGTTCGCCAGAAAACCCAATATTGCCGTCGTCTTACCCGCGCCCGTCGTGCCCGGAATCGTCGCATGCTGGCGCGCATCATTTGCCGTCATCCAAAGTTCATTGCCGGCAATGTCCTTCCCGAGGAAAATCGTGCCATTGGCCATGCGTGGTTTACGGCGCTTCGGATCCGGATCATTCCAATCCTTCGTCTTCGCGCTCTTCGGCAGACGCATCGGCAATTTCACCCGACGCGTCGCCACAAAAGCCGCATAAGCCAGCGCCGAGGGCACGATCAGATGAAGACTCGCGGGCTCGTAGTACATGGCTGCCGCCGCGCCCAGGAGGACGCAAGCCGAGAAATCACTCACCAACGTAGCCGAGATCCGCGTGGTAAGAGGGCGCACATCCCGCAGGCTTTGTGCGCTCGAACGCTCATATCGCTCCTGAGGACCCGTAATCTCGCGCGGGATCATGCCGTCGCCTCAGAGAGCGCAACGCGATCGAAAAGAGGAAGCCCGTACAAGCTTCGCTGATGAGCCGGCAAACAACCCGGCATGGCGCCGGGGAGCAGGTGAAGGGCCAACAACCCGCCTTTCGTCTCGCCAACCTCGACAAAGCCCGCCTTCCGATTGCAATAACCCCACATCGGCACGCCGCGACGCCTAATCGCCCTGACCTTCCGCCGATCAATGAACGTCACCATCCCCAAGACTGGCGGTTCACCATAATGCGCGCGCGTCGCCGCAACCCCCTGACGGATCAATTCAGAGGCCTTCCCCGCGCCTTCCGAGCGAAAGGCCGTAGAGACCCAGGCGCCGGGCCAGGCATGCTTCACCCATTCGGAGCGAGGCGCACTGGTAATCCAGAACGCACGGCCGCAGTCGCTCAGGAACACCGCGCAACTGCCGGTCGGGGCGAATTGCGGCGACCTGATCTTTTGGCGATTGTAATGCCTGTCGGCCAAGCGCGCAGCAGCCGGATCCCCACGGTGGGAAACGCACCAGCGCTGAACCGTGCAATCGCCTTCAAGCACGCGCACCAAGCCTCGTCCCTACTCACTCAGGCCGAAAGCCGACGGACCCGAAGGCGTGCCCAATTTCACACCTGGACCAGGGGCTACAACAGGTGGGTCCTTTAACACTTGCGCCAAGGCGGGCGGCATCTCCCCCCGCCGATCGCCCCCGCTCTCAGCAAGCGTCGCTGCGGGCGCGGCCGATGCAAGCGAACCAAGCTGCGCTTCCACGATGCGCGTGGCGACCGCCCGACCCCCGAACCACACCCCAGCGGCTACTCCAAGAGTGACAAGGGCCGGCAGAACCCAACCCGCAGCCCGCCCGGGTCGCGGCGCGGGCCAAGCGCGACCGCCGGCGGTCCCATCAAAATGAATATGGACCGAGAGGCGAATGGCCCCTTTCTCGTCCTCTCGCAGCGGCAAAATCACCGCGCTATCATCCACGTTCATACTTTTCTCCTCATTCGATCAGACTGACTCTATCGCCGCATGCCCCGGCGCGAACACCAAGCTGCCTCACATTTCGCTTGCCATGCTCAAAAGCACCCCTACCGCCCGATCGATCGAAGGAACACAGATTGGGTGATTCGATAGGCACTCCGCGGCCCAATGATCACGAGCTCCCATCGCCTCAACACAAGGATTGGGATGCAAGGCCGGATTCAGCATCGCGGCGGGACTGCCCAGCGATTGCAAGGCAAACCACAAACGACGATCGACCAGTTTCAAAAAGGCAAATTGGGAGGGCGGCAAAATCCCACTTGCGTCACGCGCCATCGCTAGCGTGGTCATCAGCCCCGGCACGACATAAGCGTGACGTGCCATGATCTCAGCAACCCGGCGCCCTCCCGCCGTGCTCCGCAATTCGGTCTCCGCCCATTTAACGAGCCGCTCCGGGAAGACCAGATCATCCAAAGGGCCTTCGCGTCCTTCCCTCTTGCCCGGACACGACAAGGATTGAGAGAGGTCGCCGAGAAAGCCGATCGCCTCGCCTCTGCGACCTTGCAGATGCCAAGCCATCGCCCACAGCATCACCTTCTGCGCCGAGGCCAATGCCTCAAACCCGGCCCACCGAGCGCCAAGCTGCCGAATCAATTCCGCCCGCGCGCAGCTCTCCTGAAATTTCCCATCCTCATCTCTCGCCCAACAGGCGAGCCATTCCTCGCAACTCAAAGCGGGATCCGCTGGACGTGGCCCTTTCGCCCTCGGTTCGACAAGACCCAATTTGCGTCCAGCAAACGCCGCATGCCCACGAAACGTCTTGGATTGCTCCCACATCAACCCATCAAGATCGAAACTGCGCCGATAGCGCGCCGAAGCCGCACAACGTAAACAAAAGGCCGCCGACGCCAAGACGATCGCAATCCCAGGCCACAGGAAGACTTCTCCGATCGAGCGCGCCATTCTGACCAATTGCTGAAAATGCACCCGCTCCGGATTGGCTACCGCCAATTGTCTCGCAGCAACATCAAAACGGTGCGAGAACAATTGGATCAAGCGGATCTCCTCAGAAAAGACGCTGATGGCGAGCTGACTGACGAGCGCATTCTCCTCTCGCCACAAAAACCAGAGGAAAATTCCTATTCCCCCCACAATGATCAGCAGCGCACCAATAGCCCCGCCTTGCCCCCCGCTCTGAGGAACCGCACCCTGACCCATCACTTGCCTCCCTCGCTCCGGGTCGCCAATTTGGCCCTCCCCGTCAGGCGCAATGCGTGACGATAAACGATCCCTAAATAGGCCGATTTCAATTCAGGCTTGCGCGAATGGTAAAGGGCGACCCCTTCCCACACATTGCCGTGAGCATCATCAAGGGCTTGCGCCAGGATCCAGGCGCCCCCCTCAATATTCGCGCATACTTCATCCCTCAGAGCTCGATAGGCTTGATCTTGCGACACGCCCCAATGCTCAGCCACCTGTGGAACCCAGTTGGAGTTAATCTGCATCGGACCGATATCGACGGTGTCATTCGTATTTCCACTGACCTCACCCAGCCGGCCATTTTCCACATTGAGAATGATCAACAACACACCAGCCGGCAAATGATAAAGATCCGAAGCTGCAATGATGCACTCGGTAACGAAGCGACCCCTTTCAAGCTCTTCTGACCCCTGAGAGGGTAGTGCCCAAAGAAGGTTGAACCCCATCAACCCACACCAAAACAACTTCGCTTTCAAGGCGGCCTCCATTAAACAAGCCCGGCGAGCAACGGCGCATCATCCGCAAGTGCCTCGCTGTCTCTTTTCGACCGCAGATCGGCAAGTTCCGAAGCGAATAAGGGCGCATCATTCCGAATCCGCTCGCGTGCCAGATCGACATGTTTGGCCTCGATCTCTACGCCGACCCCATGCCGCTGAAGCCGATGCGCCGCCAAGGGAATCGTCCCCGATCCGCAAAAAGGGTCGAGAACCGTCTCACCCGGTAGCGACCACCAGTCCACCAGCCACTCCATGTGAATCAGCGCGCGCGAACAAGGATGTCCATTGGGCTCACGATCACATGGCTGCGCTTTCGGCCCCCACATCGGAATAACGCGCTTACCTTCCCTCACCTTCACCGGCTCACCAAAGCAATAGGCGATCTCAGTCCCACCAAGCACCCGGCCAAGATACATGGGAATCACATAGGGAAGCGCTTGCAGGCACACATACGGATAGCGTGGGGGAACATCGCGCAAAAAGCGCGGATCACTGTCACTGCGCAGGATCACCACGAGCCGCTTCACTGACTCCGGCAGACCCGCAATCACGCCGACAAACAAATTCTCCGCGTCTTCCCACCCAACCAACAAACCCGGCGGGCAGTTTGGCCAAACGGGATCCGTGATCACTACGTCGGCGCCGTCAAGACCTGGCACAAGGTCCCGCGCGTCGCCATGAATGATCCGCGCCGACATTTAAAAACCACCCTCATCCTGGGCCGAGGCGTTGACGCGTTCCATCGCCCTTTCCCAGACCATCCCTAATTCTTCCACCACAATCCCTTCCGGTCGTTCCGCTTGCGCCACAGCCTCCATCATCGACAACATGACGGAGGTGAAACCATCCGCCCCGATCGCTGTCACCCGATAACCGACCAAAGCGCGCTCATCCGGCTCCACACTCAAATTGAACCCGCCTCGCGTCGCCTCGAGCCAAATCGCCTCGCCTGCCACCAGGAAAACCGGCAGCAAACCATCGGACGCCGCCGCAATTTCAGGAGGCACCTCCCGAACGCGGCCATTCTCATAGTCACGCACGACCACCGGCCGACCCGAGTGCCTCACCAACAATTCCATCACGCCGGACACCCGCTCAAGATCCACACTCACGCCAAACCTCGCGTTTTCCACTCAGGTACCGCCAGACGAACCGGACCCACAAGCCAGCGCCGCACAATGCGCAAAACCGCCGGAACGGTCAGCCCGGCCCAACTCACCACGGCGAAAAATGTCATCCCCGTTACTGCAATCCAGAAGGTCGGCCAGCTCCAATAGACTACGAAAACAAGCACCGGCAGACAGACGCGACCATCCAGAAACAGAATCTTCACCGGCAATGCCGTCGCGCGCCACATTACTCGATCTCCCGTAACTCATGCGCCGCCGTCTTCTCGCTGATCCGACCCGCCTTTAGCGCCTTCTCGATCGCCGCCCGAAAGCTCTGTCCCTGATCCTCGACGGCGTGCTTCGTCACCCGCGTCCATTCTTCGGGAGTCGCGCGACGGAGCCGATCCCGAATGTCGCTATCGAAAATCAGAAACTCGCGAAGCGCCGTCCGCTTCCCGTCCGTCGAACGGACCAGCCGCTGATTGATAACCAGCCGCATCGACTCCAGCACGCATTTCAGGGCGTTCTGACGCTCTCCCGGGCTCGTTAAATAAACGATCCGGTCCATCGTCGAAGGCACATCTTTCGCGTGAATCGTCGTCGTCAACGCGTGGCCGGAAATCGCCGCCTGGATCGAGGCTTCCATCGTCTCGACATTCCGGCACTCCCCGACAATGATGTCGGTCGGCTCACGCCGCATGCACTCTTCGATAAAGATTCCAAATGTCCGAAAGTCGCGCGGCACCTCGCTCTGCGCGATCGTCGAAGACGTATTGCGGGACCGGTCCAGCCGAAATTCCAACGGAGCGCCCGCCTCAACAATATTATAGTGGGCGTCCGGGTTCTCCAGCTTGGCGATCGTCATGCCCGCGATCAGCGTCGATTTCCCTGACCCGGTCGCCCCCGAGACAATCACCATTCCCTTGGTGATCTCGAAGGACTCCATGATCTCCGGTTCGACCAGCTGTTGTTCTAAGGATGGCGGCAAATCCGGAATCGGCCGAAGGATCAAATTGACCCCCACGCCCCGGTTCGTCTCGACCGGCACCCCATTGACCCGAAATCGCACGCGCGCCGTCCGGCTCAATCCAATCTCGTACCGCACATTAATGGACCCGCCGCCCTGCAAGCGAGCGAGACCATCCGCGCCATACATATGATTGGTGATGTCCGCGAGCTCCACTTCATCCAGCGAGTCCCTCCCGACTCGCTCGTTGCGCCCATGAATCCGCAGCCACACCGGCTGACCCGTCTGAAAGTCGATACGCGACGCACCGAGACTGTGGGCATGAAGCAACAGCGCATCGAGGCCTGGAGCGGACTTGCGAGGATCGACGACCCAACGCAGCCCGCCCGAATCAAACGCGGCCCGATCCTCAGGTCCGCCCGCGAGCGTTAGGGTGGCAGCCTCCATCAACATCGAATGACCCCAGTCAACCTGGGCAAGACGTCGAGGACCGGCGCCAATTCCGGCCATCCGCCTTCAAGCCCTTCTGATCGGTGATCCGAATGATCCGATCCACGGCTCTCAGCTCATGACCCCCGCCGTTCACAAGACTGTTCGAAAACACGACCTTTGGATGGATCACGAGGCCCGAACGCAACAGCACCTGATAACGCGCCATCCCAATGATATCGCGCTGTAGCCGTCCCAAATCATCCAGGTAAATCTCAACCGCCTGCCGCTCCCCCTGTCCCCAGCCCTCGGCCACCCATTTGTTCCAATAAGCAGCTTCCTCATCGGTTCGAGGCAGAACCGCATCGCTTGGCCGTGCCGGCGGCGCCCAATGCCGCACCAAATAGCTGCGCCAATTCGGTGGAGCCGACGACAGTTGCGCATCCCGCGTAATCTCGTAAATACACCCCGTCTCACGCGCTACTTGACCACTTTCACCGAGCGCAAAGGCCATTTGCGCTTGAGTGACGATCGGCGGCCGCATCATCGTTTGGCCACCACCAAGCCGGATCACAAGCGGCTGAAAGTTATAAATGTTATCAAGTGCGCCCTCATAGCGCCGCAGCATCTCATTGACGGCAAACGCCCGCGCCGCAAGACCACCTTGCGCGCCAAAACTGATCGCCGCCCCAAAAAGCGCATCGGCGCGCCCTGGCTCCAATGTGCTCGCCTGGCCGCCTAAAGGACGCGTCGCCTGCAGCGTTTCCAGGGATGGAGGCTTCTCCCCACCCTCGATCACCGGCTGTTCCCCCGCTCCCGTCACCGGCTTATTCAAGGAATTACCTAACGTCGCCGCCCCCCGCTGCACATAGGCGTCAGGCGGCATCGGAGGGACCGGCAGCACGGTGAGTTGATTAGGGCCCACGACCTGCTGCGGCGCAGGCGCGCTTGTCGCAGACGCGGCATCCACATTCTTGTCCGCCGCCTGAACAATCGGTGAAGCAAGCGCGAGCAGACTTACCCCGAGCCGGAGCGCCATCTTCCTAGACATGATAAATCACCTCCACCCGATGATGCTGCGGATCGACCGCCACGGTTGCCCGATCACCCGCCTGCGCGCCCAATGCCTGGAAAATATCGAAGACGCGCTGCGGTCCTGTGCTGATCTCAACTGAGACACCTGGTGCGTTCCACGGCGCATCAATCAAAACCGTGTAGCCAACCTCCCCGGCCAGCTTCTTCACCGCGTCGTCCAGCGAGCCACTCCAATTGAAAGTGACGACCTTATCGAGCTCACCTGGCACCACCGTCGGAAGCGTGCCGGTGATGCGCTCCTTGCGCCCAAGCTCACCCAACTCCTTCTCGACATGCGCCATGCTCTCGCGCATCGCCAATTCGGGATTCGGCATCCCCGGCATATCAACGGTCGTGGCCACGGAAGGCGCACAACCGGCAAGAACCGCCGGCAAAAAACATAAGATCGCCATTCGGCCGCAGGCCGAACTCAACGATCCAACTTGTCCCGGAGACCCTATCCGAACGGGCAACATGGGAATCCTCCAATTCTGATTCCTAAGCCTCGTCAGTTCAGCCGCGAATGGAAAGCCGATATCACCCAGGCGCTCGAGAGTAAGCCCAAGCGCGCCACTCTCCTGCTCAGCTCATTCGTTCTGCGGTTTCGGGTTAACCTCCTACTTTAATCCGATCGCTCGCTCGATCGCTTGGCGTTTGCAGGCTCGCCAAATCCACAAGCCTGCGATCGACCGTCACCTTCTCGCCAGATAATGCAAACGTCGCAATCTACGGTCCACAGCCGACCAATGGCGACCACAAATCCATTCCTTGAAACGGCCGCGCCAACTCGCGTGCGTCGGCAAAACGGGACACTGCAACTCAGACGGACCATGACAGCACGCGCATTTCGGGCATAACTCCGCTGTTGCTATTCAGCCAACGCTCAAACACTCGCAAGCAAGCCTTGGCACAACGCAGCAAAGATAACGGTCAATAAGCAAATGCAAAGTGAAAATCACTAATGCCACTTGGGTTTCAAAAACACCGTTCTTTGAAACAAAAATAAAAAGAACCAAAAATAGATTAAATAGCATCAAAGTCATTCGGGTACGATTCGCTAACACCCAATCACGCTGCCACAAGGCTTCAGCTCGCAAGTCAAGTAAGAAACACTCACTCCCTCCTAACGCCTCATTCTCCCGACGCCGCAAATAGAACCGCCACCACCAAAGCGCAAGAATTACAGATTCGAAACTATACAAATAGGCCCCATCAATGAGAGAAATCCCAAACAGACATGTCACGGCAATGATCCCGACCAAAGCCGAATTCTTCAGGATCGTCGGTTGGCCGATCCCCCACCTTGTCTGCAACCGCGCGCCCAACTGATCAAATGTCTCGATCAAGAATTGATCCATCGGTTCCTCCAACTCTACTCCGCCGCATCCGCCAAATCGTCGTCCATGCCTTTCAACGGCAGTCCGAGGCCATGCCCCTTCACCAACTCCTCGACCAATTCCTCGACCACACCCTCGCCGGCCCGCAAGCCGGAATGCCCACGCGCGGCACGGTCCGTCCGTCGTCGCTCGATCTCAGGTACGGCCGATCCCGCCGGGAAAATCTTGGCGAGCCTGCGCAAGGCCTCCCGAAAGCCAACCCTCTCGTAAAGCCGATTGCGAAGCGCTGTGTCGCCGGGCGTTGTAGAAAGCGCCCACAGCTCAACCGGACCCAGCGTATTGACCAGCATCTGCTCGTATTTGGCATTGCCGATCTCCAGAATCGCCAAAAATGGCGCCCCTCCGGGACCTGGCCCATGCAGCCGATATCTCACCACGTCCGCGCTCGCCTCGGATAGATGGAAACACTCGATGATCCGACGCGCCTCCTCCTCATCGCCGGCCCGCAAAACAAAACGCCCCGTCGATTGACTGACAATCGCATCCCCCATGTCCCCAAGCCTCTGGCTGGAGAACCCCAATTGGACATTGTGCTTGCGGCCTTCACGAACATCGAGCTCGGCCTGCGCCCGCACCAGTGGACTTCCCTGTGTGCGATGCCACTCATCATAGTCGAGGCGCTTCACACACTGATAGGTCTCCTCAAACCGAGGCCGATGATAAGCCCGCACATGCTCGGGCACATATTCGAGATAGTCCGGTTTCAGGAAAAAGTTCCGCGCCAGAATATGCCGCGCCAGTAGATACATCATCTCAGTCTGGCGATTTGCCGCCGCCGAGCCGGTCGGCGCCACTTCAGCGAGGTCCAGCACAATGATCCGCGCCGGACCAAAATCCAGTTTCGTCGGGCTGTTCAACGTCGGATATTTGCGCACAACGTCATAAATATAACGGGCGAAAATCTCAGGTGCCCCTTCCGCCGTCTCCGCAATCCGCAGCTCCCGGAACATCACCTTCACTTGCTCGGAGCGGGCCGCATTCACCAAATCCCCTATGACCGGCACCGCATGGCGCTGCGCCACCTCCGCCAGCCGATACTCACCGCACCGGCAAAGGCCCGTTACGACATCCCGCCAATGCGGATCCTCCTCATGAAGCTTCAGCCCAAATTTCTCGAGCGCCGCATCGACCAGCGGTTCCACGCCCTTCTTATAGCGCTTCGGTGTCCCACCCGGCACATCGGTGCAAAGCCGATAAGCCTCATCAATCACCATGCCGATCAGCTGGCTCACGCCCTCAAACGGCGTCGACTGATCCGGCGGCAAGGTGGCGAGCGCCAGGAAGTTTTGCAGAAACGCCCTTTCCAGGGGCAGCGGATACTCACATCCTACCTGAAGATCGAACACATTGAACTCATAGCCCGGCGCAAACTGCATCAAGGTATAAATCGCCTCATGCCGGCGCTGCGGTCCCAACGCTTCCTGGATCAACCGAACAAACCCCTGCGCCGAAGGCCCGATATCGGCCTTGCCAATCAAAGGAAGCTTGGCCCCGCGCGGTCCGATCACGACCGGGCTCAGACAGAGACCCAAATTGATTGTATTCGCCAGAACGGATTTGCCTGACCCGGGAGGGGCAACAAAAATGTCGAGCACCAACGGCCGCTTTGACCCACCGGAGGGATCATAGGGCCACATCGCCCCATTGGGCTGCCTAAACAAAATGCTTCCCTCATCGAACGGCGAACCCGCTCGATTCCACGGCAACATCGCCAAAGCATCCCCAAGAAGCGCAAGAGATGGGGCGCCGGTCGACGTCCGCGACAATAAGGGCACGCTGCTCATCGCCGCTTCCAGCGGATCACCAGCCAAGGTCGAACCCTTGCAATTTCCCCAGGCTTCGAGCCGTTGCGCGAGGGTCGACCGACGCCGGCGCAATTTCTGAACTTCGCCCATTGGCGCCCACGTCGCAAACGAAGCCCGCAACTTCACGCTGATATGATTTTCATCCTCTCGCTTCTGCCGCAGAAAGGCAAAGGCGCGTTTCAAATCCTGATTGGCCGGGAACATGGACAGGAAGGTCGCCCCCGCTTGCTTCAACAGCATCGCGCCATTGCCACCGCCTTCGATCACAATTGAACACCGCCATGGAATCCGGTCCTGACCCAGGCGCGAGATCAACTCCACAAAAGGCCTTGGATCCTCGGGCCCCACCTCCATATCGACACACGCATATTCATATTGCCCAATCTCAACCCTCTCCCCACCATGCGTGATCGCATCAGACGCAAAGATCTGGTCCCGGATCGCCGGCCACAGCCATCCCTCCTTCCGAGGATATTTCACGTCCTCTTCCGGCAGCCGCGGCATCACTTTGTCGCCAAACAGGATCGCCCGCCAACCGCTTCCAGCCGTCTCCCGGTACATGGTCTCGCGTGCAACTCTCAACGATTCCCGTGCCGTAACCTCCTGCACCGGTATATCGAGACCGCGCAACGCACCCGCCACCCGCGAAACAAAACCCGAATGATGCGCAGCCATCACTTCACTCCGCAAAAAGAATTTTTGCGTATCGCCGATCATCGGGCATTCGCCCGCAACCGCTCCTTGTTCCTCCTTCAACTGCTTGCGCTCTTCCTTGGTCAACACCGCTCTCATCGTCCATAAGACGAGATAAGCCCCCTCCCAGCGCATCAATTTTGACCAAAGCCTCAAGCGCTCATCCAGGATGTTTTCAAGATCGGCCTCAAGCCCCTCTGCAACCCGCCGACACATCCCGATATTCAGCCGCTCGATCTCAATGCTCGCGAGTTCCGGATCCGAAGCATAAAAACCCATGATCGCATGACCGCCCGACTCGAGGGCGCCCGACAGATCAATACGCATCCCTTCCGCCAGCTTCTCGACATCCGCCCGCGTCGCCATGCGACGCATGCCCTCGATCCTCAGCATCGACACATAGTCGCCCTGCTTCGTGACCAGTGCCTCACCATGCACTGTCTCAACATCGCAGTAGCTCGCAAGCGGCTGCTTCAAGAGTAATGAGATGCTGGCCAGCCCCCGGGCGATAAAAGTCAACATGCACGGCCCCCGCCAATGAATTCTGGAAAAATATCCCGACCATCCTCATAAAACTGGCCGAGCCCCAAGAGACGCACCCCCGCAAGGCGCTTCCCGCGTTGCGCATAGGTGTCCGGGCTCATGGAGAAGAGGGCTTCGCTCAGTTCAGCTGGCGACGAAGTTCCAAGTTCACGCTCCGCCACGCCGGCCAATCCCTTCAACTCTAACCGCAACGCCACCGCCCCCGCTGCTTCGTCCGGCCTGACCCCATCAGCTCGGCGGCGATCAAACCCAACACCATGTTCGGCTAAAATCGAGTAGAGCCGCCAGGATACCCTGTTGAGGGCCGGCTGGCTCATTTGCGGAAGCCAGATCAAAACCGCTTCCCGATTGATCTCTGGGCGCTCAAGATGCTGCGTCAGATGGCACAACGCGCAAGCCCGCGCCTCATGATCAGATTCTGTCCTTCCAAAGCGGTGCTCCTGCCAGCCCGCGGATTCATATCCGCAAAACTGACAGGAGCCACCGTTCTGCCGCAGGGCAACACGGTCATTACGCGACACGACCGACACAATGAGCGGCAGAAGAGGCATGGCCGACGACGATTATTGGAATGTCACCGCCGCGGCCTGACTGCTGACCGTCGGAGCCTGACCCGCAGCCGTCTGCGACGACAAAGTGATCCAATGACCGCCCGCCACAAACAAGCCGGTCAGGACCAGACCTGCAGCACCCGCTGCAACCTTGCCGGTCTCACGGTTTTCTGGCTGGCGGGACTGCCACAGGTACCACGCACCCGCAATGAAGCAGATCAGAGCAGCGACATACATCGCCGTCGACGCAGCGAAACCGCCGGCTGTCGAAAATTCCGTAGACATGGCCTGCACCTGGCCGCCAATCGTATTATTCTGCGCCAGTGCAGCCGTCACACCAAGACCAACCGCAAATGACGATAGCCGCAGAGCCGCCTTTTTGGCTGCTCGACGAGCCGTCCTATTCATCGAAACCATCGCTTTCACGTTCGCACTCCTTGACCGATCAAGTCATCTGAGATCCACGCAAGCCTCCTATTTGCTCGCGCTCTCACTCTCGACTCTGATCCCGACCGCCGCGAACGCACACCCACGTCAAGCGTTAAATTCCTGGACGAGAAAATTCGTGATCGTCGAAATATTCATCAGCATCACGCCAAATATGAATTGCACGAGACAACTCATTTGGCTCCGGTTACTACGCCCGTTCACCGTCGACCACCAGGCAAGCACCGCCCAAAGACAAGCAAAGGCCCCAAACGGCTGGAAGAACCCCAGAAACAAGGTGACCACGTTCACGACCGTATCGCCTGGCGTATTGCCCAACACATTTCCGCCAGTCTGCGGCGGCGTGTAGCTCGTCAGCGCCGCAATCGACACGTTCAGATTTGTCCCCGCCGAGCCATTCGCCATCGTCAGAAATCGATCGAACGAGGCAAAGACCCCACAGAGCACAAGAGACAAAGCCGGTACCCATGGCCGGTGACGATAGGGATTGTCCGGCTGCGCCTGTACCCAAAAGCCCCACGCGCCATAAAGAAACAATCCCAAAGCCGCGAGATAACAGACCGTCGGCAGAAGGACAGAAATGCAATAGCCGATGTAGCTCGCAATATTCACAAGCCCCTGCATGACCCTCTCCTACCACATAATGAGGAGATGGCGCCCCACCAATTCCGTGCCACTACATAAGCCGCACTCACTAGAAGAACGAAGGGCACCGGCGGAATTCCTCCGAGTGCCCCCAAAACCCTCTCTAACAATAGAGCCATACCCACCCCCTACTGGATCTCGCCCTTCTCCGTCTCCACCACCCAGGCGACGCCATGCTGGGCAATCCGCTTTACCTTGCCATACCCCGGCACCTCATCGCCAACGGCGACTTGAACCGGCTTCGAATTATCTCCGGTCTCTTCCACCGTCATCAGCATGGCAAGGTTGGGCGACGCGGCTCGCACCCGATAATGAAATACCCCCGGCGCTGCACCTCCGAGGCTCACAGTCTCAGCCTTCGTCGCACTCGGCCGGCCCACAGGCGCCATCGCCCTGACCGGCATAAGACTCCTTTTATAGGACGCAGGAGTCAGCGGTTCCGCAGGCGCTGGCGTCACCACCAGCGCAGGTTCTGCCGATCCCGCCGTCTTCGCTCTTTCGATCTCACGCCGCGCTTCGCCAAAGCTCAAACGACGCTCGAAATCCGCAAGCTTCATGTTTGTCGCTTCGGCCAATTTCTTTTGATCGCCACGAAGAGCCCCGATCTCCTCCCGCGTCTGCTTGATCAAAGCCGAAACCTCCGTGATCATGTTCATCACTTGCGTCTCTTCGGCCTGGCTGATCGGCTTGACGACTTCCTTCTTCTCGGGAGCAGGCACCGCCTCGGTCGCTCCCGGTTCCTTCACCTCCTGAACAACAGGCGTTCTCTTGCCCTCGTCCACCGCCTTCGCTGGTTGAGGCGGCTCCTTTGCTGGTTCCGCAGCAGGCGCCGACGGCCCCTTCTCCCCCGCGCTCGGCCCCAAAGCCGCGATCTCCGCCACCACATCCGACTTCGGACCCCGCCTCGGTCTCACTTCGATCGGCTCCGGAACAGGTTCGCGCGGCGGGACCACCGCTAATGTGGCCAAAGGCGCCATCATATGTTGAGGCTCCTTCGTCCCATCCGACGTCGCCACATGAATAGGCGCTGTCTGATGTTCTT